>Ga0335081_10007357_pt1 | contig 17604 bp, 11 predicted proteins | sample Lox_Sample_35_FD_206713 | JGI IMG/M metagenome (GOLD analysis project Ga0335081, IMG submission 206713) | Soil microbial communities from Loxahatchee National Wildlife Refuge, Florida, United States - Lox_Sample_3.5 | ecosystem: Environmental > Terrestrial > Soil > Wetlands | place: USA... | reverse complement strand
AGGTTTCCAACATTCCAACAGCCGCTACTACGACTGTCGCCGCTCGCTCTCAAAGAATCACCACGGAAACGATGTGCTTGCGGCCTTCCGACACAGTGAACGGTCAACGATGTCCTTGCGGCTCTGATCTAGCAAGAAGCCGACATGCCCTCACGGCACTCTTTCTGGCTTGCCCACTAGTCAGTATCGCGACGGGGTTAGTGTGTAGCGGTCGCGCGACGAAGTGAGCGAGGCGCTTGATTGGGCCACGACGCGTCCACACGGCATATGCACTGCCGCGTGAATCATGTTTTCTTGGGCTCACGACGGGCCATCTCAGTGAACGCCTTCAGGAAGGTTAGGGGAGTCAGCTCATGATGCTCGAGCTGCTGTCTGACAGCAGAAGCAGACAGATACTGATTCTCATGAGCTATGGCTCTCGCGTAGCTGCGCACCGCGGCCGTGAGCCCCTTGAGTTTCCCTTGAGTCAGAATCCGCGTGCCGGGTGGCGGGGTGCCAGTACCTTCAACGGTATTGCTCGGGTGGATCATCAATGGAATTGGTTCGGCCTCGTTCCCATATTCGCTCGCACACCAGTTCACCGAGCCAGCGAGCTGGTTGATGTCTTTCTTCCAGATCAGCGGCGCGTTAGCACCAGTCTTGACCTCGATGACGGCGTACCGCTGGTTGCCTATGGCCCAAAGCACATCGCTCCCCCGACCGTAGGTCAATTCTGGCTGTTGGACGATGAAGCCTAGATGTCGTCCGAGATCCGCCACGGCGGCCTCCGCATCGTCGGTGCGTTGGTCGTCCCAAGTGATGTCCGCGAGCACGGCGTCCACGCCGACCACGAGCTCGGCTCCCGATGGGTACCGCGCTAGGTAGAGCGTGGCCTGTTCAGATTGTGGCGATGTTGACGTGATCTGCTGGTAGTCGAGCCCAGCGAGTGGGCGGAGCACGGCCGTGTTCTCTCGCAGCGCTGACGCAAGGACTGTCTGTGCCGCGACTGGGTCTACCGCCTGGAGGTAGGATGCGTGCGTCTCTCTGACCCAGCCCGCCAGTCGTAGGTCGCCGGCATCGCGAGCAGCCTGAACGGCGGCCGCGGAGTGGTGAGCGGCCTCGGTGGCGCGGCCTGCCACGGCGGAGTTGTAGGCCGCTCGCAAATGGTGCGCCGCCGGGGAGAGGAGCGGCGGATCGTATTTCACGCCGAGAAGAGCCTCGCGCGAGGCGGTTCGAAATCCCGGGTCGTTGTCAATGACCTGCATGAGAACACCCCGCAACGCGGCTATGTCGCTGCCTTCCAGTCCGGCTGCGACACGCCGGGACAGATCGAGCTGAGCGCGGGTCGCCGCGGAGAGGCGCCCCGCGACGTCAGTGCGTGCGACGAGTTGGGTGAGGCGCGGTCCCATCAGGAGAACCGCGCAGCGGTCGTCTCGACTGCGGACGCCTCGGCCCATGCCCTGCTCGAGCCGCTGCAGCTGCCGCGTTACCATGGCTTCGCTGTCACGGAGCGCAACAGCCTCGCGGCGTTCAATACCGGTGTAAGCAAATGGAAGGTTGTCAACTATGAGGAGCCGGCAGGCCTCGTCCGGCAAGTCGATCCCGTCATAGCGGTTCACTATCACGACGACGCCTAAATGCCCGTGCTTCAGGCGGTCAACCACGGCGCTGATCTCGTCGCCGGTGCTCGCCATGACGGACGCCTCAGCGTCCCAAAGGTGCGCCTGTCGCCAACTAGGAACAAGCACCACAACATTTCGCTTATCACCGATCGTGCGTGCTAATTCCCGGACCTCCTCGTGTTTGGTGTCCGGATTCAGCTCTTGGGGTGCTAGAACGAGCCGATCTCCAAGGTCCGCTGCACTGTCGGGAACGACAGATCGAGCCACACTAGCCGCGTCGGCATCGAAATGCGTCACAAGAACGCTGTCGTCGGCGAGGGTCGCCGTCAGGTAGATCCGTCGGGCGGCCTCAGCAAAGCTTGGAAATTTCTCGATCGGGGGACAGGGCGGCATGATGTCGACAGCATCCGCGGTGACCACGGCTTGACACAAGGGCAGCAGGTCGGCAATCAGCGGCCAAGCCCACTCAAATTCCGGGTCGGCGCGGTACGGACGCAGGGTGGTCAGAACGGGCATCTGCTTTTCCTGCCATGACCAGAAAGGAACCCGAAGTACAGCGGTCCTATCGCCATCCTTGATATCCATGAATGCATTCAGTGCCTGCGCCTGCAGGTCGTCCGCAAACAACGCGACGAGCTTCGCGTGCGCCTCGTGCGAACGTGGGATCCGCAGCCCAGTGCCCTCCTCCGTCAGCAGCAACGCGGCGTGCGCGTCGTCGACAACGACGGAACCAACGGGTACCGGCTGGCGGCCACCCGCGGTCGACAACCCGAAGCGCGACTTGCCGTTGACGAGCGTCCGGAGGGTCGTGACGCAGATCGCCTGCCCGCCTAATTAAGAAGCGCGGTGACTCAGGATCATCCGCGACGGTGAGGCCCAAGTTCGCGGCTTCACTCCGAACCCGCTGTGCTAGATGCGGCTCCGGCGCAAGGTAGACGGCGGGTCCCTTCTTCTCGTTCAGAGACGACTGGAGCATCAAGAGCCCGACGATGGTCTTCCCGCCGCCGGTGTTGGTCTTGATCACCACGTCACGATCGTCACGTCTTAAGTACCAAGCATCAAGCACGGTCTTCTGCACTGCTCGCAGATATCCGTAGCCTTCGGCTTTATTCGGTAACGCATCGAAGAGCGTGGCCGGCTCGGTGATGCCTGCGATTGCGCTGCCGCTGGAGAGCTTCGTGAAGTCGAAGGCCATGGTTCTGTACCCCTATTGTTTGCTGCAGTGAGTCCGGTGACCTGGGCGACCGGTTGCCAAGCCACCGCTGGTATTCGGGTCAGGGTCGCGCCGGCAACCGACCGAGTTCTGGATCCTTGCACAGCCGCGGGACGCGCAGAGTCCGCGCAATGACGGCCTGCTACGTCGGGTTCCGCGGTTCCCCCGGCGTCGATTGCGTCGATCGCCACCTGGATCGTCTGCGCACGAGGCAGGGCCCGGATTCGGCAATCTGGGACGGCGCCGGGCGATCGGTCGTTGGCTCGCCGCGTCGGTCCGTGGGAGAGGGATCCAGGATCCAATCGCGATGGTGGTTAACGCCCTCTTTCAGCCTACATTCGGCTCCTCGCGCACAATGGGGCTCCCGACCTAGCTACAGATTGTCAGCGGGCTGGGCGTTGGTTGCTTGATCAACGACCAACTCTGCGAGCAAGTGTTCGGCCGTGCTGGGAAGTCGTCACCGGCCGACGGTCGATACGCCCGAGACGCCCGAGACGCCGAGCCCAGACGCTATCGGGTAATGATGTGCCGTCAATCGCGAGCTCTCGAAGTACCTGCTCCCATAGAGGCTGCCTCGGCGCCCCCGGGTTGGAAGCTCGGTGGAAGCGCTTTTTATCCGAGCCCCTCAGCGGTCTGCGTGGAACGTCGCATCGCCATGCCTTGCCTCAGAAATCGACAGGTCCGACCCCCTTAACCCACGTCGGTTTACGCGGCGCAAGGGAGCGATCACCCGCCGGCCGCGAGCGGACGGAGACGTCGGCGACATCGCTAGCCCACCGCACGTACCCGAATGCGAAGCGCCGACGAGCTAGGGGCCCGAGGTGGTCTTTGCGGGCGACGCGGCCGCTGGTTTATCGACGTTTCCACAGCTCCGATCGTCTGCCCGCGCAGCTCTCCCGACGGTCGGCCGATGGCCGAAGGGCCGCGAGTCGCCTGCGCATGTAGCGACCCAGCTTAGTGATCATCGCTGGCGGGCAGCCGGCTTCAAAATGCCTCCTGCTGCGGCTCCGCCCCGACGGTAGCGAGGCGGCCGACTCGAAACCATCGCAAGCTCGAGTATCTCACTCCGTACCTCGAGCGAAATCCTGACGCCGGCTTTTCCGGACGCTAGAGTCCTTTTCCTACACAAACGCACTGCGTGGCGGCCCCCACCAACCGGACTAGGGCGAGGGAGCCGCCACGACTTACACAAAGGAGGGTAGCCCTGATGGCTATCACCACGAAGCTCGGAGGTATTCGGATCGACGACAACCGCATCGCGTCCGTGGTGCCGGTTTCGCTCCTGATGGAGCTGACGATCAGCGGATTGGCCTTTGAGCCGAAGGAGAAGGTTGGCGAGAACTACGACCACCTCGACAGCCGGGTCAAGGACCTCACGCCGGCGCGCGGCGCCATTCAGCGCAACTTCTTCGCCCGCGCCATGAAGGAGATCCGGTATTTCGACCCAGAAACCGGCGAGAAGAAGACGAGGCGTGAACCGACCGCCTGGAGCCCGACTCGCAAGTACAACAACGCGATCGGGGAGCTCCTCCGCTACGTCCAGGGACCGTTCCTCGATAATCCGCCCCTCACGGCGGCGCTGCCTCCGTTCATCCTTTACCGGCCAGAACCTATGCAGGGCGACCAGATGCCGGAGTTCAACGCGCACATGGGTGGCGAATTCTTTGTCTACGAGATCGATCCGTCGATCAAGTTTATGCTCGCAGATGGCGAGTCTCGGCATCTCGCAATCGATCTCTCACTGGCCCCCACGAGCCGACTCTCGGGGTCTCGGCGGGAAAAGCTGAAGTCCACGCTGGTAACCGTCGAGATCATCAATGGCATCCCTGCTCAGGACATGGGGCAGATGTTCGCCGATTTCAATGGTAAGGGCGTCACCCTTACCAGGAACGAGGTGGAAGGCAAAGATATGCGCGATCCTTGGACGCGAGCCGCCAAGGAGATCTTTGCCGAGCTCAATGTCCCACTGCAGGATTCCGGCCGCCAGATCACGGCTGTCGCGATGGCCGAAAACAAGCACCTCCTGGTGGGTCACGCCATTACGATGGTACGGGCCGTCGGCCTTGGGTCGTTCACCAAAGCCGTCTCGAGCAGCGCCCACGACGACGTCATCAAGGACCCGGTTCAGTATGAGAAGCTCCTGAACGCCGGGATTGAGTGGTTCGGCATCCTGCTGGACCACTTCAAGATGCCCGAGGTGAACGGTCAGCGGTCGGCCGAGATCTTCACCGACCCTGATCGAGTCATCCGGGCGATGCCCGTCAAAGTGGCCCTCGGCGTAATGGGCCACGCATGGTTCGCTGGTGATATTAACCGGCAGCGCGAGTATCGCGAGGCATTAGACCGGATCAACTGGGTGGTCGGCCCCGAGTGGAACGGCATCGCAGGCAGAGTAACCGAGAAAACCCTCAAGAAGAAGGTCGACGGTAAGACCGTTACGGAGACGGTCAGCGATGAGTACACCCTCGCAGCCTCCGGCGCAAAGGAGATTGGTACGAGAGCGGTCCGCGCGCTCACAAATCCCACGTCTACCGACGGTGAAATGGTGCGTCGGGCCAGGGAGGCGGAATTCTCAAACCATATCGAGAAGACGGACCGCATGGCCTCCGACACCGAACTCGTGGGCACGTAACTGACACCTGCACTAAAGCTGTAATCGGACGGGGTTGCCGACCAGCGGCGACCCCGTTCAGGATCTCTAACTACTAACCTAAATGCTTTCAGCCACTCCGCCAGCGACATGGCAAGAACTACAGCACGCGGTGTGCACGATTATGCTCGAAGCAGGGCTGACCGCCGAGGTGGAACGGACAGTCGCTCTCGTCCGGGGCAAGGCAGAAGTTGATGTCTACGCTACCGAAAACATAAGTGGACGATCGCGCGTGATTTTTGTGGAATGCAAGTATTGGCAGTCGCCTGTTCCGCAGGCGGTAGTGCGTGAGTTTCGAACGGTGCTCTCGGACGGGGGCGCAGACATTGGCTACATCGTGTCAAAGGCTGGATTCCAAGCCGGCGCGGTTGAAATGAGCGAACTTACGAGCGTGCGGCTACGAACCTGGGAGGAGTTCCAAGACGAATTCGAGCCAGCGTGGATCAGTAATCATCTCCTCCCAAGGGTGGAGGAGACGTTCTCGCGTCTTTTTATGTCATTTGAAATGCCCCACGAAGGTCCGTGGCCGCCGACGACGGATCTCAAGATCGCACGGTGGAGACAGCTGCACGATCAGTACTACTCATTCATTGATCTGATGAACCGGTTCAGCCGGATTGGCGCGAGTAGCAGTGGTGGCCGGGTACCACCACTGCCGGCGCGCTCCATCGGAATCGATCACGATGAGCTTATCCCGGAGGAGATCTTGGACGCAACCGGATATCGCGACCTTCTTGAAGCTGTTCTCTCCTACGCCGGTCCCCTGCTTCAAGAATGGGAAGCCTACCGCCAAATGTGAGGTGTACGACTGAGCGATGGCCCTGACCCCGGCTTGACTGCGCCGCGCGGACGATCGTGGTCGTTTGGGCGGAGCCGACGCCGCAATGCTTTTCACAGTCAGGTGGCGGACCTGCTCCGACCGGAATTGGGAGGTCGGGCGAGTGAGTCCGATAACCGCTCGAGGTGGCCCTTCCGGAGCGAGAAGTAGCCGATTGGCCGAGAGACGGGTTTCCGCGGGCGTGGTCGCGGGCCTCGTCCGGCTCCGGGGCAGGCGATGCTGCTGCGCTTCGCGGAGGGGGCTCGCACTGCCAACGTCGCCTGCGGCGGGCGTACTCCCGATCCGGCGACGGCCATCCAGGCCGTCGCCGGATCGGGAGTCCATGCTCGGCAGGTCCTGGGGATCGCTCGATCAAGTCCTCCCTCGGTTTATGGCCACTCTCGATGGCCGCGGCGGGTTCGCTGGCTAGTCAGCTAGAGGTCCGGCGCCGCGGTCGGGTGCGACCGGCGGCGGCCTGCGCTGTTGCCCACTGTTCGATGTCCGGCCTGAGCCACAATTTCGCCCGCCCGCGGCCGAGGTGCAGTACAGGACGCGGCATGTCCTCGTATCGGTGCTGATACACGCTTACCGCACTTGGGTGGGAGAGACCGAGAATCTGGGCGACATCACGCGCGTCAACGAGGTCTTCGGTGGCAACGGTTGGCGCCATTCGGATCGAGGCTATCCGTCCCGCCGGATCCGTCCGATCTTAGTGCTAGTTGGAGCATACAAACTAATAGACGGCCCCGGCGGTGCGCCAACACCCCGGGGCCCGGCCGAGACCCGTGAAGGAGGTCCCGACATGCAGCACCATACGCCCCTCCAGCTCGATCAACTCGCCGGCAGGGCGACCATCACGATCGAGCAGACCGCTCAGCTCCTCGGACTTGGGCGGACCGCCGCCTATGACGCCGCCCGACGTGGTGAGCTACCGACTCGGCGGCTCGGACGCCGGCTCCTCGTGCCCGTCCCCGCCCTTCTCGCGTGGCTGGAGGCCAACTAATGCAAGGCCACATCCATAAGCGCGTCCACACAGGCAAGAACGGGAAGCAGACGACTCGCTGGTACGTCGTCGTCCACGTCGGCTTCAGCGCCGACGGCCGGCGTCGGCAGAAATGGCACGGCGGATTCCGAACGCGGCGGGATGCCGAGATCGCTCGCGCGAAGCTCGTCGACGACTTGCACACTGGCTCCTACGTGATGCCCGACCGGCTGACGTTCACGGAGTGGGTGCGCGGAAGCTGGCTCCCGATGACCGAGGGACGAGTCAAGCCGACGACGTTCCACTCGTACCGCCAGAACCTGGAGATCCACGTCCTGCCGGTCATCGGGTCGCGGCCGCTGCAGCAGATCACGCCTCTGATGCTCAACGCGATGTACGCCAAGCTCCAGGCCGAAGGCAGTGGCCACGGCCCGCTCAGCGCGAAGACGGTTCGTTACATCCACACCACGATCCACAAAGCGCTGGAAGACGCGGTGGATGCCGGCGTCGTCGGCAGAAACGTCGCGAGTCGAGCAAAGCCGCCTCGGCCTTCGCGCCGTTCTACCCGGGAGCTCGGCTCCTGGGAACCGAACGAACTCGCCGACTTCCTGAGTTCCATCCGCGGATCACGACTTGAAGCTGTCTGGCGCCTCGCGGCGATGACGGGAATGCGTCGAGGCGAGATTCTTGGATTACGGTGGGCCGACGTTGATCTGGATTCGGCGCGCCTATCGGTTCGCCATGCGGTCGTGGCCGTTGCGTACGACGTCCTCGAGTCGACGCCAAAGAGCCACAACGCCCGAGTGATCGACTTGGATCAGGAGACCGTCGAGCTGCTGCGCGTCTATCGTCGGCAACAGCAAGACGAGCGTGTGGAATGGGGCGCCGATTACCAGGATCACGATCTCGTCGCATGTTGGGAGAACGGGAGCCCCATCCACCCTCACTCACTCAGCCAGACGTTCGAGAGGATCGTCAAGCGAGCGGGTATCCGGAGGATCCGTCTTCACGACCTCCGGCACACTCACGCCACGCTCGCCTTGAAGGCTGGCGTGCCGGTGAAAGTCGTGAGCGAACGGTTAGGACACGAGTCGCCCGCGTTCACCCTGAAGCAGTACGCACACGTCATCCCCGGCATGCAGGCGGCCGCGGCAGCCGCGGTTGCAGAGCTCGTCAAGGAGCAGAGTGAAGTGGACCCCAAAGCCGCGTAGCCAATGCTCGGCCGTCGACGACGAGCCAGCGAGTCGTCGACGGCCGCAGCCGCGCCAGCACCGCTTGTTAGTTCGGTCCGGCGCTAGAGCCGGGCTCGTTCGCCCCCGGCGTCGCACCACCTGAACCCGGTTGCGGCGATCGCCGTTCTTGCGGTGCGACCCGGCGCGCCGGGCGCGGGGCCGGCGGAATGCCCGGCGGCGCCGCAGGCCATCCCGCTCGAGATTCCACGAGCCGTGACCACTCGATAAGAACCGGTTGTCCTGGGCGCTGAGACCTCGCGAGTACATCCGTAAGCGGAAGCTCGGTCAGCCATGGGGGTTGCTCTAGAACCGCCGCGAGCTGGCAGAGTAGGCCCGGTCGGTCGGAGGGGCTTGGATGGTTCAGCACAAAGAGATCGTCCTTGTCGACGACCGTCCACGCGCCGTGCCGCTCAAAGATTGCGGCGCGTCCTGCCCCGAACAGGAGGATCAAAGGAGCGGCGAGCTCCTCCGCACGAAAGCTGATGCCTCGAGCTTCGCCGCTGAGCTTCACGACATACTGCTGCGTCTCATCAGTCCAGCGCCAGAGCCGCTCGTCGAAGACATGATCTAGCAGCACTGCGGTATCTGCGGGCGGTCGGTCGAGGAAATCCACGACACGTCCGGTTTCAGAGCCGGATGAGCCGTGGAAGACCCGGGATAACCAGAACCTGCTGCGTTCCTCTGCTGTTGCCTGATCGGCAGCGTGGAGCAGCACGTCGCCTATGAACCGTCGTAGCGCAGAGAGTCCGGCATCGCTTCCAGGTCGTAGCGGAAACGCGCCAAGACCCGGGATCAGCTCGGCGTACTCTCTGAACCGGCGGGGGCCCAACGTGCCTGGGAACAAAACGTAAGCGCCGGCGCTGCGCCGGATCGCGTCACGGTACGCGTGCATCTTGAGCAAGTCGTCACGCCGGCTGCCTCCCTGCCTCTCCTGGTCCTCGTCATCTAAGGCAGCCTGTTCTTCGAGCTCGGGTCTCGCGCGTTCGAATTGGGAGCTCGACCAGTCCAGCTTGTACTTGGCGTCGAAGTGGAGCCACACGTCGAGGTCGCGACTCGTTTCGACGCGCGTTCGTCCCTCCTCCGGACGAATCAGCACAGACGCGTCCGGGACCATCGCTGTCGACCACGAGCCATCCGTGTCGATTTCGTCGGTGGCGCGGAACGTGCGATTGAAGTAGACGCTCACCGCCACGCGACGTCCGGCGATCGCCACTCGCCACTGAAGCTTGGATTGTCTTCCGCGCTTCAGGCCGAGAGACAGGCCGTCACCGTCTCGTTCGAAGAGTCTCAGCGCGCCATGCGAGTCGTCGCACGCGTCACCGAGTACCTCAACAAGCTTGAGAAACGTCCAGTACTCGTAGAGAGCGGCAATGTTTCGCTGCGAGGGGTGGACAGCGTCATCTAGCTCCAGACTGAGATCCAGGCTGGACTCGATCAGCGCGAAGGTCGAGAAGATCTGGCGGTAACCCTCTCGCTTGAGCAGGACCTGGTTAGACGTCGGAAGCTCCTGAAGCCGTCCGACCTCTCTAAAGAATGGCTCTGACAGTACATCGTCGAGGGTTTCGATAGCTCGTGCAACTGCGGTCCCTCCCCTCACACCGTACGCCGTGGTTGCCCGCGAAGCGAGGATCTCTCCGAGGCGGGCTGCGAGGTCGCGCCAGTGCGTGAGAGCAAACTTGACGAATCGGTTTGGCACTGTGTCAAGTGTCTCCTGGGTCCGGTGACTCTGAATCGTGCTTGGAAGCGTGTCGAGAGCGCCAACTTGGACCGCCGCTGGCACTCGTTGACCTGGCGACGTTAGCGCTCTAGCGACCTCGCTCCCTGCGCGCAGCGGCCGTCCGGGCGGCCGCCACTCGATCTCGCGGATCCAGCCTCGCTGCGGTCTGTGAATCACCTCAGCGATCGCGTCCTGGAGCTCCTCGTCGGCAAGCCGGGCCTGAAGGATCGCGAACTGTTGGTACAGCAATCGCGGCGCTCTCGACGACACGATCGCTGCGGTTGTTGTGGAGGGAGCAAAGCCTTGAAGCACGGCTTCGGCAGCCAGGTCAGCGATTTCCCTGAGCATGCGCTGGTACTCACGTTCATGTTCCAGCTTCGCGGCTCTAACGAGTACAGCGCCAGACGCAATCTCCCGGCCGCCGGCGTCGAATGCAGTTAGCAAAACGTCTCCCACGTATTGCCGGGTGTACAACCGACCGGTGAGCCCTGATGGATCGTCGGGATCGAAAAGTTCTGCAGGCTCGAGCCGCAGAGGTGACGCGCCACTTAGGTCGACCTTGTAGCGATAGGCCGTTGCCTCGCGCAATTGAACTGCCGGCTCCCCTCGTGGGCGGCCAGCATCGTCGGCGCGGTTTTGAGGAGCACCGGAACCCGGGAGAGCAGATATCGACAGAATTCCCCTGCTCGAGCCGTTGACATCGTGCAAAGGCACCTCGACGACAGAAGCCATGTTGACCTACTCGGTGAAGCTGACGAACTGGTTGGCTCGGAGCGATGCCAGCATCCGTCGCAGCTTTGTGACAGTCCGCGGTAGGCGCGCATCTTCGTCCACGCCGGCTACCTCGTCGTCTTCAGACCTGTCTTCAGCGCCAGCCCAGGTCATCAGGGCTTTTAGTACAGGCTCAAGTCGCCTGCGCGATCCGTGGAGCCGCGGAAGTAACTTCTGCATCGCGATTAGATCGAGCGCCTCATCGACATCCGGCTTCCCGCTGCTCGCGTAGATCGCTGCGAATCGCAGCGACTCGGCCATAACGCGGTGGCCGAACTCATGTCCAGATGAAGCGAGGAGAGCATGCACGGCACGCAGCTCGTCAACAAGCTGATCGCGAGCATCGTGGGGATGGGAATCGTGCCAACTGTCGTCGCGACTTATCTCGAGTACCGACCGAAGGATCGCCGGATCAGCCCCTGCCAGAGACGAAGGTCGTGCTAGCTCCGCAGCCAGCTCTTGCGTGGTCACACGAAATTCAAAGACGAACGCTCGATCGAGCACCTTCGGCGAAAACATATAGGTTGTTTCGTCGACGTTCACAGTCCCAACCACCCACAAATTTCGCGGGATTGGAACTAGCTGAGGCGCTCCTGGCCGGATTCGCCACGACTGCGCGCCGCCGCTTGCCTCTCGCTCGAGGTTCGGCAGGACCGGTTCCCTAGATTCGGCGGCAGAAAGGTAGTCGGAGAAGTAGCGCTCGACGTGGGCGAGGTTCATCTCATCGAGAATCATGAGATACGGCCGCTCAGGCTCATGAACCGCCCGCAGCATGAATTCCAACGGCGGCGGAACGTGCCAGGCCGCTCTGCCATCCTGAGATCTCGGCCGCAATGCATCTTCGTAACCGAAGAGCGCTTCAGGTCCAGTCCAGTCAGGTCTCACCGCCACGACCAGGTGTCGAGGCTCGCCACCAGCCGCGCCAAACCAATCTCCAAGCCTGAGGGCGAGCTGCGTCTTTCCGGAGCCAGAGAGACCGGTGAACATCGCGAATGGCTTTGCGATGAGTGCAGCGAGACAAGCGATTGGACGCTCCTCAGGGAGCACCAAGCCTGCGTCCTGGATCTCTTGGCTGAATTGCTCGGCAATCTCGAGAAGGGGGACCGGGGCGAACTGGTCCTCCCCCTCGAGAACACTTTCAAGCAACGGTGATCCCTCGATAGGCGCGAGGTAGCCGTGACCGCGGTTGATCGCTGACATACGTAGCTTTTCCGCAGCGACCTCCGAAATTGCCTCCCCTCCGCCCAGCGGAACGTCTTCATAGAGGCCTAACTCGTCGAACGTGAAGCGGTGAGCGTAGGTACGGCCGTTCTCGGCTTCGTCAGGCCAGACCGGCGATGAGTCAACGTATGCTGGGCGTGTAACGCGTCCAACCACGACTCGCTGAACGTTGTGATTCGTCCACTCCTCAGGCGGCACACGTGGGCTCCCTCCGGTATAGCCAGACGCGAACACCACGAGATCTCCGACCCGCAAGTTCGGGAGATCCGCAGGACTAGCTGGAAATCCCCAGACACCCTTGTCTAGACCGACGCGAAGGTTCGTCTCCGACGCGTTTCCGACGTAGATCATGAAGGCGTTTGCCTGCTCCAACGCAGGCTCGGCCTCTGCTGTCGCTCGATTCTCGATGTACCGGTCGTATGCAATGAGAACGGTCTCCAGATCGCGCAGGATCTCGCTATCGCTGGGAACGCGTCCCTTCTCGTACAGCTTGTGAGCGATGACGCTTAGCTCGTAGTCCCGTCCCAGCTGCGCGTCCGTCCTGAGGTCCATAGTCTTTTCTAGGCCAAAGCCGGCGGCTCGCAGCTCAGGGGCCTGCCTCTGGACGTCGAACGCGATCGATTCGAGGTACGACGTCATCCCCGTCCGTCCAAGGGTGTTCCGCGGCTCGGTCACACCCTGCGCCAGAGTCATATAGACGCCGGTGAGATCCTCGCGGAACAGGAGCACTGGGTAGACGCCCTTCTGGGTTGTACGGGTCTCGCGAGCATCCAGAAAGGAGATCCACGGAATCCGCGCCCAGTTCCCGCGTCCTGCGGACCAGTGCGCGGAAAGCGTCGGCCTTGATACGACCGGAGGCGAGGTACTGAAGGCGTCGTTCAGGCCCTCGAAGGTCGCCCACACCGCGGCGGTCGATCCAAATTGTCCCGTCCGCGCGCGAGCGTACTCATCAAGGATCTGTTCGATCCCGTCGCGAATCGCGAGCGCGGGCGGCTCCGCCGAATTAGCCTCGCCATCAGCAATCGATCTGACTTCGAAGCCGAGCCGCTCAAGAACGCGCCGCGTCTCGTCGCCACCGGAGAAGTCCTCGGACCGAAGCCGCCCAGCGCCATTGAACTGATGGCTATACGCAGCTCCCAGGAGCGCCTTGGAGTCATACTGCCTGCCGTTCTCGACGACCACATATTCCCGGGAGGGCCCGAAGCCGTATTTGGCGAGAAAGGCCTCTCGCCCGATCTGGTCGAACTCGGCTATCGCGGCCAGAACCGCGTCGCGCGAGGTCACGTCGCTAGCCCGGGGCATCTGCTGGGCGCCACGGTATCCGAGGCGCCGGCGCGACGCATAGAGGGGCGACACCCGAGTCAGCGCCCTGACCGCGCAACTCGAGCCGACTCTCGTTTGATACGCGTTTGACACGCCGCCGAACCGGCGCCGTCGACCAACGACGAAGGCCGCCTTTGCGGGCGGCCCTCGGGGTCTCGGTCGGCCGGTTTGCAGGGCATTTGATGGGCCCTTGCGCCTTGTCGGCCGGATAGCGGGGGCGGGATTCGAACCCGCGACCTTCGGGTTATGAGCCCGACGAGCTACCAGACTGCTCCACCCCGCGGTGGATTGAAGATCGTAGCACCAAGTGCGACTCCCCAACGACCGCGCGCCGCGGTGACCGCGAACGACTGTCCACGAGCCTGCCTCGCCACCGCCCCGCGTCGCCAGGGACCCGAACAACTCGCCACTCGGCGTGCTGCCACCGCCGAGTGCTGCGTTGTTCGCTTATATGGCGAGTTACGCGCCATTCGCGCTGCGTGCTTTGCCGAGTGTTGCGAAACTCGCGATGGCGGCCGAGGAGATGCGCGCCGGACAGGCGCGGACTGACATCGAGGAGAGCGGTGCTGGGTGCGATCGGGGCGCCCCGCGTGGACCGTGCCCAGGGTCCCCGCCGGCTCGCCCGATTCCGTTCTCGATCCCCGACGCCGCCGTTCTGGATGTCAGACACAGAGCTGCCAGTACCTCCCCATCGAGTCGATACTCTGGACGAGGGTCGTATTGGACGTCGCGATCCTGTCGAGGCGCCCTTTTTCTGCGCCGCGGACGCCATAGCGCCAATCTTGGCACCCCACGTAGCTCACGACCTGTGGCCGGCTGACGCATGTTGTTGAGGTACCGCGTACGCCACACGCGGACGGGCCAGTCGAGGCATTCGCAGACGACCGCGCCGATTGGTCGTCTCGGTCGTGACGGCAGACGAGCACGCGTACGAGGACCTCGTCGTCGCGCTCGTCGACGCTGGTCTGGCACACGCCACCATCGTCTCCGGGTTCCCATCCGTGGACGGGGTCGGTCCCCCGCCGAGCAGGACCCGAAGCTCGAGCTCTCGGCGTCTACGTTCCGAGAACCCGAGCGCGTCGAGCATCTCCGGCGGGCACCGGCCGGACGGTTCAGAGCGAACCGAGGATCCGCCTCCTCGAGAGGCGCTCATGCCGGCGAGGGTGCGTTACCGGCACGAAAGCAGCGGCGGGTTTCTTGCAGATCCGATGCTGGAGTGGACCAGGATCGTCGGAACCCTCACCGCCGCGGTGGGCACGCTTCGCACGGATCCGGCTGCCGGGAACAGCGGAACGGTCACGTGCGCAGCGTCTCGAGCAGCTCACCGGCCACCAGCTCCTCTTCGATCCGCCGGCCAGCGTCGCGCATCGCCTGGGCGAGTCTCGGATCCCAGCCGGCTTCGACCGGCGACCCGCTCAACGGCGCGGCGTGCGAATGCAGGGCGACGGCGCGTAGATAGGCGTCACGGTCGAACTGCCATGGCTCGACGGGCAGCCGGCGGTGCAGCAGGTTGCCGATCACCAGTCCGCCCCAGTCGAAGTCGCCGTGGTGGCGGAGCCGAACCCCCGCGGCGGCGAGCGAGCGCAGGAGCACCATCGCCGCTGCGCGCGGTTGCCCGTTGGTGCAGACGATCGGCGGGCAGCGTGCGCCGAACGCGCCGGCGGCGAGCGCGACGACGGTCGGGTTCTCCACCACCAGCACGGCGCCGACGCCGTCGGTGCGCCAGTTCGGAGGGGCGCGGACGAGTTGGCGGAGCGTCAGCCACAGTGGCTCGCCGCTGTCGCGGGCGGCGGCGAGGAGCTTGCCGGTGACGGACTCGTCGCCAGGCAGCCCAACCGTGAGCACGATGCTCGACAGCTCGTCGCACAGGACGCCGACGGCGGCCCAGGCCTCGCGCCGTGCCTCGGCGGCCGACTCGTCCGGACCCGGGGTCTCGAACCCGGCCAGCACGCGGGCGGCGCCGAGCGCCAGCGTCCCGAGCGGCGAGCCGTCGTCGAGCCCGTGCGCGCGACCGGTGACGCGGGCGGCGAACGCGCTGAGCGACTCGCCGCCGGACGTCGGCAGCGCCACTACCACGGTGGCGAGCGTGTCGAGCAGCTCACGGGCCGCCTCGGCGGAGCCGCCGGCGAGTCGCTTGACCACCCCGCTGGCCCGGATGCGGGCGATCCAGGCGTCAAGCTCGGGTCGCCCAGAGCCGACCGTCTCGATCTGGGCGAACGCTCTGGTCCACTCGTGTGCCTCGTCGGCGGCCCGGTCGGCGCGGACGGTGACCGGACCGGTGAGCGCCACCACGGCTGCCGCGAGTCCGCCGTCGTGGACCCCGGCGCGGCGGAGCAGCGAATCGAGCTCGTCGAGCGAGACGGTGACGCCGCGACCGGCGCGCGGCGGGCGCCCGAACAGGCGCGCGACGGCGTCGCGCTCCGCCGGAGTGGCGACGCGCTGGGGGATCACGCCGTGGATCGGCTGCCCCAGCTCGATCCGCCGCCGGACGCGCTCGAGCACCCAGGCGAGATCTGGGTCGCCGAGCAGCCGCTTCAGCCGCTCGTGGTCGACGCGTCCCATAGCTGCGGCCCGTCGGGCGGGGGAGCGGCGACGACCGGCGGCGGCCCGGGGGCGGGATCGACCCGGGTGCGCGACGCACCATCCCACTCCCAGCGCGTCACGAGCACCGCGGCGACGCCTTCGATCCGCGAGAGCTGCGCGATCGCCAGCCCGGGGACCTCCGCGTAGCAGCCCCACTCGCGCTCACTCGTCATCGCCACGTCGAGGTCGAACGCGGCGAGCAGACCCAGGCATGTTGCGCGTGCGCGGTCGTCGACGCCGGCGAACGCCTCGTCGAGCATGACCAGCCGCGGGGCATGGGGAGTGGCCGCCGAGCTGTAGAACGACGATGCCGCGGCGAACAGGGGGAGACTCGCCGCCAGGACGCGCTCGCCACCGGACGAAGGACCGCAGGCCGGATGCCACGTCCCGCTGTGCCGGCGCTCGATGGTGAAGCGGTGCCACTGCCGGTAGTCGAGCGCGTGGGTGAGGTGCTCGAGCCAGGTGCCGGTGGCATCCTGCGCGCGGACGGCCTGGATCTGGTTCTGGAGGAATCCTCCGACCGATGCGCGGTCGGCCTGCGACCAGGCGTCCGCCGTCTGGCGGAGCAGCCGGGCGCGCGCGTCGATGAGGCCGTCGGGGCCCCCGGGATCGACCGTCCAGCGCAGCCGCAGCTGCATGCCGGTGCTGGTCGGCCGTTCGGCCAGCTCGCGGTTCGTGTCGGCCACCCGCCTCTCCGCCGCGGTGATCAGCTCCTGCAGAGTGCTGGCCACCTCGCCGACGAGATGGTTCTCGAGGATTTCGCGCTCGCGGGCGTCGAGCAGGCGCTGGCGCTCGTCGACCTCCTCGGCGAGCGCGGCGGTCAGCGCGGGCAGGCTCGTCGTATGTCCGCGGAACGTCACCTCGACGACGATCCCCTCCTCCGGGAACGACGCCGCGGCGTTGTTGCCGTGGCGTCGCAGCGCGTCGGCCAGCGCTCCGAGCTCGTCGGTCACCTGCCGCTGCAGGCGCTGCCATCGGGCGTCCTCCTCGGAATCGGCGGCCAGCGCCTGCTCGATCTCGCGCGCCAACCGGAGCGCTTGCGTCACGTTCCATTCGGCGTCGAGGTCGGGCACGTCGATCTCGGCCAGCGCGACGGCGATCAGACCGGTGGTGGCGAACCGCCGCAGCCGATCGACGGCGGCCACCCGTTCGATCGTCGCGGCCTGGAGCTGCTGGCGGAGCTCACCGCTCAGGGCTTCGGTGGCCCCGTCGGCGCGCTGGGCCAGCCCGAGCCGCTCCTCGGTCTTGCGCTGGGCCGCCGCGTTGGCCGTGAGCGCGCGAGCCACCTCCCCGAGCCTGCGTTCGAGTTCGGCGATCGCCGCGCCGGCCGTCGCCTGGAGCGTGTCGCGCCGTTCGACCGCCGCCCCGAGCTGGTGCTCGGCCTCCGTGAGCCGGTCCGCGGTCTCGGCGTGCTCGCCCTCGGCCGCGCGAACGTCCTCCGCTCCTTGTTCGCACGCACGCCCGGCGCGCTCGCGTCGGGCGAGCGCCGGCCAC
>Ga0335081_10007354_pt1 | contig 17608 bp, 16 predicted proteins | sample Lox_Sample_35_FD_206713 | JGI IMG/M metagenome (GOLD analysis project Ga0335081, IMG submission 206713) | Soil microbial communities from Loxahatchee National Wildlife Refuge, Florida, United States - Lox_Sample_3.5 | ecosystem: Environmental > Terrestrial > Soil > Wetlands | place: USA... | reverse complement strand
ATATATTCTCCGGCCTCCGAAGCGTTTGCGAACCCAGCGTGTCACTCCCCTTTCGTGCTTCGGATCGCTGATGCCTGCCTCACGGCGTTGCTCACGTGGCGAGAGGCTCTCGGCAAATGGTTGGTTGAACCGACTCCCAGCCGAGTAGTATACCTTTTCATCCGATGTGAAATGCTCATCAACCGCGGTTGGAGCGAGCTTCAATTGATATTGACTCGCGCCGCCTACAAATGAGAGATGGATGAGAATTGATGAGAATCTCATTGGTATTCTTCGAGCCGAAGTGGAGAACCTTCTCGGCGCCGCCCGCAGCGGTCACATAATCCCTTAACCGGCCCTCGCGGATGGCGTGCAGAAACGCAAACACGCCGATGAAATTCGATTTTCCAGAGCCATTCGCACCAATCAAGACGTTGATCTTGTGCAACGGCAATTCCTCAATCGCCGCTATGCTCTTGAACCCCTTGACCGTGATCCAGTCGGGCGCTGTAGAAGCCATCTGCCTGCCTTTGGTCTGCTGCCTCCTTCACGATATCCTCAACCATCTACTGCGGTGCACGAATACTCGGAGCCACAATTCAAGACGAGGTAGACGAGGTTGAAATTGGTGAATGCCGCGGCGCACACTCCCGCGCCCCAAATCGTCCAGCCGTCTGTTCCGCACCTACTCGTCGTCAAGAAGGTTCAGGCGGGGGCTCCGCTCACAAGACTGGTTCTCAGTCCCCTGCGAGTGCGGGGGTAATCATCCATTTCAGCACGCCCTGCGGTTCTGTCCCGAACCGCTCGCAATCCACCCGCACCAGGGCCGCCTTCTTCATATCCACCTGCAGGGCCGGACAGTCGAGCAGGAAGGCCACCATGGAACTCATCAACGGCTCGTGGCTGGCCAGCAGAATCGAAGTGTCTCCCTTGCGCGAACGGATTTCGTCCCAGGTGTCGAACGGGGACGCCTCCGGCAGCAGGGCGCGCGTGCGCAGGACCTTGCCCTGGTAGCCGAGGACTTCGGCGGCGACATCGGCGGTTTCGACGGCGCGGCGATAGGGGCTGGAGAGAATCGTGGCTGGTTCAACGCCGACCTGCCGGGCGCGCTTCAGCACACGCCGGAGTTTGTCGCGGCCCTCGCCGGTAAGGGCGCGCTCCGAGTCGGGGTGGCCGGCGCGGGCGTCTTCCGCGATGCCGTGGCGGAGCAGGTAAATCTGCATCAGCCGGCCACTTTCCTGGACGCGGGCTGGCGCGAACGCTTCCCGCCCAACTGGAGGCGCGCAATCTGGCGCTGCAAGCTGCGGAAAATCAGAGGAATGGCCTGGCAGGCATCGATGACGGTGAATTCGTAGGGTTCCACCATGCTGTCGAGCGCCTTGATCAGGCGCGCCTGGTAACGAACAAAGCTCTCGTACAAATCGGGGCCGAAGCGCAGGTCCATGCCACTTTCCCAATAATCAAAAGCGCCGCGCCCGAGCACCACCCGCGAGACCAGGTGCTGCACCTCGGCGCGCAAGTAGTAGACCGCGTGCGGCACGAGCGCGAAACCGGCCACCTGTTCGATCCACTCGCGGTCCTCACCGCGCGCGACGGCGCGCGCCATGATCGAGTAGATGTACCGGTCGATCAGCACCACAAAGCCCGCACGCAACGCCGGAACGATCTCGTTCTCGAGGCGGTCGGCGAAGTCGGTGGTGTAAAACAGCGTCATGGTGATGGGGCCGAGCGTATTGCCTTCCTTGGCCATCTTGATGCCCTTGCCGGCCAGGGCCGAGCGCGCCATCCCGGTATCGAGGACGGCATGCCCTTCCTGCTCGAGCCACTGGCGAAGAAGGGCAATTTGGGTACTTCGCCCGACCGCGTCGGGGCCCTCGATCACGATCAGCTTGCCTTGCAATTCCGAGGTATCAACGCCCGGCAGCGGCTCGCTATAGAACTGGAGACTCTGACGTTTGCGCATGAAAATCCGTTCCGGCCGGCGGCAGATGCAAAACGCTGTTCTTGAGGTCGTCGCCCAGCACATTCATGACGATTTCGCGCATGCGCCGCTGCTGTAGTTCGATCGACTGGGTAGCATCGATGATCTCGAAGCCCATCTCTTCGGCCATCGCCTCGTACTCGTCCACGATGCGGCCCTGAAAGAGCCGGAAGCTTTCCTCCACGTTGCGCGCCAGCCGCAGATCCATCCCGGCCTCGTAGTATTTGAGGGCATCGCGGCCGCCCAGAATCCGGCCCAACGCTACGTCCAGCGGCACACGGAAGTAGAAGCTCAGATTCGGATGCATGGCGAAGCGGTAGAGATTGCGAACCCAGCTTCGGCTCACGCCACGCGCGACATCGCGCGCGAAGGCGGTGTAGGCATAGCGGTCGGCGCAGACGATCGCCCCGGATTTGACCAAAGGGAGGATGTAGCTTTCCATGCGATCGGCGAAATCGGTGGCGTGGATGAGGCTGAATGTGGTGGGCGTGAACATCTCCTTCTTTTTGCCCCGGCGGGTAGTCCGCCTGACCAACGGCGAGGAATTCCATTCACTGAAAACTACCGCGTATCCCTGCGACCGGAGCCAATGGCTCAGAAGGGAGATCTGAGTGGACTTTCCGGAACCGTCGATGCCCTCCACGACGATGAGCTTTCCACGGTACCGATTCGGTTCGAACAGAGACATGGCGCGCTCTCACCTTGCCTATTGTAGCGTAAGCGCATGAAAACGCCGCACAAAGCAAATACCCAACCTTTCGGTTACCAGGCTCGTCCAATACTGTTCGGAGGAAGGCACCGATGCGAAAAGGACTCATTATTCTCACCAGTACGGTTACGTGCATCTGCGGGGGGTTCGCGCAGCCGCACACCGGCCCGACTTTCGAGGTGGCATCGGTCAAGCTGAATACCTCCGGCGATTTCAGATCTTCCACCAACTCGTCAACCGGCGAACTATTCATCCGCAACTCCACGCTGAAGAGCATCATCCAGAGCGCTTACGACGTGCGGGAGTACTCGTTTTCCGGTCCGGACTGGCTGGCCACGGTCCGCTTCGACGTGAGTGCCAAACTACCTCCCAGCGATTCCGCCCAAACGAGCCGGGAGGAGCGGCAGTTCAGACGCCGCCAGATGCTGCAGAATTTCCTGGCGGACCGCTTCAAGCTGGAAACTCACCGGGAAACCAGGACTCTTCCCGGGTATGCTCTGGTCGTGGGCAGGAAAGCTCCGAAGCTCGCGGTATCGGAGCGCAAGGACGGCACGAGCATCAGCACCAATAACGGCAGTTTGAACGGCTCGGGGATGACGATGGCGAGCCTGGCGAACATGGTGGCGATCGAGTTGCGCAGCCCGGTGGCGGACATGACCGGAGTGGAAGGCCGGTACGACATCAAGCTGGAGTGGTCGAAGGACGATCCTCGGGGCACGGGAGAAAGCGGTGATGGAAAGTCGGTGGACACACGGCCTTCGATCTTCACGGCATTGCAGGAGACCTTGGGACTGAAGCTCGAGGGCCGCAAGATACCGGTCGAGATTCTGGTGGTGGACCACGTCGAGCGGACGCCTACCGAGAACTAGTGAGCCTCCACCCAAACCGACAAGATCCCCGCCTTCTCAGTTCTGGGAAACAGCCTTCGTCGATGTTGCTGCACTGGGCGATTCGGTGTAAGTTCTCGATCGGTTTCGGCTCCACGTGATCGATAACCAACACCTTGACCGGCCGACTGGTCTGTTCCAGCTTCAGTCCAAGCTGCTTGGATATGGCGTCCGGCAGCGGAATCGCGCCATTTGGATCCGACCCGGCGCCTGCGGGATTCGACGATTCGCCTTCCCCGCTGCCGCCTCGGCCGCTCTGGAGCTGGCCGACGGTGCTGAAACTGAGCGTGAAATCCCACGCGCCTGCGATTCCGCTGGCGTCCAACACGGGTGGATGTAGCCTGGAGCCAACCCCCTGGAGCATGCCTACAAACCGCGCCATGGTCATGTTCTGGCAGCTGATGAGCCGGCCCAGAATCGGGCGGGCATTCCGGATGTCCTTCTGGTGGTCGCCAGGACCTTCAGCGCACCGGATGCGCCCATCAGGATCCGCCGGTTTCATCTTTGGTTTCACGGAGACGAGATTGAGAGCGTTGATCGGGCGCTCCTCCATGTGCGTTTCCAGCTTGAAACGCTCGACAATCAGGTTCTTGATCGTGGCAATCAGCGTATCGATATCGACGGGCGGCCCATTCTGGCCGCTCACCACCGCCGCACTCGGGGCCTTCGCGCTGATATTGACTTTCACGCCGCCAAGCCACTTGGGCGCTCCGACGATCATTTCGTCGCTGAGCTGCCATAGCTCTTGAATGATGAACCTCAGGTCGAAGTTTTCGATGTCGCCCCGGCCGCTGGGCTGAATCTGGAAGCGCTGCTGCTGAGTATCCGGCGGGGCAAGCTTCACGACGGCTACTTCAAACTCCGTGGGTACGGAGACGACCGGAATGGCCGTCCCGATATCGGCCGCGTTCTCCGTAGGCTTTTGGTCAACGCTTTGGACCACAACTACCGGCAGATTGGATTTCTGCAGTCGATTTTCAGCCCGAGCTGCTTCTCAACCGCATCGAAAATCGAAATGCCATCCGTGCCGGCCGCCTCGAGCTGGCCGCGCGCAGTCCATTTGATGTCGAAGCCACCGGTATCTTTCAAGTTCGTGGCATCGACCACTGGCTGCCTCAGATATCGTCCCGCCATATTATGCAGGTTGTCGGCAATTTCCGCGGACGTCAGGCCGTGGCAGGCGACCTCGATGGGCGTCGTGGGAAGCGCGCCCTGGGGCCGTTCTTGCCCTGGCATCCCTTCTGAGCCGACCGGTCAGCTTGTTTGAGCAGCGCACACGCTTGCCCACTGTCATCACATAGGCGGGCATGGGTTTGGAATCGGCGCGGGCGGCCAGATGGAAGACCTCGGCGAGCTGCGTTTTCAGCATCTCTTTCTCACGATCGCGCGTCGATCCGGCGGGCAGTTTGCCGGTGATGTCAAAGCGTTCCAGTAGGCGACGCTGATGAGATCCACCATGGTCGCGGTTCTGATTTCGTATCTCCCCGCGCGCGTCCCGCATGAACTGATTGAAGCTGTTGTCGGAACTTGGGCTGGGGTGAACGTCGGCTTCAAACCGGTCCGCAGACTGGCTGAGTGCCGCCAGCGGTAAGAGTGCGGCGAGAACCAGTAACCGCATTGTAAATTCCTTCCTGCTGCCGAATACTCCAAGGTTAGAATCTTGGACGCAGAAAGATGGAATATGTTCCGCGCACCCCGTGCAGAGAGCGCGACCTAAAACAATTCCTCCGGCCCGGGTGCAATCCCGGCCTCCGGGCGACGCTGTTCCTGAGTGGAGGCATAAACATGAAACGCCTGGTTCTCTCACTCACTATCGCGGGCTCCCTGGTGCTCACGGGCTGCTGCAGCCTGGTTTCGCTGAATCCCTTTGTCACCGACGAGCAGGCTGTCTTCGATCCTGCCTTGCCGGGAACGTGGACCAGTGCGGACTCCAAGGAGATTTACTGGATCCGCCAGGACGGAAACGGCTACACGATCCGCTACGTGGGAGACTCTTCGCCCGTATTCGAGCTCAAGGCGCGCATGATGACAGCGGGAGAGGTGAAGATCCTCGACTTTTCCTCCGCCAGCGAAGACGCGTTCCAGATGCCAGTTCACGGGGCAGCCCGCGTGTGGCTCGAGGACAACACGCTGCGGTTGGCACTTCTCCATACGAACTGGCTCAAGGAGCAGGCCGGGCGGCAACTTCCCACGGTGTCAGCCAGCGATCGGCTCGTCATCACGGCTCCGGGTGAGGCGGTGCGAGGGTTCCTGGCGAAGGCAGGCGCAGACCTCGAGGCTGCCGACGAACTCGGAGTACTGCACCGCGTGCAATAGCCGGGATCTATTCTTGCGTCATCTCGTGAAGCTTCAGGACGGTCCGCCAGTTCCGTCCCGTGGAGACGGTGGCGAGCCTGGAATCAAACCAGGCATTGGTCAGCTTGGAGTCGGCGACACCGTTGGGCAGGCAGAGGTAGATATCCCGGCCGCGAACGAAGAACCGGTCGGGCGGCGAACGGTCAGGATCGAGCGCGGCCACGCGTTGCGCTTCGGGGTGGCCGGCCAGGAAGACCACGTGGAGCAGATTCTCCGCTTCTCCGGCCTTCACGAAGGGGTTGTTCGCGATGACGGCGGCCAGTTCTTCGGCACTCCGCAGGACAACCGGAACCCGGAGATTCGAAGCCTGCGCGAGGCTGCTGGAGATCAACCCGGGCAGTTTCTCTGCTCTGGCCGCTGTGGTCCGGAAGACGACGTTGCCGCTCTGGATGTAGGTGCGCACATCACTGCATCCGGCGTCTTCGAACATCCGGGCCAGATCGGCCATGGCGGCCTTGTTCTTGCCGCCGACGTTGATGCCGCGAAGCAGCGCGACGTAAGCGGACGAGGTGGCAGGCCGGCTCATCGGGGCGCCGTCAATAGGGGTGCGGCAGGCGGATGTATTCGAAGTGAGACGGATTCAGCCCGCGTTTGGTCAGCATACGCACACAGTCTACGACCGAATCGCCGATAGCTTCGATTCTGCGAAGGGGGGTGGCTTCCGGTGTGTAGAACTCCAGGGCGACGTACTTACCTGCCAACCGGAGCTGTTCATCGAGCGTGAGGCGGTCCGGGGAGCGGCCGATGGCCTGCTCGAGGTCCTTGGTGGTAGCGGTCATGGTTCAGGAGAATTGTACCAGACCTTACTCTCCGGTCTTCAAGACGGCCGCCACCAGACCTGCGAAAACCGACGGAGCCTCAGCCTTGGCCCACTCTTCATAGGCGCCGGCATATTGTACGGGACTGGTCGCGACTCGCGCCTTCAGTCCCTTCAAGCCGCCGCCATAGGTCTTCTGCCACACGGTGGCGTCACTTCCATTGCGCACGAGGCGGGCGTCAATCTCCATCTGCAGGTTATCGGCGGATTGCTGCAGGACGCACATCGCCTCCGGGCGTACGCGCAGGCTGAAGACGGCATCGCCGCCGGACGCGACCAATTCCAGGATTCGCTTGTCGGTGCCCGAGGCAACGTCGCGGACGGCCGCGAGCACCATGGACTCGGGCTGGACCTCCCGGATGCGCTCCGCGAGTTGGTGAGGTGTCATGAAGCACGAATTGAAAGCCTTGTCGAGGACGGGCGCGGCTTCCAGCACCACTCGAGTCGGCGGGGGAGCCGGGAGCAGGCTGAGGACTTTCTCGCGGCCCTTGGCTTTCGAAAGATACGCCAGCCCGTAGGCCTTGAAGCCCTCCGTGTCGCGCGCGCCGGCATCGGCTCCCTTGGAGAGGAGGAGGCTCACGGTGTCGGTGTACCCATGCTGGGCGGCCAGCATCAGGGCGGTGCGACCGTCCTTGTCCTTGGCCTCGCGCGGCGCCCCCTTTTCGAGCAGCGTGCGCACCTGGTCGGTCTGCCCCCGGCTGGCGGCGTTCAGGAGGTCCGCACCAGGATCCGTTGCACCGGCAGACAACAACCCGAAAAGCAGGAACGAAATCGGGATTCGAAATCTGAAGCGCAAATCCATAACCCCTCGCGGAAGTTTAATGCACGGCCGCGGGCCCGGCGCTGCCCCTGGGTCTTCTCATCAGGAACAGCAGCGGGAGCATCAGGAGGAACACCAGCGCCATGGCGCGAAACGTGTCGATGAATGCGGCCATCGACGCCTGCCGCTGCACCATTCCCCAGATCATGCCATAGGCACGCTGGTTGGCGGAGTAGGGATCGGACCCATGCATCATCATGTTGGCCCCCAGCCCTTTTAAGTAAACCTGGGTCTGCGGGTTGTAGGGCGTAACGTCGGCGCCCAGGAGGTTGGTGTGAAATTGCTGCCTGCGAAACAGGTATGTGGTGGCGCTGGCAATGCCCATGCTGCCGCCCAGATTGCGCATCAGGTTGAACATGCTGGTGGCGTTGCCCATCTCTTCCTTGGGAATGGGATTCATGGTGACGGTAGTGAGGGGCACGAACAGCATGGAGAGCGAGGCCCCTTGGATGAACTGCGGCCAGAAGATATCCCAATAGCCCGTGTTCAGGTCGAGTGTCGACAGAACATAGAGAGTCCAGGAAGCTCCCACGATTCCGACGCCGAGCACCTTGCGGGGATCGAACCTGCCCAGCACGGTTCCCACCACCGGCATCATGAGGAACGATCCCAGTCCGCGGGGCATCATGGCGAGCCCGGCATCCAGCGCGGGATACCCGAGGAGCGTTTGCAGGAAGATGGGCAGCAACAGGAGGCTGCCATACAGCACGTAACCCAGGACGGTCATGAGAAACACGCCGGTGCTGTAAGTGCGCTCCTTGAAGACGCGCAGGTGTACCACGGGATTGCGTGTGCGCAGCTCATAGATGACGAAAATAGCGAGGCCGGCTAGAGCGATCACGCTGAGAACGGCGATCCAGTTCGACGCGAACCAGTCCTCTTCCTGACCCTTGTCGAGCACGACTTGCATCGCGCCGATGGACACGGCCAGCATCCCGATCCCCCAATAGTCGATCCCACGGTCGGAGCGCCGGATGTAGGGGGGATCGAAGATGAAGAGGCGCGTCATGAAGATGGAAGCCAGGCCGACGGGGAGGTTGATGTAGAACACCCAACGCCAACTGTAGTTGTCGGTGAGCCAGCCGCCAAGGACGGGGCCGAGCATGGGGGCCACGACGATTCCGAATCCCCAGAAGGCCATGGCCTTGCCGCGATCTTCGGGATGGAATGCTTCGAGCATGACCGCCTGCGAGAGCGGTTGCAGAGCGCCGCCGGTCGCTCCCTGAATGACGCGGCAGACGATCAGGATCGGGAGGGTGGGGGCGAGCCCGCAGAGAAACGAGGCGGCGGTGAAGCCGAAGACCGCCGCGAGCAAGGTTCGTTTTCGCCCGAAATAACTGGCGATCCAGCCGGTCATGGGCAGGATGATGGCATTGGCGACCAGGTAGGACGTGAGCGCCCACGCGGCTTCGTCCACGGTCACGGAAAGGCTTCCCGCGATATGGGGAAGAGACACGTTGACCACGGTGGTGTCCAGCACTTCCATAAAAGTGGCGAACATGACCGCGACGGCGACAATCCACGGATTCACCTGCGGGTGCGGTGAAGAAGACGGCATCCAACCCCTCGCCTTCTATGATGCCTCATGCGGCTGGTTTCCTGCCGCCGGTGGCGAAAGGCGTCCCGAAGAGTCGGGACGCGGCAGGCAGGAGTGCCTGCGCCACAAACACACTTTCGCTATTTCGGCAACAGATGCGGGAGGTATTGACGGGCGGCGTCGCCCAGCAGGTCGCGATGCATCCGCATGGGATCGCCGAAGAACGCCGCCCCAACGTCTCCGTCCAGAAGGTGCGTCGCCAGCAGATCAAGCGCTTGCGGCTCCTGCCAGAGCGATTCGGCATAGATCACGCGCCGGCCCTCGCGCGGCTCGCCGAGCAGCCTCAGGAAGTATTGCATCATCACCAGGCCTTCCCGAGGCATGTGAGGACCGATAATCACGACGTGCAGACGGCTCCATTCTTCGGCGGTCAGATCCCGTCGAAACGCGGAGACGACGGCGTGGGTGGCATCCAACTGCGCCCGGGTGGCTTCCGTGACATTCTCGAGGACCAGCGGCGCCATCCGGCGCGTGAATTCCACCAGCGAAGCGCGGGCAAAGCGGCGTTTGGAAACCACATCGTCAAGAAAGGCGAGGGCGGCCGCCACGATCTGTTTCTGCCGTGCGAGGGTAGCGGGAGACAACTTCAGGGTGTCCAGGCTCAGTTCGGCCGGCGGGATGAGCTCGCGCAGACCGGAAAGCGTCTCGAGGCGATCGTTGTCAAGAGCTCCGTCGCCCGGAGTGAGGGTCACGTAAATGGCCAGCGGGATATGGGCGATGGTTTTGACGGGATCGTAAATCGCCGCTCCGGCGTTGGACTCGGTTCGCTGCCCACTGCGCAGCAGCGTGAAGGTGTCGCCGTTGACCATCAGCGTCGGGCCGGAGGATGCCAGCATGCGCCGCTTGGCCTCGGCATATGCCGCGCGAAAGGCGTTGTTGAGTTCGGTGAGCGGCGCCGGTTGGGCCGGACCGGCGACGGGCATGGTTTGGGCCGGGATGAGGGCGGAAGATAACAGGAAGGCAAGAACCACGGTCGGATTTCGTAAGGCCATGGTTGATTATCCCGTGAGAATCGGGATCAGGCCCGAAGCCCCGTGATACACTTGACCGATGAAGCCAGACCCGGTCCGTTTACGTGCCGCGCTCATTGGGTACGAGAGCGAGCTGGCCCGGGTCGATCGGGCGATCGCACAGCTTCGCCGGCGCCTGGGCCTGCCGCCAATCCTCCACCGGAGAAGCAGCGCACCGCGCCGCCCGAATGGCCCTACGAAACCAGCTTCGAGGTAAGGGTGATGTTGGTGTTGTAGAGCTTCGAGACCGGGCACCCGGTTTTGGCGTTCTGTACCGCGTTATCGAAGGCTTCCTGACTGGCGCCGGGAACCCGCGCCGTCAAATCGAGGTGGCTTTCGGTGATCGCGAATCCGTCCGGCTGTTTTTCGAGGGAAATCGCACAGGTGGTCTCAATGCTGTCGGCAGTCAGGCCGGCCTGCATGAGCTGCGCGGAAAGCGCCATCGAGAAGCAACCGGCATGGGCTGCCGCCAGTAGTTCTTCGGGGTTGGTGCCTTTGCCGTCCTCAAAGCGGGTGTGGAAGGAATAAGGTGAATGGGAAAGCACTCCGCTCGCCGTGGAGACGGTGCCGCTGCCTGCTTTCAGATCGCCGCGCCATTGCGCACTTGCCGTTCGCTTCATGAGTTTCTCCTTTGGGGTGCTTTCCCTTGGATGCAGTCCTTCAGGGAAAGGATGCTTGCGAATGTTGGAGAAAGAACGGGCCGGGCGGGGTGGCCCGACGGCTATCGGAATCGCTTCTTATAGAAGAAGTCCAGGTCGAAGATGCCGTTTACATCGCGCTGCGCCACGGCGGACCATTGCGGATTGACAGCCCACTCGATGCGCAGGATCTGTGGATTGGACTGCGTCACATCGGAAATATAGGTAAAGGTCAGATCTTTTGTGACCTGCTGCTGCAGGGTCAGGGTCGCCTGTGGGGTGGTGGAAGTGCCGGCGATCTGCGGGTCGATCTTGAGTTGGGTGACTCCGAAGAGCCTCTGCAACCTGCCGGAGACGGGGCTTGCGACCGCCTGCCCCAGTACCGTCGAGGCGCCCATCTGCTGAAAGCTCTGTTGCGGGGCGGGTTGTTGGCGGGCGGCCAGGACGGGATCGGTGGTATTGAGCTTGCCCGCCGCCAGCAGCGAAACCAGGTCGGAAAACTGCATGGGAGGGTCGGAGTGGTAGGAGAGTTTCATCTTGTCCATGTGTCCGGAAACGTTGATCGTGACATCCACCCCCTGCACCGATGTGGACAGATCGATATTCAGAATAGGATCGATCTTCGCTGGGTTATAGAACGAGACAACCCCCTGATCAATGTCGTATTTGTTTCCGAAGAATACGACGCGGCCGGACGCCACGGAGACTCGCCCCAGCATTCCGGGATGGTCGATCGAGCCGCGCAGTGCGAGGTTGACGTCGGCCTGGAGGTTCTCGGTGAGCGCGGTATGGAATTGGACACCGGGCGCGGTCTGAATGCGAACATCCACGCGGATTCCGCCGAGCAGGCCGGTGCTCGGCGCGGCGGAGGAAGGGGGCGCCGCGGCGGAGGCCAGGATCGACCCGACATCCCCGTGGGAATGCACGGCGACATCCTGAATCGTGACTGTGCCCGAAAGTTGGCTCCGGGACGTCGTCCCGGCCAGGTTCAGCCTGGCGTTGGCCGCTATGGTGAGGGAGTCGGTTGCCTCCACGTGTACCTGGTCGGCAGCGGCCTGAATGCGGAACTGCAATTCCGGGCCGCCGTAGCTGGCGAAGCCGGTTACGGTGACCTTGCCGCCGCCGGTTTCACCCGTGAGGCTCTGAATCACCGCCTCGGTGCCGTTGAACTGGATGACGCCGTTGCCCTTGGAGAGGCCATTCGGCATTTCGACCATTTGGAACGAGGCGTTCTGCAATTGCAGACGGCCGTTGACCACGGGCTTGGCGGTGGTTCCGGTTACAGAGGCGTTCAACGCGACTGCGCCGGAGGAGAAGATATCGGAGCTGAAAGCCTGGAGCAGATCCAGCTTGATGTTGCCGGTGGCACGCAGGTTCATGGCCTGCAATGTGTTTGCCGCTCCGGCAGGCGTCCCGGAAAGAGCAGCAGTCCCGGAGAGCGACAGATCGGTGAACGGGCCGACAATGTGAGCTTTCTGTATGGTGACTACGGATCGGTCGAGCGCGACCGTGACAGGCCCGTCATTATGCAGTTCGAAGTTCACCCGCGCCTTAGGGCCTTTTGGTGCGTTCAGGGAATGGGCTTCCAGCTTGGACAGTTGAAGGGAGCCTTGCAACGCGTCCGTCTTGGTCACCGGACCGGAGAAGTTGACCTGTCCCTGCAGGGATGCGTCGAAGGGCTGCGCTTCTCCACCCACCAGCGGCCGGAGACCGGCGTACGTGACGTTGGCGAAACTCACTTGCGCTTGCACGGGATAGTCGCCCGTGAGCTGCATCCGGCCGTTCCCCTGAATGTCAGCCTTTCCGAGGTTCGAATTCAAGGTGAACGCCAGCTCCGACCCCTGGGTTTCGGCCTTGGCGCTGAGATCGCCGAGCGGCTTTTGATTGACGCTGATTCCCGTTGCCGAAACATTGGCGTTGAGCGTTGAGAAAAGCGGTGTGGCATTCGGACGCAGCGTGGCGGCGCCATCCGCGACCAACTGCAGGATTCCGGCGAGCCCCGGCTCCGATTGCTGGATGGTGTGAAATCGCGACAACTGCAGATCGTTGCCGCGGGCATGGAATTTGACCTGGCCTGCTTCTAGATTCCCGGCAGGATGGGTGAAGGCGCCGCTCACTTCGACGAAAGAAGGCCCGTCATCGACGCGCAGATTCGGGAGATCGATGGATTGGCTGGTGTAGGCGATGGTGGCTTGAAGGCGGTCGAAGGGCTCTTGGTAGGCGGTGCCCTTCGTGATATCGACCTTGGCGTCGGCGTGAGGATCCTGCAGGGTGCCGGATATCTGCGCCGTGGCGGACATGGTTCCGGCGACCGGCAGGTCGCGCAGGCCAGCCAGCGGAAATACGCGGTCGATCGGCAAGTTGGCGATGGACGCGGTGGCGGTGGTCTGGTGGCCGGCGGTTAGCGACGACTGACCGTCCAGGCGGATGGTGGATCCCGCCAGATTCGAGCTTACGGTGTACCGGATATTCGAACCGCCGGACTGGGCAGTGGCCGTGAGGTCGCCCAGATTCCTGCCTTCCAGTTCGAAGCCGCGGGCCGCGACGTTCGCGTTCAGGCTGGTGAGTTGAAAATCAGTATCCCCATGAGCGGCGGGTTGGAGCGTAGCGGCGGCGTCCGCGTTCAGCGCGACGATTCCCCGCAGACCGGGACGGTCCTTGACCAGCGACTGGAATTGCGCGATCTGGACCTGGTTGCTGGCGACGTGAGCGCGCAGGTTGCCGCGTGAGAGGTCATTCACCGGGTGCTGAAACGTGGCGTTGGCATCGATGCGCGAAGGGCCGGCCGTCCATTGAAGGGCCGGCACGTCGATAGAACGCTCGCTCATGACCGTATGGGCGGACAGGTTGTCGAAGGGCTCGCCTTCCAGAGTGCCCTTCGCCACCGTGAGATCAGCCGTGCCGCTCGGGCTGCCGATGGTGCCGGTGACGTGCGCATCGGCGGTGAGCGCACCGGTGACGGGCAGATCGGTTTGGCCGGCGACCGCCAGCACGTCCTCGAGATCGGCATTGCGGATGGTGGCGTCCACGCGGAGGGGCTGGTTCGACTCGGGCTTCCAACGAACCAGGCCGGCCGAGCCTGAGAACTTCGCCTCCAGAGCCCCACGGGCGACCGATCCGTTGACTACCGAGGCGCCGGTCTGGGAGGCGGTGAGGTCGGCGGTGAAGCTGGTGAAGGGACGGCCACCGACGGAAAAATTCGTCATCGATGCATGTGCGGCAATGCGCGGGTCGCTGAGCGTACCGGTGACGGTGGCATCCACGGTTGCCGCGCCACCGTTGAGCGCGACTGGCACAGCTCCGGCGAGCGGTTGAAAATCCTTCAGATTGCGGGAGACCAGGTGGACTTGAACCCGCTGGCCTGCCGAGGGCGATATCCCGCCCGAAAGTTCCGCGCGCGTGGCTGGGAGCGCGATGTAGGATTCACTCAGCGTGACGGCTCCGGAGCCGGCATTGTAGCCGGCATTCAAGCGGCCGGAGACCGGGACGCCTCGCTGGCCGGGCGCGATTGCCAGGTTGGCCTTCGCGACGAGCGCGGAAGTGTTCTTCAAGTTGCCGCGCGCCTCGACAGAGCCCGAAATCACGCCGCTGTATCCCAGGGGTTGCCAAAGCAGGATGCGCGACAATTGTTCAATCTCGAAACCGTGCAGGCTGCCGGCAACGTGGAACTGCGCCAGTTCTTCAACCGTGGCGTTGCCCGTAAAGCCGCCGGCCATTGCGTTCAGACGTAAGCCCGCGAGCTCGATCCGGTGCGGATCGGCAGTCACGGCCGAATCGACGCTGATGCCGGAGAGATGGGCCGTTCCCTCGACGAGCGCTACGTTGCGCGCTTCCACATTGGCGGTGATGCGATAGCTGTTGTTCCGGTCAAGCGTGGCACTACCGCCGATAGTGGCCGTGCCTTCGGGACGTTCGGGGACTTTGAGCAGGCGGCCGATTTCCCCCAAAGCAAGCGAGGCGTGGAACTGCACGGTGTTGGGCGCGCCGGAAGCCTCGATTTTGCTCTGCCCGAGTACGACCTGTGCATTGCGCACCTGGATGCGGTTCTGCTCGTCCAGGAAAACCGACAGGCCCGCGGTGAGCGTCGCCGGGCCGTGAGCGGTATCGAGCGGCATGGAGAGGCCGGCAGCGCGCCTCGCCTCATCCAACGCGACCTGAGCGTTGACAGTGGCGGACGTGCGGGGGGCCACCATGTGCTCCATGGAGCCGGAAATCGCAACTCTCGATTCGGGAGTGGTGAGTTGGGCGTTGGCGATTGCGATCCGGTCCTTTTCGAGGGTAATCGGAAGCTTGACGTCCACCTTCAACGGAGCCTGTCCTCCCGTTCTGACCAACAACGGACTGATATCGATTTCGCCGATATAACGCGGGTTCAGCGGGTCGTAACCCAGTTGGGCGCGCAGGTTATCACCGGCGATATTCAGATCCGTCTTCCGCCGGCCGAAGGCCAGGCTGCCGTCGCGCAACTCGAAGTGCCCGATCGCCAGATCCACGATGGTTTCCAGGCCAGTCTTGCTGGTGCTCGGCTGCTGCAGCCTGGGGGCGGGGATGTTAGTGTGTCCGTCCGGGTATACGATGACATGGGCTTGCGGGGTGTCCACGAGGAGCGAGCGAATATCCACGAAGCCCTTGAAAGGCGAAAGCAGCTTGAGATCGACTTCCAGCAGTTTGACGCGCAGAAGCGGTGCTTCGCCGGGACCTTCCAGGCCGTGAATCACGAAGTCGCGGACGTCGGCCCGGAGGCGGCTCCAGTCGAAAGCGAAGGTGCCGATCTCGACCTTACCTCCGGTGGCGTCTTCCACGGCGGTTACAATCTTATTGCGAACCAGGTTTCGGAACCAGTCCGTCCGTACGATGACGAGTCCGGCGAGCAATCCGATCACCAGCGGGACGCAAATCGCGCCCGCGACCCAGGCCGAGATTTTCCGGGTGCGGCTCACTGAAATGCCTCCTTCCGGAACTGAATGCGAGTCTGGCTACGCGCTTCCTGGAGCCAGGCGTCCAACTGCTGCTCGGTGCCGGACTGTCGGTCGGCATTGGATGGCGGAGAGGCGCCATTGGCGCCAGGCTCGTCGGGTGGCGCGGGAATGGAGGGAAAACGGAGGTCGGTGAAGCGGAGGGCTTCGACCTGCCACGCCAGGCGCTGCTGCAACTGCTCCCGGGTGATTCCGTAGGTTGCGAGGGCGGCCTGGAAATCGGCAGTGGCCGGATAGCGTTCCTGCCGGAACTTCTCGAGGAGGGATTTGGCCTCGCTCTCGGACAGCTTCGGATAGTTGCCAGCCGCCATCTCGGTGCGGATGAGTTGCTGGTCTACCATACGCTCCGCGGCATCGCGACGCGCCTTGGGGCCGAGATCGAGAGGCTGATTGTTCAGAAACTCGGTGAGGCGGACTTCCTGGAGGACCTCCGACTCGGTGATCACAGTCTTACCTACGACGACCGCGACCCGATCGATCACAGCGGCGACGCAAAGGAAAAGCGCCAGAGGAATGCAGGCAATCGTGATGTGGCGGGGGCACTCGTGTCGTGCCGACGCGGCAGGCACGAGTACCCTGGCCACATCGCCTGAGATGATTCGATTCGTTGCCATGTCAAAAAGCCTGCCCGATTGAAAAGAAGAACTGAAAATGATTCACGCTTTGAATGGTTGGAGTGGCTGTGCCGAACAACAATTGCTGGTAAGTACCCTTGAGACCGTTGAAGGTCGGAGGGTTGATGCTGTAAGCCAGGTCGAGCCGCACGGGGCCGACCGGCGTCCGGTAGCGGATTCCGAAGCCCACGGCGTGCACCATGTAATCGAAATCCGTGAGGCCTTGCTGGGTCGTCCGAAGAGTCAGACTGCTCAGGTCCGTGAAGATGTTTCCCATATCGTGAAAAAGTACGCCCTGGACGTTGTCGCCGATGAGCGGGAAACGGGCTTCGGTGGTGTGGAAGAGGAGCGCCTCTCCGCCGAGCGGAAAGCCGGTGATGGCGTCGCGCGGACCTGCCTGGTTGTCGGGGAAGCCGCGCATCGAGTTGCTGCCGCCGCCGAAAAAGCGCTCCGAAATCGGGACATAAACGAAGGCGTCCAGGTCGGGCTTGTCGGGAATATTGAACGGGTGAATCCAGCCAAACTCGGTATTACTGGCGAGCACAAGGGTCTTGAAAAGCGTCTTGTAATAGGAGTTGCGCACCAGGATTCGCACGAAGTTGACGCTGCCGCCAAAATATTGCTCCGCCAGGCTGAGGTCGATCGTGTTGTAAAGCCCGCGGTGAGCATCCGCGGGGTCGTCGCGGCGGTCCTGAACCAGGTTGCCCGAAATACTCGCAATTCGCGCCGGCTGCGCCACCAGTGGAATTAACTCGGGGCTGATCTTCAACGTGTTCTGATCCACCTGCACGTTGCGCCAGGTATATCGCCACAGAACCGTAGTTGACTTGGAGAGCTTCTGAGACAGTTGTGTCGAGCCTTCCAGCCGGCGCGCTGTGAATGTGAGGACATCGCGGGTGTTGTCGTAGAGCGCCGTAAAGGTAAGGTTCCGGCCGGCCACGCCGGTGAACTGCGGGATCGCGTAGGTTAACGAGACGCGGCGGTCGAGCGTGGAATAGCGGCCTTTGAAGATCAGGCTTTGGCCGAGGCCCCAGAGGTTCAGACGACTGAATTCCAGATCGACGCGCGGCGCGATTCCGGCGGTGCCGGTCGGGGAATCGAGGCTGGTCTGACTTCCGCCGAACCGCGCCAGTTCAGCGCCAAAGCCCAAAGCCAGCGGGTAGCGATGGCCTTCGGTGAAATGGTAGAGCACATATTTGTTTTGCGTGTCGCCGTCCGGATTTTG
>Ga0335081_10007352_pt1 | contig 17610 bp, 13 predicted proteins | sample Lox_Sample_35_FD_206713 | JGI IMG/M metagenome (GOLD analysis project Ga0335081, IMG submission 206713) | Soil microbial communities from Loxahatchee National Wildlife Refuge, Florida, United States - Lox_Sample_3.5 | ecosystem: Environmental > Terrestrial > Soil > Wetlands | place: USA... | reverse complement strand
TCAGCCGCCGTCCACTTCACCAGGCCGTCGCCTCCCTTGCTCTGGTTGGGATAGTCGCCACCGGCGTACTTCTCCGCGGGATTGTACGGCGTCACCCAGAGATGCGCGTTGAGAAAGCCAGCTCGTTTGCGTATCCAGGACTCAGGCTGCGCAAATGGAACTGCGTTCTCGCCAGGCAATAAGGCGTAGCCGGTCGGGTGGCCGAATGCGTTTGTGGCCGAGCCGCTCTCCACGATCCAGCGGCGGCTGCTCATTAAGTTCAGGTTGCGCTGCGCCTCCCCTTCGGTGCGAAACGCCGTTTCCTGCATGAGAAAGGCGCCGCCGTAAGGGTTCTGCCCACCAGATGAGACAGGTACGCTGTTCATCTCCACCACACGGTTGGGCGTCCCATCCACGTCCATGTCCAGCCGGAAGGCCAAGAAGTGCTGGTGGTGCGGCGCGGCGACATTTTTCGCCACCAGATGGCCGTGCGCGCCGGCGCCATCCGCGACACCCTTGACCGCCATGATCCCGGTCATCCCCACGCGCACCTCGATCGCCCCGTCCTGGCGAAACAGCCAATCGAAGCCGTACTGGTAATTGCCCGGCTGGCTGGAATACGAAAGCACGAGTTCGCGCGCGCGGCGCACTTCGCTGCCGTGCTTCCACGCGATCCCCGCATCGCGCTCGTACAGCGCAACCGCGCCGGGAATCGTGCGGGGCTCGCCGGAACTGTCGGCCACCACGGCATCGAAGACCGTGCAATTCATGGGGCAATCGAGGCCGGGCCGCAAAGGGCTGGCCATCGCGCCCAACCCAAGCTCGCCCACGTCGAAGCTGTTGCGGAAGAACCAGGCGCCACCGGGATCACCATATGGCACCACCATCTCAGACAAGGACCCGCGGTAGAGGATCGGCCGCACCTTGCCGCCGTCCTCATAGCCGACGGTGTAGACCACCAGACCTTCGCGCGGATGGAGGGCATAGCGAAAATGCCACTTCTGCCACCGCACCTCGCCATCTTCGATCTGGAAGCCGGGGCCGGCCGGCTGCGTGATTTGAAGCGGCGCGGGAGCCTGGCGGAGCGGCGCGTTGGCGCGCGCATTCAACTCGGCATTCTCGTGCGAGACGGGAGCAGTTCGGTCAATGTCGAGGAAGTCGAGGACCTTGCCCGTGCTGAGGTTTACGTGGGCCACGACACCCTCGATGGGATGGGCGTAGAAATTCTGATCGGCAGCGTAGTAGGGGACTACGCTCACGATGCGGCCCTCTTGCGTGCCGGGAAGGCCAAAATAGCCGGCGCTCCATGCCATGCTGAGGACACGGTTGGTGTCGCGGATGCCTCGTTCGCGGAGGGCCTGGTTCCAGCGCGGGTCGGAGCGCACGATGGAGTCGGCGAGATCGGAATCGTCAGCCGTTATCGGTGGCTGCACGCCGGCAATCTCCTTCCAGGAATCGACGGCGCCAATCGAGAGGTTGGCGATAGCTTCGAACGTGTGATTCGCCTTGCGATCGTAAATGACCGCGAAAGCGCGGCGCGGGACGGCTGCCTTGGCGAGGACCAGATCTTTGGGCGGTTCGTCGAGAGTGATGATGCTGAAGCCGGCGTTGGGCGGAAAGTGGGGCGAGCTTTTGAAGAGTCGAACGGCCTGGCGAATCTCGTCCGCGGTCAGGGGAGAGAGAGGGTGCGGAGCGGCGCACACGGTGCTGCTCAAGAGGGCCAAAAGGCTAACAGCGAACGGAAACTTGGTGGACACTATGCGGCTTCGATGAAACCGGCTTCCGTCGTGGCGGGCGGCGGAACGGCTTCCCCGTGTTTGCGAAGGGACTCGATGTGGAGAGCGATAGCTTCCTTCATATGACTGGCGGCTTCCTCACGAGTACGACCGGTGCCGACACAACCCGGAAGGTCCGGCGCATACGCGCCGTACCCGGTGTCCGTTTTCTCGAAAATCACGAGGTACTTCACTTCAAATCCTCTAGTGTCAAGCCGGCTTGGCGCAGTACAGTGGCGACCATGCCATGACCCAGTGTATCGCTTGTGTGGCCTGGAACTGTAACCGTGCCGGCTTTGTGTTGTGCCGGTACTGACGGTGGCTGCCTTCTTGTCTTTCAAGCCACCAGCCGTCACGCCTAAGCATCCTCAAAACGTCCCTGACCTTAGCAGTTGCCATTGCGCGCGTTTCTTAGCGCTACAGCACCTCTTCTGACCACCCCTCCAGCACTTGCTTCATCTTGCCCATGAACTGGTCGGCGAGCGCGCCGTCGATCAGGCGGTGGTCGAAGGTCAGCGAAAGATGGCAGATCGAGCGGATGGCGATGGCGTCGTCGATCACTACCGGGGTCTTGTCCACGGTTCCTACTCCGAGGATGGCCACCTGCGGCTGGTTGATGATGGGGGTGCCCACCAGGCTGCCGAAACTGCCGAAATTGGTGATCGAGAACGTACCGCCAAGCACTTCGTCCGGCTTGAGCTGGCGGGAGCGGGCGCGGGCGGCCAGATCGACGATGGCGCGCTGCAGCCCGGGCACGTTCCTCTCGTCGGCGTTGCGGATCACCGGCACGATCAGGCCGTTTTCCAGCGCCACCGCGATGCCGATGTGGATTTCGTTGTGGTAGATGATGTTGTTGCCGTCGATCGACGCGTTGACCAGAGGGAACTGGCGCAGGGCGGCTACCGTAGCGCGGGTGATGAACGGCAGGTAAGTGAGCGAGAAACCGTAGGCTGCCTGGAACTGGTCTTTGACGCGGTCGCGCATCTTCGCCACCTTGGTCATGTCCACTCGGTGGATGGTGGTGACGTGGGGCGATGTGCGCTTGGACATCACCATGTGCTCGGCAATCTTCAGGCGCATGGTGCTCATCGGCTCGATGCGCGTTTTTGCCTGTCCGGTGACGGGAAGGGGCGGCATGGCCGGTGGAGCGGCGGGCCTGGGCGCCGCGGGAGCGGGAGCAGGCGCCGGCGGCGGTGGCGGCGCGGCCTGCGCGAGATACGCTTCCACGTCCTGTTTGGTGATGCGACCGCCGGCGCCCGTGCCTTTCACTCGGCTCAGATCGATGCCGTGCTCGCGTGCCAGCTTGCGCACCAGCGGTGAGAGTGGGCCTGCGGGTTCCGCGGGTTCGCTCGCGGGCGGTGGGGGAGCGGGCGGCGCGGTGGCAACGGTGGCCGGCGGCTGGGCAACGGGTTTTGGTGCGGGCTCGGCCACCGGCGGCACGGCCGCCGGCGCCACCACCGCTGCCGCTGCGCCATCGTCCGAAATGCGACCCACGACGGTGTTGATCCCGACCGTTTTGCCTTCTTCCACCAGGATCTCGGCCAGCGTTCCAGCGGAAGGAGAAGGGATTTCCGTGTCCACCTTGTCGGTTGAAATCTCGAACAGCGGTTCGTCGCGGTCCACGTGCTCGCCGGGCTTCTTCAGCCATTTGGTCAGCGTGCCTTCGACAATGCTCTCGCCCATCTGGGGCATCACAACTTCGGTCATCTCAGTTCTCACTTTCCGGGGCTGCCAGGGCGCGTGCCTCGCACAGCATCTCGCAATCAAAGACCCGGCCGAAATGCGCGGCCAGGCGTCGGGCAACCTCCTGCGCGGTGGTGCGGACTCCCAATTGTGCCATGGATGTGACGGGCTTGGTCAGCCCGCAAGGGACGATGTATTGAAAATAGCTCAAATCCGTGTTCACGTTGAGCGCAAAACCGTGCGAGGTCACCCAGCGGCTGATATGCACGCCAATGGCTGCGATCTTGCGCTCTCCCACCCACACGCCCGTCAGCTTCGAGATGCGGCCGGCTTCGATGCCGTAATCGGCCAGAGCATCGATGATGGTCTGCTCTACGGCGCGCACATACGCGCCGACATCGCGTTTCCACTCGCGCAGGTCCATGATGGGATAACCGACTAGTTGACCGGGCCCATGATAGGTGACGTCGCCGCCGCGGTCCGTGGGATAAAACGAAATGCCGGCGCGCCCCAGGATCTCGCTCGAAGCCAGCAGGTTTTCGAGGCGCCCGTTGCGCCCCAGCGTGATCACATGCGGATGCTCGAGCAGCAGCAGGTGGTCCGGCGCGGTTCCCTGCTTGCGCGCGGTGATGAGCTGCTGCTGCATCTCGAGCGCCTTGCCGTAATCGATGCGCCCGAGTTCCCGCACGACACACTTACGCATTGATGGAAAGACCGTAGACGGCGTTGAACGCTTCACCCATCGCTTCGTAGAGCGTGGGATGTGCGTGTATGGTCTGCATCATCACGTCGACGGTAGCCTCGGCTTCCATGGCCGCGACAGCCTCACCGATCAACTCAAAGGCCTCCGGGCCGATGATGTGGACGCCTAGTATTTCGCCGTGCCGCTCATCGGCAACCACCTTGATGAAGCCCTCATGATGGCCGAGGATGGTGGCGCGGCTGTCGCCGGCAAACGGGAAGCGGCCGACCTTCACCTGGTATCCCTGCGCGCGCGCCTGCGCCTCGGTGAGCCCCACGCTGGCGATGCCCGGCTCGGTGTACGTGCATGCGGGAATGCGGTTCTTGTTGATTGGCACGGCTGCCTTGCCCGCCACGTGGGCCACGGCGATCATGCCTTCCCGCGTGGCCACGTGCGCGAGTTGCGGCGTGCCCGCCACCACATCGCCAATGGCGTAAACCCCCGGTTCCGCGGTTCGCTGGTGCGGATCAACCTTGATAAATCCACGATCCAATTCGACCTTGGTGTTTTCCAGCCCGATGTTTTCCGTGTTGGGCTTGCGGCCAACGGCCACCAGCAGCTTCTCGGCTTCCAACTCTTCCTGCTTGCCCTCTTTGGTGGTCAGAGTGAATTGCACGCTGTGGCCGGTTTTGCGGATATTCTCGGCGCGCGCCCCGGTTTCTACGCGGATCTTCTGCTTCCTGAAATTGCGCTCGAGCTCTTTGGAGATATCTTCGTCTTCCAGTGGCACGGCACGCGGCAGCATTTCGATCACCGTGACCTCCGTGCCGAAGCGATGAAAGATCGACGCAAACTCCACACCCACCGCGCCCGCGCCGATGATGGCGAGGCTTTTCGGCACGGTGGTGAGGTTGAGAATTTCGATATTGGTGAGGATGAACTCGGGATCGGGCTCGAGGCCGGGCAGCATGCGTGCTTCCGATCCGGTGGCGATGATGACGTTCTTCGTCTCCAGGGTCTGCACCCCCGAATCGGTTTTCACTTCTACCTTGCCGCCGCCCTTGAGCATGCCGTAGCCTGTGATGCGCTCGACTTTGGCGCGCTTCAGCAACATCTCGACGCCCTTGGAGTGCTTGGTCACGATGCCGTCCTTGCGCTCCTTCACCTTGGGGTAATCCAGGCGGGGATTCTCGCACTGAATTCCTTCCTGGTCGGCATGCACGAAGCGCTCCCAGACGTCGGCAGTCTGTAGCAGGGATTTGGTCGGGATGCATCCCACCAGGAGGCAGGTGCCGCCAAGCCTGGCCTGTTTCTCGACGAGCGCGGTTTTCAATCCGTATTGGCCGGCGCGGATGGCTGCGGAGTAGCCGCCGGGACCACTCCCGATCACAACGAGATCGTAAGGCACTTTTTTTATTCTACCCGTGTCACCGCGCGGAAAGCCGGTGCGTCTACTATTTATAAATATGAAATGGCTGTTGATTATACTGATGCTGGCGCCGTGGGCTGGATTCGCTCAAACAAAGGCGCCGGCTCAGAAGAAAACCACTGGGCCGCCTACGGCCAGGTGGCCCATTGAGAGCCTTGCGGTGGAGGGCAACCACAGCTACACGCGCGAGCAGATCGTGGCTGTCGCGGGGTTGAAAGTTGGCCAGGTGGCGGGACGGCCGGAATTTGACGCGGCGCGTGACCGGCTGACCGCGACCGGCGCATTCGAGACCGTAAGCTACAAGTTCGCGCCCGCAATGAGCGGCAACGCGTACGTCGCCACGTTCACGGTGACCGAAGTCGAGCAGGTCTACCCCGTGCGTTTTGAGGAATTGCACGTCTCCGAACGAGACCTGGTGACCGCGCTGAAGGCCAAGGATCCCCTGTTCGCCAAGACAACCCTGCCCGCCACGCAGCCTGTATTCGAGCGCTACGCCAAGTGGGTACAGGACTACCTGAAGGCGATGAAAATCGACGAGAAGATCGTAGGAAGCGTAATGCCGGACCGGCCCGGCGAGTACGCCATCGTCTTTCATCCGGCGCGCGCGCTGCCCGCCGTGGCGCTGATTTCGTTCCGCGGAAACCAGGTAGTGCCGACCAACGTTCTGCAAGACGCCGTGATGGGCGTCGCAGTGGGCATGCCGTACACCGAAGACCGCTTCCGCGAGGCGCTCAACAACGCCCTCAGGCCGGTCTATGAAGCGCGCGGCCGCATCCGCGTGGCCTTCCCCACGATCAAGACCGAGCTGAGCAAAGACGTGCAGGGCGTGAACGTGCTGGTCACGGTGGACGAAGGTGAGAGCTACTCGCTGGGGAAAGTGGCCCTCGACGGGCCGACACCGCTGAAACCCGACGAGCTGCTGAAGGCCGGGGACTTCAAGACCGGCGATGTGGCCAACTTCGATCGCGTAAACGAAGGGCTGGAGCGCATTCGCAAGGCCCTCCGCCGCGCCGGTTACATGCTGGTCAACGTGACCACTACGCGGCAGATCGACGACACCAAAAGAGCCGTCGACGTGGCAGTGATTGTCGACGCTGGGCCGCAGTTCCTCATGCGTAAGCTGACCATCGTGGGGCTGGACCTGGAAGGGGAAGCCGAGATCAATCGGATCTGGGGTTTGAAGGAAGGTAAGCCATTCAACCCCGATTACCCGGACCTGTTCCTGAATCGGGTGCGCGAGGAAGGCCTGTTCGACAATCTGGGCAAGACGAAGGCCGATTACAAAATCAACGAGCAGGACCACACCGCGGATGTGACCTTGACATTCAGTGGCGCAGGTCCAGGCACAAAAGCCGGAAGGCGCGGTAGGGGCGGCGAATAGCGCGAGGCGGACCATCGCCCCTTGTGGTCCGTCATCGCTTGCACTCACTGCTCCCCGAGCTTCCACAGAATCTGCCGCAGCATCCCCATCAGCACCGGCGCATCGCGTGAAGCAATATCCAGCCGGCGCACCAGTCGCCGGACCTTCTCCTCTGTAGAGCCGGCGGTGGTGGGGTTCACATAACCGCTCTTCTGCAGTGCCTCGATCAACACAGCTGTAACCTGTTCGGTTTCCGCTGCGGTGGCTGCGGCCGTCCGGGCTGGCCGCGCTTTCACCGCCTTGGGATCGCGCGCCAGTTCGTAAAGGCACAGCGCCACGGCTTGGCCAAGGTTCATGGAAGGATTGGCGTCGACGGTCGGAATACGCATGAGCCAGTTGCAGTAGCTGAGATCCTGGTTGGAAAGGCCGAATTTTTCAGAGCCGAACAGCAACGCGGCCGGCGCTTGCGCTAGCCTGCGTCGGATAAGACGGGCGCCGTATTCGAGGCGCCGAATGGGGTGGTGCAATTCGCGATGGCCCACCGATGTGGTGCCCACCACCAGGCGGCAGTCGGCGACCGCATCCGCGATGCTCGAACAGTCTTCCGCAGATTGGAGCAGCGGCGCCGCGCCAACGGCCGAGCGCGCCTCGCGAAAGGCGACGTCATAAGGGTTGACCACCCGCAGCCGCGAGAAGCCGAAATTGGCCATAGCTCGCGCGGCCGCCCCGATGTTGAGCGGGTTGCGCGTGGAGACCAGAACCACGCGGAGATTGTCTTTCCATTCGATGGAGATGCTTCGATCGTAGCGCAAGGCGAAGACCGGTCCGCAGTCGTACAGGACGCGCCATCGATGGCTGCGACGCGCCCCCGCTCCGAGGAGTATGGTTCAACACCTCAGTACGGCTGGCAGTTTGCGGAGCCCGGCAATCTCCTGCTCGGCCTGAGCTACCATGGATCAATGCAACCCATCCAACCCGAACAAGCCCATTTCCTGCTCCATGGTGTCTATCTGCCCGGACTCAAGAACGAGCACCGTATCACCAAGAGCATCATTGAAGCCATCCCGTCAGATAAAGGCGATTATCGCCCGGACCAAGTCTCACGAGGCGCGTTGGATCTGGCTTGGCACATCGCCGCCACCGAAATGCGGTTCCTGGATGCTGTCGCCGCAGGCGAGTTCGATCTCAGCCCACGGCCTCGACCGGATTCCATCAAGAACTCGGCGGATCTCGCAAACTGGTACGCAGGCAACTTCAACCCTCGTCTCGAAAAGCTGACGAAGCTCTCCAACGAGCAGCTACTCAAGGTCGTGGATTTCCGGGGGATCTTCCAACTGCCCGCAGTCATGTACCTGGACTTCCTGCTGCATCACTCGATCCACCATCGAGGCCAGTTATCCACGTACCTGCGGCCGATGGGGGCCAAAGTACCCGCGATTTACGGCGAAAGCTACGACTCGGCGGAAGCCCGCAAGACCGCGTCGCAGGGCGCCTGAACTTCACTGGCCGGGAGCGCCGGCGATCAGCCCTCCCTTGCTCCCGACTCCGCGGCGCCAACGTCCTTCCGGTACAACCCCAGGGACAGTCAAGTGAGAATTTCCACACAATCGCCCTCTCGATTCTGCTTGACAATGTCATTCCATTCGGATCTAATACTCCGAGTCGCCCGCCAGGCGACCGCCGTTCGGAGGGGGCTGCGTGTTTCGAAGAACCGCCGGGTTCTGTGTGGAACGACCTGCAATTGGCGGGACTTCGCTCATTTTCAAGCCGGAAACACCGCCCGAGCATAGCTGGAATATCAACGAGACGCGGGATTTCCTGGAGCGCGCATGGACCGAGGCCCTGAGGCAAGTAAGCTCGGCGCCGGTTACGGAAATGATGAGGTACGCCCTGACGGGGGGCAAGTGTCTGCGCGGACTGCTGCTCCTGGCGGTGACCGAGTCCTGCAACGGCTCGATGGCAGATGCCTGCAGGGCTGCCATCAGCATAGAGATGCTGCACGCGGCCAGCCTGGTTGTCGATGACTTGCCCGCTCTGGATAACGCTTCGGTCCGGCGGAACGCCCCGAGTCTTCACAGCCGCTTTGGAGAGCGTGCGGGCATTTTGACTGCGCACGCGCTGGTCGCGGCGGCATTTCAGGTGATCAGCGAAATCCCGGACGAACCCGAGCGAGTGCTTCGGATCACGGGTTTGCTCGCGGCGGCCATCGGCCGCATGGCGAACGGGGAGCTGCTCGGACCAGTGCAGTGGGATCCCGCCGAGTCAATCGCTTCAAAGGCCCGGGTTCGTGCTCTCAAGACTGGTGCTCTATTCGAACTGGCGGCGTCCATCGGCGCGTTGCTGGCTGGTGCGGGTCCAGCGCTGACAGCCGATCTCGCCAAGCTTGGCCTCCACCTGGGCGTGTGCTACCAGGTCGCCGACGATCTTCGCGACGACGTCATGAGCGATCACGAACGAGATTGGTTATTCAAAGAGAACCTGCGAAATTGGCGAGATTGCGACCGGCTGCTCCACTCCCTGCGGAGCCGCTTGACCCGGCAAGTCCCTCTGGAAGAGTGGATGTCTGAGTTCCGTACTGCGGGTTCGGAGGCGGGCCTGCCGTGAGAGTGGCGCTCGTCACGTGCTTCAACGCGGAATGGCACCTGGGACGGATGCCGGCGCCATACATTCCGCTGAATCTGCTTTGTCTCGCGGCTTCCCTGCGCGACAGAGGCCACGAGGTGGAGATCGTCGATCAGACTCTCGCGCTCACCACCGGCGAGGTTGCCAACGGACCTCAGTTCCACGAGCATATCGCCCGGCTGATTGGCGAAAGCCGCCCTGACGTAGTTGGTTTCGCCACGATGTGCAACTCGTATCCGCAGACGCTGACGCTGGCCCGGCATTGTAAGCAGGCTCTGCCGGAAATCAAGGTGGTATTGGGCGGCCCGCAAGCCACGGCGGTGGATGCTCCAACCCTCCGCCACTTCCCTTGGGTGGATGTCATTGTTCGAGGTGAAGCGGACAATACCTTCCCGGCTCTGATCGACCATTGGAATGCCGGTCAGGACACGCTGAACCATCTCGCCGGATTGAGTTGGCTGGACAAGACCGGGGAGTTTTGCCGTACCGAATCGCAGCCGCTGCTGGATGTCGATGCATTGCCTTATCCGGCTTACGATTTGTACCCAAGCCAGCAGCTGGCGTCAAACACCATCCCGGTTGAAGCAGGCCGAGGTTGCCCGTTCGCGTGTACGTTCTGTTCCACGAATCTCTTTTTTAGCCGGCGCTATCGGATCAAATCGCCAGGCCGGCTGATAGCGGAGATGAAGTACCTGCATGACAAGTGCAACTCCAGCAAGTTCGACCTGGTCCACGACATGCTGACGGTTGACCAGTCCTGGGTCCGAGACTTTTCGCGCCAGTTGATCGCGGGCAACTACGGATTCACGTGGGGATGCAGCGCGCGTGTGGATTGCACAACGTCGGATTTGCTAGCGGAGATGGCTGCGGCCGGTTGCGAGGGAATCTTTTTCGGCATCGAGACCGGATCGCAGCGGCTCCAACCAATCGTCAAGAAAAGGCTCCACACCACCCATGTCCTACCTGCGCTCAAACAATGTGCGGACTTGGGCATGAAGCCGACCGCCTCATTTATTACCGGCTTTCCGGAGGAGAAGACCGAAGATGCGATGGCCACCTTCGAGATGGCTCTTGACGTCCTGCAACTTTCGCCCGATACCAAGGTGCAACTGCATCTGCTGGCGCCTCTTGTCGGGAGCCCGCTCTATGAGCTGCATAAGAATTCCCTGCGCTTTGACGGTCACAGTTCCGACATTTCTCTGTTCCTCCTGACGGCCGACGAGATGGAGACTGTCAAGCGCTATCCCGACGTATTTCCGAGTTTTTATTTCATCCCAACTCCGGAACTGGAAAGGCAGCTAGTCAAATCTCTGTCTGCTTCGCTGTATACATGCGCGGCCCTGTTGCTGGCGCTGCGCAAGTCGAATGTCGATCTCACGAACATATTTGCGAGCTGGGTCGAATGGCACACCAAAAACGTTGATCCTGAAACCACTGGCCAGGACTACTACCTGTCCCGCTTTCCGCTCGATTTCGTCAGATTTCTACAACAGGTATATCCCCCAAGCGATGTTGGCCCTCTACCAGCCCTGGTCGATTACTACGCTACCCAGTTCGCCATAGAGAAGGGGCGAATTCCGGACCAACTCGTGTTTCGGAGTTTCGAATTCGACGTCGACGATCTGAATCGCTCGCTGCGAACCAGTGAGAAGGCCTGGACCGGCCTGGAGTCCCGGCAGTGGGGCCTTCTTTTCGTGAATCTGGGAGGCAACTGCGACACCGGATTCACTTATTTGGAGGTCCCGATAGCTTCTCGATCCATTGAACCGGGCGACGAACTGGAGATGCTGAACATGCCGGGTCAGATCCTCAGTCAGCCAAAGCTAATCATCAGAAACAAGACGCAGCGGCGCGTGCTGCTCGTGAAGCACCATTTGGATGAAAAGATGATCGGCGCACTGGGTCTGAAGGCGCCAGGGGACCAACAGTCAACCACCGCCGGTCTCTAACCGGACCGGCTTCAAGAAGCATAGGAGGCAAAATGGCAGATCAACCAACGAAATCGGCAAATCTGAAATTAGACGGCGACCACGTTCTTCAATTGCTCAAGACGGCCGGCTTGGACCCATTGAAGGTGGATGTTCGCAAGGCGCTCCCGAACGCCCATTACGATTACACTGAACTGGAATCGCGGCTGAAGGGAACACTTGCCCCGAGCAAGGGGGGCTGGCACGTGTCCGTGACCGTCAGTAGAGACTAGTCCGGGCACCCTCGATCTGTGGCGGTCTGTTGGTTCGCCAGCTCGCTGATGCGATCGGCCCGATGCTATCGCCGGGTCGGGGCGGCATAGAAGCGTTTCCGGCTGGCACAACGCCTGTACTGAGACCACGCAAAGCAAACATGCTTGAGTTGTCGCTGCCGTCCGGCCTGCAGGGTAAAGCAGAGCGCATTGGCGAGCGCATCGCGGAACTACAGAAGCCGTGGCCCAAGCCCATCCTGCTATCGGCCTCTGCCGTATCTATTTACGATTGCTTCCCCTATCTGTTCGAAGACGCGTTTCCCTCGGTTAACCAAGAGGATTTGGACACCTTCGCGGCCGCGGCGCGGTTGTACGCCAGCTCCATATTTTTGCACGACAAAATTTTCGATCAGGGCCTCTTGCGCGATGCGCACGCGGATTTGGCGCCCGTCAACGGTATGCGCATCATGGCCATGCAGTGGGAGGCGTATCGCTTGCTGCACGGTCTCTTTCCGCCCGGCTGCGCGTTTTGGGATCACTTCCATCGCTATGTGTGCCAGTTCACCGCCGCTTGCCTGGAGGAACAGCGGTTTGCGGCGGGGCGTCCCTGGCACGAATTGTCGGAAGACCTGGCTCTCGAGATAGCTAAAGGCAAGAATGGAATCGCGCGGACCACCATCGCGGGCTTGTCCGCAATGGCGGCAAACCCCCACGCCTTGCCGCCGCTCTCCGAAGCGATTGATGGCTACAACTGCGCGCGTCAAATGTGGGACGATCTCATCGACTGGAAGGAGGACCTCCATGCGGGCATGCCATCCTTGCTGCTCGTGCGCATTCTTGGAAAGCGGCCGGACGGTCTTAGCGAGGAACAATCCAGGAAGTTGGAGGCGGAGGTAGGGCGGGAGGTGTTCTATGGTGGTCATGCGGCACTTGTGCTGCAATTGGCGCTGCGCTCGATAGAACAGGCGGACGCAGCATTGTCGGCGTGGCCGAAGCTCGCTTGGCGGAAGGTCCACGAAGACCTGCGCCGCGAATGCCGGCTGCTGCTTTCTGACATCGACAAAATCGTCTCGGAGAACATCCACCGGGTTGAGAAGCAGCAGGGTTTTGACCTGGAGCTGCCCTCTCCGCGCAACGACTGGCAGCGGCTCGCATGGCCGGCACTCGCATATTTGGTGGAGCAATGGCGCCAGGGGTTCGGAGAAGCCCGGCATGTGATGCACTTCCCCGCGGAAGTTGGCTTCAGCGGACCGGCCTACCAGCGCGGCGATGTGTTTCAGAGGGCCTTGATAGCCGACTGTCTTTGCGACGCCGGTGAACATTGGAACATTGACTTTCGGCCTTTGATCGACCAAGAGATTGGTTATCTGCTCAGCCGGCGGGCAAGCGGACGCGGCGGATGGCGCTATTTTCCGGAGTTGCCCGAGTTGGCGCCCGACGCAGATGACCTCGCCCAAATCATGCAGGTGCTGTGGCGTTCCGGGCGCCGCCAGGAGGTTGACAGTCTGTGCGCGGGCCCGCTCGCGGTGCTCTTTAGCGACAACTACCATGCGGACGGCTCATTCGAAACCTGGATTATCCCGAGTGGCGACCGCACGCCCGATGAAGAGCGGCAGGCGCGGTTTGCCCGAGACCTGTGGGGCGCCGGGCCCGATCCGGATGTCATGGCGAACCTCTTGTACGCGCTCACGCTGATTGACTGCAGTCGTTACTACGACAAGGTCGAGCGCGGCGCCCACTATCTGTTGGCACAGCAGACACCTGCGGGTTATTGGAATAGCACGTGGTACCACGGCCCGTATTATGGGACTTACGTCTGCTTGCGCCTGCTCTCTCGAGTTTGTCCCGCAGTCGAGAACATCCGGCTAGCCGCCACGTTTTTGAGAACCAAACAGAATGCCGATGGAGGCTGGGGCAATGGAGGACCGAGCAACGCCCTGGATACTGCGTTCGCTCTCCTCGCTTTGGGGTATGCACAGGAGAGCAGGCTCGCTGAACGCGCCGATATCTCGGGGGCATCCAAGGGATTGGCTTACCTGCAGGCCGTTGCCGAAACCGATGGAACGTGGCCGGGCCACGAGTTCATCCGCATGGACACCGGCCGGGCAACGGGGTCCGTTTCACAGATCCTTTCCTATGGCAGCCGGACGATAACCACGGCGTTCGCCGTCAAGGCGGTGACGATCTGGGACCGGCTGATATCGGAGCTGCCGCGAAGCACGGCTTCCGCGGGACGGCTCGAATCTGACTGATTACTCCCCGGGGCCGTCCACCCAAGATGGCCAAGACCGAGCTGGCAAAAGCTTGACACGTCGCCCCAGGTCAATTCTCCGTCGGCACTCTCTCGGCGTGATCCACCACCAGAATCGCAATGGGCGCCTTCCGCGTTTCGAGCTTGAGGCCCAGTTGCTCTTGCAGGGCGATAGGGAGCGCCGGTCCAGCCGGGCTGTCGGCAACTGCGGGGACGTCGCTCTTACTGTCGCCTGATGCCCGGGGCTCCGGGACCCAGTCCAAAGTCAGATCATAAAAACCCTTGAGGCCCGTCATGTCAAGCACTGGAAGATCCATTCGCCGCGCAAGGAATTCCGCAAAACTGGCCATGGTGACACACGTTCCTACGTAGTGGTTGTTCTGGCTGTTTTGGCTGTGGTTGTCGCCGTCAGGTACTTCCTTGAACTTGATGCCACCTTTCCCGACTTCCAGCCCATAAACGGCAAAGGTCTTCTCGCCACGGTGGACCTGCAGTTTGAACCGCTCCACCAGCATTTTCTGCATCATGGCGTGCAGAGCTGCGTTGTACTCTTCACGGTTCTTGGGAATCTCCCCGGGATATTTCGCGGCGATGTCGAACCGCTCCCCGCTGAGCCATTCCGGGCCCTCGACCTGGTAATCTTTCATCCCGTATGCCATCACGATCAGGCTCCTCAGGCTGACATTGCTCGCCGTGAGCATGCCTCGAGTGCCGTGAGTGCTCGAGCTGTTCGATAGGGATTTGTTCGGCTTGACGGAAACCACTTCGAATTCCTGGCCAGACGCAAGCCGCGGCGGTGCCGTCATCAAGAAGCACATGAGTATCGCCCGCATGACCCTGTTTTGACGTTTCTGAAACCGCAACGGTTAGCCTCCTCTGCCTTATAGTTCCTGCTCCGCGGTGCTCTCGGAGCCGCGACCGTGAGGGAGCCGAGTACCAGCCTGTGAGGCCACTGGCGCATTACCATTTCGATAAAACGCAGAGCCGTCGCATCACCTCTCAGATCTTCGTGGCCACCGACTTTGCTTGCAGAAATAGCAGCAGGTAGTCTGGTCCGCCTGCCTTGGAATCCGTGCCCGACATGTTGAATCCGCCGAACGGATGCGCGCCCACCATGGCGCCGGTGCACTTGCGGTTGAAGTACAGGTTGCCTACATGGAAGCGGTTCTTAGCTTCCCGCAGGTGGTCTTGCGATTTCGAGTACACCGCGCCGGTCAGGCCGTATTGCGAGTCGTTCGCCAGGTCCAGGGCGTGCTCGAAGTTCCTGGCCTTGGTCACGGCCAGCACCGGGCCGAAAATTTCCTCCTGGAAGATCCGGGCCTTGGAATCGACATCCGCAATCACCGTGGGCGCGACGAAGTAGCCGCCTTCCGCAGCGGTACCGCCGGAAAGCAGGCGCCCTTCCTTCTTGCCTACATCGATGTAATTGAGGATGGATTTCTGCGCGCCGGCGCTGATGACCGGGCCCATGTAGTTGCCCGGATCGTCCGCCGCGCCGACCTTGATGTTCTTGACTTTGGCTGTCAGTTTTTCGAGGAACTGGTCGTAGACTCCGGCATCCACGATGGCGCGCGAGCAGGCGGAGCACTTCTGGCCCTGGTAGCCGAAGGCGGATACGAGCACGCCGTCCACGGCCTTATCGAGATCGACATCGCCATCGACGATGATGGCGTCCTTGCCGCCCATTTCGGCGATCACGCGCTTGATCCAGATCTGGCCGGGCTGGGTCTTGGCGGCCAGCTCGTTGATGCGCAGACCGACGTCGCGGGATCCGGTGAACGCAATGAAGCGTGTTTTGGGATGCTGCACCACCACGTCGCCAACCGCGGCGCCGCTGCCGGTGAGGAGCGTGAACGAGGACTCGGGGAAGCCGCCCTCCAGAAGGGCTTCTGCGAACTTGGCGGCAATGGTGGGAGTTTCGCTGGATGGTTTGATGATTGCGGTGTTGCCTGTTACCAGCGAAGCCATGGTCATGCCCGTAAGGATGGCGAGGGGGAAGTTCCACGGCGGAATCACAATCCCCACACCCATCGGGATGTAGACCATCTCGTCCTGCTCGCCAGCGAGCTGGGTGACCGGTTGAGGACCGGCCAGCCGCTGCATTTCGCGGGCGTAGTATTCACAGAAATCAATGGCCTCGGAGACGTCCGCATCGGCCTCGGGCCAAGTCTTGCCGGCCTCGTACACCAGCCAGGCGTCAAACTCGAGTTTGCGGGAACGAATGATCCGGGCGACGTCCAGGGTCATGCGGATACGCTCTTCGGCGGGCGTAGCAGCCCATTTGGGAAAGGCGTCGTATGCGGCCTCCACCGCGCGGTTCGCCAGCGCCGTAGTGGCCCGATGGTGCACACCGACCACCTCCTTGGGGTTTGACGGGTTCACGGAAGACAGCTTGTCTCCCGTTGCGATCCATTGGGCGCCGATGCGCAATTGATATTCGCGGCCGAATTCGGAGCGCACCTTCCTGAGGGCTTCCTCCATGGCCTTGCGGTTGGCCGGCTGAGAGAAGTCGAGGACGGGCTCATTATGAAATTGGGAAAGAGTTGCGGTTGCCATTCTCCTCTATAGTGGCGCATCGGCGGGGGAGAATTCAAATCTGTGCGCGATGTGCGCAACGCCGCTACTCCGCGTTCAGCAATCCGCCGGTGCTTGTTATCCTAACTCTGGTGTTCTGGTACTGGCTCTTCGTCGCTCCGGCGCTGCTGTTGGCGTTCTTCTCGCTGCGAGGCGAACGCAAGCGCGCCGCATACGTGGCGCGGCGTCTTTCGGAGTCGCAGGAGCAACTCCCTCCGGCCAGCGTCATCGTTCCGGTCAAGGGCGAAGACGAGGGCTTGCGTGAAAACCTCGTAGCGCTGGCATCCCTGGACTATCCCGACTACGAACTCCTGGTGACGGCGCATTCCGCGGCCGACATACCTCTCGGTGTGCTGCCGCGCCGGGCCAAGGTCGTGCTTGCGCACAGCGACGACCCGGCGACCGCCGAGAAGGTGCGAAACCTTGTGGCTGCGGTGCGGGCCACGCGAAAGCAAAGCCAGATCTTCGCCTTCGCGGATTCCGATGGCCGCGTGACGCGCCGCTGGCTGCGTGCCCTTGTGACGCCGCTGGCCGATTCGGCCGTTGGCGTCTCCACCGGGTATCGCTGGTTTACGCCCGGGCCGCCCACATTCTGGACGCTGATGCGGAGCGTGTGGGATGCGGTCGCGGCGGGCCGCCTGGGGCCTGGCGACAACCCCTTCGCCTGGGGCGGTTCCATGGCGATCCGAAAAGAGACCTTCTTCGAGGTGAAGATGCTGGAGCACTGGAAGAACACGATCAGCGACGATTATTCGCTCAGCGCCGCCGTGCACGCGGCGGGCCTGAGTATCGCCTACGCACCGGGCGCCCTGGTGCCTTGTTTCGAGCGCATCCCTGCACGCCGGTTCTTCGCCTGGATTCGCCGCCAGATGATGATCACCCGAGTCTACAGACCGGGCCTGTGGTGGCCTGCCCTCGTCGCGCACATCTTTTACTGCGGCGGCATGGCGGCGTCCGCAATCGCGTCCGTTCGCGGCAACCGACTGGCGGAATGGGCCCTGATCGCGCAGCTCTCACCGGGCATGTTGAAAGGGCTCAACCGCGCCACCCTGGCCAAAGCTGCCCTGCCGGAGTTC
>Ga0335081_10007351_pt1 | contig 17613 bp, 11 predicted proteins | sample Lox_Sample_35_FD_206713 | JGI IMG/M metagenome (GOLD analysis project Ga0335081, IMG submission 206713) | Soil microbial communities from Loxahatchee National Wildlife Refuge, Florida, United States - Lox_Sample_3.5 | ecosystem: Environmental > Terrestrial > Soil > Wetlands | place: USA... | reverse complement strand
CGATAACAGATATTATGTAAACTTTCAGGGTAGTGGGTCAGTTTGCATCGCATTTCGCAGGAACCATAGACGGCTCACCTTCGCCCTTAAAGAAAAAAATGGCCCGGACCCCGCTGAAAAGGTCCGGGCCTATGGGAAGAAACTGCTGCTTTCTTAAGAAGGAAACTCTATCGGCGCCCTCCACTATGACCACCGCCGCTGCTGCTATGGCCGCCGCCACTCGACGCGGGATGGCTGCTTCCACCCGAGGGCGCTGCATGCGGCGCGCTGTAGCTCGGCGACGACGGGCGCGGTGCGCTGTAGCTCGGCGCTGACTGGTGCGGCGCGCTGTAGCTTGGCGCCGACTGGTGGGGCGGGTTGTAGGTGGGCGGCGGAGTATACTGCCGCGTCGGAGGCTGGCTGGAGCCCGGGTTCCCACGATACTGCTGGGTTGGCGGATTGTAGGGCTGCCGTGGCGCGGAGCCGCTAGACCCGCCGGTGGATCCGGGCGTGCCGAAGTTTCGCCATGCGCCGTTGCTGCCCTGGGCCGAAGGTGGCCGGTCATTATGGACCGCGTTCGAACTGCCCGGCTCACCAAAGGCGCGGATGCCGCCGGTGCGGGCCGGTTGGGCGTTATACCCGTTGATGTTCGAAGGCCGTGTATTCTGCGCGGCCCCCGGTTCCCCAAAGCGATGGTAGCCAGACTGAGGAGCCGTGCCCGAGGGACGAATCTCGCTTTGCATTCCGCTTCCCTGCCCGGCGGGCCGGCCGGTTTGCACCACGTTACCCGCCTGGCGCGAGAAGAAGCGGTTGTTGTCGCTCCCGCGTGGAACGTTCGTCACCTGATGGTCTGAGAACCGCCGGTTCGCTTCCGTCGGTGCGATACCGATGGGCCCGCGAATCATACCCGCCTGCCCCACCTGCTGCCCGGAAAGCCGTTCCACGCGACCGAACCGCCCGCTCCGGAAGTCTTCGGCATTGACTGCCGAGATGCCATTGGCGACGCGTGCGTTTCTATAGATGTTCGTGACATTTATATTGGTGATGTTCGTGTTCTGGTTGAAGACGCCGCCATGGCCGTAGAAACCGCGTCCCCACCAGGGGTGGAACGTCTCGAAAGGAGCCAGCGGCACCCAGCCGATATTGCCGAACCCGAAGCCAAAACCTGATCCGCGGCCGAACCCGAAGAAACCCACGAGCGCCGGCGACCAGTAGCTCCGGACGCCAAACGCGCCGGGATACCAACTCCAACCAAAATGCTCCCTCCAGAACCAGCGGCCATAGTGGTAGGGGGCCCATCCCCACGGGTCGTAGCTGATCCAACTCCACCCGTACCAATCAAGCCATGACCAGCGGCCGTAGCGATACGGCGCCCAGCCCACCACCACGGTGGGAGTCCAGCAATAGCCATAAGGCTCGACATAGCTCCAGGCGCCGGAGTTGTCCAGGTCCTCCGCGCCATACACGCCCTGCGGAACATATTGATAGCTGTTGGATTGCAAGAGCGAGTGATCGCGGCTGTCATTCCAGCGGTCCCAATCGTCGTACGGGATCGCGCCGGCCATCTGGAACTCGGGATCCGACGCGCTTCCCCGCGCCATCATGGTCTGCCCGGAGTACACCCATTGCGAGCCCTTGGGAGTGAATACCTCCACGTCGCCCGCCCGCGCGGTGATCTCGGATTCGCCCGCATCGTTCACCGTGACGCGATAGGTCCCTTCTTTAGCGGGGCGCACGGAAACGCTGGGGGTGTTGAGTTCCACGTTGGCGTTGGAGGCGCGGAGCACGCGGTACGTAACCGTGCCGCGCGCGATTTCGATCTGGTAGGCGCCCGATTCCAGGCGGGCCAAATGGATCTCTCCATTGCCGCCCAAGCGCAGCAGGTTGGCGGAATCAAATTGGACTTCCGTGCGAGAGTTGGCGCCGGTGGAGATGCGGTCGCCGGTCATCAAGGGAGCGTTGATCACTCCGGCCACCCACTCCCCGGAATCGCCGCGCTTCACCGAGACATCGCCGTCCATCAGGCTGATGCGCGCTACGCCGCGCTGGAGGTCGTCGGGATCCTGCGCGCGCGCGGTTCGGACCATTCCGGCCGCTAAGAGCACCGCGCCCGTGAGAACAAAGAACTTGGAATATGGCTTGCGTTCCATGGCAGAGCCTCCCGAACTGCACCGCTCTATTGGCACGGTTGGTGCCAAAGGACAACTGGCTTAATTTCAGCTAGTTGCGAAAATGGAGGGAGGCCGTGAAGTGGCCGAAAACCACCACTCTGGCTGTGTTCCATCATGGCTCGGACGGGCCATGGCGGGAACCGCATCTGGATGGTGCACAAGGGGATGGGGGGCACGCGGCGGTTGAACGGACCTTTCTATAATACGGACACCGCAGGGCGAGCTCCGCTCGCCGGGACCGATTGACAATCGGTCCGCGGGTTTGCAACCCGGCTACTAACGGCTTCGATAAGTCGCTTATAATTAATTGGATGGAATACCGGTCTTCAGCTCATACTTCAAGGTGGTAAAATACTGCAAAAAGCGGAGTTGCAACGGCCGTCCGAGCCTCGTGAATCACGCAAGGGAGAGAGACCGCAAGGCTCAGGCACGCCGCTCCCGCGACGAACGCGAAGGCTCCTAGGCGGGTGCGGCGGACGGGCGACAGAAAACGGCCGCCCGTCCCACAGAGTATGCTGATCTTTTGGCGGCCATTATCACGTTCCTCGCCGTTTATCTGGTGCTTGCGGTCGGCCGATTGCCCGGCTTTCGCGTGGACCGAACCGGCGCATGCATCATTGGGGCCAGCCTCATGATCGCGTTCGGCGTCCTGGATTTCGAGCAGGCTTACGCCGCGATCAATTACGACACGATTATCCTTTTGTTCGGCGTGATGATCGTTGTGGCAAACCTGCGGCTCTCCGGTTTTTTTGGCGCCGTAGCCGAGTGGGTTGTGGAGCACGCTCACCGGCCGCTGATCCTGCTGGCCGCCATCGTGTTCGTGGCCGGCTTCTTCTCCGCTTTTTTCGTGAACGATACGATTTGCCTTGTGCTCACACCTCTTGTGCTCGAGATCACCCGACAGTTACGCCGCAACGCAGTGCCGTACCTGCTTGCCGTGGCGATGTCAGCGAATATCGGGAGTGTGTCGACTATCACGGGCAACCCCCAGAACATGATGATCGGCAGCTTTTCGGGAATTCAGTATCGAACCTTCGCGGCAGCTCTGTCACCGGTGGCGGCGGTGGGGCTGGTGCTGACGGTGGCTGTTATTGCGGCGGTGTACCATCGCGAGTTCCGGCTCCAAGAGAGGATGGCGCTTGAACGGCGTTCGGTGAGAATCAATCGCGTCCTGATGTGGAAGTCGCTGGCCGTGTCAGCCGGCATGATCGCCCTATTCTTCGCTGGTTGGCCGGTTCCGAAAGTGGCGCTGATAGCCGGCGCGGTCCTCCTGGTGACGCGGCGCGTGAAGCCCGAGAGAATCTACCGCGAAATCGACTGGTCGCTGCTGGTTCTTTTCATCGGACTCTTCATCGTGGTGGCGGGCGTGGAGAAGACGTCGCTGCCCGGGGACTTGTTCCGCGGCACCCAGCGGTTTCACCTGGAACGAGTGGCCGTTCTGAGCGCGTTTGGCGCGCTGCTCTCGAACGTCGTCAGCAACGTGCCGGCCGTGCTGGTTTTCAAGCCCTTCATCGCTCACATGAGCCATCCCGCGCGATCTTGGTTGGCGCTGGCGATGTCCACCACGCTGGCAGGCAATCTGACGATAATGGGATCCGTGGCGAATCTGATCGTAGTCCAGAGAGCACGCCATGAGGCGCCGATCAGCTTTTGGGATTACTGCAAGGTGGGCGCGCCGTTGACGGTGCTGACCATCACCGCGGGTGTCCTCTGGCTGGGCTGAAGTCCGGACCCCCGGTTTTGGGCGCCGGTGGAGCGGACGCGGTTTTCCCGTTTGCGGCTCTTCTCGCGGGGACAGGGCTTAGCGCCAGGGCAGCAGCGCTTGCCACAAAGCCAGCCGGCGCGCGACGGGTATCACCGGATCGATGAAATTCCAGACGTGGATGAGGGCGAAGAATGCCGACACCACTAACACTTGAAACAGGCGCCGCGGTAGAGGTGCGGGACTCACGCTCGAGCCGCGCTTGAGGGAGCGCGCGAACGATCCGCATAAGCCAGCCGCCAGCAACGCGCAATAAATCACGCGGGCGGTCGCCTGGTTTCGAAAGGTCATCCAATCGCCCGAGGCCAGGGCCGGCCAGTACAGCACCAGGTGGTAATAGAGATTCCCCACAAAGGCCGCGGAGACGGTGGCGAGCATCGTGCGCCACAGCGCTGGGAGTCGTGCGGTTCGCAGGAACACCGGAAAGAACCAGAAGTCCATCAGGAGTTCCTTGAAGTAGAAGTAGTAGCGGCCCCAGAAATCGAGGATGGTGGTCGCGAGCAGCGGCGACCTCATGTTGCGCGGAATGTGAAAGCCCAGAAGGCAGAAGATTCCCACGATGGTGTGGCTGTAAACGGCCAGAACGAGGATCGCGTGGAAGAGCTCGCCATACAGGCACGCCCAGCGCTGCCAGAGCGGGAAGCGCATCGGCAGGCGTAAGAGAAGATCCATCGTCGGGAGAAGGCGATGCGCCGGCACGATCCAAGTGGGTAGCCACTCGGCTTTGAAGCGCCACAGCACACAAGCCAGGACTGCGTCCGCCGCCTGCCACAGGAGCGCGAGCGCGAGCAGTTTGACGCCTTCCACCTGTGCCAAGGCGAGGCGATCGGCGTCACGGACTTCGTGCTTCCCAAAATACGCCGGTCCTTTGCCGATGGGGACGCCGCCCGCGCCTACGAACGGCAGGATCGCGAACAGGTTGGCCCAGATCGGAGCTCGGCCGGTCTCCCTGCCGCGCCACTTAATCCAGTATGCGGAGCGCCAGAGAAGTTCGGGAACGAGGGTGCACAGGGCGCCGGCCGCGAAGGCTTTGAGAACCGCCAGTTGGCGGAAGGCCCAGAGGGCGAGAATCAGGGCGAGAGCCGCGCCGTGTAACAGGAGGAGCGAGTGGCGGACGAGCCATCGAGGGAGGCGAGCGAAAAGCCGCGTCCAGATCGAGAGCGTTAGAATCCACGCGGCGCCAAGCGCCAGGGCGCCGAGCGGGACCCAGTTAGCCGACAGAATGGAAGGACCACTCGCGAGCTTCAGATTCTGGTTTACCAGGCATACCAGAATCGCCAGTGCGGAGAGAATCGACCGGCGCCAGGCCGGGAGAAACGAGGCCAGGCCGATCGCGACAGCGAAGGCGAGCGCGGTGTAGCCGAATGCCGGAATAAGGGCGGCGCCGGCAAAGACCGTGATCCAGAGCCGGCCCAAGAGCGACCTGGCGGCCAGGACCACCGGCGACGGAGCGGCGGGCTTAGCGAGGGCTGGCTGCATCGGCGAACTGTTCGATCAGGGAGAGTATGCCGTCCACCGACCGCAAGTCGTCCGGCTCGACGTCGTGATCGGCCAGGCGGATGCCATAGTTCTGCTCGAGGTACATGACCACCTGGAGAAGGGCGAGGGAATCGAGGTCGAGCGCGTCGCTTTCGAGTGGAGCGCCTCGCGCCGCGGCGAGGGAGGCGAGGAATTCGGAGAGACGCGCGCGGTGATCGGTCATGATTTGAGGATCGCCATATCGAGCGGGCGGCGATCCGCGCAGAGAGATGCGATGGTCGGACGATGAACCTTGCCGCGCGCGCTTCGTGGCAGGCTTTCGAGCTGATACCACGCCGCGGGCATCTTTTGGCGCACAAGGCGGGATTCCATCCAGCGGTAGAAATGCGGCAGCGTCTCGGGACGCGAATCGCGCAGCACAAACGCGATCGCGAGGTTCTGGCCGTAGAGCTGGTCGGGGATGGCGAAGGCGCAGACGTCGCTCAGGTGTTCGTAGCCCTCGGCGGCGCTTTCGACGTCTTGCGGCTGAATCTTCATTCCTCCTTTGTTGATTTCGTCCACCGCGCGGCCGTCGAGGATCAGGCGGCCGGCATCGTCCTTGTGGCCGGTGTCGCCGGTGAGGAACCAGCCGCAGGAGACGGCGGCGCTGGTGAGGTCGTCGCGGCGGAAGTAGCCTTTCATCAGGGCGGGCGTCTGGATCCATACGTAGCCGGTTTCGCCCGACGCACATTCGGCTTGGTGGATTGCGGGCAGCGGGGGTTGTGCCGTTTTCAAGACGCGTAGCTCGGTGCCCCATCCGTAGCCGACCAACCCATCCTGCGGTTCGCCCGCGCCCAGGCTGCCCGCCAGCCAACTGCCGGTCTCGGTAATGCCGTAGCTGTTCACCACTTCCGCGCCGCCGGCCCATTGCGAGATTCGTTGCCACAGATCGCGCGAGAGCGGAGCGGAGCCGCAGTGCACGCGGCGGAGGGAACCCTGGCGCGGCGGGCGGGAAAGCTGCAGCGCCAGGCGCCAGACGGTGGGGACGGAAGAGAGCGCGGTGATCTGGTGCTGGTCGATGAAGCGGCCGAGCTGGCTCAACACGTCGGGCGTGAATGCGGGGGCGAGGTAGAGGTCGCAGCCGGCGAGCAGCGGGAACAGACAATTGCAGATCAGGCCGTGGCCGAAATATACCGGCAGCAGGCAAAGGGTGCGCTGGTAGGATTCAGTGCCGAGCGCCTGGCGGAGGCTGTGCCAGCGGGCTTGGAGCGAGCGGTGGGTGTGGACGACGCCTTTCGGTTTGCCGGTCGAGCCGGAGGTGAAAAGGATGAGGGCGTCGGCGTCCAGGATGGGACCGGGGTAGGCGATCGTTTCTGGCGGCACCGGGTTGGCAGACGACGAAAGACGATCGTCTGCCCCACCGGCAATGAGCTTTGGTTCGGCGGCGGCGATCAGGTTGTCCAACTCGAAGCGGGTGAGCGCGGCATCCACGGGAACTGCGGCGGCGCCTTCCAGCCAGACGGCGAGCATCTCGGCGAAGAACTCGAGGGTGTTGGTGGCGAGGAGAAGTACGCGCTCGCCGGGCTGGAGGCCGGCGCCACGGTTGCGCTGAACCCGGGCGGATACCTCCGACCAGAACTGCCGGCGGTCCCAGTGGCGGCCGGTCACGAGTTCCGTGATGGAGCCCGGGTCGAAAGGCATAGCGGTCCCACCATCGTAACTCGATTTTTGAGCCGCTTTATCCCATTTCCGTTGGAGGCGTTGCATGTTATACTTTTCTGGATCGTTGGCATAATCGAGCGGAGATAGCGAATGTTCCAGTGCAGATTGGCCATTGTTCTTATTCTGGCTGCCGCGTTGCCGGCGGCTGCCGATACGATCGTCAGCGTGACCGGCACGAACGCATTCGGCGAGACAAATCTGAACTACGTGAGCTGGACGCAAACCGGCGGTTTCTCAAACGTGAGCATAGCGGCGGACCTATTCGTGAGCAGCGGAACCGTGCCGACCAACGCCTACTTGACGACGCAAGTTGGAGCGGGAACCACGGTGGCGCAACAGGTCGCGGCAACCAGTCTCTCCATATCGAACACGGTTCCTGCCTTGACCACGTTGTTCACGGGCCTTACCCTCAATCCGGGCACGTACTACCTGGTAATCAATCCCACTGGCCCAAACGCGGGCAACCTGGAATGGCAGGCGCTGAACAACCCAGCGGTCGTCGTTACCGCTAACGGCGTGACGTTGAATCCCCAAGGCGCTTTCTTTGGGGTTGTGCCGGCCTATCCTCCCTCGGCAGCCTTCGGCGGCAAGGGGAACCGCTTTGCCTTCTCGGTAGCGGGCACCCTGGGTATTTTTGGCGTTCCGGCGTTGTCGACCGGGGCGATGGTGGTCACCGGAGTTCTCCTACTGCTCTCCGGGCTGCTGCTGGTTCGGAAATACGCGCGGGCATAGCACGCACGTAGCCGGCTGAATGCCGGCGGCGAGACACGTCGCCACCTGTCGGGCGCTATCCTATTCCTTTCGAGTCCGTCTACTTTCGGGAGGTGGTGTGATGTTTTCTCGCTTTGTTGCTGTCGTGGTTACCGCCACGGCCCTACTTGTTGCCGCGCAGGCGCAAACCAAGCTGCTGCGCTTCCCCGATCTTCACGGCAACCAGCTCGTGTTCACGTATGGCGGCGATCTGTGGACGGCGTCCACGGCCGGCGGCACTGCCATGCGCCTTACCGCCCATCCCGGGCTGGAGCTGTTCGCGAAGTTCTCGCCGGACGGCAAGTGGATTGCGTTCACCGGCCAGTATGACGGCGACGAACAGGTCTACGTCATCCCCTCGAGCGGCGGCGAACCGCGCCAGTTGACGTGGTACCCGGCGCGCGGGCCGATGGCGCCCCGCTGGGGCTACGACAACCAGGTTTACGGCTGGACCAACGACGGCAAGCGCGTGATCTTCCGCTCGCTGCGCGACGGCTGGTTCAACGGCTTCAGCCGGCTCTACACGGTGTCGATGGACGGCGGGCCGTCCGAGCCGCTGCCCATGCCGTACTCGGGGGCAGGGTCGTTCTCATCGGCGGGGAATAAGATCGTCTACTCTCCGCAGGCGCGCGACTTCCGCACGGAAAAGCGGTACGGCGGCGGCACGGCTAATCAACTTTACATTTTCGACGTGGAGACCCACGAGGCCAAGAAGATCAGCGAAGGCAACCGTGCGAGCCGGGATCCGATGTGGATCGGCAACACGATTTACTACGATTCCGACCGCGACGGCCACTTCAACCTGTACGGCTACGAGGTTCCGAGCGGCAAGACGACGCAGCTTACGTTCATCAAGGCCTTCGATCTGCGCTGGCCCAGCTCCGACCGCGAGGCGCGCATCGTTTACGAACTGGACGGCGAGCTGCAGATCTTCGACACGAAGACGCGGAAGAGCACCCCGGTTTCGATCACGGTTCCGAGCGACGGACTGGCGCGCCGGGCGAGCCGCGTGAACGCCGGCAACCTGATCGAAATGTTCGAGCTGAGCCCGAAGGGCGAGCGGGCGTTGTTCGCGGCGCGCGGGGACATATTCACCGTGCCGATCGAGAAAGGCCCGGTGCGCAACCTGACGAACAGCACCGGCATACACGACAAGTGGCCGATGTGGTCGCCGGACGGCTCTAAGATCGCATTCATTTCCGACAAGACCGGCGAAGAGGAAATCTGGGTGGTCCCACAGGACGGCTCCGGCCCGGCCGAGCAACTCTCGACCGGGGGAAAGGCCATGCGGTATCGCCCGGAGTGGTCGCCGGACGGAAAGAGTATCGCGTTCTCCGACAAGGACGGCAGGTTCTTCGTGCTGACCGTCGAGGATCACAAGCTGAAGGAGGTAGCGCACGACACCAAGGGTGGCATCTTCGACTACACGTGGTCGCCGCGAAGCAATTTCCTGGCATTCAGCATGAACGGCAAGAACGGATTCAGCTCGATCTACATTGCCAGCCCGGACGGCCAACTGCACCACATTACGAGCGAATACTTCAACTCCCGCGAGCCGGTGTGGGATCCGGACGGGAACTACCTGTACTTCCTGGCCGATCACGAGTTCGCTCCGTTGATTTCCAACCGCGAATTCGACTTCGCCGCGACGCGGGAGACCGAGATCTACGCCATGGCGCTGCGCAAGGACGTGAAGCACCCCTTCCCGCCCGAAAGCGACGAAGTGACGGTGACGAAGGAAGAGCCAAAGAAGGAAGAAGCCAAGAAAGACGATGCGGCCAAAGAAGCTCCCAAGGATGCCAAGAAAGACGAGAAGAAGGACGAGAAGCCCAAGGACCTGGCGATCGATTTCGACGGCATCGCGTCACGCGTGGCGCGCGTTCCGGTGGAAGCCGGCAATTACAGCAACCTGCTGGCCAAGGCGGGGCACCTGATCTACGGTGTGAACCCCTCCTTCTATTACGGGCGCCAGCCGGATACCAAGAGCTCGGTCCGCATCTTCGCGCTCAAGGATCGCAAGGAAACCACGCTGGCAGAAGACACCTTCGGATTCATCCTCTCGAAGGACGGTTCCAAGCTGATGATCCGGCAGGCGTCGGGCTTCTCTCTCATGGACGCCACGCCCACCGGAGCCGCGGGCAAGAAGACGGTGGCCACCACGGGGATGTTCGTCGAACGGGTGCCCAGCGAGGAGTGGGCCGAAGTCTTCAACGAAGTGTGGCGGCGCTACCGCGATTTCTTCTACGTTCCGAATATGCACGGCTATGATTGGGAGGCCGTTCGCAAACAATATGAGCCGCTGCTGCAATACGTGTCGCACCGCACGGACCTGAACTACGTGATCAGCGAAATGATTTCCGAGCTGACGGTGCAGCACGCTTATATCGACGGCGGCGACTACCAGATTCCGCCGCGGCCGCGCGTGGCTCTGCCCGGGGCGCGCTTCGAGCTGGACAAGAACTCCAACCGCTTCCGCATCTCCAAGATCTTCGAAGGCCAGAACGAGGAGGATGCCTACCGCTCGCCGCTGACGGAGATCGGCGTGGATGTGAAGGTGGGGGACTACGTGCTGGCCGTCAACGGGCACGAACTGACGGGTAAGGACGACCCCTATCATCTGCTGCGCAACGCGGCCGACAACCCGGTGACGTGGAAGGTGAATTCCACGCCTTCGCTGGAAGGAGCGCGCACCATTACCTACCGGCCCATCACGGATGAAAGCAAGCTGGTGTACCTGAGTTGGGTGAACCGGAACCGGCGGATGGTGGACGAGATGTCGGGCGGCCGCATCGGCTACCTGCACGTCCCTGACATGGGCGCGGATGGCATCAGCGAGTTTATCAAGTGGTATTACGCGCTGGTGCGCAAGGACGGCCTGATCATCGACGACCGCGCCAACGGCGGCGGCAATGTTTCGCGCATGCTGATCGAACGCCTGAGTAAACGCATTCTAGGCGCGCAGATCGGCCGCACCATCGACGAGCCGGCGTACTATCCGGATGGAGCGTTCGCGGGGCCGATGGTGACGCTGCTCGACGGCAACTCGGCGTCGGACGGCGACATTTTCCCGGCGATGTTCCGCGCGGCGGGCCTGGGACCGCTCATCGGCAAGCGCAGCTGGGGCGGCGTAGTGGGCATCAACGACCACGGCCAGCTCATCGACGGGGGGCACGTCAACGTGCCGGAATTCGGCTTCACCAACGCCAAGGGCGAGTGGATCATCGAAGGTCATGGCGTGGACCCGGATATCGAAGTGGACAACGATCCGGCTTCGGTGATTCAAGGGAAGGATCCGCAACTGGAGCGAGCGGTGGCGGAGGTGATGAAGAAGCTGAAGGAGAATCCGCCGAAGCTGCCGACGCGGCCGGCGGATCCGGTGAAGTTGAAGTAACTCCCCTACCGGGTTCGATCTGGGGCGGCGATCGTGCCTGCTGCCGGTTCAGCCGGCGAGACCCGCTCGAAAGCGGGTCCGCAGCCAGGATTGGCTGCCCCACAACCGGAGCCTCTTGACTCTGGCAGTTCGGCACGAGAGAACTCCGGTGTCCGGTGAGATTGGGCCGTTGCATGCGCTGCGGGATGGGAGCAGAATATTCTGCGGAGGAAATGTCCTTATGATTTTCGTCGCGGGCGCGACCGGCCTTCTGGGCGGAGAGGTTTGCCGGCGCCTGATCGCCAGGGGCCACCCCGTGAGAGCGTTGGTTCGCGAGACCAGCGACAGCGCGAAGAAGCAGGCGCTGAAAGAACGCGGCGCCACGCTGGTCACGGGGGATCTGAAAGATCGGGGTTCACTACTGGCTGCCTGCCATGGCGCAACGGTGGTGATTTCCACCGCTTCCAGCACCCTATCTCACCAGGCGGGCGATTCGATCGAGACGGTGGATCTCCAGGGTCAGCTCAATCTGGTGGAGGCAGCCAAGGCGAACGGGGTCGACCGGTTCGTCTTTGTGTCCTTCCGGCACAATCCGCTCAACCGGTTTCCCCTATCGGACGCGAAACAAGCGGTGGAGCGAGCGCTGCGGGACCTCAACTATACGATTCTCGAGGCCGGGTACTTCATGGAAGTGTGGCTCAGCCCGATGCTGGGATTCGACTATGCGAATGCGAAGGCCCGCATCTACGGTTCCGGCGAGAGCAAAGGGAGTTGGGTTTCGTTCCATGACGTCGCGGAATTCTGCGTTGCGGCTGTCGAGAATCCGGCCGCGCAACGGGCTGTTATTGAGGTGGGCGGTCCGGAGCTCCTCAGCCCGCTGGAAGTGGTGCGCATCTTCGAACAGGAGAGCGGGCGGCAATTCGAGTTGGACCACGTGCCTGAGGCGGCCCTGGAAGCACAAGTCCACGGGGCAACGAACCCAATGGACAAAAGCTTTGCCGCGCTGATGCTAGGCGTCGCACGGGGAGATGCAATCGACATGCGTCCCGTATTGGAGGAATTTCCAATCCGGCTGACTTCCGTCCGGGACTACGCCAGGAAAGTTCTGGGAGTGAGAGGCGCCGGCTAACGTTATGCGGGCCTCGCTTGCAGCACGGAAACGAGGCGGCCGGAAGCGGCGCACGGCGGTTGTGAACCGCCCAGCAGAAGTTCATCCTGCCCCACAGTCATTCGTATTTTAGGGCTACGATTGGATCGACTTTGGCGCCGCGGCGGGCGGGGGCTAATGCGGCGGCGATGGATACCGTCGACAGCAGCACAACGGCGGCCGCGTAGGTGGTCCAATCGTGGCGCTGGACTCCGAATAGCAGGCTTTCGACGGATCGTGTGAGCGCCCAGGCTCCGGCTAGTCCCAGCGCCACGCCGCAGGCGATCAGCAGGCCGGCCTGGCGCAGCACGAGCCTGAGAATGCTGGCGGGAGAAGCGCCGAGCGCAACCCGTAGTCCCAACTCGGCTGTTCGCTGGCTGACCGCATAAGAGAGAACGCCGAAGACTCCGACCGTCGCGAGCCCCACCGCGACCGCGGCGAAGATCACGAGCAGGAGCGTGTTGAAAACCCGTTCGGCCACCGAGGCGCTGATGGTCTCATCCAGAGTCATGACGGCGGTCACGGGCTGGTCTTTGTCGACGGCCCAAACCTGCTGCTGAATGGCGGCAGCGAGCTGGCGCGGATCGCCCGCGGATCGCACCGCGAGGCTGCCCAACCGGACGCGGTAGAAATCGTCCTGGGCGGCGGGCAGGTACATCTGGGGGGTGATGCGAGCGTCTTTCCCGCCGCGGCGGATATCGTTGACCACGCCGATTACTGTCATCCACGGCGCCGAACCACCGTTCTGCAGCCGGTGCCCGATGGGGTCGGCGCCGGGAAGAAAGCGGCGCGCGAATTCCTGGTTGACGATTACGACTCGAGGATGGCCCAGATGGTCCTCCGGCGTGAAGAGCCTGCCGCGGAGCAAAGGAACGCCCAAGGTTTCGAAGTAGCCGAGGCTCACGACCTGGCCGCCGGCGCCGCCGTACGGACCCGCGGCCGAGTCGAGGCGCACTCCCGTACTCCAGCCGCCGCGCAGCGGGAAGATGTTGGCGAACGCGACTCTCTGCACTCCCGGCAGCGATTGCACGCGATCTTCCACCCGCTGAAAGAACTGGAGGCGCTGGTTGGCGGAAGCGTAGCGGAGGTTGGGCAATGGGATATTCATGACGAGGACGCGATCGGGTTGAAAGCCGAGGTCCACGCCCATCAGGCGGACGAAGCTCTTAAGCAGGAGACCGGCGCCAATCAGCAGGACCAGCGAGAGGGCAACCTCCGCGACCGTGAGGAACGCGCGCCCGCGAGCTTGCATGGTTCCGACCGTGCTCCGGGACGCGGATTTCAGGGATTCCGCCGGTCTGGTCCGCGACGCCTGCCAGGCGGGCGCGAGACCGAACACGATGCCGGCAAGGGTCGCGAGCGTGGTAGCCACGAGGAAGACACGCCAATCCATGGACACGGCGCCAATGCGCGGGATGCTTTCGGGTGCTTTCCTGACGAGCAGTTGCATGAGCGCAGTTCCCAGCAGAATTCCGGCGCTGCAACCCGCGGCGGCCACCACCATGCTCTCGACAAGGAACTGGCGCAAGATGCGCCAGCGGCTGGCGCCGAGCGCGTAGCGGACGCTGGTCTCATGGCGCCTCGCCGCCGCGCGCACCAACATCAGATTCGCCACGTTGAGGCAGGTGATCAGGACGATCAGTCCGGAAGCGCCGAGCAGTGCCAGCAGCGAGAGCCGGACTCGGCGCACCAGGTCGTCCTGGAGGGGCGCGAGCATGGCGCGCAGTCCGTCGTCTTCCTGGAATTGGCGCCCGAGTGCGGCGGAGATGGAATCCATCTCGGCCTGAGCGTTCCGGACCGAGACGCCCGGACGCAGGCGAGCCAGCACGTCGATGTCGGAATCGCCGTGATCCAGTTTGGCTTCCGCCGAATAAGCCGCGGGCACCCAGAATTCGATGCGATTGGTCTGGCCGAACTGCCGGGGCGGTTCGAAGCCGCGCGGCAGGACGCCGATCACCTGGTAAGGATGCGCGTCCAGCGTGATGGAGCGGCCCAGGACGGCGGTATCGGCGCCGAGGCGGCCGCGCCAAAACTCATCGGAGACCAGCACCACGGCGGCGGCTCCGGGGCGGTCGTCTTCGGGGAGAATCGCGCGCCCGAGCGCCGGCTGCACACCGAGTAGCGGAAAGTAGTTCGCGGTGACGGTTTCACCGGCGATTCGGTCCGGCGTCCCGCTGTCGGTGAGGTTCATCAGGGTGCCCTGGTAGCCGGCCAGCCCCACGAACACGTGGCTTCGCTGCTGCCATTCCACCAGGTCGGCCACCGAGCAATTGGTGCGCAGATGCCCGCCGGCGCCGACCTCGGCGAAGCCGGAATTGGCGAACCCCGGCGGCGCATTGCGCAGATATTCGCGCCAGATCGACACCAGCCGGTTCGGTTCCGGATAAGGCAGCCGGCGGATCATGACCGCATTCACGACGCTGAAGACCGCGATGTTCATACCCAGACCGACGGCGAGCGTCAGCACGGCAGCCGCGGTGAATGCCGGCGTTTTGCGCAAGGCGCGCACGGCCTGGCGAAGGTCTTGCAGCAGGCGCTCCCAACGAATGAATCCCCACATTTCGCGACTCGCCTCCCCGAATGATGCGCGATTGCCGAACGCGCGGTGCGCGGCGTAGCCCGCACGGTCCACTCCCTGCGAATGCAGCTTGCGCGCGCGCAGTTCCACGTGCAGGCGCATCTCTTCTTCCAGCTCGCCGGCGAGCCGGTTGCGCCGGAGCCAATATGTGAAACGTCTCGCGAGTTTCCTCATGCCGGTTGCAGAATCCTGGCGATGGCCGCGGCTACCCTTTCGTATCGATGCATCTCAGTCTCCAGGTGCTTGCGCCCGTCCGCCGTGAGGCGGTAGTAGCGGGCGCGGCGGTTCTCGTCGGTCTTGCCCCATTCGCCTTTGATCCACCCCTGAATGAGCATGCGCTGCAGCGCGGGGTAGAGCGACCCTTCCTCTACGCGCAGCACGTCCTCGGAGGTCTGCTGAATCGATTCCGCGATCTCGAAACCGTGCATTTCTTTCTTGCGCGCGAGCGTTTTCAGAATGAGCATGTCGAGAGTTCCCGGGGGAATCCCGCTGCGTTCTTCCGACATAACATAGACAGTCTATGTCAGAAAAGGTTAGGAGGCAAGCGGGACTTTTTGACTGCAGAAATTCAAATAGGCCGCGGATGAACGCTGATGAACGCGGATAAACCACGAGTTCGCTTTCAATCCGCGTTGATCCGCGTTCATCTGCGGCCTTGCAGGCTTCTTATTCAAGGAAACGCGACTTCAGGTCCGGCGTTGGCAGCATGCACGTGTCCTGCCTGCCGAACCAGGCGTAGCGGTGGCGGGCGATCCAGTCGTAAACCCAATCGCGTAGCGGGCGCGGCACGGCAATCAGGGCGTAGAGCAGCGGCCAGGGGAATGGCAGGGCACGCGCGATAAGCAACGCCGCTGTGGAGCGGGTGTAGACTCGGCTTTGATCGAGGAGAACGATGCTGTCGGGAGCTGGCTGAGGTGCCGCGGCGACGGGCGAGCTTCGCTCGCCTGGACCGATTGACAATCGGTCCGCAGGTTCGCAACCTGCCCTACTGAGCAGGGTCTTCCCTGCCTCGGATTGCAGCGCGGCGAAGCGGAACTTGGCTGCCTTGTCGCGCGCGAGGATGAACCGCACGGTTCCGTTGCAGAGGTCGCATACTCCGTCGAACAGCACCACGGGGCCCATGCCAATTCCTTACCGGCCGACCAGCGCGTTGAAAAACATCTTGAACGTCAGGTAGCTCTGCGCGCGGTACTGCGGCCGCATCCCGAACAGCACCACGTGACCGGATCCCATGGGCGCATCGATCATGGCCGCGTGCCCGGCGATCACTTTCTCGCCCACCAGCCAACCCGAGGCCAGCACGCCCGATTCCGGATACCTTGCCACCACCGGCAACGGCGTGTCCCAGGCCGGGCTCTGCTCGCTCCAGATGGCGATCTCTCCAGGAACGCCGTACGCCAGCGGGCTGCGCGTATCGATACGCGCGTTGAGCAGCGAACCCGGCGAGTAGAACTGGTCGGATTGGGCGCGCTGCGGTGTCACGGTTTTGGCCTGCACTCCCAGACGTGAAATGGCGTACTCGGAAGCGCCATTCAGGAAGACCAGCGTTCCACCAAAGGCAGTGAAGTCTTTCAGTTCCGCCGCACCCCGCGGACCCAGGCCGCCGGTGTACTCCTCCGGCATTGCGTTACGGCCGAAGCCGTTCTCCATGCTGTTGGCGGCCTGGTCGGCGAAAACCAGGACGTCGAACTTGTCGCGCAGCCCGCCCGCCTGGATATCCTTATTGCGCAGGCCGGTGTAGGCGAAGCCGAAATGCTCCAGGAGCCAGCGGGTCCAGCCTTCGTCCATGTTCGATTGCCACGGCTGATAGAGGCCGATACGCGGGCGGGCCAGCTCTTTCCAACCGTCGCGCGCCGCCAGTGCGAAGTCGCCCGTGGCTGGATCGCGCCAGACTGATTTGCTATCCTTCCAGGCGCGATTGACCGCCATCCAGGAGTCGGTATCGGCTGCCTTCAGCACCGGTCCGGCAGCCGGCTCCGGCGCCTTCCACTGGCCGGAAAACGGCACCGGTTGATCGACGGCTTTCGCGTCGACGCCCATCAGCAGCGGCAGCGTGTTGGCGGTGACGTCGTAAGGCCGCTTGGGCGGACCGCCGGGATAGAGGCGGTCTTCCGGATAGTGCTGCACTTCGAGCAAGGTCTTGGCCCACCCGCTGTACGGCTGGTGCATTGGGATCACCGCGCTTCCGTCCGCGCCGCGCTCGACTTCGACCATGCCGAACCGCAGGGTCTCGATGAGCTTCCGCGTCGCTCCCGGGTCCCGCTGCTGGGCTGAGATCACGAACCCCCACGGCTTGCTGCGCGCGGTCTCGCGCTCGCCTACGCGATAGAAATTGCGCAGCAGCTCTTCGCGATGCAGGGCGGCGTTGTAGAGCAGCGAGTCCCAGGCGATCAACTGGTAGTCGATGATGTCGCGCAGCTTCCACGTCCCGCCCAGCCATGGTTCGAGGTAGTTCCAGGACCGCTCGCGTGGATTGTAGCCCAGCGCCGTTTCGGCGATCTGGTCGGCGGTGAGCGTCATGGGCGACGCGATCCGCGCGCTCGCCGATTCGGTCAGGAGGCGCAGCCCGGCATGAAACGCCTGGTAATGGCGCGAGGGCGTCCAGAAATCGTAGACGCCGTGAATCGCGACGCCGGTCTTCCCTGCCGCGGTCAGGTCGGCCGCGATCGCGGTCCC
>Ga0335081_10007350_pt1 | contig 17614 bp, 16 predicted proteins | sample Lox_Sample_35_FD_206713 | JGI IMG/M metagenome (GOLD analysis project Ga0335081, IMG submission 206713) | Soil microbial communities from Loxahatchee National Wildlife Refuge, Florida, United States - Lox_Sample_3.5 | ecosystem: Environmental > Terrestrial > Soil > Wetlands | place: USA... | reverse complement strand
CCGGAGGCCCCGGGAACGACCCAGCACCCGGCGTGCGCTACAGCGCGCCGAGCCCGCCGATCTCCGAGCATGTCACCATCGCCCTGGATAACCCGATGACCGTTACCTACGTGCAGCGCCCTCCCGCCAGCCGAGCGCGAGCAACAGGCTAAAGAGCCAGACCGCGCATCGACGCAGCCCGGCAAACGCCAGTACGTGATGCATAGCTACTTCCGCTAGTGCGGCGTGCCGGGGTGTGGCTCGGTCGGCTGGGTTTCGGCCGGTTGGGTATTTACCGGGCAAGGAAACGGCTTGCCTGGTCGAGGAACTGCTGGCGCTCGGCGAACAGGAAGAACATGTGGCCGCCGCGGAAGAACTCGATCCGCGAGCCGGAATGCCCGTATGCATCCGTTCGGCCAGGCCCGCCGGCATGGGCCTATCCCGCCGACCGTGCAGGATCAGGGCAGGCACGCCGATGCTGCCCAGCCGGCCCGTGGCGTCATAACTGGCCGAAGCCTGGCGCTGCGGATGCCGCTCCGTCGCCGCGCGATCAGCAGGGCGCGAAGTCGTCTCGCCCCGAGGCGTGCGGTGCAACAGCCTCCGGGTATCCGATTTGCTTCCCGGCTTCGGCGGCGGCTTCCAGGTGAGCCCGGGCGGCCGGGAGGTCCCCGGCATCTAGTGCGATTTTACCGGCGTTATTGTGCAACAGGCAGTTGATGAAATGGTCGCCGGATCGTTCGGTGCTCCGCTACGCGCCACGGCGCAGGACACGACGGCTGGCGACCGCCGCCCACCCCATCCCCGACGACCTCCGCCAGGCCCTCGAAACGATCAACGGCGTCCGCTGCCCTACGCACTAGCCTGGCCGAAGTCGGATCGCCGGGCGCTCAGATCGCAGCTACAACGTCGATCTCCACGTCGACACCCTCGCGGAATTGCAGCCCGGGAACCGCCGTCCGAGCTGGCAGCGCTGAGCCGAAGACCTCGCCGAAAGCCGCGTCCATCTCGGCGAACATGGCTACATCGCGGAGAAAGACGCCGGCCTTGGCTACCCGGTCAAGGCTGCTGCCGGCGGCTGCCAGGATCGTGGCCAGATTGCTGAGGGCCTGGCGAGTCTGCGCGCCTACCCCGGACACCACGGCGCCGGTGGCGGGATCGACGCCGACCTGGCCTGCGCAGTACACCATCCCGCCGTGCACTACCGCATGCACGAGAGCGCTCGTGGGTGGCCGAAGCCCCGGCGCGTTCAGGCGAGTCAGTTGCTCCGCCACTACTCCGCCTTTCCGCTGTCAAGCACCCATTCGATGCCACCGCTCAGATGCCGAAGGAAGCCTGGGTCCTCATACGCGGCGGAGAAGTGGCCGAGGGCCGTGTAGAACGTCCGGGTCGGGCCGCGCATGATGCACCAGGCCAGGGGCAGCACGTACGGATCGGGCCAGTCATCAGCGATAGCGCCAGCGGGCGGGCGCGAGCCCAGCTCAACGGCCAGCAGCACGTGCGCATCAGGGACCAGGCCGCGGAAGATATAAAGCTCCTCCTTGAACAGCCACGGCGACGACAGGTGGGCTGTCGCGGGGTGGCCGGGATCGACTACCGTGATCGACATTTCGCCGGTCACGGGGTGCCCGTCGAAGCGTGCCCCGATCAGCTGACCGAACGCGGGCCAGCCGTAGGCCGAGTCAGTCGCCGAGTGCAGCCCGGCAAGGCCCAGCGCGCCGCTGGCCGTACGCTCCTCGATCACCAGGCGCTGCTGGGCAGTCCACGGCGTCTCCCCGATGGTGAACAGCACCAGCATGCGCGCGCGCTCAAGTTCGCTGATGCTGGCGGCTGCCGCGCCCTCGCTATGACGGAAGCCAAGCCCGCGTGACTCAGCGATCGCCGCTACCGCATTCGCCGCCACTCCGATCGACTCGTGAGTTCCGGCTGGGGCTGGCGGCTGGCCTGCGGTGCGGTACGGACTGACGTCTGAGATGAACAGCAGATCAGGCATTCCGATCACCGCAACTTTCCGGAGACCACAGGCGCCTCACCGCGCTGTTTTCCATGAAGGCTCCAATTCCCTTGTGAATCAATTCAGCCGACTCCCGCTTTCGGGGTCAAAAAGTTTTGCCTGGCTAGTATCGAATTCGAGCGTGACCACATCACCGGCCGTGAGACCGGACCGGGCGGGAACCTTGCAAACCAACGTTTCCTCCCCCGCTCGCACTACCAGAATCGTCTCCGGACCAAGCGGCTCGACGAGCTCCACGACGCATTTCACCGTCGGAAGCCTCCCGCCGGAGGCGGGAGCCAGGCGGATCTCCTCCGGTCGGAAGCCGACTGTCACGTTCGGGTGTGGCAGCCGCTCCACTGCCTCCCCGGCAGTGCCGGTCAACTCGAGTGAGCAGTCGAGGAATGTCACCCGGGGCCCTCCGCCGTCACGCACGAGCGCACCCTGGAAAAAGTTGATCTTAGGAGAGCCGATGAACGAGGCCACGAACGCATTGGCCGGATGATCGTAGATGTACTCGGGCGAAGCCGTCTGCTGCAGGCGCCCGTGGCTCATCAGCGCGATGCGGTCAGCCATCGTCATGGCCTCCACCTGGTCGTGTGTCACGTAGACCGTCGTCACAGGAAACTGTGCGTGAATGCGCTTCAGTTCCAGGCGCATCTGGGCTCGCAACGCGGCGTCGAGGTTCGAGAGCGGCTCATCGAGCAAGAACGCCTCCGGGCGCCGCAGCAGTGCCCGGCCGAGGGCTACACGCTGGCGCTCTCCGCCCGATAGCTCGCCAGGCTTGCGGCCAAGGAGGCTTTCGATTCCTAGCATGCCGGCGACGTTCTCTATCTCGCGCGCGATGGTCGCCCTCGGCTCGCCCCGGGCTTTCATGCCGAACGCGAGATTCTTGGCGATCGTCATATGCGGGAAAAGCGCATAGTTCTGGAATACCATCGCCAGGTTGCGGTCCTTCGGCCAGATATTATTCATTGGCTTGCCGCCGATGCGAACCACGCCAGCGGTCGGGACTTCGAAACCGGCGATCATCCGCAGCGTCGTGGTCTTGCCGCACCCGGACGGGCCGACCATGACGAGGAACTCCCCGTCCTCGACCTCGAGGTTCAGGTCATCGACGGCGGGCGATGGCTTGTCCTTGAAGACCTTGCTCACGCCCTCGAGAATGATCTTGGCCACTAGCCGCTCACCCCAAGCATTTGCTATCGCATCCTGCTGCATATCTCCGCGAAGACAGCGCGCCCATGCCCGTCAGCCCTTGACTCCGCCAGCGAACGCAAAGCCTCCGTGCAGCCACCGAGTGCACACTAGATAAAGCACAATCACTGGAATGGAAAAGAGGATCGCATAGGCCGCGAGTGGCCCGTATTGTATCTGCGCGTCAGCGAGTATATTGCTGTAGATGCCGATCGCCGCTGGCGTGTCTGCCGGATTAGTATCAATGACGAGCGGCAGCAGAAAGGCTCCCCAGGCATTGATGAATGTCAGAATGGACGCGACCAGTATTCCTGGCATCGCCAGCGGCACGACTACCTTCCAGAGGATCCTGACGGAACCCGCGCCTTCGATCGCAGCGGCTTCTTCGAACTCCCTGGGGACCTGATCGATGAAGTTCTTCAGCAGCCAGATCGCGAACGGCACCGAGTTGGCCGCCAGGGCCACCGAGGTGTAGAACGGCGAGTTGAGCCAGCCCAGATGAACGTAGATCTCATAGATCGGAATGAGCAACAGCTGGAACGGGAGCGCTGACAGGAAAAGCACGCTCAGCAAGAAGAACGCTTTCAGCGGGACCCGATGCCTGGACAGGGCATACCCGGCCAGTATCGACACGACTGTCGCTATGACAGTCGACACGATCCCGAGGTACAAGCTGTTGCCGATCGCTCCGCCAGCTCCCTCGGAGATCGTCTTGCCGAAGTTCGCGAACGTGAGGCTCGGAGCGCTGAGGGCCGACGAGGCGTGCGTGCTGAACGCTGCGTCGATGAGCCAGATCATGGGCGTGAGGAAGCCGATGCCCAGCAACACCAGGATGCTGTTGGCGATCGCCCGCTGCTTTCTGTCGCGCCTGTCTGGCCGGCGGATCTGAGCCCGCGAAATTGCCACCGGTGACCGCTGCGCCGCCTGTGCCACGCCGGCACCGAGACCGCCGTCCGCCAGCGGCGCCAGATCCCTGTCTTCTTCTTGTTTCGGCCGCAAGGATCTCATCTGCTCACTGCGCCTTCCGGAGCTCTGGCCGTAGCTGGTGAATGTAGAGAACCGAGATGAGCGCGCCGATAGCCATCAACGCAAGTGCGATCGCCGTCCCGTAGGCCAGGGCATTGTAGGTAAACGCCTCGATGTACATGTAGACGGGAAGTATCGCCGTCGCAGTTCCGGGACCCCCGCCGGTCATCGCGTAGACCAGGGTGAAATCCGAGATTGTCCCGATCGTAATCAGGAGCATATTGGTCACGATCGTCGGGCGCATGATGGGAAGCGTCACCTTGAACAGCCGCCTCCAGTAACCCGCCCCTTCCATCTGGGCAGCCTCGTCGACCTCCGATGGCACGCTGCGCAGGCCAGCGCTCAAGATCAGCATTGAGAACGCGGTGCCGCGCCACAGATTGGCGACGCAGACGATGAGGAACGGCACGGTGGACAGCAGGTCGTCATGCGGCCTGCGGATGATTTCGCTCAGCGGGCCGCCTGCCTGGCTGAAGGCGTACCAGAGGAATGCGACAGCGACCTCTGGCAGGACCCAGGCCAGCACGACAACTGACCCCACGGTTGCCCGGAAGGTGATGTTCGCGCGCTGCCCGAGCAGCGCGAGTGCCATGCCGACGATGGTCTGCGCGATGATTCCGGAGACCACCACGAAGATCAGCGTCAGCTTGACCGACGACCAGAACTCCGGATCGTGGATCATGCGGTCGAAGTTGGCGAGCCCGGTGAAGTTATAGACCTGCGCGTGCGGGCCGAGCAACTCGATGTTCGTGAACCCCAGGTAGATGGCGTAGCCGATCGGCGCGACGAACAGCCCGACCATCAGGATCGTCGCCGGGAACATCCAGAGGGTTGTCGTCGGCCGGAGCTTGCCCGGTCCAGCTGAGGCTGGCCGCCAGCGGCGCGCCCGGTGCGCGAGGTCGGCACTCATGATCTCGCCCCAGCGTGATGACCGGAGAAGTTGGGCAGCATGGGCGCATTCGCCGCGAGCATCTCCTCCAGCAGGGCCTGGATCTGTGGCGGCTCGAGAAGCGAATCGAGCAGCGGATCGGCCGTCATCACCTGGCGCAGTGTGGCCTTGTCACCGGTCAAGGCGGCCTCCGCGGTCAGCTCCTGGACCAGGGCGTGCCGGCTGAGAACCGCCGCGAGACCACCTGGGATGGGGCCGATGCCGGCCGGGTGCACGCCCCCCGCGTCCACGACTGCCGGAACTTCGACAGCGGCTGAGCTCGGCAGGTTCGGGATCAGCCCGTGGTTGATGACGTTCACGATGAACCGCTCGGCCCGGTCTTCGATGATGGCCTGCATCAGCTCGGCGACGATGATGCCGTCGTCCTCGGGGCCTCGCGGAAGATCGGCAAGCCGATGCTGGCCCCCCTCGCGGTGCCAGGCGGAAGCGATCTCTTCCCAGGACCTGACGCGTGCCAGCGTGTCGTCCATGTCGAAGATCCGCGTGCCGTATTTCATCGCCAGGCCCTGGGCGCGGCCAGAGTAGGAGTCCTGAAGCCGCTGCAGCTGGGGGAAGAATTCGACCCAGTGCCCCGAGCAATAGGGCACCACGCCGAAATTGTCGATCGCCCAGCGGACTACCTCGTCGTCGGTGCGCTCGCGGATCAGCGGAATCGCATCGCGTCCGTCGCGGAGCTGAAGCGACATCATGGCGGTGCAGTGATTGATACCCCCGACGGCGACCGGCAGCAGGACATCTTCCTCGGCGGCGCCGGTCAGCCCGGAGAGCCACGCTCGCTGATAAGGCAGCGGCGAGCAGGAGCATAGTGACAGCGAACGGACCGATGAGACCTTCGCCATCGCGATCGCGTTGGCGCTGGCGGGATTGGTGTAGTTGAGGACGAAGGCATCAGGCGCCAGCTCACTGACGTCCGTCGCCACCGAGGCGACGACTGGCGTGTTGCGAAGCGCGCGGAAGATGCCGCCGGGCCCGATCGAGTCGGCGATGTGCATGAAGACCCCGTGCTTGCCGGGAATCTCGATGTCCGAAGCCCAGGCCTTCATGCCGCCGACCGAGATTGCGACGATCACGAAATCCGCCCCGCGCAACGCAGCGCGCTGATCGGTGGTCGAGCTGACAGTGAGTTTGCGTTCCTCCGCGGCAGCGAGTTCGACGGCGAGCTGCTCCATGACCCCGGCACGAGCAGCGTCAACATCCATCAACCGCAGGTCAGCCCCGTCGAAGCAGGGTATCTCGATCAGCCGGCGCACCAGACCGGGTACGAACATGCTGCTTCCGCCGCCGATAACCGTAACCCTCACGCTCATGAGCGCACCGCCTCTCCTTTATCGCCGGGGTTCTCAGTTGCGCCAGCGCCGGCGTCGTGCCCGTCCGCGGCGGCTGCCATCTCGGATCGCCTGGAGTACCAGCGGGCGCGGAGCGCCGGATTGCAGACAGGCACGCCGCCCCAGTCTGTCTCGCTCGCGTAGATGCGCCGCAGAGCGTCGAGCAGGATCTCGGACTGCCTGTCGGTTACCTCGGCCGCGGCCCCCGCCAGGTGCGGGGTCAGCGTCAGGCCGCGGAGGCCCACCAGCGGACTGGAGGTTGGCAGTGGCTCGTCGGGAAAAACGTCGAGCGCCGCGCCCTTCAAACGGCCGGATCGGAGAGCATCGACCAGTGCGTCATAGTCAAGAACGGACGCGCGTGCGGTGTTGATCAAGTAGCTGTCCGGCTTCATCATGCTGAGCTCGGCGCGCCCGATCACGACGTTGCGGCTTCTGGCGTGAATCGTCACCAGGTCCGCCCTGCTGAGCAGCTCCTCCAGCGAGGCGGCGGGCAGGAAACCCGCGTCCCTGACCGACTCGGCCGGTACAGCGGGGTCGAACACGTAGATGTCGCGCACGAGCCCGGCGAAGCGACGCGCGACGGCCCTGCCTACATTGCCGAAGCCCACCACGCCGAGAACCCGGCTTGACAGCTGGTGGCCCTTGTAGACGACGTACGGAATCGGAACGCTCAGATCGTCTGGCCGCCAGATCACGTCACCGTCGGCCCTGTTCACGCCCTTCGGGGGTTCCTTGCTCGTCAGCTGCCCGGACACGATCCCGTGGTGCGCGATCGCGATGTTGCGCACTGCCGCGATGCACAGCCCGAGTGTGAAATCGGCGACCGCCTCGGCATTCCGGCCTGGCGCATTGACCACCGCGACTCCGCGCTCGGTAGCGGCTGGCACGTCGATGTTCACCGGATCCGACCGCAGGCAGGCCACGAGCTCGAGACCAGGAAGGCTGGCAAGAAGACCAGCGTCGACGGGTTCCGCCTCCACGATCAGCGCTCGCACGCGCAGACGCCCGTCTGCCGGAAGCTCGTCGACGGCCGAGCGCACGCTCGGCACGCGGAGCATCTCCCAGGAACGCTCGCGAGCAAGCCTGTCCGAGGCTTCGCGGGTAAGAGCCGCGTTAACGAGGGCAAGCATCGGCGCTCAATCCGTTGTCCCGTGCCGTGGCTTGCGCGGTCCTGTACTGGTCGAGGTAGCTGCCGAACCCAGAGGCGTGACCGGTGCCCAGACCTTGATCGGGGACGTAGAGGACTTCGGCGACCTCGGCTGCCATCTGGCTCGATTCGCGGCCGGCTACGAGCGCGGCGCCAGCCAGTCCCGAGATGCGGTCAAGCGGCCTGACCGCTACCTCGCGCTCACACACGTCAGCCAGCAGCTGGCACCACTCGGCATTCTGTGCCATCCCGCCGGTGACCCGAACCCGCGGCGAGCTGAACCCTGAGTGCTCGTCCAGCGGATCGAGGATCGACCGGATCGCGTAACACGCCCCGGCGAACCCGGCGTGTACAGCATCGCTGCCCCGGTGCCCGGGGCGCAGGCCGATGATGGTCGGCGGAGGTGCCACCGCCCATCCCTCGGCCCCGAAGAAGGGGCTGCCGCTAAGCACGGTGAGGGGAGCGTCCTCGTCTGCCGTGACCTCGAAACCGCGCCGCTTCACCTCATCGGTGAGCCAGTCGCCGGTCTCGTCATCCAGGCCGTCCAGGCGAGCGAGAATTCCGCCGGTCGGGCCAGCGTTGGTCTCCAGCGCCCACAAGCCGGGAATCGCATGCTCGCTCACTAGCAGCGGGTAGCAATCGGGCTGGCTCGGCAGCGCGCCTACTGCGAGCTGCGCGGGTGCAGTGGTGCCTGCGACGACAACCGGAATATGGTCCGGGCCCGTCCCCGCTGACATGGCTGACAGGTGGGTGTCGCCGCCGCCGAGGTGAACAGGCAGGCCGGCGGGCAGGCCCGTGGCGTGAGCGACCGGATCGAGTACGGCGCCTACCTCGCTGCCCGCAGGCCTCAACTCGGGGAAACGCTCAGTCCCGATCTCGAACGCGCCGAGCACGTCTGCTGCCCAGGCACGCTTGGCCACGTCCAGCATCTGGCTCATCGCAGCCGACGACGGTTCGCTGACCATGACACCGGAAAGCCGGTATATGAACCAGTCATGGAGCTGGAGCAGGACCGCGGTCTTGCTCCATGGCGCCGGGTGATGCGAGCGGATCCACAGCAGCTTCGGCAGGCCGAACTCCGCTGTCGGCCAGTGCCCAGTCGTCCGGTAGAGGTCATCGGCGTCGATCGCGGCTGTTATCTCGGCGAGGTGGGCCAGTGCGCGCCTGTCCTTGTTGAGCAGGCCAGGGAGCACCGGATCGCCGCCGCGGTCGACGAGCACGAAGGGGATGCGGATGGCGCTCACCACGACACCCAGGTAGCGGCCTGGCGCCGCATCGACGATCGCTGTCAGCGAGACGAGGGCGCGGGTGGCAGTCGCCCACCAGGCTTCAGGGTCGAAGACGCCTGGATCGCCGTGGTCCGGGGCTGGGTACGGCTCGGATGTGGAGGCGAGATGGGCGCACCTGACGGCGTCAAAGGCGCTGGCCTTCGCTGCGCTGCCACCGACATCCAGCGTAACGACGATGCACGCATCGCGAATGTTTCGCACCCTGTCACCATTCTGTGTTAGCGCAGCTGGTCAGTGCCTCGGTCAGCGAGCCGCGGCGCTGATTTAGCTCGGTACTTTGCTGCCACCTCGGCCATCTGCTCGGTGCTCAGCACATTCGGTTTCCCGATCGCGAGGGACCGGTAGTAGAGGCCGGCCAGCGTCTCTACCGCCTCGGCAGCGTCCGCGGCTCGCTTGAGTGACTCGCCGACGGTAACGACCCCGTGGTTGGCGATGAGCACGGCGCGGCTGGGTGCGCCGAAGGCTCGCCGCACGTTGCGAGCGAGAGCATCGGTGCCGTACGTGGCGTAGCCGGCAACGGCGATCTCGTCAGTCTCAAGTGCCGCGATCATGTAGTGCACAGCCGGGATCGACATGCCGAGCACTGCCAGGGTGGTCGCATACGGCGAGTGAGTGTGGACGATCGCCGTGATCTCCGGACGCGACTCATATACCAGGCAATGCAGTGGAGTCTCCGAGGAAGGGACCCGCGATCCGTGCCGGATCGCGCCATCGGGCCCGACCACCACGATGTCGTCGGGAGATATCCGGTCGTACTCGATGGACGTCGGGGTGACGTAGATATCCCCGTTGCCGAGCTTCACGCTCAGGTTCCCCGATGTCTGGCTGAGCAATCCCCGGCCCAGCAGCAAACGCCCGGCCGCCACAAGGTCGGCGCGGGCTTGGTCGCCGGGTGCCACCTGCCGCGACGCGGCCGATCGAAGACCGTCCTGATGATTCAGCGACACGCGCGCTCGCCGATCCCTTCGCAGCCGATCAGTCTGGACAGCACAGGTGCCTCTCCGGCTCCACAAGTACTCGGTGCCATCGTCCGGGCACGGCCTCTGCGTGAACAATTGTTCATAAAGTGCACGTTTCGTGCAGGTGGTTCTTGATTGTAGGGAAAGGTTGGTCGATGTCAAGAGGCCTTGCCCTGGCCCTAAATGCGCAGGACAGTGCAGGTCGGACGGGCGCGACGCCCGGGCCGCCGAGCCAGAGAGTTGACCACTAGCCAGTGCTCCGCTACGACGGCTAACCAGCTAGAGACGGGTCCCGGTGCCGCCTGAACGGCGCTGGCAAGATCCGGGAAGCACGGCGCGCAGGCCACCTCGGGGCTGCCGGCGGCCAGCGTGCAGTGCCAAGGGACGAACAATTGTGCATCCGTCCAGCGAAGCGACCATCTGCGATCTTCCCTGCACAAAGCCCCTTGACATCGACGGGCCGTTCCCTACAATCGGAAAATCATATGCACGAAACGTGCACTGTATGAACAATTGTTCACCCGAAGGCGCGCCCAGGCGATCCGCCCTGTCGGCCATGCTCCCGGCCCCAGGAGATCCCGCAGTTGTCGTATCCGCACAGACCGACAGTCAGAAGAGGCGATTAGGATGCGAAAGACTAAGACAGGGCTGGTGGCCATGCTGTCTACGGCTCTGGTGGTCGCCGCCGCAGCGTGCGGCGGAGGCGGAAGCGGGAGCGGCTCGAGCAGCCAATCAAGCACCGCTCCCGTCTCCGTGTTGTATACAAGCGACCAGGTCTTCGACACTCCGGCGCTGACCACGAAGTGGTGGAACTCCATCGCGCAACAGTGGAAAAAGGCCGACCCGAAGGTCACGCTCAACCTCCTGCCGGTGGGTGGCTCGGAGACCGCCGAGCTGAACAAGGCTGCTGTCGACTTCCGCAGCCCATCGCAGACCGCGTGCGTACTCGAGCTTCCTACCGGGACCGTGGGCGAGTTCGCAGGATCCGGTTACCTTGCGCCGCTCAACAGCTACGTCACCGGCGCGTCGGCGCCAAAGATGTGGACGGAGATGCCGAAGGTCGTCCAGCAGATGGGCACCATCAACGGCCAGGTATATGCCATAAACTCCGGTAACAACGACTCGGCAATCTATTACAACAAAGTCATGCTGGCCAAGGCGGGCGTGAAACTCCCGTGGAAGCCGACGAACTGGCAGGACATCCTCACGGCGGCCGAGATGGTCAAGAAAGCCAATCCAGGCGTGTGGCCGTTGTGGCTCGAGTCCGGCACGCCGGCTGCCGACATCGGCGTGCTCCAGGGCAGCGCGAACATGCTTTACGGAACGTCGACCCCCCAGATGTTCGATCCGAAGACCGGCAAGTGGGTCGTGGACAGCCCTGGGCTGGAGGCGACGCTGCAGTTCTACAAGACCATGGATGAGGAAGGCCTGGGCGCCCCGGTTTCGGTGCTGTTCTCCGCGGCCGCGTCGGGAGGGCCGCCGAACTACCTGCAAGAAGGCAAGCTGGCCATCGCCGTCGGCTCGAACTGGTACAGCGGGGACTGGCAGCCAGGCTTCAGCGCTCCATGGCCGCAGGCCGCGAAAGTGATGGGCATCACGCCCATCCCGACCGAGTTCGGCCAGGGTCCGGGGATCGCCACAACGCTCGGCGGAGAGGCCTGGGTGATGTCGAAGGCGTGCCAGAACAAGGCGGCCGCGTGGAAGTTCATCGAGCTCGCGCAATCTCCCGCGAATTTGCTGACCACGGCTATCTGGGCGGGATTCATTCCCCCGGATCCCGCCCTGGGGAACACCTCAGAATTCATCAATTCCGCGCTTTTCACCCAGCAATTTAATTCCTACCAGGTATACGGAAGGCCGCTCCCCGCGAACACGAACTTCCCGGTATATGTTCAGGCCCTGAACACCGCCACCGGTGACTTTGCCCAGAACCCGAATACCTCCGTAGCAACAGCGCTGGCCAATCTCAAGGCGATTGTCACCCAGCAACTCGGAGCGAGTAGCGTGGAAGTAATCAAGTAGCCGGAAGGCGCGCCCGTTCGCGGGGATCCTAGGGGCTAGGAGGCGACATGCCTGCTGAGACAGCGCAGGGAGGTGGAATGCCGTGGAAAGAACAGCAGGGGGAGCGAGACCGGCGCTCGGCCAGCACCCTCGATCTTATGGCTCGCGCGGCACGCCTGCATTACGAGTTCGGGCTCACCCATGAGGAGGCGGCAGAGGCGCTGAGCCTTTCGCGAGTAAAGGTCACGCGCCTGCTGAAGCAGGCACGCGAGCTTGGCATCGTCAAGATCACCATCACGACCGATGCGCGTCCTTTCGGCGAACTCGAGGAACGACTCGTCGGCGACTTCGGACTGACCGAGGCGATCGTCGTGCCGTACGGCAACGGCACGGAAGACGGGCTACGCTCGGTCCTGGCCCAGGGAGCCGCGTCCTACCTCATCCGGGTGGTCAGGGACGATCTCGTGGTAGCTGTCGGACTGAGTCGGACGATCGCAAAAATCCCGAAATGGCTCGACAATCCGAGGCGCGCCCGCGCCACCTTTGTCTCGCTCGTGGGCGCGCTGCGCATCGGGGGCGCGGGCAGCGGCAATCCGTATCAGGCGACCGATGCCTTCGCGACTGCCTTCGGCGGCATCGCCGAGCACCTCCATGCCCCGGTCATCGTGCGCAGCGCCGAAGTCGCCGAGGAACTGCGCCGCGATCCAGGCATAGCGCAGACTCTCGAGCACGCGGCGGCGGCGGATGTCGCGTTTGCCGGAGTGGGCGGCCGGGATGACCGCATCAGCTTCGCCCAGGGGGCCGACATTTCCGCTGCGGAGTGGGATGAACTGCTCGGCGCCGGGATGGTAGGAGATGTGGGCGCTCGCTTCTTCGACCGCGATGGCCTGTCAATCGATCACGACATCAGCCGCCGTGTCATCGGGCTCAGCCTCGACCTGTTCAAGAAAATCCCGAACCGGGTGGTCGCCGCTGGCGGGCCAACGAAGACCGAGCCGCTGGAAGCCGCCCTCCGGGGCGGCATCATCACCGTCCTCGTCACGGATGCCAGCACCGCACGCTCGCTGCTTAAATTAGGCTAAAACAGGGCGATATCTCCCAATATCGGTCCTGCTGAGCAAATCAGGGCAGGGTCGCGTGTGCCGCAGCAGGATCCCGAGAACATAGCGAAGGAGCTCGCAGGTGATCGTGACCCATCTAGGCAGAACCGGCCTGCGGGTCAGCCGCCTCTGTCTTGGCACGATGAACTTCGGGCCGCGAACCGCCGAGCCAGATGCGCACGGGATCATGGACGCCGCACTCAGCGACGGGATCAATTTCTTCGATACCGCGAACCAGTACGGCGGCTGCGGCGGCACCGAGGAAATAGTCGGGCGATGGTTGGCCCAGGGCGGCCAGCGCCGCGAGCAAGTGGTCCTGGCCACCAAGCTGTACGAGCCGATGGGCGACGGCCCGAATGACCGCGGCCTGTCCGCCTTCCACATCCGCCGCGCGTGCGATGAGTCACTAAGGCGGTTGCAAACCGACCACATCGATCTCTACCAGATGCACCATGTCGACCGGTCCACGACGTGGGACGAGATCTGGCAGGCCATGGACACTCTGGTCGCGCAAGGCAAAGTCATCTACGTTGGCTCGTCGAACTTTGCCGGCTGGCACATTGTCAGCGCGATGGAGGCGGCCCGCAGGCGCGGCAGCTTCGGCCTGGTCTCCGAGCAATCGCTCTACAACCTGACCAACCGCGCCGTAGAACTCGAAGTGCTGCCAGCCTGTCAGGAGTACGGCGTCGGATTCATGCCCTGGAGCCCGCTAGCCGGCGGCCTTCTCGGCGGCGCCCTGGCAGGGGCCGCCGAGGGTCGGCGCGCCGGGGCCGACGTACAGCTCCGCCTCGCGAAGGACGCACCTCCCGCCACGACCGTCCTCTCCCCCACCAGGCCAGTCAGGCACGAGGTCGAGGCATACGAGGCGTTCTGCGCTGAGCGTGAGGAAGCTCCGGGACTGGTGGCGCTGGCGTGGCTGCTGCACCAGCCCGCGATCACCGCCCCGGTCATCGGCCCGAGGACGATCCAGCAGCTTCGAGAGGCAGAGCGCGCGCTCGATATGGAGCTGGACGAGGCAGCGCTGGCCAGGCTTGACGAGATCTGGCCAGGCCCCGGAGGCACAGCACCGGAGGCTTATGCCTGGTGAGAGGCCTGCGCCTGGTCATGAGCGGTACCGCGGCTAGGGCCGGGCCAGATGCACAGGCATGACGGAGTCCTAATCAGCGGAGGGAAGCACCATGAGTTCGGTAAATCGACTAATCGAGGCAAGGCCTCTCACCGCCGCCGACTGGTCTCCCTTTGGCTGGGTCCCTCTTCGCGACACCGATCCGCGAGACGGCGAGGCCCGGCTGCAGTTCGAGTGGAACGACGTCCATGTCAATCTCATCAGCCATCAATCAGATGAGGTACCGCATACAGATCGCGGCCTTGTCTGCGAGAAGCTATTCCGTCATCTGACGCACACACAAGCACTGCTCGTGCTCAACTGCCCCGCCGTCGTCGCGGTGGCGCCCGCCCGGTGCACATTCGAGGGAAGCGACGACACAGCGGAGATCCGCGCTTTCTTGTTGGCGCCTGGTGACTCGCTCGTCCTGTGCCGGGGCACGTGGCACTGGGGTCCGTTCCCGATCTCGGAGCAGCGCGTGGACCTGTACAACATCCAGGGACTGCGCTGGCCAGAAGACAACAATTGCGCGCGCCTCGACGCGCTCGAAGCGAGCGTCGAGGTCATCACCGGATAGGCGAACGTCCAGTAACCGCCAGCTTGGAGAGGCCGAAGATGCCCATTGTCGTTCGCAGCACGAAGCGCACCGACCTCGCCCTCGTCGACGCACTCGGCGATCTCGGCGTTGCCACAGTGCACGAGGCGCAAGGCCGTACCGGCCTCTTCGGGGCGCGCCTGCGTCCTGTCTACCGGCCTGCCCGCGTATGCGGGAACGCGCTGACGTGCGAGGTGGCGCCCGGCGACAACTTCTCGATCCACGTGGCAGCCGATCTTGCCCAGCCCGGCGACGTACTGGTCGTGACGCCGACAAGCCCGTGCGGCGACGGTTACTTCGGGGAACTACTCGCCACTAGCTTCCTCGCGCGTGGCGCCCGCGGACTTGTCATCGACGCCGGCGTCCGCGACGTTGCCGATCTGACAACGATGCGATTCCCCGTCTGGTCCAAGACGATCTGCGCGCAGGGAACTGTGAAGGAGACGCTCGGGAACATCCAGGTCCCGATTGTCTGCGCCGGAGCCTACGTGCGGCCGGGCGACGTCGTCGTTGCCGACGATGACGGCGTCGTCGTCGTGCCCAGCGAGGACGCGGCATCGGTGCTCGAAAGCGCCCGTGCCAGGGAGGCAAAGGAAGCTGCGATGCGCGTACGCCTCGCGAACGGCGAACTCGGCCTGGACATCAACTCGATGCGCGAGAAGGCTGCCCAGCGCGGACTGCGCTATGTCGGCTAAGCCATCGCCCGAGTGCAATGCGGCCGACCGAGCGTAGTGGGATGCAGCACGGGTTGCCCGAGCTGCCAGTAGATCCGCTCGAGGTGCTCAGGCAGCGACGCAGCGCGAAGTGGCGTACGTATCCCGCCGACGTGCTGCCGTTGACGGTGGCCGAGATGGACTTCGCCCTCGCCGCGCCTATCGCGGCAGCCTTGCACGAAGCTGTCGACCGGTCCGATGCCGGCTACGCGATGGCGGTGCCCGAGCTCGGCACGGCGATCGCCGGCTTCGCAGCCAGCCGGTGGGGCTGGGACATCGACCCGCAGCTGGTGACGGCGGTGCCTGACGTGCGTGTCGGCATTGTGGAGATTCTCAGGGCCGCGACCCGGCCTGGCGATGCGGTGGTGATAAGCCCGCCTGTGTACCCGCCGTTCTTCGACTGGGCCCCCGAAGCCGGAGCCAGGGTGCTGGAAGTGCCACTAGCCTTCGGTTCTGCTGGGTGGCGCCTCGACCTCGCCGGGCTCGAGGCTGCGTTCGCCACCCATCCGGCTGCCTACCTGCTCTGTAATCCGCACAACCCGGTCGGCCGGGCTCACACCGCCGACGAGCTGGCCGCGCTCGTGCGGCTGGCCCGGATTTACCGGGTCACTGTGGTCAGCGACGAGATCCACGGCCCGCTCGTGCTTCCTGGCGCGACGTTCACCCCGCTGCTGACAGTGCCCGGCGCCGCAGAGGTCGCCGTCAGCCTGCTATCGGCGAGCAAGGCGTGGAACCTGGCGGGCCTGAAGTGCGCGGCCATCGTCACCGGCGGGCCGGGCATGGGAGCGCTGACCGATCACCTCGCGCCCGACGCCCGGTGGCGCGTGGGCCACTTCGGCGTCATCGCTGCAGTCGCCGCGTTCACCGCGGGCGAGTCCTGGCTCGACCAGCTGCTCGTCACCCTCGACAGCCGGCGTGCCCTGCTGTGCGACCTGCTACGTGAACGGCTCCCCATGATCACCTACTACCCGCCCGAAGCTACCTATCTTGCCTGGCTCAACTGCGCGGCATTGGGCCCCGACAACGAAGCCCGCGAATTGTTCCTCGGCCAGGGCCGAGTTGCCGTGGAGCCTGGCCTGCGGTTCGGCGCGGCAGGCAGCGGTTACGCGCGCCTGAACTTCGCGACAAGCGCCGAGATCCTTGATGATGCGATCGCGCGAATGGCGCGGTGCGCAGGCTGATTTCCGGAAATTTGGCTGAGAGGCCGGTCATGGACAGTGCTGACGGGAACGCGGAATCCGGTATCGCGGCAAGCCGTGGTGGCCTGCCGCGTTACGACGATCTTCCGCAGGCGGCGAACGGCGGCCGTAGCGGCTGGGGACTGTTCGGTCCTGATGACTCGGTCGGCCTGCTCAACCTGCAGACGCCCGAGAGCGTCCTGGCGGCCGCCGGCCTGGTCAGGAAAGGCGCGGTGTTCTCACTCAACGCGGCCCTCGACGCCGTCGACCCGGCGCTAGACGCCGACCGCGGAGTGCCCAGGCATCGCTTGCTGCATAAGCCTGAGCCAGGGCTGGAAGATCTCGACGACGTCTACGACAACTTCTACCCGCAGGCCTCCAGCCAGTGGGACTCGCTGGCCCATATTGCGTACGCACCAGGTGTTTTCTATAACGGGGCCACCGACGACGACGTTCTCGGCGGCACGCGCAATACCATCGAGCACTGGGCACGCCGCGGGATCGTCGCGCGAGGTGTCCTGCTCGACGTACAGCGTGCCCTCGGCTCAGACGGCCAGACCTGCACGCCAGGCAGCGGCGCCGCTTTCAGCCCTGCCCATCTGGAACTGGCCAGGAAGGAGGCAGGTGTCTCCTATTCGCCTGGCTGTATCGTCCTGCTCCGGACTGGCTTCCTTGGCTGGTATGCCAGCCAGCCCTGGCACGCCCGGACCGCGATCGCCAGGGACCTCCGGGCGCCGGGTGTCGAGCACACCGAGGACATGGCTCGCTACCTCTGGGAAAGCAGAGCCATGGGCGTGGCATCGGACACGTTTGCGGTGGAAGTCTGGCCGCCGGATTTCAGCTCTCGAAGTTCTCCCTTTGGCTTCCTGCACCGGGTCCTGATCGGGCAGTTCGGCATGGCGCTCGGCGAGCTGTGGTGGCTCGATGACCTGGCTGCCGATTGCGCCGAGGACGGCGTTTACGAGTTTCTGCTGACCAGCGCGCCGCTGAACTCGCGGGGCGGGATCGGATCTCCGCCGAACGCCCTCGCTATCAAGTAGGCCGCGCAGGTCAGTAGCTCA
>Ga0335081_10007349_pt1 | contig 17616 bp, 12 predicted proteins | sample Lox_Sample_35_FD_206713 | JGI IMG/M metagenome (GOLD analysis project Ga0335081, IMG submission 206713) | Soil microbial communities from Loxahatchee National Wildlife Refuge, Florida, United States - Lox_Sample_3.5 | ecosystem: Environmental > Terrestrial > Soil > Wetlands | place: USA... | reverse complement strand
GAATTAGAAAGCTTGTGGCCACCAGGGCGAGGCCGCCTCGCCAAATCCATTGCGCTACGCCCGGTCTTGCCATTAGCGTCCGCACACGCAACAGCAACGGCACGGCCAGCAGCGCTGCCATCTCAACCGCCGTCGAAACGTAGCGATCGCCCCATGAGGAGTCGCCCGCCCAATATGTGTACTTTGCGTAGAAACTGATGTAGCCGACGAGCAGCACCAGCGAGCTCACGCCGTACGCGCGCACTTCGGGCGCCAGACGTCCCCAGAGCAACAGCAGCAGCACGATGGCCAACACCAGCAATGGATCAAAAAGAAAGATCGACTTCTCCGGTTTGAACAGCGCACCAAGAAATCCTTCGTGAAAGGGAGTGCTCCAGGGAAAATTTGCGGGAAGGCTGGGGTCCAGTTCCCGCTGCACTTTGGCAAATAACGAGAGGTAGGTCCCGTTAAACGACCCGAAGCGGTAGAACTCATAAAGACGATCGATCAGCAGAAAAGCCGCATACACCGGCGCGGCGACCTTGCAGTACTCAAGGACGCGCCGCCACACTTCCCGCCTGTCGACGCGTTCAAAGCACAACACCAGCAGAAGAAAAACTCCCGCCCCGATGAGGTCTAGCCCCGCAGTCAAACGCGTTAGCAGGTTCAGTCCTAGTGCACAGGACCCAATCAGGAGCGTCCGTTTTCTGCCTGTGCGAAGCCATTCATACTGATACGAAATTCCGGCCAGGGTAAGCAACATGATGTAGCTGTTTTCCATCAGGTTCTGGGTGTAGTGCAGGCGAGTGGTGCAGAGCAGGAGCGCCAGCACTCCCACCACCGCCTCTTTGAGGCTGAACCCCAACTGACGCAGCAAGCGCAGAACGATCAGGGCTGTCAATACGTTCAGCAGAATGCTAGTGGAATAAGTCACGACGATGCTGCGCACCGAGGGATCGTCGGAGTAGTCCCCGAACACCGGCCAGCTGGCCACCCAGGTTCCCACGACATCGGCCGGGAGCATCAGCAGCGACTGACCGATGCCATACCAGCTATAAAGTCGTCCGCCGCGTCCATGCAGCCCAAACTCGGGATATTCATTAGGAAAAACCTGCGGCTCGGAGGTCCACAGCCAATGCGCAGTCTGCAGCCGGTGTGCAGTGTCCGCAGTACCCAGTTCGCCGGATTGCACCACAAAGGCAATGAGCCCCGCCGTGAGACACAAAAGAAAAACCGGATCACGAAACCAGCGGCCCAGGCGTGAGGTCACGCATGGATGGTAATACAGGCGGCCCGGGAAATTTCAGGACCTCGAGATTTCCTCGGGCTGATGGACTCCGGCAGCGAACCTGCGGCGCTATCGCAAGCTCAGCGCCCGCCCTCTCTGGTTTACACTGGAGCGGGAAAAATCATGCCCCCTTGCGCATCCTGTGGCACTGAACTGGCCCAGTCAGGGCGCTTTTGCTCGGCTTGCGGCAAGCCGGTCAGCAACACCGACGACGTCGCTACGATCGACTTCAGCACGCCAACACCGCCGCGTAGTCCGCGGACGCCATCGCCTTCATCCCGGCCTCCAAGTTCTGCCGATTACCTGCTGGAAAGCCGCTTTTTGCCCGGAAGGCTGCTCGCCGGGCGGTACCGCATCGTAGCGCTGCTGGGAAAGGGCGGCATGGGCGAGGTCTATCGCGCCGATGACCTGACGCTGGGCCAGGCAGTAGCACTTAAGTTTTTGCCCGACGAAGCCGCCCGCGACGAGACCCTTCTGGAACGCTTCAGGAATGAAGTTCGGATTGCGCGGCGTGTCTCTCATCCCAACGTGTGCCGCGTCTACGATGTCGGCGAAGTCGACGGCCATACCTTCTTCACGATGGAATACATCGATGGGGAAGATCTGGCTTCCCTGCTGCGGCGCATCGGCCGCCTGCCCCAGGACAAAGCTCTCGATATTGCACGCCAGCTTTGCGCCGGACTTTCCGCCGCGCACACCAAGGGGGTTCTGCATCGTGATCTCAAGCCCGCCAACATCATGCTCGATGGACGCGGGCAGGTGGTGATCACTGATTTCGGCTTGGCCGGAGTGGCAGAGCAATTCCACGGCCCAGAAGTGCGCAGCGGAACGCCAGCCTATATGGCGCCGGAGCAACTGGCCGGCAAAGAGGTCAGCACGCGGAGCGACATCTATGCCCTTGGGCTGGTTCTGTATGAGGTGTTTACCGGCAAGCGCGCCTTTTCCGAAAAGGTGGTAAAGGCTGGCCGGGCAAATGAAGATCGATCTCCCAGCCGTCCGTCGTCGGTGGTGAAAGACATTGATCCCGTGGTCGAGCGTGTGATCCTGCGTTGCCTTGAGACGGAGCCATCGGCGCGGCCTGCGAATGTGCTCAGCGTAGCAGCCGCCCTGCCCGGAGGAGATCCGCTGGCAGCGGCGCTGGCTGCCGGAGAGACGCCCTCACCGCAGATGGTGGCTGCATCCGGCGAGACTGCCGGCCTGCGCCCACGAGCCGCGCTCGCCTGCCTGGCAGCGGTACTGACTGGGCTGGCTTTTGTTGTTGTTCTGACCATCCACTACAGCGCAATGGAAAAAATGGACCTGGAGAAGTCCCCCGACGTTCTGGCCGCGAAATCCCGCGAGATCATCGCGCGCCTGGGATATCCGGGCCGCCCTGCTGACAGCGCATATGGCCTTTCGTACGATGACGATTTCACTGATTACGTGGAAAAACACGACCATCCCCCGCGCTGGGATGCGGTTCTCGCAGCCCGGCCTTCCCTGCTGCAATATTGGTACCGGCAAAGTCCCGACTATCTGGTTGCGCATCAGTTCCACAACGTCACGATCACGCCGGGAATCGTGTCCGCAACAGATCCGCCCAGCGTCGTTTCCGGCATGATCGATCTGCAACTTGACCCGCAGGGGAGACTGACTTATTTTCAGGCCGTTCCGCCGCAAGACGAAAAAGAAAGCGGTGCCTCTCCAGCCACGGCGCCGTTCGATTGGACTCTTCTTTTCTCGGCGGCCGGCCTGGATTCCGCGCAGTTTCATCCCGCCCAGGCGACATGGACATCGCTGGCCGACTCCGACGTTCGGATGGCCTGGACGGGCACCTGGCCGGGAACTACTCGTCCACTGCGCGTAGAAGCCGCGGCTTTTCAGGGCAAGCCGGTCTTTTTTTCCCTCATTGGCGACTGGACCAAGCCTGATCGCATGACGAGTAGTGAAAATGAACCCTTCGTGCAGAAACTAAGCCAGAATCTCGGAGTAGTCTTGATGGCGACGCTTCTGGTGGGAGTTCTTTTCCCCGCGCGGGCCAATTATCGCCGTGGCCGCGGTGATCGCCAAGGCGCTTTCCGCCTGGCTGCGGTCATGTTCGTCCTGGAGATCGCGTTGTGGCTGTGCAGCAGTCATTTCGTGTTTGCGTCCGATACCTTCGGCCTCTTCGTCATCGCGGTGAGTACCGCACTCTTCGTCTCAGGATTGACGTGGTTGCTCTATATGGCGCTGGAACCCTGGGTGCGGCGCCATTGGCCGCGCACCATCATTTCCTGGAGTCGCGCACTCTCGGGGCAATTGCGCGACCCTCTGGTCGGCCGTGACATTCTGTTCGGAGTAATTCTCGGTGTGGTCTGGATTCTCATTTTTCAGCTCCGCTACATCCCCATGATGCACATGGGAGCTTCGCCCAACACCTACTCGCTGGAAGCGTTGATGGGCGGGCGCGAGGCCCTGGGAGCCTGGCTGCAGCAAATTCCGACCTCCATTCTGGGTACCCTGCAGTTCTTTTTTCTGCTCTTCGGGCTAAGGTTCCTGTTGCGCAAGGAATGGATCGCCGCCATTGTCTTTGTCGCACTTTTTGCTGTACCGCGAGCATTAGCCAGCAATTACGTGGCGGTGGAACTTCCCGCGCAGGCCGTGATTTATGCCATTGCGGTGCTTATCGTCCTGCGCTTCGGACTGGTTCCGCTGGCCTGCGCGATCTTCACCGTCAATCTGCTGGGAAATGTGCCGTTTTCCGCCGACGTCTCGGCATGGTACATGACGAGTTCGATTCTGGCATTGCTTAGCGTGATAGCGCTGGCGGGCTGGGGTTTCTATCACTCTCTTGGCGGGGAGCCACTGTGGAAGGTCGAAATGGAATAGCGGATTTGCCCGCCGGCGGCGGGGTCCCTATCCTCTCACGCTGACCTTGGCGAACGACAGCACGGCCCGCGAGGAGATTGGCCGGCCCATCGACATGGCAGGACGAAAGGTGGTGAAAATCAGCATCCGCTTGACCTGGGGCATCAGCTTTTGCGCTTCGTGGGGATCGGAAAGAATCTTGTAGTCCTCGACCCGCCCATTGGCATCCACGTAGGCCTCGATGACCAACGAATCCGCGCTGATCGAGCTGAGTGTCGTGCCGAATCCGCTCTGCTGCAATTCCGGTCCCGTATTCAGCATCAGCGGAATGTCACTGTCATTGTTATTCGCTTGCAATTGCCCGGGGACGCCCAGAATTGCCACGACCACGGCAAAAATCAACAGCGCGCACATCAACCCTGCCGTCGCGGGAACCATAAAGGCTTGCAGAGTGTTCTCCAACCTCACGCGCAGGCCTTCAAAGCGCGGACGGCGCAACTCCGCTGCTTCCCGCGAGATTGCCAGCCGCAACTTGAGTCCCAGGTCGGCGGGAGGCGTGGGACGTCCCGCGTTTATCAACAACTGCTGCGTCTGCCGCAGCAGCGAGTACTCATGGCGGCAGCCGGAGCAGTTCTCCATATGCTCCTGCAATGCCTGCATTTCCTTCCCGGAAACTGCTCCATCCAGATAGGGCGACATCAACTGTTTCGCCTGGGTGCACCGCAGTGTCGTGCACTTCATGGCATCACCTCAACTGTTCTACCCCCTCCAGCAACCCGTGACCGCAAACTGCTTTTCTCTTCTGCTTCTGTTTCCGGCGCCGTCAACCCCAATTCGTTCGCCATTTCCCGGACATAGGGCGCCAACCGTTCTTTCAGCGCCTGCCGCCCGCGAGTCAGTCTTGACTTCACCGTTCCCAGCGAAATCTCCAGAATCTCGGCGATTTCGTCATACGACATTTCTTCAAGGTCTCGCAAAATCAGCGTGGTCCGGTACGGCTCTGAAACTTGGCGCAGCGCTTGGCTCACGCGCTCTTGCACCTCGCGATGAGCAACGCTCTCGAAGGGCGACTCTTGCGGATCGGCCAGCGCCGTCCGCATAACGGCATCTCCCGCCAGCCCGTCCGATTCCGCGGGATCAATCGGCGTCTCTTGGGCCTTGTGCCGGAACCACCACCGCTTGCGGTTCGCGGCCTCGTGCAGAGCGATGCGATAGATCCAGGTTTTCAAGCTCGACTCGCCGTGGAAATGCTTCATTCCTCGAAACACCTTCAGGAAAACCTCCTGGGTTGTGTCCGCCGCGTCCGAGGAATCACCCAACATCCGATACACCAGGCCAAAGACCGGCTTCTGAAACTCGCCTATCAGCCAGGCGTATGCCGTTTCCGAGCCGGCTTTCAGTTCCGCGACGACCGCGGCTTCTTCGGCTCTCGCTCCTATCGCGCTTGCCAGATCACCCAAGGTGGTTGCTCCCGCCCGAACCTGCAGGCGTTCGTTTGATTATAGGATTTTCCACCTCAACCCGACCGAAAAATCCAAACAACCCTATTTCGCTGCGCAGCCCAACCCTAATCCTCACCTAACATAGACTCCGCGAGACTGTCCCCGGTTCCCGCCGCTAAGCTCTTCATATGCAATGCACTACAGGATGCCGCGCAGGCGGCAAAGCGCACCAAAGTACCTATATGTTCCATTACCTTTAAGGGAAGCAAAATCGGAGTGACTCTAGCTCGTCTCCGAAGTCTCAGCCGGGAGTTGCTTGATCAGTTCGGCGAGCGTTGCCAGCAGTTTGTCGGAATTCTTTTCCAGCTCCAATTCCGATTTCTCCAGGAACGCAAAGGCTCCCTCCTTCGCCAACCGGGATGCATTCCGGTGAGAAAGTCCGGTGAACGCGACGACGGGGATGGCCTTCGTTACAGGATCAGCCTTCAGCGCTCTCAGAACATCCGGTCCGGTCTGATTGGGCAGCAGAAGGTCAAGCAAAATCATGTCCGGGTGCCAGTCTTGCGCCGTGGGCAAGACCTGGTCACCGTCGCTGATGCTGGTAACCCCATATCCCGCCCGCATCAATGCACGCTCCGTCGATAACCGGACAAACTTGCTGTCTTCCACCAGCAGAATTTTGAACATTTCGCCGATGCTTTCCTGCTCCGCGTGTATCAGATTCAAGATGACTATCGGCAGAATGATGGGGAAGCACCACTTTATCCGTGAATCATGAGAATTCCGTCATTTGCCAGCTTTCTCAAGCGCAGAGCGCAACAACATGGCAACCGAGGCGGTGAACACGGATCGGGCAGCGGCGGCTTCTCCGGGCAGAATCGTCTTTGCAATCAATAACATCGCCGTTCCGTGAGAAAGCATCCACAAAGCCAGAAGGAGTTGTTCGTGATCTCCCGGCGCGCCTCCCAGCTTTTCGGCCAGCTTGCGCCGCATCGCATCTCTGGCCGGTCTGGTTACGGGTCTGGCTCCCGCGCGGACAGAACGGGGCGAATAGAAGAGCTCATATTCGTGCTGATAATACAGTTCGTACTCATGGGGATGGCTCAGGGCATAGTCCAGATACCTTTCGCAACCCTCCTCGGGAGACACGGCTCCTTCCAGCAGCGCTGCGATTTCCAGCCGGATGCGGGTCAATAAGCCGCGAAGAATGTCCTCCCGGTGGCGGAATCGCCGGTAGACCGCGGGCGTGTTGGTTTCGGCCGCGCGGGCCACCGCCCGCATGGTCAGCGACTTCGTGCCACCTTTCTTCCACAACCTTTGAGCCGCATTGAGGATGATCGTTTCCAACTCAGGATCAGGCGGGCGAGACAAAGGGTTTCCTCCAAAGCAAGTGTGCCGGCTGCAAACTTTATGTATACAACGTATACATAAGCACGGGGAGGGCTAAAGCAGCAATTCGATATTATATTGACATAGTACACGTAATTCGATATAGTTCGGTAAACGTTTCCTCCAGATATTAAATCCTTTTAGGAGAGACCGATGTATTCGTGGGAAAACCCTGACGATCGCGTGGCGATCGTCCAGATGAATTCTGAATTACGCCATGCTCAACTGGAGTTGCTCAGCGCCCATTGCGCCACCCACCAGTTGCGCTTGCGCTTTTCGAGCGATGATTTGGCCCGCTTCGGCCAGCGCGACATCCTGCGCAAAGCAGTGCAGGCAGCTTCCGCTTTGAATGAATACTATTCGTCCATCGAGAAAAAAATCCCTCGCGACGAGGCCGGCCCCGAGCCGTTCTCGCGGCTGACCGACAAGCAGATCGCCGATGCCGTGCAACGGGTTTCTGTCTATTTGCAGGAGCAGCGCGAACACTATCTGCCCGCGGCCGTGCCTCTGGGCCTTCGACAGCGGAGCGTCATGGCCCCCTATTTTTCGGCGGGGTTGCTCGATCAGATCAGAATTGTCGAGCTTCATGGAGAGCCCATGCCCAATCCCCCCTTTTACGCCGAGGCCGTGAGTCTAGGCTTTCTGAACCTGCCCCAGATCGCGCATATGAGCTCGCTGACCTTTCTCGATGTGGTCGTTTTCAATGAGAGCATGACCGAGCGCGCTTTGTTTCACGCTCTGGTCCACGCTGTTCAATTCCAGATTCTTGGACTGGAGCGCTACACCGATCTTTTCGTGCGCAGTTTCGTGGACACCAAATTTCATTTCTCGGTGCCCCTTGAAGCGCATGCCTTTTCTCTGGAATCAAGGTTTGTTGCCGGGCCGGCAGACTGTTTTTCCGTCGAGGATCAGGTGCGCATCTGGGTGAGGAACGGGCGCTACTGACGGGTTGTTCCACCCCCAACGCTGAATGGGGACGGCGCAAGCCGTCCCTTTCCTGACGTCACAACCTCGGACGAAGAGCTGAGACGCGGATCACACTGAAATCGCGCTGGGAGATTTTTTGCCGGCTTGTGCCTCCCGGTGCGAAAATGTCTTTCTCCTACAGGTCGGCATTGTCTCCTCGGAAAGGAAACTCGATTCATGGCCCAGGACGAGAAGCTCTCGAAAGAATCCAAGGCGAAGGACGAACTGATGCGCGCCGGCATCCAGAAGTCGTTGGACTTGGCCGCTCGCTGCAGCACCAGCGAGAACAGCGACAACTACGAGTTCCTCGAAGAGCAGATCGATCAGTTGGAAGCGCAGGCGCGCTCAGCCTTCCAGTCGAGAATGGACGTTGCTTCGCTCCTTCCCAAGCTCGCGGCGAAAAAACTGTTGACGCCGGACGATTTGAAAACTCTCGAAATGCTGATTGTCGGCGACGCCGAATATTATTTGAAATATGAGCCGGAACTGGACGAATGGAAAGCGGAACTCAGGCGGGTGCTCGACCAGATTAAGGGCTTGCAGAATTCAACCATCGACGTAGAGGGCCTGATGCATATTCGCGCTCTCTGCCGCGAAGCACATCAGGTAGTGGCCGATCTGGTTTTCTACTTCGATGCCAAGGAGCGGGCGGCGAAATTCCAGGCGGTTATGAACGGCCCGCTGAGTAGTGATGATTACAGTTTTCTGACGGACATGGTCGCGGAGATGCTGGCGGAAGGAAACAAGTAAGGCCCGGGTTGTGCGAACTGGCGCGGACGACCGCCGATCGTTGGCCACACATGGTTTTCTGGCGCTTCCTAACGTCAAAAGCCCCATTCTGTCGCAAACGACGCGACAAGGATGGGGCAACCGTTTTCTATTGAAAACTGCGACCTCGCAACTGACGACCGGCTAATGCTCTTACGTTCCCTCCGCCCAGCCTGCCAGATACTCTTCCTGCTCGGGCGTCAAGCGGTCAATCTTGATGCCCATCGACTCCAGTTTGAGCCGGGCTACGCGCTTGTCGAGTTCATCGGGAACCTTGTAGACGCGCTTTTCCAGCGTCTTGTGGTTCTTCACCATGAACTCCACCGACAGCGCCTGATCGGCGAAGCTCATATCCATCACCGACGCCGGGTGCCCTTCGGCAGAGGCCAGGTTGATCAGGCGGCCTTCGCCCAGCAGGTTAATCTTGCGTCCATCCTTTAGGGAATATTCGTCGACAAAGTTCCGGGTGGTGCGCTTGGACGACGACATCTTCTCAAGCGCCGGAATGTCAATTTCCACATTGAAGTGGCCGGAGTTGGAGATGATAGCGCCATCTTTCATGACCTCGAAATGTTCCTTGGTCAGCACGCTCTTGTTGCCCGTGACGGTGCAGAAAACGTCCCCGATCTTGGCTGCATCGGCCATCGACATGACGCGGAAACCATCCATCACCGCCTCAAGCGCTTTCGTCGGATCGACTTCGGTAACGATGACTTCGGCTCCGGCGCCGCGAGCGCGGCTGGCCAGACCGCGTCCGCACCATCCATAGCCGGCGACGATGAACTTCGAGCCGGCCAACAGGAAGTTGGTGGCGCGGACGATGCCATCGATGGTGGATTGTCCGGTGCCGTAGCGATTGTCGAACAGGTGCTTGGTATCGGCATCATTCACGGCGACGATGGGAAACTTCAACACTCCCTGCTTGGCCATGGCACGAAGGCGGATGACACCGGTGGTGGTCTCTTCTGTCCCGCCGATCACGCCCTCGAGCACATCGGTACGTTTGGTGTGCAGGACCGACACGAGATCGGCGCCGTCATCCATCGTGATATGAGGCCTGTGATCGATGGCCGCCGTGATGTGGCTGTAATACGTGTCGTTGTCCTCGCCCTTGATGGCGTAGACCGGGATGCCGTTATCGCGCACCAGGCTGGCGGCAACGTCATCCTGGGTGGAAAGCGGATTGGAGGCGCACAAGACCACATCGGCGCCGCCGTCGCGCAGGCAGATCGCCAGATTGCCGGTCTCGGCAGTAACGTGCAGGCAAGCTGAAATGCGGATGCCCTTCAAGGGCTGGTTCTTGATAAATTCCTTGCGGATAATCTGCAGCACCTTCATGGACTGGTTAGCCCATTCGATGCGCTTCTTACCCAGTTCGGCCAGTTCGACGCTCTTGATGTCGCAATTGATTTGCGCGGCTGTTGACATACATTTCCTCGGGCGCGCTCACGCGCAGAAAGATGTTCTCGTTAGAAATAATGGTTTGATTGCCGATCCCATTCAGAATACACGAACCAGAAACTCAGGTCAGGATGCCGATTGCTCGTTTTCGTTCTACGACTTACGGACGAAGCCGAAGATGCACTTTGGTTAGCTCAAGAAAATTCAATTCGCAGATTCTGCGGTTTCCGCCACGGTGCCTCAGTCATTTTTTCGTTATTCTCGTGGCCTCGCCATCTCTCGCGAAGCGAGGAATCGCGGTTTCTATCCCGCAATTCTCTACTTCCTGACCGCTTGCGCAACCGGTTCTCGCAAACCTGCGTCGCTTGCCAGTTTGACGGCTTGGTCGGTTGCCTCCCATGTGAAGTCAGGATCGTTGCGGCCGAAGTGGCCATAAGCCGCCGTCTTTCTGTAGATCGGACGCCGCAGATCGAGCGATTCGATAATACCCCGCGGAGTCAGTTGAAAGTGCGCGCGGACCAGGTCTGGGATGATGGCCGGATCCACCTTCTCTGTGCCGAATGTATCGACACGCACGCTCACCGGTTCAGACACTCCAATGGCATAAGCCAACTGCACCTCGCAACGCTCAGCCAACTTTCCGGCCACGATATTTTTGGCAATATGGCGCGCCATATAGGCTGCAGAACGATCCACCTTGGTCGGATCCTTGCCGCTGAAAGCGCCGCCTCCATGCCGTCCCATGCCGCCGTAGGTATCCACGATAATCTTGCGTCCGGTCAGCCCCGTATCGCCCATGGGTCCGCCGATCACAAATCTTCCCGTGGGATTGATGTGGTATTTGGTGTCCTCGTCGAGCAGATGCGGAGGAATCACCGCCTGAATCACATACTTCAGAATGCTCGACCGCAATTCATCGTTGCCGACCGTTTCGGCGTGCTGCGTGGAAATCACAACGGCATCCACGCGCGTCGCTCTGCCGTTGGCATCGTATTCAACTGTAACCTGGGATTTTCCATCCGGACGAAGGAAAGGGAGGGTTCCGTTCTTGCGCACCTGGGCAAGCCGCATAGTGAGCTTGTGCGCCAGTGAAATCGGCAGCGGCATCAATTCCTCGGTTTCGCTGCAGGCATATCCAAACATCATTCCCTGGTCGCCTGCGCCGCCGGTGTCTACGCCCATGGCAATGTCACCTGACTGTTTGTTGATGCTGGAGATGACGGCACAGGTGTTGCAGTCAAAGCCGTAAATGGCATTGTCATAACCAATAGCGCCAACGGTGCCGCGAACCACGGTCTGGAAATCGACATAGGCCTTGGTCGTAATCTCGCCGGCAATAACCACCAGCCCGGTGGCGGTGAGAGTTTCGCAAGCGACGCGGCTTGAGGAATCTTCGCTCAGGCAAGCATCAAGGATTGCGTCGGAAATCTGATCGGCGATTTTATCGGGATGGCCCTCGGTCACCGACTCGGAGGTAAATAAACGGCGGTTTTTGGCTGCCAAGGTGTTTCTCCTTAGAAACTGCATGGACCCGGCTGGCGCGGGATCTGGGATGGTTCGGACCCGGACGACTCACACGATCCGGAGCAAATCCTCATGAAAGGCTATCAGACCGCCTGAGCGGGCGCAACGGTTTTGGGCCGGAAAGCGCAACGAAAAATCCAATTGAGGAAATGAGGCAGTGGATGGAACCTGGCACGCCTTGAATGGGATAAATCGGCACATTTGAGAACGGATTTCACTGCGGTGAGGCCGCCGGAGGTGGCAGAACAACGTGCATACCCCGACTGTCGAACGAGAATGTACGCACCTCGCCGGGATCGCCCTGCTTGGGCAGAGGCTTGCCATTGAGTAGGAAGACCAATCCGCCCGCATTGCCGGTGTGCACCACGATCTGCTCTCCGGCACGAATCGACTTTTCGGCGGGAGCGATCAGGGTTTCCTGCGCGATTAACCTGCCATCGGCGGTGATGGACACCCAGGCCGTTTCTTCGGCGCGGATGAGCAAGGTGAAGTCGCTGGCTGCCGCGGCTCGCGCCTGCGATGCCGGAGTTGCTGCCGGTGGCTCGGGCGCAGAAGCGTTCGCCGGAGACTTTGCAATGAGAGCTTCCTTCTCCACTGCACCGGGACGCGGAGAGACCGGGTTGGGTGGGCCAGAAGGTTTCCCAGAGAGCGTCGTTGGCGTGCTCGCAGGCGAGTTGGACGCTGCAGCAGCAGGGACCACCGCTGACACTCCTGGAGTCGGCGCGGCAGTGACAGGTAAAGAGGAGGACGGCGGGACGGAGGGGCGCGACCTCGCCATAATAGGGGCTGGCGGCGGGGTTGCGGCCGGTATCTTGCCGGCACTCTCTGACGCCGCCTTTTGCTCTACCGCAGGTTTGGCGGGTTGTGCCGCAACCCGATGCTCCGTCCGCGGATGGTAACTCAAGAATGCCAGCAGAAGGGCTACGACCAGCAAGCCGATCGCTACCATCCCCCAGGGAATGCGCGCCGCAGGACGGAAGTTGGGTTTTGGCGGACGCTGTTCGAGCAACTTCCGGCGCGGCTGTTCTTTCGGCGGGCTCGGCGAAGCTTCTTCGAACGGAGGTTCGGGAGGGCTGGCGGCGCGGTCGTGATCGAGAGCAGAAGAGGAAACGCTCGTCGCCGCTTCTAACTCATGTTGCTGCCTGGCCGGTTCGGCGGGCACGAGGTGAAATTCCGGCATGATCGTGTGCGCCTGGACTTGGCTCTCACGCAGGGCGGCCAAATAGTCGCCGACCGCTTCTTCGGCATCGAGCCCGATCTGACGGGCATAGGCGCGGACAAATCCCTTGTTGAACACACCGCCGGGAAGCTGATCGAAGCGCTCATCTTCGAGAGCCTTCAACATGCGCGTGCTTATTTTGGTGGTATTGGAGATGGCCTCGAGCGTGATCCCGCGCTTTTCCCGCTGACTGCGAAGTTTTTCTCCGAACTCGCCCACGTCTGCTCCGCCGGGCGGCAGGGAGGTTTCCGCCCGCCCTCCTAAGTTGCGACCATCATAGGACAAGAATCGCGGACATGCCAGATGCAGAACCGGCTTTTGATCGGTTCTTACGGGGTTTTCTTTACCAGGGCGATGGTGAATTGCGCCTTGCAGGTATTGGCAGGGTCGTCAAAAGCCGTGCCTTCGCGGTCTCCTTGCCAGGCACGGAACAGCATGCCGTGCTTGGTGCGGTCGGGAATACCGATGAAGCGGGCTTTTCCGTCGACGTTAGTTCCCACCTGCAGATCGAGTTTTCGAACGCCCATGAATCCGTAGTCGATATGCACCTTGATGGTGGCGGCATAGATCGGAGCGCCGGCATTGTCGGTGATGGTGAAATCGGCGGAGCATGGGCCGGCGCCGCCGTCGATAACGGGAACGGCTTTGGAAGGGCTGGGATTGGATTCGGTTTGAGCCATAGCGGGGAAGGCCAGAAGAAGAAGCACAGGAAGGATTTTCATATCTTATAGATTACCCCCGAGAGGGGAGAGATTGCACCGACGGCGGATCGAACTTGATGCGAAGTGCATAGGTCCTTCGCTTCGCTCAGGATGACAAGAATGAAAAATGTGGTATAGCGCCAAGGCCTTTGAACGCACGCGTTTAATAAATGAACTTCAGGGCAAGCTGGATCTGGCGGGGAGCGTAGGCGGCGTTAGGCCGAAGGAAATTCTGCGGCTGCTGGTAGTAGGCGGGATAGACGCTGTTTCCCACCGTGACCGAATTCTGCACGAACGTGGTGGCATTGACCGTCAGGTCGTTGGAGGTGACCATGACCTGCTGGTTGTCACGGTTGAAAAGATTGAACGACTCGGCGATGAGGTTGAGCTTGTAGCGCTCGCCAATGCGAAGAATGCGAGTGAGACGCAGGTCGGTGGTGGCGTAGTCGGGGCCGAGAAAGCCGTTCCGGCTGTAACCGGGAAGACGGTCATTGAGGTCGTTGCCGTCCTGATTGGGATCTCCCTGAACGGTGGCGTTGACCGGGCGTCCGCTACCGTAGGTAAAAACGGAGGAGAGTTTCCAGTTATTGAAAACGTGGCCGAGGAATTCCTGCCCACGGTGAAAAAGATGTGGTTCGGCCGAGAAGGCGGCGCTGACGCGATTGCGCTGATCGGTGACGCTGGGCCCGCGTTCGGCGTTGGGATTGTACGAATTCTGCACCGTGGCGGGCTGACCGGCGACCAGGGCGTCCTGGCCATCGTCGATCGCGTGGGCGTAGGTGTAGGAGAAGCGCAGGTACGTGCCACGGGCTACGCGCCTGTTGATGGAAAGAGTCGCCCCGTGATAAACGCTGGAGGCGGCGCTTTGAAATTCATCGATGGAGCCGAGTTCGGCGATGGGGCGGCCGAGAGGATTAATGCAGGGTGGAAAGGAACAGGTGAGCGTGCGCGTGAACTGCCAGGTGGCGAAGGAATCGACCGTGTAATACCCCCCCGAGAAAATCGATCCAGTGGAGTTGAACAGAGGATAGGTCAGGGCAACAGGCTGGGGCAGATTCACGTCGAGGGCGCGGATGAGATGTTCGCCATGGACGTAAAGATATGAGACGGAGACCGTGGCGCGGCCGGCAACTTCACGCTCCAGCGTGAGGCTTGCCTGCTCCACGCGCGGCGTCACGAAGTTCGTGGCAAAGGCAGAGACATTGTGAGTCACGCCCTCGCTGAAACCGGAAGGCAGCGAGCACGAAGCGCTTGTGAGCGGGCAACTGATGAGCGGATTAGGATAAGTGGGAAAAACCGGTTGATCCGCAGCTTGCGTATCGTTGAGAAAGACCTGCGAATCGGTGACGCCATTTTCCGTGGCGACGACCGAGTTGTAGATCTGGGGAATCCGCACATAGAAAATCCCGTATCCGGCGCGGAGAACGAGCGGGCGAGTTTTGCCAAAGGAATAGGCGATCCCGGCGCGCGGGGCGAAATTGTAGGGCTGGAACGGAACCTTGCCGGAGGGCGGGAAGAGGGGATTGGAGATGAGCCCCCTGGCTGAGAAGGTCTGCAAATCCCAGCGTACCCCAAGACTCATAGCGAGATGGTCGGTGAGGCGGATCGTATCCTGCGCGAAAGCGGCGTAATCATTGGAATCGGGGTGCGAAACGGCGTTGCCGAAATTCTGCAGATAGTAATGCGGCACAGCGTGAGCATAGGCGCGAAGTGGAGTGAGATCGAGTCCCCCCTCCTCGGGCTGAAAGGTAAAGGGATTGACCTTGATGGGATAGAACAGAAACTCCCCACTTTCTTGGCTGGGAAAAAAGTCATAGACCCAGGTGCGGAGAGAATCACCACCGAACTTGAACGTGTGGCGGCTGGTTTCAAAGCTGAGGGTTTCCGCCAGTTGCGCGCGGTGCTCGCGGTCGGTACGGGGTAGAAGATCGGAGCGGCCGATCCCATCGATGATGTCGGGGATTTTGACCAGCGTATCGGTGGTGTTGGTGTAGGACTGCTGCAGATCGCGAGAGAACTGGGCCCGGAGATTGCTGGTGAGCCGCGGAGTAAAGCCGGAGACCAGTGCGGCGGCGCCGGTTTCGGTGGCGACGGTTTCGGCGCCGTTATCGCTGTTCGAATCGTAGGTGACGGGGCTGGAGGGATCGAGGAAGACGTTGTTGGCTCCCCAATAACGCGACGAATTGAAGCGGAGCGTCAACTGATGGCGCGAGGTGAGATTGAAATCGAGCTTCGCGTAGGAGGCGTTGCCCACCTGCGCGGCCGGATAAGTCCCGGCGAGCGAGGTAAGCTGCGCGGCGGCGGCGAAAACCAGCGCCCTATCGCTGGGATCGTAGTCGCCCGGAGTGGCCGCGCCGGGTGAAGGCTGGGGAACGACCTGCATGGTTCCGTTGAGGAATTCGACCACGCTGGGCACGTGGAAGATGTGCTGATCGAAGCCGGCAAAAAAGAAAATCCTGTTGCGCTTGAGCGGTCCGCCGATTGTGCCTCCGAATTGCTGCTGGCGGCCGTGTGGCTTGAAATTCATGAAGGGATCGGTGGCGCCGAAGGCGCTGTCGCGAATGAAATAAAAACCGGAGCCGTGCAGATGATTGGAGCCGGACTTGGTGATCACGTTCACGACGGCTCCGCCGGCGCGCCCGAGTTCAACGCCGTAGGAATTGGTAGAAACGCGGAACTCCTGCACGACCTCGTTGGAAAACTGGTAAGGAGCGCGGTAGCGTCCGCGAGCCTGGGCGAAGAAGCCGTTGTTGAAATCGAGGCCGTCGACCAGAAAACTGTTTTGAAAGCCGCGAATGCCTCCGAAAGAAAGATCGCCGTTGGTGGACGACGTCAGGCCGCGGGGATCCTGGGTAACGCCGGGTGAGAGCAGCAGGAGATCGGAGAAGCGGCGGCCGTTGAGGGGGAGATCCACAAGCGCGCGCTCGTCGAGGATGGTGGAGACGGCGCTGGGCTGAGTTTCTACGAGTTGCGGCTCGCCGGAGACGGTGACATTCTCCTTGACGCTGGCGAGGGAGAGCCGGAATTCGATTTCCGTGGCCGCGCCAAGATCGACGTGCAGGACGGGAGTGATCTGCGGCGACATACCCTTGGCGGTGGCCCGCGCAGAGTAGTCGCCCGGTGGGAGAAGATCGACGGCAAAGCGGCCTTCGGAGTCGGTGGTCACGGAGTAGCGCCGGCCGGTGGCGTTATTGACCACCACGATTTCCGCGGCAGAAATGCGCAGGCCGCCCGGATCGACAACGGTGCCGCGGATGGCGCCGGTGGCAGCGTCCTGGGCCGCGACAGGGAGCGGAAACAACAGAGCGAGAAAAACAGCGAAGCCGAAGAGCACGCGCGGCATGAGACACACCTGCAGGACAAAATCGGCTCGGAGGCTGCCCCATGCGGCTTACCGTTGGGACGGAAGGGAAACCAGATGTTTTATAGCATGAGAGATCGTTGGCAGGAGAACGCCGCTGGGATTTTCTTCAGACTGTTCCCGGAGTGGGAAAGGGGCAGCCGGCCATGCTATGTTCGATGATTCGCAGCGCCTCTCAGGATGGTGTCGGGTTGCGTAGGTCCTTCGGTGGACAAAGTACGTCCGCCCCAGGATGACAAACATTGCCTTTCGATCCAAGGAACCCTGATGATTCGATCCTTTAAGGGCATGCGGCCGGTGATTCCGGCGACGTGTTACGTCGACGACTCGGCGCAAATCATTGGCGACGTAGTGTTAGGCGAACACGTCAGCATTTGGATGAATGCGGTGCTCCGCGGCGATGTGTATGCGATCCGCATTGGCGCGAATTCGAACATTCAGGATTGCAGCGTGCTGCACGGCATGAAGAATACTTATGGCGTGACTGTGGGCGAGTACGTGACGGTCGGCCATTCGGTAACGCTGCACGGCTGCGTGGTGGAAGACCGCTGCCTGATCGGCATGGGGTCGACGATCCTGAATGGCGCGAAGATTGGGGCGGGATCGATCGTTGCGGCGGGCACGCTGATTCCCGAAAGAACTGTTGTGGAGCCGGGATCGTTGTGGATAGGCTCGCCGGACAAGTTTCGGCGGAAGCTCGAAACTGGCGAGGACGAGATGATCATGCGCTATGCGCGGAATTATCTCGGATA
>Ga0335081_10007348_pt1 | contig 17617 bp, 19 predicted proteins | sample Lox_Sample_35_FD_206713 | JGI IMG/M metagenome (GOLD analysis project Ga0335081, IMG submission 206713) | Soil microbial communities from Loxahatchee National Wildlife Refuge, Florida, United States - Lox_Sample_3.5 | ecosystem: Environmental > Terrestrial > Soil > Wetlands | place: USA... | reverse complement strand
AACCGGGCGTGTGATGAAGAATTGATGCGGTTGTTGCAGGCGGTGCCGCATACGATTAGCGTGCGGATAGCTGAAGGGTGAGCTATGAGCTACGCGCCACGAGCTGTGAGTAAACGTGTTGCTCGCTCGCAGCTCGTAGCTCGAAGCTGACTTTCCTAGTGAGAGGTGGTCCAGAGGACATCATGCGAGGCTTGCCATGAAAGGACTGAAAGACAAGCGCGTTCTGATCACGGGCGGCGCCAGCGGCATCGGCGCGGCCGCGGCCAAGCGGTTTCTCGACGAAGGCTCGCAGGTGTGCGTGCTCGATCGCGACGCGAAAGCATGCGAGCATCTCAAGCATGAACTGCCCGCGCTCGGCGAAGCCATTATTGCCGACGTCACGAACCTCATGGAGGTCGAAGCCGCGTTCGCTGAGGCGATCCGCCTCATGGACGGAGTCGACGTGCTCGTCAACAACGCCGGCATCAGCATTCGCCACAAATTTCTCGACATCACTCCCGAAGAGTGGGACAAGGTCATAGCCGTCAATCTGACCGGCGTTTTTTATGTCGCGCAAACCGCCGCACGCCATATGTGGGAGCGATTCTCGGTCGAGCCGGGCACCGGAGTGATTCTGCAGACCGCATCAACCAACGGCATAGTCGGCCAGCCCTTTTACGCCGACTACAACGCCACCAAGGCCGGCGTGATCGAACTGACTCGCACCATGGCGCTCGAACTCGCGCCCAAAATCCGTGTCTGCGCGGTCGCGCCCGGATACGTCCTCACGCCCATGCAGCGCGCCGAATACTCCGACGCGATGCTCGAGGAAGTGAACCGCAAAATTCCGCTAGGCCGCCATGCCGCGCCGGAAGAAATCGCGGGACTGTTCGCCTATCTCGCGTCCGACGATGCGGCCTACGCCACCGGCCACGTCTTCACGCTCGACGGCGGCGAGACCGCGGGTGGACTCGCCAGCAGATGAGGACTCTCCTCAGCAATGGGCGCCGCCAAAGCCAAGTTTTGAAAGGCCCTGGCTCCAGGCCGCGCCGCCGAAGACCGGCGCTACTCTCATCATTGACGGCGGAGGCGCCGCTGACCAGCGCGCTCACATTTCTCGGTGCCGGCCGTATCACCAGCGCGCTCGTGGCCGGGCTGCGCCTCGCAAACTACAAGCTTCCGATCGTTGTCTACGATCGCAATCTGCGCAAACCGCGCGCGCTGCGCCGACAATTCCAGATCACTATCGCGCACAATCTGAAATCCGCCATCGAACAAGCCGAAACGGTGATCACCGCCGTGCGCCCAACTTCCGTCGCAGGATTGCTTGACGAAGTCGCGGCGTCCGGCGTCTCCCGCAACCCCAAACTCTGGATCAGCCTCGCCGCCGGCGTTCCGCTGCGAAATCTGCGCAAACAACTGCCAGCCCGCTGGACCCGCGCCATGCCCAGCCCTGTCTGCCGCATCGGCCGCGGCCTCACCGCCCTTTGCTTCGGTCGCAACGTCAGTCCACGACAACGTGCCGCCGTCCGACGCTTCTTTTCGCACGTCGGACAGGTTCTGGAAATCCCCGAGTTCCAGTTTGACGCCTTCACCGCGACCTACTCTTCCAGCCATGGGTGTCACGCGCTTGCAACCCTGGCCGACGCCGCTCAACGCGCCGGACTTGATCGCCCGACCGCCCTTACCGCCGCGGCCCACGCCCTCAGCGCGGGCATTCTCTACTGGAAAGAAACCGGCCAGAGCCTCGCTACACTTCTGCACGAAGCTGCCACACCTGGCGGCATCGCCGCCGCCACCATGTCCGCGATGGACCGGTCCGGCTACGCCCGCGTCGTTGCCAACGGCTTGAAAGCCGGCATCGCCCAAGCCCGCCGCAACGCAAAACGCCGGGATCAAGGAATATAGACGTGGTCGGAAGCGCCGTGGAAGGGCGGCCCTTTACAGCGCGATAACATTCTCATAGGGCTCGGGGCTTCAGCCCCTGTGTGAAACACCGGTTCTCATCGCCAGTTACTTCCGTCACCATCCTACCCCTCCCAAATCTGCCACAATAAAAAGTGGACCGCCTCCCCATCACCAACCTTCCAGCTTGTGGTCAACGTCCGCCATGGAAGTCCTGACGCCCAAAACGACGCGCCGCAGTACACGCATCCGCGTGGAGATTCCGGTCACCGTCACCAGCCTTGACCGCATGCGGCCCTTCGCGGAAAAGTGCATGGTGCTGGTCGTGAGCGCGCAAGGATGCGGCTTCCGCAGTTCGCGGTCTCTGCAGCTTGAGACCCCAATCATCCTGAGCGATCTTCCCGGCGGTGGCAGCGTCACCGCGCGCGTGGCGAATGCGGCGCCGCTGGGCAACGACGGTAAAGAATTTCTCATCGGCGCCGCCCTCTACACCCACGGCAACGTCTGGGGTATCGCCAATCCTCCCGAGGACTGGAAATTTGCGCCGCCAACCGCCGCGGCTCAAGACCCAACAAAGGCCGCGCCTGCTCCTCAGCTGACAGTGCACAAGAAGGCCTGGCCGTACAACTTGGCCTCGGAAAGCGGCGAGGCCCATCCCGGACGCAAGTGAATCCGCTCCTCAGCCTTCTGGCCGCCGTTCCTCGAAAGTCAAACACTGGTCTTGAGCTTTGGTAACTTCACGGTCAGCACCCATCGCTGCCATACTCATGGCGTATGGACGAGCAGCGCGATTCGACGGCACCGGAAGCGACGGCCAAGAACACATCGGCCTTTGAAAACAAGGTCGTGAGCCGTCCGTTTCGTGTGAAGCTGCGCGGCTCGGTGCTAGTTCTGGTGCGCTTGCCGAATCGCCGTGCGGTGCGCGCCAAGTTCCACCAGCTTTCAACTACCGGCGGCGTCATCCATATCGAAAAGCCGCTCGAAGAAAAACTCGAAGTCGAACTGATTTTCCATGTCGGTCAAGCCACCATTCGCAACAAGGCCCAGATGTTGTTCCCCATGTGGGCCACGCAGGGCTGGATGCAGCCCTTTCGCTTCGTGGACCTGCCCGATGCCGACCGCCAGGCGCTTGATGCAAACCTGAAGTCCTTCCTCGGAGAAGCCGCCACGAGCGCTGTCGCCGGTGCATAGACGGCTCCCTCTTCAAACTCTTTGAACTGTTTTGAAGGGCCACCGCTTCAGGCGCGTCGCGCCGCAAACAACAAGGAATGGAACTCTAGTCCCCGGGGTAGTTCTTCACTTGCGGACGACTTTGATTCCCTTAGCGGCCTTTGCGCCGCCTTCGCGACCGGTGCGGTCAACGCTTGATTCCCCCTGTTCCTCGGCGGTCTGTGGTAAAACGATCCTCCGTCCGTCAGCCCGCTAGTTACTCTGGTTACATCAGCGATGAGAGCATTCGGACTATCATCGCGACATGGCTGCCGGCATCACGAAGCGGTTGAATTTCCTGGTTTCGCTGACCAACAACGACAACGACTACCAGCAGGAGCAGGCCGCCGCCGCCGAAAAAGCCGCGCGCCGTCTCGGTGTCGACGTCAAGATCATTCACGCCAACAATGACGCTCTGACCCAAAGCCAGCAATTGCTGCAGCACATTCAGGAAGGTGAGCGCCCGGCTGCCATCATGTTCGAACCCGCCGGCGGAACGGCTTTTCCGCAAGTCGCTCGCGCTGCCGCCGCGGCCGGTGTCGGCTGGGTGGTTCTCAATCACGAAGCCGACTACATCACTGAACTGCGCCGGGCCTACAAGGTCCCGTTGTTCGCCATCAGTTCCGATCACGTTGAAATCGGCCGCATCCAGGGCAAACAGTTCGCCGCTCTGCTGCCCAACGGCGGTTCCATTCTTTACATTGAGGGTCCGGCCAACAGTTCCGCCGCAAAAGAACGCTCCCGCGGCATGAACCAGACCAAGCCTTCCAACATTCAAGTGAAGTCCATGAAGGCGAACTGGACCGAGGAGAGTTCCCACCGCACGGTGAGCTCCTGGTTGCGCTTGCGCACTTCGCTGGAGGCCCGCATCAGCCTCGTTGGCGCGCAGGACGACAGCATGGCGATGGGCGCAAGGAAAGCCTTCGCTGAAATCACGGAGGCGGACCGCGAACGCTGGCTGAAGATTCCCTTCACCGGTTGCGACGGCATGCCCAAGACCGGTCAGGCGTGGGTGCGCGCCGGGACTCTGGCGGCGACCATTTTCATCCCCCCCAATACGGACCTCGCCCTCGAAATGCTCGTCGAGGCCATGAGGAAGGGCGCGTCTCTACCGGACCACAAGTTCACCACAGCGGAGTCTGTACCTTCCCTCGCTGATCTGGCCATTTCTGGCAGCCGCATCGCCGCCGACAACAAGCAGCGTGGCGCCGGCGTCTAAGCTTTCAATCCAGGCTGCACGCATGTAGGAACAGCGGGTGCTTGAGCAGTCGATCTATGCCACTCGCCTCATTACCACCCGTGCCCGGCCTTTCTTATGTAATTGCCGGCCAGCCGAGCAACGAGGCGCAGGGCCACCGCACAGAATTCGGCCCCATCTTCACGTTCTGATTGACTGAATGAGTCGGGGCGCTCCACCCTCGTCGCGTTCTTTGCGACAGGGTCGGGAAGCCGCGCGGCGCAAGAATGCAGCCCACGGCGTAAGCCGTGGGTGAGAGACGGAAACAAACCTAGCCCGAAGGGGCGAAAGAAACTAGCACGAAGCGTTCATCTCAGTTACGAGCAGGTGAGAAAGTTAATCATGGGTCGCTGTCTGCCCTCCGGCCCCACGTTGGAGAGACTCTGTGTCAGTCTCGGTCTGAACAAGCGCGAGATAAAGGAACGAGGTGCAAAAGACAGGATGATCTTCAAATTTGGGGATGCTGCATGGGCCTATTGCGGAGTCAGCCCGAGGGTTGGTCAGCTTGCCATTCTGTTTCCCTTGCTTGGGAAAGAGCAGCAAGAGTTAACAAGACTTCAAATCATAGCGTTTGTGGAGGCTAAGAAGAAGAACCCGACAAGTCGTGCGGCATGAACGCGGGAAACTGCTAAACTACGGATCGGTGGGCCTCTAGCTCAATGGTTAGAGCAAACGGCTCATAATCGTTCGGTTCTCGGTTCGAGTCCGAGGAGGCCCACCAGTCTTGCAGACAGTAGACTCCTCTTGCGAGCAGTGTATTGCGGGTCTTTTGTCCATAGCCGCAAGTTGCTGCAAGCACGCGTGAGATTGCTGCGTGCCTTGAAATCGCCTTGCGCATAGAGGGCGTAGTAGTTCTGCGCCCAGCGCGAGTAGTGCGATTCCACCGGTAAACGCTACCCTGGCATTTAAGATGGAGTCGGCGAAGTCCAATGCCCCCCGAACCCTCTCACTGGAAGATCGCTCTCCTGCTCGCCTCGGTCACCTTTCTCTCCTGCATTTACTTCTACGAGGGCGGGGGATGGAATCAGAACTCCCGCTTTGATCTGCTGCGCGCGATCCTCGAGCGCCACACCCTCCCGATCGACGTCTACGTTCAGAACACTCAGGACCGTGCCTACTTCCAGGGACATTACTACTCCGACAAGGCCCCCGGTCTCGTTTTCTTTTCTCTTCCGTTCGCCGCAGTTGCCCGTCCCGCGTTGCGAGTCGTTGGGATCAATCCCGAAGCTCCCCGCGGCGCGTTTGCTCTTTCTTACATCGCCTGCGCCGCCGGCGCCGCCCTACCCGCCGCGCTCTCTGCTATGGGCCTCTTCTTTCTAAGCCTGCGCTTGGGCGCGAGTTCTACCGCCGCCGCTTTCGGCACCCTGGCTATGGCTCTCGGCACGCCACTCTGGGCTTACGGCACGATTTTTTGGGCACACTGTCTGGCCGGCGCGTGTCTCCTCTTTGCCTTCGCCTTTGCACTAAAGCTGCGCGGGAGCCAAACCGCCCGCTCAGATTTTCTCTTGGGACTTGCGATCGGTCTCGCCGCCGGATGGGCCGTCGTTACCGAATATCCTGCCGCGCCGGCCTCCGCCCTGCTCGCGCTCCTCGCTCTCTCGCAAGTCTGGCCCCGCGGCGCCGCCGCGCGCTGGCGCGTTGCTTTCGGCCTCGGCGTCCCCTCAACTCTCTGCCTGGTCGTGCTCTTGAGTTATCTTTACGCCGAGTTCGGGCGCTTTACTCCCGGCTACCAGTACCTCGACTCGACGCAATTTACCTTCATGCAGCAGCGCGGATACCTCGGCCTCACCTATCCTCATCCCGACCGCCTGCTCAAGCTCCTCTTCGGAGGCTCCCGCGGCCTGTTCTTCGCCTCACCCGTTCTGCTCGCCGCTCCCGTCGGATTGTGGCACCTGTGGAAGCAAAAGGCCCACTCCGCGGCCGCGCTCGTGGCCGCCGCCATCGCCTCTTATTATTTCCTGTTCAATTCCTCGTTCTACTGGTGGAAATCCGGACTCTCGTTCGGCCCCCGCTACGCCGGCGCGAGTTTCCCCCTGTTGTGCCTCGGTCTCGCTGTCGCCTGGCAGCACTTGACGCCCGCGTGGCGCCGCGTCCTCCACGCTCTCGCCGCCGTCAGTATCTTCTTCGCGTTGATCGCTGTCTCCACCACTTCCGAACTTCCCATGCAGGACAGCAATCCCATCTTTCACGTCGCCTGGCCTTCATTCTGGCACGGCGAATTGGCATTCAACCGCGTGTCCAGGCTCACCGTCGCCGAAGCCGGATCCAACGGCCAATATACTGCCTTCAACCTGGGCCAGTTGCTCGGCCTCCACGGCCTCGCTAGCCTGCTTCCGTTGTTCGCGGTTTGGATCGTGGCCGCCATACTTTGGGTGAGGGTAGATCGGCGACCAGCATAGGAGGTTGCCCCCCCTTGTCCCTGCATCTTTTGCACAAACAGGGTGGGAATTTTGACTTCCGCTGTGTCCCCCTCCCCCTCTGTGGTTCAGGATTTTGATTTTCTCAGCGTCCTTTGCGCCACCTTCGCGATCTTTACGGTCAAAAGCTTTTGAGATGTCATTCCGTGTGAAGCGCGAGCAACGCGAGTGCAGGTCGAAAGAACCCTGGCCCACACTGGAGCTGCAATGTTCCGTGTAAGATAATTCCTACGCCAGATCTCATCCTCGAGGGACCTTATGCCGCACACCGTCTTCTGCGTGAAATTCAAAAAAGAAATGCCCGGCCTCGACGAACCGCCCTTCGACAACGAACTGGGGAAGAAGGTCTACGACAACGTCAGCCAGGAAGCCTGGCGCATGTGGATGGAGCACTGCAAGATGCTGCTCAACGAATACCGCCTTAACCCCGCCCGCCGCGAAGATCAGGAAGTCATCGTCAAGCAGATGGAGATGTTTTTCTTCGGCGAAGGCTCCGCCAAACCCAAAGAGTACGTGCCGCCGAAAGAGTAACCGCGCAACCGTTGATCACGCTTTGGCTGGCTCCGGTCGGGACACGAACGGCAGAGCTCCAAGCAGTAAAGCAACCGCGGGAATCACAACCCAGTTGACCACTCCCAGTCCGAAGCCCACGAGGCGGAAGAAATCAAACCCATCGATCGCCAATCCCCAGGGCAGGATGACGCACATCACAATTAGCATGATGAGCGCTGGGGACAAGCCTGCAGCGAGACGAGCCGAAACACATCCCTGCGCCCGTAGCGAGAGATGTGCTCCCGTTGCACCAAAGATGGGCAGTGTTGCCAGCCACGCCCAGTAGAGCGACATCCCGACCTTTCCGATCCATACCGTGTGAGGTTGCAATCCGAAAAATTGGCATACCATCAGCGACACGCTCGCTCCCAGGAACGTTGCCAGGGCAGGCAGCCAGAGACTTTTCGTGCGATGGTTCATGTAATCTCCTTCTTTTGCGTGACGAATTCTTGCCGCCAGGATCCGCCAATCATCTACTTCCTGCAAAACAAACTTGGTCGATGCCGCCTCATTCATGCCGCGCGCCTGTGCCTGTTCGTAGACTTCTTCGAGATGCGCCGCCAGTTCCGAAACGACCTCTTCGCTTGCTCCGCTACCAAGGTGTTCGCGGATGAATGCTTTCCAATTACGCATGGCTGACTCCCGCCAGGCTGTCGAGCGCCTGGAAAAACGCCCGCCACTCTTCGCGCAGCGGAGCCAGTTGTTTCCGCCCGCCCGCTGTCAGCCGGTAGTACCGCCGGTCGCGCCCGGCATGATTCGCCTGCCAGTGTCCTTCCACCCAGCCGCGCTTTTCCATCTCATAGAGCAGCGGATACAGCGATGCTAGCGTGAACGTGAGCGCCCCGCCCGTCCGCTCCCAAATCTGCCTTGCGATCTCGAACCCATAAAGCGGCTGTTCCGCCAGCAGCGCCAGAATCGCCAGCTCCCCGCTCCCCCGCGCAATCTTCGATCGTATCCGTCTGCTCATAGAAGTCAGAAACTCACAATATAGGATTCCTATATAGAGGGTCAAATTACCCAGGTACTAAGCCGTAACAGCCTGGGAGGACGAGGAAAGGAAGAAACCTGTCATTCTGAGCGAAGCGTGAGCGCAGGCGAACGCGAGTCGAAGAATCCCTACCCGCGCCATCGGCGATAGAGGGGACGGCCAACGGGGGGCCGCGCAGCGGCGGCACACGAAAGCCCGGCACGGCACTCCCGTCGTAGACGGGGAATTCGGAACAACTTGGGCAGATAGAGGAGAGGAGGCGCAGAAAAGTATCGCCATCAATCTTCAATTTTCGGAGATATTCTCGCAGCGTCCCTTCTCTGATGGGGTCTTTTCCATGGGGTTCGTGAAAGGTCACTAGGGGCGGATCGCCGGGTGCCCCATTTCTCGCGCGTCCTTTGCGCGAGAAGTGGGGATGCGGTTGCGGGACACGACAATCGCAAATCGCCAACCGCAATTCGCAAATCAAGCCCGGTCATTCTGCGCGCACGCGAGCGCAAGCCGAAGAATCCCTGACTGCTCATCACGCGCCGCCCATCCCACCCGCTATAATATCCGTTTGCGTCCGGCCCTTCGCCACAACCGTGGGCCGCGTGGAAGGGAATCATGCCAACTGACATCGTCATGCCCCAGATGGGCGAATCCATCGTCGAAGGCACTATTACCAAGTGGCTCAAGAAGCCCGGCGACAAGGTTCAGCGCGACGAGCCCCTGTTCGAAATCTCCACCGACAAGGTCGACGCCGAAATCCCCGCCCCCGCCTCCGGCGTTCTCCAGGAAATCAAGGTAGCCGAGGGCACGACCGTCGGCGTGAACACGGTCGTCGGCAGCATCGCTGCCGATGGCGAAGCCGCCGCCAAACCCGCCCCTGCCAAAGTCGCGCCAGCCCCTGCGAAGCTTGCGCCCGAAAAGCCCACCCTCGAAAGGAAAGAAGAAAGGCAACCGAGCGCACCCGCTCCCGTTGCTCAACAAGAAGAAGACGAAACCCGCTCCTCCCCGCTGGTCCGCAAGATCGCTCGCGATCACGGCATCAGCCTCGCGCAAGTCCCCGGCACCGGACTCGGCGGCCGCATCACCAAGCAGGACATCATGCAGTTCATCGAGAGCCAATCGGCTCGTGTGGGGACGGGCGCCCCGCCCGTCCAGGCCTCGCGCAGCGAGGCGGCTGCCGATCAGCCGCCTCCTCGATCTCCGGCCCCTGCCCCCATCCCCGGCGATCTCGTCCCCATGTCGAACATGCGCAAGCTGATCGCGAAGCACATGATCGAGTCGCGACGCACCAGCGCTCACGTCCACTGCATGTACGAGGTGGACCTCACCCGCATCGTCAACCTGCGCGCCAAACTCAAATCCGGATTCGAGCAGCGCCACGGCGTCCGCCTCACCTTCATGCCGTTCTTCGTGCGCGCCGCCATCATCGCCATCCAGCAGTGGCCCATTGTCAACGCCAACATCGAAGGCGACAACATCCGCTATCACCGCAACATCAACATGGGCATCGCCGTCGCCCTCGACTGGGGACTCATCGTCCCTGTCCTCAAAAACGCCGGCGATCTCAACTTCCTCGGCCTGCAGCGCGGCGTCACCGATCTCGGCGAGCGCGCCCGCAACAAAAAACTCAAGCCCGAGGACGTCGAGGGTTCCACCTTCACCATCACCAATCCCGGCCAGTTCGGCGCCGTCTTCGGACTCCCCATCATCAACCAGCCCAACTCCGCCATCATGGGCGTCGGCGGCATCACCAAAATGCCCCTCGTCGTCACCGACCGCGACGGCAACGACTCCATCGCCATCCGCAGCGTCGTCCACCTCACCCTCGGATACGACCACCGTCTCATCGACGGCGCCGTCGCCGACCAGTTCATGGCCCAGGTAAGAAAGAACCTCGAAACCTGGAGCGAGGAAGTCGGCTGAAGTCACAGCGCCAAGGAACAGCGACGGAAGGTAGCGGAGAAGGATGCTAGTTCACCGCCGGAGAGGATTAAATCGAAATCGTGATCTGTCCTATGCCACCGTTGTAAACCATCAAGCAATGTTGCAAAACATCTCTCCCGATTATCGCCAACAACCCCTGCACCGCTAGTTTTGCTCCCATCGCATGCGGGGCCTGGAACGTTAGCGCAGGGGGGATCGAAAACTGGACAGGATAGAGATTACATGGATGCTGTTCATGGGAAGCGGACGTCATCTTTCCCACATTCACGACAGGAAGGCCAAGCTCCTTGGCAGCCTGCTCGTCAATACAACTCTGCGAAGCGCCAGTATCAATAAGCGCCAGACCTGTCTTGGTCGGCACTGACTTCCCTTGTTGAAGCAGGGACTTCCCCATATTCTGCTCGATGGTGACCGCTACTGGAATAACGGGACCTCGCTGCTGCAGAGCAACAGCGGGTGGGACCTGGAAAACTTTACCCTCAGGAGTTTTCCCTTGTCCCGCTATCTGGATGTGAAACACCGGCATTCAAAATACCTAGCGTAAGCGCAGGAACGGATACTTCCAAATCTGCATCCTCTGGCCTTCTAATCAGCACATCGTCTAAACCGTGCATTAACGCAGACGCTTGGAGAGCATCGCCCATGGTGTCATAGGCCCCGCTAACCTGCTCTCCCTTGATCACCAAGTATTTCCCGCCGTATTGCTTCAGTAACTCGGCCTTATGCGTATTGAGGAAATTCAGCTCTTTTTCGAGCACAGCCATAGTAAACCTCACGGGCTTTACAACTGGTAGGTTACCAAGGGTCTATTATACTAGTCCAATGCGGGCCCCATGTATACCGTCAAATTTCGCTCGGCCCGCTAAAGCGGCTGTAGCCGGGTGCTGACGCCTGCCCGCTCCCCTTCCCCCACGTCGACGCATTCAAACATTCCACCGTTCCATCAATGATCTTCGAGATTCCATCCTTGAACTTCTCCGGATCAACGATCTCCCGCGCCGCCACCGCATCCACCGTGGCCAGCGCGTTCGCCGGCAGCGTGATCGGCCCCGTCATCGTTCCGCCCGCTGTCGGCAGATAGTTTCCCGCTCCCACGTTCGCCACCGCGGAATCGACGTAACCTTTTGACGCCACTTGACCCGCGCTCGTCGGCGCCGGAACATTCGGTGCCGCCGCAAAAGTCTTCGTCCCGCTGATCGTCTCCGTTCCCGCCAGATGTACCACCGCGTTGTCGTTCGCCTTCGTCGCCAGCCCGGAATTCACGTACTGCATCGAAACCGCCGGCTGCGCCTGCCCCGACCCCGGCGTCGTCCGCACCGTCGCCAGGTTCGCCGGCGACGTCGTCGGCACCACCCAGTACTCGGTCTTCACCTCGCCAGGGCCAATCTGATAAACGACGACGTAGTACACGCCCGCTGGCGTCGCCCCCGCGTTCGGCACCAGTCCCACGCTGAACGTTCCGTTCGCCGCGATCGTTGCCGTCGTGTTCCCAGCCGCCACCTCCGCTCCGCCCGCCGTCACGAACGCCGGCCACGTGATGATCAGCGTCCCTTGCGCTGGCGTGCCGTCCGCTAGGTACACGGTGTCGGTCACCGTCGTTGTTGCCGGCCCGCTCTGCGGCGTTGCGGAGGCCGGAAGCCGAAGGCCGGAAACCGTCAGTAGAACCAGCATCCAACAACAAAGCCGCCCGACCGGGCGGCGGCTCGCGTCACGCATGTTCTCCTCCATCAACTCAACGGGAAGTGGGGATTTTGATCTCCTCTGTGCTCCTCTGTGCCCTCTGTGGTTTGGGGTTCTTCCCCTGACCCCTATCCCCGGTGATTCCCCAGAAACCTCTCGACGCTCCTCACATACACCTCGGCAAAATCCGCCACCGGACGCTTGTTCTCGATCAACTCGATCGCTTCGTTCACGTCCCATCCCTGCTTCCCCAGCACTGCCAGCGCCATCATCGGCGCCCGATGCACTCCTGCCGCGCAGTGAATGAACACCTTCGCACCATCCTTGCTCAGCGCCTCATCCACAAAATCCACTCCCCGCTCAAACAGCACCGCGGGCTTTACCTCGAAATCATCGTCCGTCGGATTCCACAGCACCTCAATGCCGTGCGCCTCCGCCAGCGGCGTGTCATCGAACTCGACCTGCATGTCAAGGATGTGCGTGATGCCCTCCTCCGCCACCTTTGCCATGTTGCCCGCGTTCCAGATCCCGCCTCCGATTGCGATCCGCTCGGTTAACCAGGTAATATCCATCCCGATTCATTCTACGGTATGCACGTAGCGATCACTGCCTCTGGCCATCCATCACCGGACCATTGGGTGCCCCACTCTTGTCCCGGCGCTTTTTGCCGGGACAGGGTGGGGATTTCGACTTGCCGTATCAGTTATTGATTCCTGATCTGCTGACAAAAAAGTCGGAGGCCGATAATCAGAGCAGCCCGGGGCTTTCTCAATCGACAATCGAAAATTCAACCATCAAGAATTCGCGACCGTTGGTTTTTGCTGGCCACAGAAAACCGACCACTGACCACTGATCACACCGAACCTTCGTCCTCAGCCTCACCCTCCGCCTTCCCAGTCGAACTCCTGCGACGCTCTACATCTTCCTGCTCCGACCCGCTTATTTCCTCAGTCTTCGCCGCAGAGGCCTTTCCCGCAGTGTCGCCCGCCTCGTCTTCTTTCTTCTCATCCGGCTTGGCCGCCAGATTCAACCGCTCCAGCAGAATCTTCGCCAGGCAGTCTTCCTCTGCTGTCGCCTGCATTCCATCTTGTGCCGCCGGAAAGATATTCGCCACCTCGAACAGGTACTTCACTGGTGCCAACTGGCCCTTGTTGCCCTCACCAATCACTGCTCGTGCCATTTCGGTGGCATACGCCTTGACCAGTTCCGCAACTTCCTTCCGCACTTCTGCCGGATTCTTTTCCGCATCGGCGTGCACATCGCCTTCCTTTGTCCCCGCCTTCCTCCCCGCCGTCTTTTTCTTCGTCCTCTTCTTTGTCATGGCCCAAGACGCCGAAGGCGCGCCCTGAAGCGCGCCTTCCACTGAAGATTCCTTTTCTCACTCCCTAGTTTCAGAATAACAAATTGCCACCGGCAGATGTAACACGGTTCCCGACTTTTTATTCCTCTTCTTCGCATGCACTTACGACCGAACTCGCGTTGTCCCTCTCTTGACAGCGGTTTTTCTCGCCCGCACGAAAAACCTCAAGCAGTCCCACTTCGAGCAGAATGTCCCTCAGGCGATCCAGCGCTTCGGCCAGTTTGCGGTGCACGGTCATCCGGGTGCACCCCAGCAGCCGCGCCGCCTCCCCGTGCTCATATTCCTGCAGCACCACACGCGTCAGCACCTGCCGCGAGAACTCACTCAGCCGCGACAGGCACATCTCCATGTCGTGTACGAAAATCACTCGGTCTTCAAACGTGACCACCGAGTACTTCGTCACCTTCGCCCGGAAGAACTCCCGTCCCAGCAGCGACGGCAGCCGTCCTGTTTCTATACCGTAGCGCATGTATCGCCGCAGCATCGCCACCGTCCTTCCCCGGTAAACGCGCCGCTCTTGCTCAGCCTCCTCATCCTCGTGATCCCAGCGTTTCCCGGCCCTCGGTGCGTACTGTGCGCCAGCGTGGGAGCTCCCCGGAATCTGATGTGCCGGCAGCTGCCCAACTTCGCTCGCCCACCCGTGCCTTCCGATGCCGGAGTATATCTGGCGACTGCCCACCGGCCACTGGCCACTGACCCCTAACCCCTGACCCCTGATCTCTGAACTCAAGCCACACCTCCTGCCGCTTCCAGACCACCCTCGCCTGCCCCAGTGTCTTCCACGCCTAAACCCTCAACCACGGTGCCCGGCCTCACTGGCAGGATCACCCTCTGCGGCCTTTTCTTCGGCGCCGGCAGCTCTGCCACTTTCGGCTCACAGTTCGGGCAATACACCGCGTCCGATCCACACTCCCGCAGCCACAATCCCCCGCAATGTTCGCAGTACTTCAATTCCATCCGCACTCTTTCGCTCGCCCCATCCCCATAACTGCCCTTCATGACTCCCTCCAAAAAATCGAATAGAAGTTTCGTTTCTCGCCTCGCGCCGAATCCGCCAAGTTGCGGAAGCCGGACGTCCAAAAGCCGAAGCCCAAAAGAAAAAGCCCTGCGCCGGTCTCCCCAATCTGCGGGAACCGGTCGCAGGGCTCGTTTCTCTTACGATGACCTGCTTCAGCTATTTAGTTTTCCATTGCTATAAAACCGCTTTGCTCCTTTGTTTGCTGTAACGTCCCTCCCCTTCTATACTTTCCTCCCCACCCCGTCATCTGAGCCCGCGCTCTTCCCCCGCTGGCTGAAGTAACTCTCCTCATAGCCCGACTTCAGCACTCGCCCGTTCTCCATCAAAACACTCACCCGCCCAGAAAAGCGAAGCGAGAACAGCAACCGCTCCATGGATGCCGACAGCACTTCCGCCTCTCGCACCTTTCTCCGAAATTCCACAAAGTCCTTTTCTTCGTTCGAGTTATCTGGAGTACTCGTCATCGGTGTCATCCTTGGAGCAGATTGGCCCATACTTTGCCGCCAGCCTATAGTCGTGAATTTCCTCAGTCAAGGTTGGATGGCCAGACCCTCCCTGTGGAAAACTCGGACTCTCCGCCATTACAACTCTCTCACGCTCGATCGCAACAGAGAGCTGAATATGTACGTTGTTCTGAAAAACGGAACTGGCGCGGCTTAACAGACCGAAACGAGGGTAGTGTGTGCGGGGTGCCCCATCCTTCTCCCGGGCTTTTTGCCGGGACAGAGCCTGCCCTGAGCGAACTGAGCGAGTCGAAGGGGTGGGGATTTTGACTGGGGCCCCACAAGGGGGTGGCGGATCTTCAACAGTCAAACCTCAACCATCAACAATCTGGCCCCTCACTGCAGCACTCGGCTCGTGGCCAGATCCAGCTTCATCACGTCGTACTGCGTCTTCGCCTTGGACGTCGGATCCACCTGGGACATCGTCGAGGTCACCGTGGTCTCCGAGACTTCCACCAGCAGATATCCATAGCCCTGCAACGACTTCACGAAGGTGTGATCTCCCGTCTTCTGTCCCGTCGCCGCCACGATCGCCTGATCGTTAATCCCGCCCGTCCCCGCCACGATGTAGGGAATCTGCAACGCCTTCCCGCCGAAGTTCAGAGCGCGCGTGTAGCGCTGGTAGCTGTGCGCGTGCCCCGAAAGATACATGTCCGGCATCACGCCCGCCTGATTGCACGCGTCGTCGATGTCGGCCAGCATTTCCGTGCTCGGCGAGTGCCCGCCCGCGGTGAACGGCGGATGGTGCGTGCCAAACACCAGCACCTTGCGCGTTCCCGCCTTGCGCTGTGCCGCAATCGTCTTCAGCGTCCCGACCAGCCACGTCTTCTGCGCCTGCCCCGGAATCTGCCCCGAAATAAATCCCGGGTTCTCCGCCGCATTCGAGTACATGCCCACAATCTGTACAAACGGACAATCCAGAAACCAGTACACGCCCGGCTGATCCATCGTCTCGCGATAGATCGTCCCCGCAATCGGAGGCACCGTCTGCGACGGCGCGCAAAAATTCGCCTGAAACGCCTCCAGCGATTTCGGATCGGTCGTGGGAAACGTCTCCCCGTCGTGATTGCCCGGAATCGCGACAATCTTCCCCGGATAATGCACGTATGGTTCGTAAAACTCCGGCCGATACTCCTGAACCTTATTGGGGCCATAGATCACGTCGCCCAGGTGGAAGAAAAACGCCGGACACGTCGCCGGCTGGCTGATGTTGAAGTCGGCGGTCATCGCATTCGCCACGTCCCCCTGCGGCGTATCCATTCCTTTGCCCGTGTCGCCCACAGCGTGAAATTTGATGGAGGGAGCGCCGGCGATCTCCTGCGCCCCCTGCGCCCCGATCACGTCGGCCAGCGTCATACTCGGCGCTCGGCTGGGCACAGGAATCGGATACAGATTGCCCTGAATGTGATCGATCAGGCTCGTCCCCGCGCCCGCGATGCCGGGCACGGGCTGACGCTTCTCCTTCGGTGTGGTGGTGAAAAACGGATGCGCAAACCGGAGCGGTTGTTTTGGCGGCTGCTTCGGCGCTCGTTTCTTCGCCGGAGCGGAGACTTTCTTCTTGGCTGGCATACTCTCTCCTTCCGTATGCTGTGGGTGCTCCACGTCTCGCCGCTTTTGCGAGACGTGGGAAACACAGTTTCGATTTCCGATTATCGATTTGCCCGTTGCCCCACCCTTGTCCCGGCGCTTTCTGCCGCGACAGGGTGGGGATTTTGACTTTCACTCCGAGATAACGCTGAAGACTTTCATCTAACAACCAAAAATCAACAGTCAACAATTCACTTCAAATCCCCCAGATCCGCCTGCAACTGCTCGAGGTTGAATCCCTGCGGCGATACTTTCTTCCCGTCCAGATAGTCGTTGCTGATGATCGCATAAGCCTCATCGCAGTACGCATCCCAGAACGTCCACGTCATCACCTGCAACGCCCCCCACGTGACGCACGTGATCCCGCGCGCGTCGTACGCAACCACGGGAACGGCGTGCCCTCCCCACGATCCCGGCTTGCCGTCGCCGGTCGCGCCGCCGGGCGGTACCGACCACGGCTGATGATTCTGCGTCTGCGCCTGCGCGCTCACCGGCAGCTGCAATCCGATGTAGCAGCCTTCGAAGATGTAGATCGAATCCATGATGTGCGTGTGATTGGAAGGCTCGGTCGCGGCGTAGGCGCCGATCTTGTGTCCGGCAACGCCCGTCTGCCGCCAGTAATTCAGCACATCAATTTCGTTGGCTCCGTTGTCGTTGGCTCCGGTCACGGGGTTATAGCCGGTGATCGCCGAATACGCCGCGATGATCTGCTTGTCCGTGGGCGTGAACATCTTCTTGCCCGCGTTCGCCGTCCACTCCATCAGCAGATGCCCGGCCGCGGCGCAGGTGCAGTCGCCGATCTGATCGTTGTCCATCATGCCCCACGATGCGCCCACTTTCGCGGTAAGATCGAAGCTCGCCGGCGGCGTGGGCAGCGCCGGCGTGATGTACGAGGCCAGCAGCAGCGTACGCGGATCGTGCCGCGCCGCCATCTTGCCCAGTTTGAGTTTGCGCGGATCGATGCGTGTGGGATCGGATCGCAGCGTGACGTTCCTCCGCGAGCTGGGAATTGAGGTATCGAGCTTCTTCACGGCCATGGGATTCTCCTTTCGTGACCGCTGCCCGTAGTTCAGCTTCTTCTTTGTCATCCTGAGCGGCGTTCTTTGCCGCGAAGGATCTGTGCACTTCGAATGATTGCAAAACCAGGGCCGCCACGCCGGTGCTCGGCAGCGGCTGAAACAGGAATCAGAAATTATCAGGGGGCAACGACGCGAAGCGAATCTTAGACCAGGATCGGAGCCCGGTCA
>Ga0335081_10007347_pt1 | contig 17617 bp, 13 predicted proteins | sample Lox_Sample_35_FD_206713 | JGI IMG/M metagenome (GOLD analysis project Ga0335081, IMG submission 206713) | Soil microbial communities from Loxahatchee National Wildlife Refuge, Florida, United States - Lox_Sample_3.5 | ecosystem: Environmental > Terrestrial > Soil > Wetlands | place: USA... | reverse complement strand
CGGATCGCGCGCACCGCCCGGTTCCACGACGCCGGGTCGCCGATCTTGATCGCGGTGGCCACCGTCTCCGCCCTGACCCGGTGACGGCTCGCGAAGTCTTCCGCGAAGCCGCGAGCGAACGGCGCCGCTCCCGCCGCCTGGACCGCGGCGATCCGGGGCAGGTGATCGATGAGGCCAAGCGACTTGGCCTCCACCAGCGCCTTGCCGAATGCCGCCGTGTTGCCGAGGTTGCCCGCCGGCAGCACGATCCAGTCCGGGACCACCCACTCGAGCTGGTGCAACAATTCCAGCACGATGGTCTTCTGCCCCTCCAGGCGGAACGGATTGATTGAATTGAGGAGATAGACGCCGAGCCGAGCGGCGGCCTCCTGCACCAGACGGAGGCAGGCGTCGAAGTCGCCCTGGACCAGCAGCGTCCTGGCGCCATAGGCCAGCGTCTGCGAGAGCTTTCCCAGTGCCACCTGTCCTGCCGGGACAAACACCAGCGCCGGGATACCGGCCTCCGCCCCGTAGGCGGCGAGGGACGCCGAGGTGTTCCCCGTGGACGCGCAGGCCACCGCGGAGGCGCCGACGCGTCGCGCCTGGGTCACACCGACCGTCATCCCCCGATCCTTGAACGAGCCGGTTGGATTGTGGCCCTCGTGCTTGACGGCAAGCAGCGGGACCCCGGCCCACCCGGCGATCCGTTCGCGTACCAGGAGCGGGGTGTTGCCTTCGGGCTGGGTCACCGCCCCATCCCCCACGCTCGGCATCACCAGCTCGCGGTACCGCCACACGCCGGAGCGATCGAGGCCGGCCCGTCCCGCCCAGCGCTCCTCGAACAGGCGGCGCAGCGAGGCACCGTCCTCGAGTGGACGGTCGTGCCGCACCTCGAGCAGGCCGCCGCACGAGCACACGGTGCGCGGATCGAGCTCCTCGTACCGGGCCCCGCAGGTCTCGCAGACCTGAATGCTCGCCATCAGGGAATGGCCTCGACCCGCGCGCCGGTCGGACTCACCTCGGTGATGCGGATGGAGCAGGAGATCTGTTCCGACGCGTACGCCTGCTGCATCGCGGCGCCGATGCCCCGCGCCGCGGCTTCGCTCCCGGCGAACGCGAAGGCGGTTGGCCCGCTGCCGGAGATCGAGCAGCCCAGGGCCCCGGTCTCGAGCGCGGCCCGCTTGGCGGCGGCGAACCCCGGCAGCAGCGGCGCTCGCGCCGGCTCCGCGATCCGGTCATCGAGCGCGCGGGCGAGGAGAGCGTGATCGTTGGTCGAGAGCGCGAGCACCAGCGCGGCCACCTGCGCGGCCTGGAACATGGCCAGGTCGCGTGGCACCTCCGCGGGAAGCACGGCCCGCCCCTCCGCGGTGCGGAGTCGCTGGCCGGGGTGCGCCACCACCACTTTGAGGCCCGGGGGAACCGGGAGGCGCACGTAGTCGTAGGCGCGGGCGTCCCGGATGAGAACGATGCCGCCGATCAGCGATGGGAGGATGTTGTCGAGGTGCCAGCCCGCGACGCACGCTTCGGCCGCCAGCGCGGCCTCGAGCAGCTCCCGCTCCGCGAGCCCCAGCGAGAACAGCGCGTTGGTGGCGACCGCGCCCGCCACCGCCGAGGCGGCGCTTCCGCCCTGACCGCCGGAGAGCGGAAGCCCCTTGGTGATCCGGAGCTCGATCCCTTCGCCGGCACGGCCAGCCAGCCGCAGCGCCGCCTGCGCCGCGAGCGCCGCCGTGTTGGCTCCTGCTTCTCGGGGCAGATCGGGGTGACCGGGGTCGAGGACCACCACGCCCGGAGTGGCGCTCCGCGTGGCCCGGACCGTGTCCCCCGCGCCGGCCAGCGCCATGCCCATGATGTCGAGCCCCGGACCGATGTTGCCCACCGATCCGGGAGCGTACGCCTGAACCCCGCTCACCCGGCCCTCATCGGCGCGTCAGCGCCAGCACATCGTTGAGCACACCCGCCGCCGTCACCAGCGGCCCGGCCCCCGGCCCGCGGATCACGAGCGGATGCTGCCGATACCGCGCCGTCGTGAAGACGATCTGGTTGTCGGTTCCCTTCAGGGCCGCGAAAGGGCTGTCGGTCGGCACCGCCTGGAGCCCGACTCTGAGACGCCGCGCCGTGACCGTCGCAACGTAGCGGAGGACCTGCCCCTTCTGCTGGGCGACCCGCACCTTCTGGGCGAAGTGGTCGTCCCAGCTCGCCAGGCGCGCGAGGAACTGCTTGAGGGGGATCCCCTGCGCTCCCTGCGGCACCAGCGACTCCGTCACCACCGACGCGGGCTCACCCTTGTACCCCAGCAGGCGACCGAGGATCAGGGCCTTCCGCGCCACGTCGGCGCCGGAGAGATCTTCCCGCGGGTCGGGCTCGGTGTAGCCGGCTTCCACCGCGGCGGGCAGGGCCTGCGAGAACCTCCGCCACCGTTCGAGCTCGGAGAGCAGGAAGCCCAGCGTCCCCGACAGGCAGCCTTCGATCGAGACTACCTCGTCGCCGGTCTCGATCAACTTCGCCAGCGTGTCCATCACCGGGAGGCCCGCGCCCACCGTGGCCTCGTGCCGCAGATGTCGCCCGTGCTCCCGCGCGATCTGGAACAGCTCCTCGGCGTCCTTGCTGCTCCCCGAAAGCGGCTTCTTGTTGGCGAGCACGACATCCATCCCGTGACTCAGGGCGCCGTGGATCACCGGCGTCGTCTCGTCCGCGGTCACGTCCACCAGCACCGGATGGGAGAGCGCGTGCCGCGAGGCCGAGCGCACCGCGAACTCCGCGTTCCACGGGGCGCCCCCCTCGAGGTGTCGCAGCGAATGGCCCTTGGCCTTCTCGCGCGCGACGCTCAACAGCCGGTGCGCGGAGAGCCCGGCCGGATCGAATACCACCCCGCTCCGGTCCGCCACGCCCACGATGCGGATCTTGGGCCCGTCGGCTGGAAGCTGGGTCACCAGGTCGGTGAAGCAGCGGCCGATCCGCCCAAAGCCCAGCAGCAGGATGTCGAGGCGATCCGGCGCCGAAACGCTGCCGCCGCCCAATTTCCCGAGCTGGAAGGCGGCGTGCACGGCGCGCTGGGCCTCGGCCGACTGGGCTTCGTCCACGACCGCGGAGATGTTGAGCTCGCTCGACCCCTGCGCGATGGCGATCACGTTGATTCCGCGATCGGCCAGGGCCGAAAACACCCGCCGCGCGACCCCCGGCGTTCCGGCCATTCCGAGACCCACGACGGCCAGCGTGGCCACCCCGGTCCGGACCGTGACTCCATCGATCTCCCGATGGCTGATCTCCTCGCGAAACGCGTCGCCGAGGCAGCGCCGGGCCCGCTCCGCGCTCGCGGCCGGCACGCAGAAGCAGATCGAATGCTCCGAGCTGGCCTGCGTAATCAGTGAAACCGAGATCTTCTCCCGCTGCAGCGCCGCGAAGGTCCGGGCCGCCACTCCCGGCACGCCCAGCATTCCGTTCCCTTCGACGGTGAGCAACGCCTGCGCGGACGCGCTGGAGAGCGCCTTGACCGGGACATCGAGGCCGGTCTCACGCTCGGAGACCTCGGTGCCCGGCGCGGCGGGGTCGGCGAAGGGGCGGACAAAGAGCGGGACCTTCCGCCCCAGGATGGGGATGAGCGCCCGCGGATGCAGCACCTTGGCCCCGTAGTACGCGAGCTCCGCGGCTTCCCGCACGTTGAGCTGCGGCAGCACCCGCGCATCGGGGACGATCCTGGGATCGGCGGTGAGCAGGCCGGGGACATCCTTCCACAGGTTGACGCGCGACGCGCCGATGGCCCGCCCCACCAGCGACGCCGTGAGATCGGAGCCGCCGCGGCCCAGGGTGGTCACCTCGCCGTCCTCCGCCGAGCCGATGAACCCGGTGACCACCGGCACCACACCCTGACTGAGGAGCGGCTTGAGCGCCTTCCGGAGCAGGGCATCGGTGCGGTCGAGGTCGGGCGAGGCGTTGCTGAACGTGGCGTCGGTCCGGACCACGTCCGCGGCGTCCACGTAGCGGGTCTTCACTCCGGCCGCCATCAGGGCGGCGGTGAGGAGCCGCGCCGAAAGGCGCTCCCCCCGGGCCACCACAAAGTCGCCGGTGCGGGGCGTCAGCTCGCGCAGGATCGAAAGCCCCTTGGCGATCGTCTCGAGTTCGTCGACCTGCGCGTTGATGAAGGCCAGCAGCTCGTTTTTGGCCTCGCCCGCCTGGAGGAGCGCCCGAGCCGCGGCGTGGTGTCGCTCCCGGAGCGTCGCGGCGGCCTTGTAGGCGGCCACCAGGTCACCGGAACGGGCCTGCGTGGCGGTCTGGAGAAGGAGATCGGTGACACCGGCCATCGCGGAGACGACGACCACCGCGGGCCTGGACCGCGCGCGGACAATGGCCACGGCGTGACGCACCGCCGCCGGGTCCGCCAGGGAGGCGCCACCGAACTTGTGGACTTCGACCTGGGGGGCGGGGGAGGGCATAGGGCGGGAAGGATATCATGCGCTCCCCCGAGCGGCCAGACAGGCTGTGTCTGGGCCGCGCGTAGGGCGCGCGGGCTCTAGATCCCCGCGCGCTCGATAGGCGGTGAGCGACATCACTCGACCGGACGGTACGTCGTGCGTTAGTATCCGGGCATGCTCGCGCTGCTCAAGCTCCTGCAATCGATCTTCAAGACCCTCCATTCCGAGGGAACCCCCGGGCAGGTCGCCGCGGGGCTGGTGCTGGGAGCGGGCATCGGCCTGACACCGCTGCTGAGCGCGCACAACCTGGTGCTCTTCGCCGCCCTCGCTCTGCTCAACGTCTCCTTCGGCGGGGGCCTCCTGGGCATCGCGCTGTTCACTCCTCTCGGCTTTTCCCTCGATCCGCTGTTCGACCGGATCGGGCTCGACCTCCTGCATGCCCCGGGACTGGTCGGCCTCTGGACGTCCTGGTACAACACGCCCCTCGTTCCCTACACCGGGTTCAACAACAGCGTCACCCTGGGGAGCTTCGTGACCTGGGTGGTCCTCGCGGTTCCCCTGTATTTCCTGGGTCGCCGCGGTGTCACCTGGTACCGCGCGAACCTGGCCGAGCGCGTCATCAACTCCGGGCTGGGGAAGGCGGTCCGCGCTTCGGTGCTGTTCAACATCTATCGCTGGTTTCGCCCTGAATGACCGGCACCCGCCTGCGGCTCGTGCGCTGGCGGGCGACTGCCCCGCTCCTCCTGTTCGTGGTGGCGCTGGTCGTGTTGTGGGTCCTGTTCGCCGACGCCCTCGCGCGCCGCGCGGCCGTGGCGACGCTGTCGGATGCGTTGGGGACCGAAGTGGACATCGGCAGCGTGCGGATTCACCTGGCCCAGGCCAGGGTGGAAGTCGGCGCCCTCGCCATCGCCGACCCGCGCGATTCGACGCGGGACGCTTTCGAGGCCGGGACCATGGTGTTCGATCTCGACCCTGTTCCACTGCTCGAGAAGAAGTTCGTGGTCGACGAGCTCCGCCTGTCCGGGCTCCGGTTCGGGGTGGTGAGGCAGAAGCCGGCGCGGGCCGCCAAGCCGGGAAGCTCCTCCGCCCAGCTGCTTCATGAGACGGAGCAATGGGCCACGGACAAGTTCCACTACCCAACCCTCGCCCTCGGCCGGGTGGACAGCGTCAAGGCCCTGGTCCTGCATCCCGATCAGCTCGGGACGATCAAGGCCGTGCGCGCCCTCGCGGCGCGAAGCGATTCGCTCAAGAGCGGCTTCGAGCAGTCGCTGGCGCGGCTCAATCTCGCGCCGCTGATCGATTCGTCCAATGCGCTGGCGGCCCGACTGTCCAAGGCCGACCCGCGCCAGCTCGGCCTCGCGGGCGTGAAGGACGCGGTGACCTCGGCGCAGCAGGGCATCGCGCGGATCAAGCAGGCCCAGCAGGACCTGGCAACCCTGGACCGGACCACCCGGGCGTCGGTGCTGGCGCTGCAGCAGGGGCTGGCCGACATCGATGCCGCCCGCCAACGCGACTACGCCATGGCCCGCGGTCTGCTGGATCTGCCCAGCTTCGACGCGCCTGACATCGGCGCGGCCCTGTTCGGCCGGAAAAGCATCGACTACTTCCAGCATGCCGTGTACGCGGCCCGCCTCATTCAACGCTACGTCCCGCCCGGCCTCCAGCCCTGGAACCGCCCCGGCCCCACCCGCACCCGGATGGCCGGCACCACGGTGGAGTTCCCCAAGGTCGCCCAGTATCCTGGGTTCCTGCTCCGCAAGGGGGAAGTCGATCTCACGGCGGGAAACGCCGGGCAGAACCAGCTGCGGGCCGACCTGAGCGGCGTCACCTCGGCGCCCGCGCTCTATGGCCACCCCGCGACCCTGGTTGCAAGCGGCCGCCTCATCGGGACCGACACCATCACGGTCGACCTCCACGGCCTCTCGAGGCACTTCGGCTCGGCGCCGAAGGATTCCGTCGTGGCGCAGGTGAATGGGGTGACGCTGGCGCCGATCTCCTTCGCCAGCCTTCCGTTCACCCTGCACCCGGGCAGGAGCAGCGTCGGGTTCCGCTTTGCGCTCGCGGGCGACAGCCTCGCCGGCGCCTGGGACGTCACCGCCGACCGGGCCTCGTGGTCGGCCGATTCCGGAGGCGCGCAGCCCCAATCGGTGGTGCAGCAGGCGGTCTGGCAGGCCGTGAGCGGGCTCTCCGATCTGCGGATCCACGCCCAGCTGGGCGGCACTGTCGATGCCCCTACTCTCGCCGTCAGCTCCAACCTCGACGACGCCGTCGCGGCCCGCCTCAAGGCTCTGGCCGGCCAGGCAATCGCCGCCGGCGAACAGCGGGCCCGGAGCGCGGTGGACTCCCTGGTGGATGCCCCCGTCCAACAGCTCAAGGGGAGCGTGGGCGGAGTTGCCTCGGAGGTCAGCAGTCGGCTGCCCGGCGCGCAGGGGCAGCTCCAGTCGGCCCAGCGGCAGCTGGAGGCCGCCATCCAGCGGCTTGCCGGCCCGGCGGGCGGCATCAAGCTCCCCAAGTTCTGATCAGGTAGAATTCCCGCCCCCACACCGAGGACCCGGCCCACGCCTGACCCGAGCGCGGCCTCGACTCCGGAATCCGTCGGCTCGGCGCCCTCCGCGCGCCGGGCCATTCCGCCGGCTGGAGAGGCCCTGCTCGTCGCCTTGGGGCTCGCCTCCGTGCTTCTGGTGGCGAATCTGTCCGATGCGCTCCTGGTCGGCGCCCTGAGCGATGATGGGGTGTACGCGATTCTGGGCCGCGCCATCGCGGCCGGGGCGGGCTATCGATCGCTGTACCTGCCGCATCACCCGGTGCAGATCAAGTATCCGCCGGGGTTCCCATTCATTCTCGCGCTGCTCTGGAAGGCTCTCGGCACGTTGGGGGGGGTGCAACGCGCCATCGGTGTGATTCACCCGTTCGTCGTCGGGGCGGTCGGTGGCCTCCTCTGGTGGTGGGGTCGGGTCCGGGTGGGCGTCCCACGGACGCTGCTGCTGCTGTTCGTTGCCACTCCGTTCATGCTCGACGCCTCGATCGCCTATTTCACCATTCCCCTGTCCGAGCCCTGGTTCATGCTGAGTTGGGCGGGGGCGCTCGTGGTATGGGCTCTTGCCGAGGACGCGCTGCCGGGCCCGCGACGCCTCATGCTGCGCGCCTGTGCCGGCCTCCTTCTGGCATGTGCCTTCCTGTTCCGTACTCAGGGCATCGTGTTGGTCGTGGCCGCCGCCGTCGCGCTCGCCTGGCGGCGGCGTTCCTGGCGCGAATGGGTTGCGGCCCTCGCACCGGCGCTGCTGGCCGTGGTCGCCTGGAAGGGAATGCATCACATCCTGCTTGCGCGGGGCCCCGTGGCCAACCTGCCGGATGAAGGGGAGTATCTCGACTGGTTCGCGACGCCGCCGGGTACGATCCTCCCCGCCCTGGCCGGGGCGGTGCGGGACAACATTCACTACTATGTGCGCGAGCTGGGGCCATACCTGGTCGGTCCCAAGCCGGTCGGTCAGGTCCTCTCCGCGCTCCTCCTCGTGGGCGTTGCCGCCGGCGGCTTCGCCTGCCTCCGCCGCGCACCATTTCTCGCGGCGTCGGTGCTCGGGAACGTCGCGGCGGTGCTGCTATGGCCGTTTGCGCAGGATCGACTGATGCTCACCATCCTGCCCTTCGGCGGGCTGGCCATCGGCGCGGCGCTCGCCCCGCTGATCCTGCGCCGAGCTCCGGGACCGGCTCGATGGCTCGGCTACGGCATCGCGACGATCGCGGCGCTCGTGCTCGCCCGGCAGCCGGACGTGCGGCGCGAAGGGCTGTCAGCGCTCGCGGAGGCCCGGGCGCCGCGCTTCTTCGTGCCGTCCAAGGTACTCCTCGACAACTCCCGCCTGATCGGCCACGCCGCGCGATGGCTGCTTGATGAGACCCGGCCGACCGACCGGGTCATGACCGACGAGGCGGCCGGCGTGTTTTTGTACAGCGGACACACCACGGTGCCGCTCACCCCGACCGAAAGCCGGCTGGTCCCCTCGGTTTTCACCGTCCCCGGGCGCTACCTGGCCACTCACATCCTGCAGGACTCCCTGACCTGGATCATCGTGGGGTGGCGGAGCCCCCAGATCATGAAGGATTTCGCCACCCTCCGCTCCCGCTGTCCCCGGGTGCTCACCCCCACGCCCACCCGGCCCGCGGACTCGCTGTTCGTCCTGCACGTCGAGCCCGACTCCGCCTGCCTCAGCTCGCTCCTTCCCGGTCCCTGAGAGCGGAACCGGGGCGGCACGCCCCTCCCGCTGCTGCTCGAATCAGGTAGATTCGCCACTCCGCCAAGTTCGAGAGGTGTGATGCGCATCGGCGTTCCGCAGGAAACCGCGCCGCGGGAGCGGCGCGTGGCGCTGGTTCCCGAGTCGTGCAAGAAGCTCATACAGGCCGGATACGAGGTCTCGGTCGAGACGAATGCCGGCGCGGCGGCCGGGTTCGATGACGCCGCGTACACCGCGGTGGGGTGCACTATCGCCACCGATCCCGCCACGCTGTTCGGATCGAGCGATCTCCTCGCACGGGTGGATGCCCCCTCGCTCGACACGCCCGCTCGAGAGGAAGTCGGCTGGATGAAGCCGGGAGCGATCTGCCTCGGCTCGCTGATGCCGCTCCGGCACCTGGCGGTCATGCGCGCCCTCGCCGCCCGGCAGATCACCGCCTTCTCCACCGATGCGATCCCGAGGACCACGCGCGCGCAGGCGATGGACACCCTCTCCTCCATGGCGAATATCACGGGGTACAAGGGAGTCCTGCTCGCCGCGGTGGAGCTCAACCGCTACTTCCCGATGCTCATGACCGCCGCCGGGATGGTGGCACCGGCCAAGGTGTTCGTCATCGGCGCCGGGGTGGCCGGACTCCAGGCCATCGCCACCGCGCGGCGCCTGGGGGCCAATGTCCTGGCCACCGACGTTCGCCCCGAGGTGAAGGAGCAGATCGAGAGCGTCGGAGCGAAGTACGTCGGCATCGAACTCAAGGAAAGCGCCGCCGCCGGGGGCGGGTACGCCAAGGAGCTGTCCGCGGAGGACCAGGAGCGGCAGCGCCAGTTGCTGGTGGAGCAGTGCGCCTTGTCCGATGTGGTGATCACCACGGCGCTCATTGGTGGCGTCTTTGCCCCGCGCCTGCTCACGGCCGACACGGTGAAGACCATGAAGCCGGGGTCGGTCGTCGTCGACCTGGGGGCGGACGGCGGCGGCAACTGCGAGCTGTCCAGGTTGGGAGAGACCGCGCGGGTCGGAGCCGTCACGATCATCGCCCCGCTCAACCTGCCGGCCACGATGCCGTATCACGCCAGCCTGCTCTTTTCCCGAAACCTCACCGCCTTCATCCAGGCGTTCACCAAGGACAAGGCCTTCCAGCTTGACCTGACGGACGACCTGCAGCGGGGCGCCATCATCACCCATGGGGGCGAGGTGAAGCACGATCGCACCCGCGACGCCCTGCAGAAGGCCGGTCTATGATCGCGCGAGATTCGATGCCCTCAGGCGGCGCTCCGGCGCCCGAGAAGAGGAGAGGACGCAGCATGCAGAGACGACCGTTCGTCCCGGCAGCCTGGACCCTCGCCCTGCTGGCGGTCGCCAGCACGGCCGCGGCCGGCCAGACCCCCGCGCCCGCGGACTCGACTCATGCCGTGGCGACGGCCGCACCCGACATGTGGCCGCTGATCTACGTCTTTGTGCTTGCCACGTTCATCGGGCTCGGCGTGATCCGCCGGGTGTCGCGCCTGCTGCACACCCCGCTCATGTCCATTACCAACGCGATCTCCGCCATCGCCGTGGTCGGGTCGATCATCGTCACCGGTGCGGATTATCCCCTCCCCATCCGCATTCTCGGCGCCGTGGCGCTGTTCGCGAGCATGACCAACATCGTGAGCGGGTTCCTGATCACGGACCGCATGCTCAAGATGTTCAAGTCCAGCAAGGGTCCCGCCCAGGGAGACCGGCCATGACCGCGGGCTTCGTGCAGGCCGCCTACGTCCTGGCGACGGCGCTGTTCATCTTCGCGCTGCACTGGATGAATGACCCCAAGACTGCCCGGCGCGGCGTGATCGCCGGGACGCTGGGCATGTGCGTCGCCATCGGCGCGACGTGGGCCGAGCCGATCATCGTACACCACGTCTGGATCATCGGCGCCCTCATCGTGGGGACCGCCGCCGGCATCCCCCTGGCGATGGTGCCCCTTACCGCCGTGCCCCAGCGAACCGCCCTGTCCCATGCCTTCGGCGGGCTGGCCGCGGGCCTGGTCGGCACCGCGAAGTACTATCTCTGGTTCGCGGAGGGACCGCAGAACCTCACGGCCTTCCGCATGGTGGCGATCATCCTCGAGATCCTGCTCGGCTTCCTGACCTTCACCGGGAGCCTGCTGGCCGCCGGCAAGCTGCAGGAGGTGAAGTGGATCCCGCAGCGGCCGGTGACCTACCCGCTCCAGAACGCCACCAATGTCGGGCTGTTCGCCATCGCGGCGGCGCTGGGCGGGGCGCTGACCCTGCACCCCACCGCTCCCTGGGCCCCGCAGCTCTTCCCCGTCGTCATCGTGCTGTCGCTCCTCTTCGGCGTGCTCCTGATCATCCCGATCGGAGGGGCGGACATGCCGACGGTGATCGCCATCCTCAACTCGTACGCCGGGCTCTCCGCGGTAGCGATGGGCTTCGTTCTCGACAACAAGCTCCTGATCACGGCCGGGGCGCTGGATGGGTCGAGCGGCCTGATCCTCGCGATCATCATGTGCAAGGCGATGAACCGCTCGTTCACCAACGTGCTGTTCGGCGCGTTTGGCCAGGTGCAGCAGGTCAAGGCCGGGGGCGAGCAGAAGGCCTACCGGGCCGAGACGGTGGAAGGGGCGGCACAGGTCCTGGAGCAGGCCAACCTGGTGGTCATCGTGCCGGGCTACGGGATGGCGGTGGCGCAGGCGCAGCACAAGGTGCGGGAGCTCTACGATCAGCTCAAGAAGCGCGGGATTACCGTCAAGTTCGCCATCCATCCCGTCGCCGGTCGCATGCCGGGGCACATGAATGTGCTCCTCGCCGAGGCGGATATCCCCTACACCGACCTGGTGGAGATGGACGAGATCAACCCCGACATGCCCCAGGTCGACGTCTGCCTGGTGGTGGGCGCCAACGACGTGGTGAACCCGGCCGCGCGCTACGACAAGACCAGCCCGATCTACGGGATGCCGATCATCGACGCCGACAAGGCCCGGACCGTTTTCGCCATCAAGCGAAGCAAGAACCCGGGCTTCGCCGGTATCGACAACGAGCTGTACTTCGCGGACAAGACGTGGATGCTGTTCGGTGACGCCAAGAACGTGCTGGGCGAACTGGTCAAGCAGCTCGCGGGAGAGGGCATGCACTGAGTCTCGGCGCCCGGCGCTGGCCCGCAACGCGAACGACCCCCGGGGACGCCCCGGGGGTCGTTGCGCTTTCACGGCGCGGGGCGTCCGTCAGGGCCGCGGGCCCATGTTCGGCATCTTCATCTCCATGAAGCCGGCCGGGACCTCGAAGGTGGAGGCATCGATCGATTTCGGCTCGATCTTGGTCGCCTCCATCATCACCTTCTTGGTATCCGGGTTGCTCACGCGAAGCGGAAAGAAGCCGTCCTTGAAGTACTGGCGGAACGACGGGGCATTCAGCGCGGCGACGTCGCTGGCTGGGCCGCGCCCCATCGGTCCACGCGGCATCATGAAGAACCCGAGCCCCTTGGCGTTGCAGAACTGGGTCTTCTCTCCCTTGGAATCCACGGCCAGGAAGTCGTCGCAGGTGTGACCGGCGATGGTCTCCGTGGTGCCGAGTGGCGTGATCTTGGGCGGGGTGGAATCCGCCGGATGGAACTGGGTGATGTCGTGCGTCATGTACATCTTCTGTTCGGGCATGATCATGGTCGTCTTGCCGGCGTCGACGTCCAGGATCATGGCCATCTGGTGGCCCCCGCCGTTCATATCGGTGCGCAGCTTGCCGCCCTTGACCGTCATGGCCATCTCCATGCTCTGGCCGCCGTTGCCGTTCACCTGGTACGTGACGACGCCCTCGAAGCCCTGCGCGCTCACGGGACCCGCCGCGAGAACGGCGACGAATGACAGAAGCGCGACTTGCGTGCCCTTCACCATGCTGTGACTCCTCGATGGGGGAAAGTTCAGGACCGGTTGGCCCCGGTCCAATGGCGATCTTCGATGGCGGTGTGCTGCTCGATGACTTCCTGCGCCTTGCGGTAGTTGGCCAGCCACTCCGCCGTCCAGGCCGGCGGCATGTTTGCCCGGAACCACGGAGCCGTCAGAATCTCCGCGTCCCGGCCCGGGTGCACGGCGTCCACATGCCCCAGAAAGTGGGTGGCGTAGCCGGCGTCCATGGTATTGAGCACCCGCATCTCGAAGGCCACCACCCGGTCCTCCAGGATTGGCAGCCCGTGCGAGCCCATGACATGGGGAATCGTCGTCAACTTGTCACGTTCCCGCCCGCTCACGAATCCTAATTGGTGGACCAGCTCGAGCTGGCCCCGGTGCAGCAGGTGGACCGCAAAGCGGCCGCTCTGCCAGATCATGTCATGCGAGAGGTGCCACTTGTGGATATACACCGACAGCCGGGGAACGTCAGGCGAGATCGAGGCGCGTACCGCGCTGTCGGAAATCATCCCATTCCGCCGCCCCTGCCAGGCCGAGGTGATAGCCACCAGCGGCGAGGCGAACTGACGCAGGAACTCGTAGGCGACGTCGGTTTTCATGCCGGAAGTGTAACGCGCCGGGGGGAAGCTGCGTATCCCATGGAGCGGTGCAATCGGAGGCCATCTGGACGTCCCCCGGTCGCGCAAAGTCATTCCAGCGTCAAACGCCTTGGGGCTCGCGGGCGGTGTACGAACGATGTGAAGGCGGCGTCGAGATTGACGACCGGTATATTTTCGGGTAATTTTGTGTAAACCATTGTGGTACATAGAGTTTTAGTTTCGCTTTGTTTTCGATCCGTCAGAACTTATATTAGATGGTTGGTTCGACCCTCTGATGAGTGGACGGATTCAGCCCTAAGGAGGGGCGTCGAGTGACCATGCAGCCACGCCGCAAGCGGCGCACGGTACGGCCGGCCCAGATCGCCAAGGCGATCGACGAAGGCCGGGAAAGCCTCGACCTCTACCTCGACGAGATCAGCAAGGTGCCCCTGCTGACCCGCGAGGAAGAGATGGAATTGGCCCGCAAGGCCTTCCGCGGGAATGTCGCGGCCCAGGAGAAGCTGGCCCGCCACAATGTCCGGTTCGTGGTGTCCGTGGCCAAGAAGTTCCAGAATCGCGGAGTTCCTCTCGTCGATCTCATCGGCGAAGGGAATCTCGGCTTGATGACCGCCGCCCGGAAGTTCGATCCGGATCGCGGGGTCAAGTTCATCAGTTACGCCGTCTGGTGGATTCGCCAGGCGGTGCAGGCAGCCATCGCCCGCCACGGGCGGCCGGTCCGGGTACCGCTCAACCGGACCGCGGATCTATCCCGGCTGGGACGCACCACCACCCTGCTCAAGGACAAGCTGGGTCGGATGCCCACCACCGAGGAGCTGGCCCGCGCCACCGGCCTTACCGTGGAAGCGGTGCGCAGCCTGGGGGCCCTGAACACCGAGGCGGTGCGGCTCGATCACCCGACTCGCGATGGAGACAACAGCGAGCGGATCGAGCGGTTCGCCGCGCTGGACCAGGAAGGGACCGACGCTCCCGCCATCGCGAACAGCCAGACCTCGGATATCGAGGCGGCGCTCGCCACCTTGCCCCCACGGGACGCCAAGGTGCTCCGGCTGTACTTCGGCCTCGATGATGGCAACAGCCGCACCCTCGAGGAGATCGGCCGGATGATGGGCGTCACCCGGGAGCGGATCCGCCAGCTCCGGGACCGCGCTCTCACCCGGCTCCGCGAGGGCGAACAGGGGCTCCGGCTCAAGGACCTCGTCGCCTGACCGCGTAATCCGCATGCTGAACGGCCCTCCGAGCATTCCTCGGAGGGCCGTTTCTCATTCTGCGCGCCCGGACCCTACGCCTCGCCGGAGGCGAACATCCGGAGCACTCGCTGCAGGATCCCGCCGTTCCGGTAGTAGTCGAGCTCCACCGGGGAGTTGAGGCGAACGATCGCCTGAAAGGTCGTGACCGTGCCGCTCTCGGACCGTGCGGCCACCTTGACGCGGCCTCCCGGCGTCAGCCCCTCGGCGATGCCCGTGATCGTGATCGTCTCCCGGCCGGTGAGCCCCAGGGTCTGCCGAGTCACTCCCGGTTCGTACTGGAGGGGCAGGACCCCCATCCCCACCAGGTTGCTGCGGTGGATGCGTTCGTAACTCTCCGCGATCACGGCGCGCACCCCTTGCAGGGCGGGGCCCTTCGCGGCCCAGTCGCGACTCGACCCCGTCCCATATTCCTTGCCCGTGAGGATGACGAGCGGCGTCCCCTCCTTCTGGTACTTCATCGCGGCATCATAGATCGACATCACCTCGCCATCGGGCAGGTGCACCGTCCAGTTTCCTTCACGGTCGGGGGTGAGCGCGTTCTTGATCCGCACGTTGCCGAAGGTGCCTCGCATCATCACTTCGTGGTGCCCCCGGCGGGCGCCGAACGTGTTCCAATCCACCTGCTGGACTCCGTGCTCGAGCAGGTACCGGGCGGCCGGCCCGTTCTTGGGAATCGAACCCGCGGGAGAGATGTGATCGGTCGTCACCGAGTCGCCCAGGACCGCCAGCACACGCGCGTCGGCGATATCACGGAGCGGACCGGGCTCCGCGGACAGGTGCTGGAAGAACGGCGGCTCCGCCACGTAGGTGCTCTTGGGGTCCCACTCGTAGCGGCTCCCTTCGGGGACCGGCAGCGAGCGCCACACCTCGTCCCCGTCGAATACCGAGGCATACCGCTCCCGGAACAGCTCGGGCTTGAGGGCGGCGGCCATGGTGTCCGCGATCTCCCTGGGCGAGGGCCAGATCTCCCTGAGATAGACCGGCTTGCCGCTTCGGTCCGTGCCGATCGGTTCATGGTCCAGGTCGATGTCCACCCGGCCGGCCAGCGCGAACGCCACCACCAGGAGCGGTGAAGCCAGGTAGTTGGCCCGTACCTGCGGGTGGACCCGCGCCTCGAAGTTCCGGTTCCCTGACAGGACCGCGGCCGTCACCAGCTGGTGTTCCTCGATGAGCTTGGCGATCGGGTCGGGGAGGGGGCCCGAATTGCCGATGCAGGTGGTGCAGCCGTAGCCGACGATGTTGAACCGCAGCTTTTCGAGATCCGGCAGGAGCCCAGAGCCCTTCAGGTACTCCGTCACTACCCGGGAGCCAGGGGCCAGACTGGCCTTGACCCAGGGCCGTGTGCTGAGGCCTCGTGCCACGGCCTTTCGGGCCAGGAGGCCGGCACCGATCATCACCGAGGGATTAGACGTGTTGGTGCAGCTCGTGATTGCCGCGATGACCACCGCGCCGTCGGTGAGCTCAACGGCTTCCCCGTTCATGCTGGTCTTGTGCCTGGGCTGCTCCAGCACCGCGACGCCCCCGCCGGAGCCGCCCTCGTTCACCCATCGCGAGTAGTTGGCCTCCGCCAATTCACGCCGTGCGGTGGGAACGGAAGGAGTCATCAGGTCAGGGAGGGAAACCTGGAAGTTCCGCTTGAGCGTTGACAGGGGCACCAGATCCTGCGGGCGCTTGGGCCCCGCCAGGCTGGGGACGACCGCCGAGAGATCGAGCGTGAGTGCGCTGGTGTATTCAGGGTCTGGCGTGGCGTCCGACCTGAACAGCGCCTGCTCCTTGCTGTACCGCTCCACCCGGTCGATCACCGCCCGGTCCCGTCCGGTACGCTCCAGATAGCGGATGGTCTCGGCATCGATCGGAAAGAAACCCATCGTGGCGCCGTACTCCGGCGCCATGTTCGCTATCGTCGCCCGGTCGGCGAGGCCAAGAGTGGACAACCCCGGGCCGTAGAACTCCACGAACTTGTCCACGACGCCGTGCTTGCGAAGCATCTGCGTCGCGGTGAGTACCAGGTCGGTCGCCGTCGTGCCGACTTGGAGCTCGCCCACCAGCTTCATTCCCACGACCTCGGGAATGAGCATGAAGTAGGGCTGGCCCAGCATCACCGCCTCCGCCTCGATGCCTCCGACACCCCATCCCAGGACGCCTAGGCCATTGATCATGGTGGTGTGCGAGTCGGTCCCGACGCAGGTATCGGGGTAGGCGGTGAGCGCGCCCCGCTGGGCTCGGAGCTGGACCACCGGCGCGAGGTACTCGAGGTTGACCTGATGGACGATGCCCGTCCCCGGGGGGACGACGCGGAAGTTCCGGAACGCCTTCTGCGCGAACTTGAGCAGCTGGTACCGCTCCTTGTTGCGACCGTACTCGAGGTCGACGTTCCGCCGGTAGGCGTCGGCGGTTCCGGCGAAATCCACCTGCACAGAGTGATCGATCACCAGGTCACACGGCACGATGGGGTTGATCCGGTCCGGGTCACCCTTCATGCGCGCCATCGCGTCGCGCATGGCGGCCAGATCCACGACGCAGGGCACGCCGGTGAAGTCCTGTAGAACCACGCGCGCCGGCATGAACGGGATCTCGCTCTGGCTCTTCGCGCGGGGAGACCAGGCGCCCAGCGCCGCCACGTGCTCCTCCGTCACGATGCCATGCCCGGCGAAGCGCGCCGCATTCTCGAGCAGGACCCGAATCGAGAACGGCAGCCGATCCAATCGGGTCACACCCTTGCGTTCCAGTTCGGGCAGGCGGAAAATCGTGGCGGTCTCGGAGCCCAGCGTGAGTGTCCCGCGGGCGCCGAAGGGATTGGAGGAATCGCTGGTCATGGGTCGAATCGGTTCGGAGTCGTCCAAAGTATAATCCCGCGAGGCATTCCCGGCATGGCGCTGGACCCTGTGACACCGCGCGCCATCACGCGCCGCGACGACGGTGTGTTGATCGAGTGGACTGCGGATCACGCGGGCTTCTTCCCCGCGCGGCCTCTCCGCCTGGCCTGTCCGTGCGCAGGGTGCGTCGAGGAGCTGACCGGACAGCCGCTGCTCGATCCCGCCGCCGTGCCCAGCGACATTCGCCCGCTCCGGCTGGCGCTGGTGGGCAGCTATGGGCTCCGGGTGAGCTGGAGCGACGGTCATGACACCGGGATCTACACCTTTCGCCATTTGCTTGATGTCTGTCCCTGTCCAGCTTGCGTCGCTCGGCGGACCTCGTAGCAGAAGCGGCGCCTGAGGCGCCACGCAACGCCACCTGCAGGCGGCCGGCCAGCCTTTCTGGCCAC
>Ga0335081_10007346_pt1 | contig 17617 bp, 15 predicted proteins | sample Lox_Sample_35_FD_206713 | JGI IMG/M metagenome (GOLD analysis project Ga0335081, IMG submission 206713) | Soil microbial communities from Loxahatchee National Wildlife Refuge, Florida, United States - Lox_Sample_3.5 | ecosystem: Environmental > Terrestrial > Soil > Wetlands | place: USA... | reverse complement strand
TGCTGATGCTCACATGCACCGGCGTCAGCTTCTTCCACGGCTCCAATGACGGGCAGAAGGGCATGGGACTGATCATGCTGATTTTGATTGGTACCGTACCCACGGCGTACGCCCTCAACCACGCGGTCACCGCGCAACAGTCCCAGGATTTCATCGCCGTTTCTCACCAGGCCGTGGACACGCTGAACCACTACGTCACCGGTTCAACCGTCATGGGCGACCCACGTGAGGATGTGACCGAATACGTGCGCACGCGTGAGTTTAAGGCGAGCACGGTGCTCGCTCTGCGCGAGCTGATCAACGACATGGCCAATGAGATGTCCATCTTCAAGCTGCTTGCCAAAGTGCCGCCCGAGCGGACGCGCAACTTCCGCAACGATATGTATCTGGTGAGCGAGGCACTCAGGCTGATGCAGAAATCCGGTAAGCCGGAGATCACGGCAACCGACGCCGCCGTTCTGAAGAACTACAAGGGCCATATCGACAAGGCCACGCGCTTCATCCCGACCTGGGTGAAGGTGGTAGTGGCCCTGGCTCTCGGCCTCGGCACGATGGTGGGATGGAAGCGCATCGTCGTAACGGTGGGTGAGAAGATCGGCAAGAACCACCTGACGTACGCGCAGGGCGCGGCCGCGGAGATTACGGCGATGGCCACGATCGGCGCAGCGGACGGATTCGGCCTGCCGGTCAGCACGACGCATGTGCTTTCGTCGGGAGTGGCGGGAACGATGGCGGCCAATCATTCCGGGCTGCAATGGGCCACCGTGCGCAACCTTCTGATGGCGTGGGTGCTTACGCTGCCGGCGTCGATCGTGCTGGCGGGTACCCTGTTCTGGGTCTTCCGCAGCATGGCGGCGTAAGGCAGCGGAGCCGCTAGAGGCTGAGCGCTTCGCGGAAACGGACCGACTGGCGCCGCGACATCTCGACGGTCGTCCCGCCACGCAGGATCACTTGGAGATTATCGCCGACACCGGGCTCAACCCGTTCCACCCATTTCAGATTGATGATGTGTCTGCGTCCGGCGCGAAAGAAAATGGCGGGATCGAGCCGTTCGTGCAAAGCCGCCAGAGAGCGAGGAATCAGCGGCCGCTCGTTTGCGAAGTGCAGGCGCGTATAGTTCCCTTCAGATTCCAGCAGGAAAATATCAGCGACGCGCACGAGCCAGCAGCGTTCGCCGTCTCTGACGAAGACCTGCTCCATGCGCAACTGGGCCGCGGGCGGGCGAAGCTTTGCGACAGCCGCAGCCAGCCGGGCCGGCGCCACCGGCTTAACCAGATAGTCAAGAGCGCTCACCTCAAACGCCTTCAGCGCATATTGGTCGTACGCCGTAGTGAAGATCACTTGCGGGACATCGTCCAGATGCTCCAGTAGATCGAAACCGCTCATTCCAGGCATGCGCACATCGAGGAACAGGACCTCGGGCGCGAGCCGTCCGATCTGCTCCAGAGCTTCTACGCCCGTGCGGGCCTCGCCCACGATCTCGATTTCCGGATGCGCGGCTAGTAAGCGCCGCAGTTCCTGCCGCGCTATGCGCTCATCATCGATGATCAACGCCTTCATGCGGTGGCCGGGATCAGGATGGTGACGGCCACGCGGTCCTCGCCTCGCGGAGTGAGTTGCAGGCTGGCCTGCTCACCGTAAAGAATGCGGAGGCGCTCCCGCGCATTCGTCAGCCCGATCTGTGTGGAGCCCGTCCGCGGCTCGCCCAGGCTGCCGGTGTTCTCTACCTCGATCCGCAACGCGTTGCCGTCGAAGCCTGCCCGAATGAAGAGGTCGGCGCCGGCCGGAATCTCTTCCAGGCCGTGCTTAATCGCATTCTCCACCAGGGTTTGCAACATCATGGGAGGAATCGTGCGCTGGCGGGCCGCGTCGTCCACCTCCAGATGCACGCGCAGGCGGTCTTCAAAGCGAACCGACTCCAGCGCCAGATAGTCCGAAACAACCTCCAGCTCACCGGCCAGCGGCACAGTGTGGCGCCGGTCTTTTTGCAAGTTATAGCGCAGGATGTTAGCCAGCCTCGTGATCATGTCCTGCGCCTGCCTGGGATCCTCACTGATCATGCCGCGGATCGAGTTCAAGCAGTTGAAGAGAAAGTGAGGGTCCAACTGGGCTTCCAGTGCGCGCAGTTCGGCGTTCGTGAGGGCGTGCTTCATCAGTGTCTCGTTGCGGCGCACTTCGCGCGAGTGGCGCATAGTGGTGATCGCCAGATAGAGGATCGTCCAGATTGTGGCCATGACCGACACACCTATGAAGAGGTAGGCAATGGAAGACCGGTCACTCCATACGCCGAGCCGGCCTTCGATGGCCGTGTACACCCCAACGACCAGGGCGCTCTGTACCGCGCCGATCGCCATGCTGGCCGCCGCCAGCCGAACCAGTGCGCGGTGCAGCGGAAGGCTGGTCCAGTGGCGGCGCCGAACGACGCCGCGCAGCAGGTGCGTCAGGCCGATGCTGTACAAGAAGAACAGAAGGTAACCGATGACGATACTCGGCCGCCATCCGTGATCCAAGACCGCGGCCCAGAGCCCTACGGTGCTGTAAGCGCCCCAACCGCCGATTTGGCAGACCCAATATTGCGCGTCTGTTCTTTTCATAAACCCATTGTTCAGAACTTTCATTCTATGAAGGTCTGATTTGTGATGAGCGGCCGGTTGCGGTGACGAGCGGCGTAGGCGGGCTCCTCATCAGGCGGCAAAAGCGGGCTACGCTGGAAATCATGGCTGATCTGAACCTTCTGCCTCACATTGCCCGCCAGTATCGGGCTTCGCTCGCGATGCTTGGCCAGGCGATCGACCTGTGCCCAGAGTCTCTCTGGCTGAGCTCGCATTATACGAACCGGTTCTGGCACATCGCCTATCACGCCGTGTTCTACACCCACTTCTACCTGCACACGGATGAAGCGAGTTTTCGTCCGTGGGTGAAGCACAAGCCGGACTCCAATTTTCTCGGCCGGCGGCCTTGGGCGCCTGAGGAACCACCTAAGATCCATTCGCCCTACACCAAGGCCGAAGTTTTGGAGTACCAGGAGCTCTGTCGCGCGGAGGTGGAGGCAAAGGTGCCGGAGTTGAATCTCAGCGCGCCGTCGGGCTTCCACTGGCTTCCATTCAACAAGGCCGAACTGCAGTTCTACAACATTCGCCATCTGCAACATCACACGGGGCAACTGGCGGACCGATTGCGCACGGTAGCGAACGTGGGGGTAGGATGGGTTCGGCCGGATTGAGACGAGCTTCATGGTATGATTTCGAAGACCAGCGCTGGTCTGAAAAAGGCCACACCATCAGCCGCTAGAAAAACGGGTGCACTAGCGACGGTGTAAGCCCAGAATGGGATAGATACCACCGGCGATAGAAGCGCCAGTGGACCTCCGCCTCCTTCGTCCGCGGAGAAACCCACACACGCAACGAATAGAGCCATTTCTGCGTTATGCGCAATACGCCGAACGTATCGCCCTCGTTGGCGAATCTCGATCCGAGAGATATCGCGTCGTGGCAGCACTTCCATCGGGCGATCGCCATGGTCCAGCTTGACGCCCTCGGTGTCGATGAACAGCCTGCGCGTGTGGTGAACTTTCCCGCCGGTCGTGATGACCGTCACACCACGATCTTCGACCCATCCCGCAGACCTAAACTGCGATGCCATACGGTCAGTTAGCTGGTTCCAACTGATCTTGTCCGCTGCTTGAGCGGCGCCTAAAGTCATAGCCATGCAGATTGCCGCCGTAACCGCCCGACTGATTCTGTTCGCCATGTGAACCTCCATGGCAGCAGTCTAAGGCGGCAGAGAGCGCAGCAGACCTCGCGCTGTTACACTTTCTGGACTGTCACAAGGCTTGTTAACCGCGATCCTTTATGCGGCGCGGCGGGCGTTCGCGTCGCGGCCACCCTGCAGCACGCGGCGAAAGGCTTCCAGCTGATACGCAGGGCCGAGCGCGTACGCGGCGGCTGCCAGGAACAACGCGCACCAGCCGACGGTGCGGGCCGCTGCGGGCAAGTTGCCTTGCCATGCCGTAGTCAGCAGGACATCGCCGAGGGCGTGGAGCGCGATGCCGGCGGCGAAAGCTCCCCAACATCTGGCGATCAGCCCCCAGCCCGTGCCCAGCACAGGACGCAGAATACAGAACGCCTCAAACAGGAGCACGATCAGCAGCGGGTCGCTGGGCCAGCCCAGAATCTGAAAACCTCCGGTCACCTTGCCAGTGCGGAGAAGCGCTTGCACCATCCTGGCCTCGTGCACCGTGTACAGCGTCAAGGCGGCGGCTAGCAGCCAGATCCAGCGCCCCATGTGAGGAAACAAGCCCGAGCGCCGGTAGGCGCGCAACACAAAGGACAGACCACACGCGAGCAAGGCCATTTGAAATGGGCCGCCCAGCAGCAATCCCACCCGTCCGAAAAGCCTGATCGCGGGAGCCGGCCAGCCGGTCGCCGTGTGCATCAGGGGATTCAGCGGCGTATAGGCGCCCAGTACCTGCGAGCAGAGATTTCCGGCGAGACTTGCGCCCGCCGCAAGCATGACCAGCAGCCATGCCTGCCGCAGCACATCGGTCTTCGAGAACTGCTGCCAGCACCGCATGCTCAGCCAGAATCCCGCCGCGCTCGCGCTCACCAGGAACAGAGCGCCGGGATAGCGGAAGAAATCCGCCAGCAGCACAGGCTTCCCGGCCAGCCAGGCCGCGACGCCCACGGCGAATCCGATTGCCAGGTGAGACACGGTGACAGCCCCGATCAGCCAGGGAACCGGAGGCGCCGATATCCAGAGTTTTCGGAGTGCGTTCATTTCGACTGTCCAGCCACGAGTTTGCCAGTGAATTCAACTCCCTCGATGGCGCGGCTGGCCAGCACCGCAGCCGCCTTCTCTCCCAGGAACGCCGCGAACATGGGAAGCACATTGGGATGCTTGCGCTCGGCGCCCATTACTTTCGTCACTGACTCCGCCGCGCGCGACCCAAAGAACATGCGCAGTTGCGATGCCACGCGGTCCCGCACCTCCGGCTTGACCTCATGTCCCCGCGCCAACTGCCATTCGCGCAATCCTTCGAGCAGGGTTTCGAGGCCTTGCTCCAAGCGCGGTTTCTCCACGGGAATCATGGATTCGAGCGAGACCAGCTGCTCGAATTCGGCTTCCAGCCGCTGCAACTCATGACGGCATTCGGCGCACTGCTCCAGGTGAGCGGCCATCTTTCCCGCGCGGCGGCGAGCCATCTCTCCGTCCCGGTAGGCCATGAGCATTTCAATATCAGGATGAATAGGAGTTCTCCTCTCTGGGCGCAGTCACCGCGCCCCGTAGTGTTCGCTCTTTGCCTTCTTCGTCGTAGCCGAGCGCGCGGCGGACCTTCTTATGCGCGCGCGCCAGCGTCGCACCCACGGTGCCCTGCCGCAGGTCCAGAACCTCTGCGATCTCGTCGTAACTCAGGCCTTCCGCCCGCAGCCGAACGCACTCCAGCTCGCGCGGAGCCAGCGCCCGTGCCAAGTCGCGCGCCATCTCGGCCCGATGGTAGTGCCGCTCCGGGTCGTTCGCGCCGTCTCGCGGGTCCTCTATCTTGTCGATGGCGATCTCGTTTTTCACGCTGGACGACTTGAGGGTATCCAACAAATGATTCCGCAGAACGCGATACAGCCAGGCCTTGGGGTCCACGAACTGCTGGCCCTCACTGCGCGCCACGAAGTATCGCAGAAAGATTTCCTGAAGCGCATCCTGCGCGCCGCCGCTGTCGTTGATCATGGAACAGGCGTATCGCAGAAGGCCTGGCGCATGCAGCGTGTAGAGCGCCGACATCTCCTGCTCCATCGGATTCAACGGAGCGGCGTGGTTACACGAATCGCCTTGGCTCGCCGGAGGCACCCAAGTTTGATCTTCTGGTTAACATGCGGCGAAAGCAATATTGCCTTCAGTTAACTGCATCTGTTTACAAGAAGTTATGGGTGATTCCGGCGGACCCCAAATATCCTCCGCCGTTGTAAAGATGCGGGCCTTTTCAGTCGTCTCAGAGCGCGAGAGGATTCGGCAGAATTCGGTAAACAGGTTTGCAGGGCGGAAATGGAGACCACCTCGATGCTCGGCATCTCGACGGGAACGGAAACGATAGTGCTGCTGGAGAGCAAGCTGGAAATGCGCCGGCTGGTAAGCCAGATGCTCGTGTTGGCCGGTTACACCGTTCGGGAAGCCGCCGATACTGCCGAAGCCATTCGCCTGATCGAAGAAGGCGTCCACACTGCCGACATGCTGTTGGCCGACATCGCGAATGGCGGCGGAGAACTCGCCCAGCGGATGGCACGGCAGTGCCCGAATTTGCGGATTTTAGTAACTTCAGAGAAATCCGACGAAGAAGCCGCGATGGACGTGGTGGCGTCGGGGGCCCATGTGATGACGAAGCCTTTTTCGCCGGGAGCGCTGATGACCAAGGTTCGCCAGGTCCTGGATGGACCACAGGTGTTTGCGGCATCCCGTGGCGCCGCGGCCGGTGGCCACTACCCGGCCTCCCGCTGATCCTCACGCGCGTATTTCGCTATACTGCTGTCGAATGGCGAACCCCAAATACAAGGTATCCGACAAGGCGATTCCCGTCTCCGAAGTCGTCGACACGTTAAGCGACGGTACCAAAGTGAAGCGCCGCATTCCACGCATGCGCGCCTGCAGCGAGAAGGACGCCAAAGGCAAGCTGTGCGCCGGGCATCTGAAGCGCTGGTATTTTTTTGGGGACGAAGTGAAGAAGAAGTACGGCGCCGAAGCCGAAATCTACCGCTGCGAGCACTGCAAGACGCTGTATCTGCCCAGCCTGGAGGAGGAACCGCGCACGGGAACGCTGGCGTGGTAGAGAAGGCCCACGAAAAAAATAGAAAAACCGCACCAGAGTAGCCCTAGACCTTCTTGAGCCTGCTCCAGTGCGGTCCGCCCGTGTTGAGCTGGGATCCGGCAGCGGGTCAACTGGATATACCCGCTCTTTCCTTCCATTCCTGGCGAGGTCCGCGTCCGATTTTCCAACACCAAGAACGCCAGCCGACTACCGCAACCCAGATCCCGGGTGAGAAGTTAAAAAAGCCTTAGAAAAAAACCCCTCTGTTGCAACCAGCAAACGATTTCATCGCGAGCGTCCAACTACAGCAAAACATCGAGCTCCCGCAAGCACGCTGTTCTCTCTCGCCCACTTTGGCCTCGCCTGCCTGTTGCAGCAGAGGGCAGGTTTACAAGTACTTCGCCAATTCATCAAAGGAATAGCAACCCCGCGGCCAACTGTCAATGGCTGTAACGCATTGATTTTGTTCGCCACGTCACATGGCCGTCCTCCTGAACCTGCGGCGGTGTGGTCTTGGGCTGTGGCGCTATGACACAATCGAGGGTTCATGTCCTGTTGGGTTCCCCGGGTCTCATTTTTCCTCCTTCTGACCATTTTCCCGGCCACGGCGCAGATGCAGGAGGAAACCTTTCGTGTTTACGCGGAGCCCCCGCGGCTGCTGTTGAGCCCACACCGCCTGCAACTGCTGCGCAAGGAGCGAGACCGCCACTCCGTGCGGTGGCAGCAGTTCGAGTTGCTGATGGCGGGCCACGCGCCCATGCCGGAGCCCGGCTTTGCCGGCGCCTTGTACTACAACGTATCGGGAAACGAGGCCGCAGGCCGGGCCGCCGTGACCTGGGCGTTGGGGCCCACCACCGACCTTCGCCAGGTTGCCATCGTATTCGACTGGTGCCAGAACCTGCTCTCCCCGGCGCAATCCCGCGCGCTCACCGCGAAATTGGCCAAGGCCCTCGAGCAGCCTGCCCGCGACCGTTCTATTGGGGCGATGCGCGGGCGTGTGCTGGCCGCCATAGCGCTCGGCGGCCACCAAGAGGAGCTTTCCGAGCGCGAACTGGCGCGCGTGATTCAGGGCTGGTGGAGGGGTGAGGTCGCACCCGCGCTCGAAGCCGGACGTAACGTGATTTCGCGCGACGACCTCTATGCGCTTTACGAGATGCTGCACGCGGTTCGCGACAACCTCAACATCGATCTTCGCGAATCGGCTGTACCGTATTTCAAGACCTTGCCGATTTACGACCTGGTGAGCTATTATCCGGCGGCGTATCCGGCGCCCGAAAACGAATATCGCATCCCATGCACCAGGGGCGCGGAGGAGCCTGATGTGAACCGTGCGGCCATGGCGCGCGCCGCCGAGCTGGCCATGGTGCCGTATGACGCCAATGCGCCGGAAACCCAGCTCCTGCAAGGTTGGCTGATGCACGACAACTTCATCTTGCGTAGCACGCTCGGCACCCCCTACGAGTTCCTCTGGGCCAACCCGTATCACCCCGGGCTGGCCTACTACCTGGCGCCGCTAGTGTTTCACGATGACGTCTTCGGGCGCCTGTTTGTGCGATCGAGCTGGGATGACGCTTCGCGCTGGCTGGGCTACTTCGATGGAGAGCTGCAGCTGTTCGAAAACGGAAGTGTGACTGTACTAAACCCGGCGCTGGCCAGCGAGCCCATGTCGCTCGACACCGCCGTGGTGTTCTTCGGCAAGAACGCGCAGAAGTTCCGGACCATCCTCAACGAAGACGAAGAAGTGTTCATCCTCGGCCTCAAGCCACGCTGCACGTACCAGATCGAAATCGACGACGAGGAAATGAGTGAGGCAAGAACCGACGCGGGCGGCATTCTGCCATTGAAACTGCCACACAAAGTGCAAATCGGGGTGCGGCTGCGCGAGGCGCCGCCCATCGGTTCCAAACTTCCCGGCGAGCGGGCAGCTGCCACCCGGGCACCCGGCCAATTTTGAGTGGCTTTGTCATCGGATTGTGACACTGGCGATCTACACTCTGTCGAGGGTCATGCCCGCGACGTTTGGCGCTCCCCTCGATGCGAGCATGCTACGCTACAAGGCTGAGAACCAACTGGGGCAAGCGCTTTCGCCTGCCAATTGCTGTCCGGAAACGGAAAGAGGTCCTCATTCATTGTGCCTAAGAGAGCCCGGTCAAGGATCGATCCGGAAATGAACGCCGCCACGGAACCCGAAAAGGCGGATGGCACGGAACTCTCCGCTGTCCCCATTCAGCCCACCGATCTCAGCGCGCGGGAATTGTACCTGAATCGCGAGCTGAGCCTGCTCGCGTTCCAGCGCCGGGTTCTCGAAGAGGCGGAAGACGAAACTAATCCACTGCTCGATCGTGTGAAGTTCCTGGCGATTCTCGGCTCCAACATCGACGAGTTCTTCATGGTCCGGGTCTCGGGGCTTCTGGAGCAGGTGGAGGCGGGAATCGTGGAGGTCGGCGCCGACGGTATGGGGCCGCCGGCCCAACTCGTGACCGTCCGCCGCGAAGTGAAGAAACTGCTCGCCGATGCTCACAAGTGCCTCTCGGGAAGCTTGCTGCCTGCGCTCGAGGCGGCCGGCATTCAGATTTTGGACTATCCCGCGCTGAGCGACGCACAACTCGCTCTGGTCAACACTTATTTCGCCGAGACCATGTTCCCGGTGCTGACGCCGCTGGCTTTCGATCCGGGCCGTCCGTTTCCCTTCATCTCGAACCTGAGCCTCAATCTGGCCGTGCTCATTCGCGACAGCAAGGGTGCCGAACACTTCGCACGCGTCAAGGTCCCCGACTCGCTGCCGCCCTTCATTTCCCTGCGAGCCAAAAAGAAAAGCCTGAAGCGCCACCGTCCCCAGGAGACCGAGGAGCTTGTCTGGCTCGAGCAGGTGATCGCCGCCAACCTTTCGGCCCTGTTCCGCGGTATGGAGATCATCGAGGCGCACGCTTTTCATGTCACCCGAGACGCCGACATCGAGATCCAGGAGCTCGAAGCCGAGGACTTACTCGAAACCATTGAAGAGAGCATCCGCCAGCGGCGGTTTGGCAGGGTGATCCGGCTCGAAGTCGGCGACGATATGCCGGCTCACATCCTCGAGATTCTGATGAGCAATCTCGAGATCGATTCCAGCCAGGTGTATCGTGTGAAGGGACCGCTGTCTCTGAGCCGGCTGATGCACCTGTATTCGCTGGAGCGGCCCGATTTGAAGGAGACTCCTTTCCCGCCTGCTATACCGCGCGCGCTCACCGATTCCGATGAGGAAGACGTGTTCGCGCTGATGCGCCGCCAGAATATTCTCCTGCACCATCCGTTCGATTCCTTTCAGCCGGTGGTGGATTTTATTTCCAAGGCCGCCCGTGACCCGAACGTGCTCGCCATCAAAATGGTGCTGTACCGCATTGGAAGAAACTCTCCGATCCTGGAAGCGCTGATGGAGGCCCTGGAAAACGGCAAGCAGGTAGCCGTCTTGGTTGAGCTGAAAGCCCGCTTTGACGAAGAGAGCAATATCGAGTGGGCGCGAGCGCTGGAAAAACAGGGCGTGCACGTTGTCTACGGGCTGGTCGGGCTGAAGACGCATTGCAAGGTCACCATGGTCGTGCGGCGGGAAGAAGGGGCCATCCGGCGCTATCTTCACTTGGCCACGGGAAACTACAACGTAGTCACCGCGCGCCTGTACACCGATATTGGCATGCTCACTTGCGATGAAGAGTTAGGCGCCGATGTTACTGACTTATTCAACTATCTAACGGGTTACTCGGCCAAGCGAAATTACGCTAAGTTGCTCGTATCTCCAGTGAACCTGAGGGAGCGGTTTGAATCTCTCATCCAGCGTGAAATCGACCATCAGATCCAGGGCAAGCGTGGGCATCTGATCCTGAAGATGAATGCGCTGGTGGACTACAAGATCATCCGCCTGCTGTATCAGGCCTCGCAAGCCGGTGTCCAGATCGACTTATTAGTCCGCGGTATCTGTTGCCTGCGGCCGGGCGTCCCCGGCGTGAGCGACAACATCAAAGTAACTAGTGTTGTTGGCAGATTTCTGGAACATAGCCGCATCTATTACTTCCATAATGGGGGCGAAGAAGAAATCTACCTGGGCAGCGCGGATCTCATGCCGCGAAACCTCGACCGGCGCGTGGAAGTGCTGTTTCCGCTGGAAGACCCGGAATTGATCCGGCAAGTGAAGGATCAGATTCTTGCCACCTACATGGCCGACAACGTCAAGGCCCGCGAGATGGGGAGCGATGGAATGTACACCCGGAAGCGCACTCGCCGCGGCAGCAACGCCGTCAGCGCGCAAAGCGCTCTGATCGAACGGGCGAAATCAGGCAGCCGCTGAAACTCCCAAAATCTGGGCGAGGTGATGGCGGAGGTGCCTCAGGTAATCCTCAATCAGAAACTCCAGACGATAGTCCCGGCCCGGTGATCTCCAGATGTGCCCGGCCGCGCGCGCATCCACGTGCCGGATCACATGAGTCAGGTGCCGGTTGTATGCAGCCCAGAGTTCCACCAACTCGCGCCAGTCACGCGCGGCGTAGTTCTGGGTTCGCACCCAATCGTTCTGCTGGTAGGAAGGCATCACGAGAAGCTCGTCGTGCTGGAGCCGCACGAAGCGTTGATGGTTGTTTGACACGGAATCGATCAGGTGGCCCAGGATTTCCTTCTTCGACCACTGATCAGGGCGCTCCGGCCTTCCCGCGGACTCGTCGCTGATGGCGAGCAGACTCGCGCGCGAAGCATCCGTCGTCTCGTCCAATGCTGCCGCAATCTGAGCCGTAGTCATGGGAACGATAGTAGCACCCGCTGCCACGGTTTCCGTACGCTTTACGGTAAGCGCTACTGTTTTGGCGTAAACGAGAAGTTGGAGATGTAGACTTCGTCCGATCCGGGAAGATAAAAGCCGAACTTTCCCTTGGCCGGGTTGAGGCCGGACGCCGCCCAGGAGTCGATCTTTTCCCAGCCACTATCGCCCTCCAGATAGGTGGTAACGCCGCTTGCCGAGATTTCGATCCGCAGCGTGAATTCCATTTCTTTTTGCTGTGCCGGGAGCGGTACTTGCTCCTCTTTCTGTTTCTTGCCGCCTGTCACTACGGCGCGATGGATGCTCTTCTTGTCGATACCAAAACGTATATAATCGCTCGTGTTGTCCAGACAGCCAACCGCCCATTCAATCCGGTGAGTGAGTATTCCGCCCGGGCGGTGGGCAGCGAACACAAATGTGCCGGCGCTGGGTTGCACCGGGTAGAGCACCAGCCCGCCTCCGCGATGTACATACCAGCCGTTGTCCAGCTTCCAGCCGGACTGCGCCGCCCACTGCTCCATGGTAACGATGCCAGTCTTGACCGGGACGTTGGACGCCAGCAGGCTCAGAGTCACGAGATTCGGTTTGCCAGGACCGATTGGCACGGTTAAACTCGCCGGGCTATGGGAGGGCGCCGCCGCGGTGAAGGTGTACTGTCCTTCCTCCAATTCCAAGGTGGGAGGATGCGCCTCGTGCGTCCTGCCGTCCGGTCCTTTGTATGTCACCGTGGCGTTAGGCGGCGTCACTACGAGCTTCACCGTCAATTTGGTCACCTGAGGCACCAGATCGGATTGCGCGATCGGCACGGTTTCGCCGGCTTTGAAGCTTCTCGCGATGGGCTTATATCCGGCAATCTCGATCGTGTGGTTTCCCGGAGAGATGTCGGATACCGAGAGGTTGCCGTCGGCTCCGATGGAGCCCACCGACCTTTGGTCCAGCTTCACCTGCGCTCCCGGGGCGGCTCCGTTGATCGCCAGCACGGCAACCGTCGGGCTCGGACGCAGCTGGAATTCCAGCTTAGCTTCCTCACCCTTCTTGATGTCCACCGTTTTTGCAGGCTCTTCCTGGAAACCGTCTTTGTGGACGCGTATCGTGTGTTGTTTGACAGTGAGATTGGGGATGGAGAATCGTCCATTCTTGGTCTTGTGTCTGAGCTTGTATGGCTTGCCGTCAACATCCACCTGCACGTCTTCGAGACCGGGGGTGAACACAGTCACCGTGCCGACGTTGCGGTCGGAATCCAGCCGAACGTCAATCGTCGGTGCAGGGCCGTTGGTCAGGGTCAGCTTGTGTGGCGTGTTGCCCTCGGTCAAAACGACCTCGTGGGTTCCTGGACTCAGATTGGGAATATCGATACCGTTGGGGCCGGCTTCTCCATAGTCCTGGCTGTCGACCGTCACTTTCGCCGTGTAGGTGGCCTGGATGTGCGCCTGATTCTGGAAGCTGGTGAAGACAACGGCTTTCACTTCCTTGGCCGTGGGTGGTTGCGTTAGGACCGGCATGCGTCCTTCCGCCGCTTCGAACTCTATGTCCGTCTTCACACTCCCGGCCGAAATCTCGAGCGTGTGTTTGCCCAATCCGAGGTTTTCGTTGGTGAACAGTGAATCCTGCAACTCGGTGGCGGCCTCTTCATCGAACTTTACCTTGCCGGTCTGCAAATCGCTGGTCACACGCAACACCTGGGCCACGGGCACCGGTGGAACAACCGGCGGCGGCAGCTGCAAGGTCAAATCCAGCGTAGCGGGCGACCCGCGCTTGACGACCAGCGCCTGGGTCGCCGGTTGATAGCCGTCCTTTTGCGCGTCAACCTGGTAGACGCCGGCTTTCAACTTGAGCTGGACCTCGCTCGATCCTTTCACTTCGCCGTTCACGCGGATGGTCGCGCCCTGCGGATGGGTTCGAATCACGACCACCACCGGCCGGAACGAGCGAGCCACGAACCATGCGATGACTAGAACGATAACCGCGGCCGCAGCGGCCCAAATCAGCTTGCGATTGATGGGCGGCTTCGGACCCACAGGCTCTCGCTTGGCGGCCGGCGTTGGCGGCGCAGCAGGCGGCTTCGCCAACGGAGGCGGGGGCGGCGGCGTGATCGCTGGTGGCGCTGTCTCCGTCGCCGGCGACTGGAACAATACCGTCGCGCCGAGCTCTCCTCCGCCGGCTGCGACAGGACTCTCGGGCGGTGCTCCTGGCGGCGCAGGCGGCGGGCTCACAGGCGTCGCGGAAAGCTGCGCCTGGAATCCTGTCGGCACCTCCGGCATCGGCTCGGGCGCTGGCGGCTGCTCACGCAATCGCTGCTCGAATGCTTCCCAGCCTTCGGGAGTGGTGATTTCGGTAGCGGGAGGGGCCACCTGTGGCGCGGCGGGCTGCTGCGCAGTGGCCGCTGGAATCGCCACTGTCTCCTGCTGTGACGCAGCCGCGGCCTTGGACCTTTGGCTGCGAGTCTGATAGTCCGGCAGCGCCTTACTCAGCGTCGCGTGCAGCTGCACCAGCCGCGAATCCCGCGGGTACACGCCGAGGGTCTGCTCAATCTGCTCCAGGGCGCCCTGCAAGTTTCCAGCGGCTTGCATGCGGCGGGCTTCAGCCACCGCTTGGCCGACCTCTTCCTCGCGCTTGTGATCCAGCGCCATGCCGCGCACGCCCCTCGCCAGCGCGTGCGACGGGTCCAGATCGAGAGCCTGCTGGCTGAGCGCTTCGGCCGCGCGCCAGTCCGAGTCGATGACCGCGCGCGCCTGATCGAGCATCGTCTCCAGCAGGAACGTCCGCACCACCTGGTTGCTCTCGTCCAAGGCGTAGGCGCGGCCCAGCACCTCGATGGCTTCGCGGTACTGGCGCTGCGCGCTCAGGTCCTGCCCTTGCTGGAAAAGCTGCTGCGCTTCGGCCGCGCGGGCCTGGTTTTGCCGCGCCAACTCGCCCAGGGACGCCAATTCGGCATCGTCAGGGTATTCCGCCGAGGCGTTTTTCAGCAGCTCCAGGGCACGCTCGAATGCGCCGGCTTCGATCTGGCGGTCGATCTGCTCCACCCAGCGCGCTTTCGCCTCCGAACGCGACTGCTGCTCTCGCCGCTTGATCACCCGCTCGATTTCGAAATCCAGTCCCGGATACTGCTTGTGAATGGTCTGCAGCGTCTCCCACTGGCCCAAGGCTTCGTTGAACTGGGCTCGCTCTTCGTAAGACCGGGCTTTGTTAACGATGGAATTGACCAAGTCCCGTTTATCGCGCACCAGGCGCAGCGCACGCTCGAAGTGGGGCTCACCCGGATGAGCCTCGAGAGCGCCCTTCAGAATGCCCACGCGCCGCTCCAGGTCCGGCTCCGCCTCGACAGCCCGGTCAATGGCGGCCACTTGCGACGACAAGTCCTGGCGCTGCCGCTCCTCCACATCGAACTTGAGTGCCTGAAACAGCGCGTGGCCTGGGTACTTGCTCAAGTACTGCTGGCAGATGGAAAGCGCCGCCGGGAAATTGCCATCCACCAGGTGCTTGCGCGCTTCCTGATAGGAACTCTTCAGCACGTCGTGCTCGGAGCGCACCTGGTTGTAGAAATTCTGATAGGAAATGCCCCGCTCAGGAGCCGACGTATCGGGGACGCGGCGATCCAGATCCACCAGGCGGTCGAGCTTGGTGAGCGCCGAGCTCATTTCGCCGTTCTGCCAGGCTTCCATCGCCTGCTTGTAGAGCTCTTCCTTCTCCTTGCGTGCCCTTACATACTGGTCTTCGCGCCGGTCGACTTCGGCCAGCAACTGGAGCGCCGTGGTGTCCTTGGGCCGCAACTGCAGCAGGCTCTTCAGCGCGTCGCGCGCATGGCTGAACGCGTTATTCTCCAGGTGCTGGCGCGCCAGCTTAGTCCACTCTTCCACCTTGGCTTCGCTGCGGCGCGTCTCGATGGTCGCCCGCAGGGTGACTGCCACCGAGTTGGTGGGATCGAGTTGCAGAATCTCCTGGATCTTTTGCAGCGCGAGCAGGTACTCTTCCTCCTGCATGCACGTGCGCGCGCTCTCCAATAGTTGCGCAATGCTCTTCTGCCGCACCGCCTGGTCGAGCTGGCGCCGCAGGAGCGTCATGCCCGTCTCGACGTGGCCCTCGGCCTCCAGTTCGTTCAGAAGTTCGCTGGCAAACTGAAAATTCCCCTGCTCGTAAGCCTTGGTGGCTTTTTGGATGCGCGGTTGCAGGCGCGCGGCGTCGAAAATCTCGATGGGCTCGTTGCGGTGCGCTTTGAGCAGGGTCTCAGCAAATTCCTTGGCCGTGGAGAAGCGGTTCCACGGCTGCTTGGCCATGGCCTTGTGGATGACACGGCTCACCAACTGGCTCACCGCCGGATTCAGCTCCGAAGCCGCCGGCGGAATATGGTGCATGATGGCCTGCGCGGTTTCCTGCTCGGTGGGAAAGTCAAAGGGCCGCCGCCGCGTCAGTGTCTCGTAGAAAACCACGCCCAGCGAAAATATGTCCGAGAGCGGCGACGCCGGCTTCATTTCGATCTGCTCGGGCGCCATATAGGGCAAGGTGCCGCCCGCGACCGTCATCGTGGCCGTGGTATCCGCCATGTGCGCCACGCCGAAGTCGATGATTTTCACCGTGTCGTCTGGCATGACGAAAATGTTGCTGGGCTTGAGGTCGCGATGCACCAGGCCGCGCTCGTGCGCCGCGTGCAAGCCGCGGCACGTCTGCACGATGATTTCGACCGATCGCTCCACCGTGAGCCGCTGGCTGGATGTCTTGATGAGTTGATCGAGCGTCACACCCGGCAGCAGCGGCATGACGAAATATGGCTTGGTCGCGCCATCCTCGTTGAATTCGCCGATATCAAAGATCTCGACGATGTTGGGATGGCTCATCGACGCCAGGACGCCGCACTCTTTTCGGAACAGGTCGAGGGCTAATTTGCTCGGGCTGTCGCGCAGAGTTTTGATCGCGACTTCGCGCTGCACGACGGTGTCGTAAGCCTTGTACACGAGGCCCATTCCGCCCTTGCCGAGGACATCAATGGTCTCGTACCGTTCCTTGATTTTCTTTCGGGCCGCCATGCGAAGACCAGACTGTCCTTTATCATACAGCCGTTTTCACAGCATGGTTAGTAGGGGATTAACCCAAGTTAATACTAAGGTGGAAAAAAATTTGGAGCCGGAACCGTGACGCAAAAAACGTCGAACCGGCGCGCCCGAGGCGAGCTTTGACATGTCACGCGCATGCAAATATCCTGGGAGCATGCCGAAAATGATTCAGTTGCGGCATGTGCCGGATTCGCTCCACCGGCGGCTCAAGGCCCGAGCGGCCCTGGAAGGACTCTCCCTGTCGGACTATCTGCTGCGCGAGGTGGAGCGCGCCGCCGAGCGGCCTACGATCGCCGAGTTGCGCGAGCGCCTTAGCCATCTGGTTCCCGTGGTTCCCGACGTTTCCCCAGCCGAGGCGGTGCGCGAGGAGCGGGATCGCCGGTGATTGTGATCGACGCTTCAGTCGTCCTGGAAGTGCTGCTCGCCACTCCGGACGCCCTGCCGCTGCAGAACCGTATGTTCGCAAAGAAGCAATCCCTGCACGCGCCAGACCTGCTCGACCTGGAAGTGGCGCAGGTTTTACGCCGGTATTTCTTCGCGGGCCGCCTCGCCGCCGATCGGGGGGCGACTGCTCTGGAATATTTATCGAGCTTCCCGATCACTCGTTACCCTCACGACTTGTTCCTGCCGCGAGTGTGGGAGTTGCGCCACAATTTCACCGCCTACGATGCGGCATACCTGGCGCTCGCGGAAGCGCTCAACGCTCCTCTGTTAACCCGAGACCGGGCCCTCGCATCCGCCGCGGGCCATACCGCGGAAGTGGAACTCGTCTAAAGCCCCCCGGCATCCCGCGAAAAGTGATAAAAGAGACAGACGGATCGGCGTTCGGGCTCATCCAATGATCACTCCTCATCTCATCCTGGTGGGCGGATTTCTCGGCGCCGGAAAAACCACGCTGCTGCTGGCGGCAGGTTCGCGCCTTCGCGCGGCGGGCAAGCACGTGGGGATCATTTTGAATGATCAAGGTGGTGAGCTGGTGGATACGCGGCTGGC
>Ga0335081_10007345_pt1 | contig 17619 bp, 19 predicted proteins | sample Lox_Sample_35_FD_206713 | JGI IMG/M metagenome (GOLD analysis project Ga0335081, IMG submission 206713) | Soil microbial communities from Loxahatchee National Wildlife Refuge, Florida, United States - Lox_Sample_3.5 | ecosystem: Environmental > Terrestrial > Soil > Wetlands | place: USA... | reverse complement strand
GGCGCGGCCCGATGCCGCGGAGCTGTTCCGCGCGCCGGAGCGGGCGCTGGGCATCGTCAACGCCGCGCTCGCGGCCGGCAACGAAAGCTGCATGTTTGTCACGTACCTCCTGGCGACGCTGGAGATCACAACCGGCAAACTTGTCTATGTGCGTGCAGGCCATATTCCGCCGTTTCATCGTAACGGCACCGGCGCCATCGCGCGGCTCGGCCGCATGGGAGGCCCGCCGCTTGGTCTTGTTGAGAACGCGGTTTATCAGCCGGAAACGGTCGTGCTCTCTCCCGGCGACCGCCTCCTGATCGTTACCGACGGCTTCACCGAGGCGCACGATCCGGATGACGCGATTTACGGCGAGGGCAGGGTCGAGGCATTCCTGGCGGACCTCCCGCCGGCAGCGAGGCAGCCGCTCAGGCAACTGGCCGCCAGCATCCGCGCCTTTGAGGCCGGCCGGCCTGCCTTCGACGACATGGCGGCTTTGTTGCTGTCGTTCGAACCGCGGCCCTCGTCATGACGGCGCCGATGCAATTTGAAAGCGCGACCGTGCCGACCCCTGAAGCGGTCGTCGCACTGACCGAAAATGTCACGCAATTTCTCGAGGAACACGGCGTCGACATGCGCGCGGTGCACCACACGTCTCTCGTCCTTAGCGAAGTCCTGACCAATTTGGCGACGCACGGCGGCTGCTGCGACCGGCCCGCAAGGATCGTCATCGCGGTCGAACCGGGAAGGGTGATGGGAGAGATTACCGACAGCGGCCCGCCATTCGATCCGCGGTCCGCACCTGAGCCTTCCCTTGACGTCGCTATCGAAGACCGGCCAATTGGTGGCCTCGGCCTGTTTCTCGTGCGCAAATTAACGAGCGCCCTTGAGTACACGCGCCGAAATGATGAAAATTCACTGACATTTGCTATCACTCGAGGAGGAAATCGCGATCCCGACCGGAGTGGAAGAGAGACGGTGACCTGATCGACGGCGAGGACGAGAACCGGCATGGAAATTCACGACGAACGCATCGGCAATACTTTCGTGGTGACGGCGAAGGGCCGGCTCGACGGTGGCGCCAGCGCCGCATTTGCCGAGAAAGTCGGTGCACTGATTACAAGCGAGAAGCCGAAGCTGCTGCTTGACTTTGCCGGTGTCGACTTCGTCACCAGCGCCGGCCTGCGGGCAGTTCTGGTGCTGGTCAAGAAAGTCAAGGCCGCCGGCGGTTCGTTCGCGCTGTGTGCGGTCCAGGAGCCGGTTCGCGAAGTACTCGACATTACCGGCTTCACCGACATGTTGCGCATCCACGCGGCGCGCGCCGAGGCGATCGCCGCGATGGGCGGATAGTGAATCGGCCCGGTTTGGCGGAGACTGCATGGCGGACATCAAGGCAAAAGCTAAAGACGGCGCGAGCGCCGGCCGGGAGGCGGCGCTGCTGCGGGCGACGCTGGAGAACATGGCGCAAGGCGTCGCCATGTATGATGCCGACCACAAGCTCGTCACCTGGAACACCCTGTTTCGCCAATACCTGGAAATGCCCGACGAGTTTCTGGGCACCGACCGCACGTTCTCGGATTACATCCGCTACATCGGTGCACGCGGCGAGTTCGGCGAAGGTGCCGACATCGAGCAGGAGCTGCGCAAACGCCTGGCTATGCTCGATCGATCGCATTCATTCGAGCGCGTGCGTCCGGACGGCACGGTGCTTGAAGTGCGGCGCGATCCGGTGCCGGGCGGCGGATTTATCGCCATCTACACCGACATCACAGAGCGAAAGGAGGCCGAGAAGCAGCTGCGCGAAGACGAAGAACGGTTTCGTGCCATCGACGCGGCGGCCCCGGTTGGCCTGATTATCGTCGGCGAGAAGAACCAGAACATCCTGCACCTTAATCCGAGCTTTTGCGAGATCGCCGGCAAGGATGCCAAAGCCTTGCTCGGCAGGCCACTGTCCTCGATTTTCACCGAAGCAGAAAAATCAAAGGAACTCGCCGGCATCATCAACGGCACGTCGAGCGAGCGCAAAGAGTTTCATTTCAAGCGTCCCGACGGCGCTGAAGCCTACGTCATGGTCTCGCGCGTCGCGCTTGACTATCGCGGCGAGAAGGCGGTCATCGCCAGCTTTGTCGACATCCACGATCGCGTGCAGGCGGAGATCGAGCTGCGGCAGGCCAAGGAAGCCGCCGAATCGGCAAGCCGGGTCAAATCGTCGTTTCTTGCCAATATGAGCCACGAGCTGCGCACGCCGCTCAACGCCATCATCGGCTACAGCGAAATCCTGCTCGAGGACGCAACTGATCGCGGCGACAAGGCCAGCATGGGCGATCTCGAGAAGATCCAGGCCGCCGGTAAGCATCTTCTGGGCCTCATCAACGACATTCTCGATCTGTCGAAGATCGAAGCCGGCCGCATGGATGTCTATCTGGAGCACGTCTTTCTTACGCGGCTGGTCGACGAGGTGAAGACTATCGTCGAGCCGATGATGAAAAAGAACGGCAATAAACTCGTGGTCGACTGCCCGCGGGACATTGGCTCGGTGCAGACCGATCTCACCAAGCTCAAGCAGAGCATCATCAATCTGCTCAGCAATGCCGCGAAATTCACCAAGGACGGCATTGTGACGCTTCGCCTCGCGCGCGAGATGCGCGACGGCGCCCCGTGGATCAGGTTCGAAGTTGCCGACAGCGGCATCGGCATGACCGACGAGCAGATGGGCCGCCTGTTTCAGGCCTTCACCCAGGCGGATTCATCGACCACGCGCAATTTCGGCGGCACGGGGCTCGGTCTGACGATCACCCGGCATTTCTGCGCCATGCTGGGCGGCTCGATCGAGGTCAAGAGCGAACCCGGCCAAGGCTCGACCTTTACGATCCTGCTGCCCGATCGTGCCACCAAAGCGGCGGAAGACGAGCCTGACAGCGATCGTCCGGCGATCGTGCACGAGCCGGCATCCGGCGATATCCATGTCCTGGTCGTCGATGACGATCCCGCCGTGCACGACGTGCTGGCCACCACGCTGGGCAAGGAGGGTTACCAAATTGCCCACGCCAAGGACGGCGTCGAGGCGTTGCACATGATGCGGGCGCACCCGCCCGACATCGTCACTCTCGATGTCATGATGCCGAAAATGGACGGCTGGTCGGTGCTGGGCATCATGAAGTCCGAGCCGCAGCTTGCGCATATTCCGGTGATCATGCTGACCATCGTCGATCATCGTAACCTCGGCTTTTCGCTTGGCGCCTCCGAGTACATGACCAAACCGATCGACCGTAACCGGCTGATCGCGCTCATTGAGAAATTCGCGGCGAGCAGGCGCGACGGCACGGTCCTGGTCATCGACGACGACCCTGACGTGCGCGCCATGGTCAAGGCCACAATCGACGACGTTGGCATGAAAGCAACCACGGTCGCCAACGGGCAGGCCGCGCTTGACTGGCTCGCGTCGCAGCCGCAGCCGGCGCTGGTGCTGCTTGACCTGATGATGCCGAATATGGACGGTTTTGAATTTTTGGAGCGTGTCCGGCAAAACCCGCACTATGTCGATCTGCCTATCGTCGTGCTCACCGCCAAGGAATTGACCGACCATGAGCGCGGCTATCTGGCCGAGCGCACCCTCCTGGTGTTGAGCAAGAGCGCGCAGCCGATCAGCAAGCTCGGTTTCGCGCTCGCGGCGATCGCCGGGCGCACTCGCGACATGCAGAGCGCGGCGCTAACCGACGAGAAGGTTCAATGACCAAGATTTTGCTTGTTGAGGATAACGAAATGAACCGCGATATGCTGTCGCGCAGGCTCATGCGCAACGGCTTCGAAATCGTCATGGCGGTGAACGGGCAGGAAGGCCTCGATCTCGCGTCATCCGAAAACCCCGATCTGATCCTGCTCGATATGAGCCTGCCGATCATTGATGGCTGGGAGGCGGCGCGCCGATTGAAGGCGGATGCCGCCACCGCGAAAATTCCGGTTATTGCGCTTACCGCGCACGCGATGGTGCAGGACAAGGAAAAGGCGCTGGCCGCCGGCTGTGACGATTTCGACACCAAGCCGGTCGAACTGCCGCGGCTGCTGGAAAAGATCAATTCGCTGCTGCAGAACGGCGGTTGATCGCCACCGCCCGTTTCGCTTCCGCGGTCAACGGCTCGTCCACATCAGCGTCAGTCCCGAGATCACCAGCAGCACCATGATGATGCGCTGATAGCTGTGGTCGGCAAGCCGCCGGTAGATGAACGCGCCGAACCAGGCGCCGCCGATGGTGGCCGGAAGCGCCACCAGGGCATCAAGACCGATCTGCCGCGTCAACATCCCCGAGACTGCGTGCGCGACCAGCGCCAGCGAGAGAATCGCCAGATTGAAAAACTGGACGACGGCGCGGCGCTGCTCTTTCTTCCACCCGCGGACATCGGTCCAGATAACGGGGAGCACGCCCGACAGACCCGTCAAGCCACCCAGAATGCCGCCACCGAAGCCGACGACCCCGTCGGCGGCCTCGCCACCCCAAGCGTGTTCCACATGATGCCGCCGCAAGAGGACGTAGGCCGGATAGATCACCAGAAACAAGCCGAGCCCAAGCTTGAAAATCTTCGGATCGACGTGCGGAAGAATGAGCGTTCCGATCGGAACGCCGATCGCGCCGGGTATCACGAAACATAGGACGCGCTTCCATTGGATGGAGCGCCAAATCAGATGCAGTGTCTGGGTCTGCGATACCGCGGCGCAAATGATCGAGAGCGACGCGGCTGCGGCCGGCGGGATGCCGTAGACCCAGATGCCCAGCGCCGTTATGGCGGTGCCAAATCCGGTGAGACCGTTGACGATGCCGCCGGCGAGCGCGCCGGCAAGCACGATCGCCATCTGTTCCAGTCCCATTCCGCCGCTCCGCGCCTGTCTGCGCTGAATACGACGAGCTTGGTCCCTGGCGCAAATTCCGGCGGAGCGGGACGATCACATCGAGCGGCGTCCGGCCGCTCCGATCAGGACGCCGACGCCGATCGCGACCGCGAGTGTCAGCACTGGACGTTCCTTGGCCTGAGCGGCGATACGCTCCAGGGCATCGTTGCCAACCCTGCCGCCCATCCGCACCGCCCGGCCGCTGAGATCCGCGGCGCCTTCGGCCGCCGCACGCTGGCCGCGCCAGAAGCGATCGGCGATATCGTTGAGAATAGGGCCAACCGTGTCGGCAATCAGGTCGCCGGCCGCGGATGCGTTCGCCGAAGCGTGGCGACCGGCTTGGCGCCCCATCCCGGCCAATTCGCGCTCAATGGCCTGCAGGTGATCGACGATCGCGGTGACGCGGGGGTTGAAGTCGCGCGAACGCGGCTGAAACATCGCAATTCCTCCGAAACAGAAATTCGATTTGGCTAACCCCGTGGCGGAACAAACGTTCCGCGCGATGAACTTTTGCCTATGTCCGCGCGTTAATTGCCGAATTTCCCCAATGGAGCCCGAGATGCCCGAGAACCGAACGCAAAATTCCGACTTCAACCGCGCCTTTGGCGACGCCAAGAAGAACGCCTCGAACGCGGCCGGTGAGGTCTCGGATGCCGCCCAGGAGCTTTACGATCAGGCCCGCGACAGCGCCAACCAGGTCGCCGACGCGACCACGGCGGCCGCGCGCAAGACCGCCGGATCGTTTGAGAAAGCGCTGCGCAACACCATCGAGACTCAGCCCTATACGGCCGTCGTCATTGCGCTCGGGCTTGGCTGGCTGTTTGGCCGGATGCATCGGCCGCTGTGAGGCTGGCCGTCAGCCGCGCAACGCGACCGACTGGCCACCATCGGCCACGATGGTGGCGCCGGTAACGTAGCGTCCGGCATCAGACACCAAGAGCAGCAGCGGTCCGTCGAGATCGCGCTCCTCGCCGAAGCGCCCGATCGGAATGTGGCGCGTCAGGGTTTTGCCGCGTTCGCTTTCGAGATAGTCACGGTTGAGTTCGGTAACGATCCAGCCCGGCGCGATGGCGTTGACGCGGATGCCCTTGAAGGCGAGTTCAAGCGCGAGCGCCTTGGTCATCTGGATGACGCCGGCCTTTGCGGTTGCGTACGCAACCACGCCTTTGTCGACATTCAGGCCGAGCACCGACGCGATGTTGACGATCGCGCCGCCTTTGCCGGCCGCCAGCATCCGCCGCGCCGCCTCCTGCGCCCAATAAAACACGGCATCGAGATTGGTCGCGAGCACGCGCCGCCATTCCTCTTCGGGCATGTCGACCGCGCGGCCGGCATGCGCGACGCCCGCATTGTTGACGAGGATGGTCACGGTGCCGAATGCCTTTTCGGCGGCGTCGAACGCGCGCGTCATTGCCGCGCGGTCGCGCACGTCGGCCTCGACGGCGAGCGCCCGGCCGCCGGCCCGTTCGATGCGTGATTTGAGCGCGGCGAGCCGGTCGGCCCGACGGGCCACCAGCACGACCCCGGAGCCATTTTCGGCGAGGAGCTCGGCGAACCGGACCCCGAGTCCGCTCGACGCGCCGGTAACGAGCGCGACTTTACCGGCCAAATCGAACAGTGTTGCTGCAGTCATGGGCGTCCCCATCGGCCGGATCGTGAGTGACCCATTGCCCGGCGGCAAGAATTGCGGGATTTAGGGACCGCGATCAAGCTGACGAACGGGCTTGAACGGCAGATTTGGCAGCTTGGAAAGTGAGTGAGCGATGGGTTTCCTGGATCAGCGGCAGTGGATGGCAAGCCTCGAGCAGCAGGGTGAACTGCGGCGGATCAAGGCCGAGGTCAATTGGGACCGGGAGATCGGCGCCATCTCGCGGCGCATGCTCGAAAAGAAGGGGCCCGCGCTGCTGTTCGAGAACATCAAAGGCTACGAGAGCGGCCGATGCAGCAAGCTGTTTGTCAGCGGGCTTGGCGCCCGCTCGCGGCTGGCGCTGGCGCTGGGTTTTTCCCGCGATGCCACAAATCGCGAGCTGGTTCAGCACGTCATGAAGATGAACCGCGAGACGATTCCGCCCGTTGTCGTTCCGACCGGCCCGGTCAAGGAGGTCATCGTTCGCGGCGACGCCATCGATCAGACCGAGTTTCCGATACCGAAATGGCATTACCTCGAAGGCGGCCGTTACATCCACACCTTCACGTCGATCGTCACCCGCGATCCCGACACCGGCGTCATGAATGTCGGCATGTATCGCGGCATGATCGGCAAGAAGAACACGTCGCCATTCCTGCTCATCAAGGGCGGTCAGCATTGGGGCGCGCATTTCGTCAAATGGGCCGCGCGCGGCAAGCCGATGCCGGTCGCCTGCGTGATCGGCTGGGACCCGATCATGTCGTTTCTCTCAGGCTCGCCTTTGCCGGCGGGCGTCTGCGAATGGGACGTGATGGGCGGTTACCGCGGCGAAGCCGCGCAGCTGGTGCGCTGCGAAACCGTCGATCTTGAAGTGCCGGCGAGCGCCGAGATCGTCATCGAGGGCACCATCAGCGACGATCCGTCGACCTATGAGCTGGAGGGGCCGTTCGGCGAATTCACCGGCTATGTCTCCGACCTGCCGACGCCGCGCCCGACCATGCAGATCAGCTGCATCACCCATCGCAAGGATCCGGTGTTCTGCGGCTCGCTCGAAGGCACGCTGCCCGGCTCCTACAGCGAGAACAGCGTGATGTCGTCAGTGCAGCGCGCCGCCATCGCCTGGAACATCCTCAATGGCGCCGGCATTCCCGGCGTGCTCGATGTGTACGCGCCGCCGATCACCAACGGCGTCAATCTGCGCGTCCAGATCAAAAAGCATTACCAGGGTCAGCCAAAGCAGATCGCCGCAGCGCTGTGGGGCAATAGTGCCGCGCAATACCGTTACAAGCACGTCACCGTGGTGGAAGAGGACATCGATCCGGCCGACGACGAACAAGTCGAATGGGCGTTCGCGCACCGCGTCAACGCCGGCGAAGGCGGCATCGTCATTTTCCCCGGCATCTTCGGCTCGCCGATCGATCCATCGACGCCGCTGGAAGACCGCAACGTGCCGCAACTTGGCACCGGACTCTGGAATCGCATGCTGATCGACGCCACCCGTTCCTGGAAACACGCACGCCAGCCGCAATGGAATAACGAACGCTTCCCGCCGACCGTGAAGCCGCATCCGGACGACGCGGCGCGTGTCGAGGCGCGCTGGGCCGAATACGGTCTTGGCGACCTCTAGGCAGCGGCCGCAGTCAGATACCAAGCTGCAAATTCGGCGTGACGGCTATTAAAGGCTGGACAGGCCTGATTTGAGCTCGTCGGCGTTCATGCACGGTAGAAATTCGACCGTGGCATTGATGCCCATGAATAACGGCTCGGCAATCCGCACGATGTCCGGCGTAACTTTCAGGTCGAACACCGCGATCATGGTGCGAAGTCCATCCATGGTCGTGAAATATGCGGCCTCGGCCTTCGTCGTCTCCAGTGTCTTGCGAATGATCTCAGGCAACGAGCCGTCCTTGATCGCGCGATTGCCGTCGGCAGCAGGAAGCTGAACTTTCATCATCATGCGCATGGTCGCCCTCCCAAAATATTGAGAAAGATTAGCCAGACTCCGCGCGGCCTGCAATCAACCGAAAATCCGTTCGGCGGTCGAAAATCTTACGATCCGTAAAGCTTATGCGGCAGCCACGTCGCCAGCCCGGGGAAGAACCACAGCGCCAGCAGCATGCCGAGCTGGATCAGCACGAACGGAATGATGCCGAGATAAATGTGCCGCGTCGTGACTTCGGGCGGCGCCACGCCGCGCAGATAAAACAATGTGGGGCCGAGCGGCGGGTGCATATACGAGGTCTGCAGGTTCACCGCCATCATCATGCCGAGCCAGACCGGATCGACGCCGGGCATCTTCAACAGCACCGGCGCGACGATCGGCACGACGACAAAAATGATCTCGAAGGCGTCCATCACGAAGCCGAGCAGGAACAGCGCCAGCATCACGGCGAGCGTCGCGCCGGCGACGCCGCCCGGCAGGCTGGTGAGCGCCCGTTCCACCAGCGCGTCGCCACCAAGGCCCCGGAACACGAGACTGAACAGCGTTGCGCCGATCAGAATGAGAAAAATCATGCTGGTGATCTGCGCCGTGCGCACCAGCACCGGGACCAGCAGCCCGGCGACGCCGGTGCGCAGCGCAGCGAGCAGAATGGCGCCGACCGCGCCGACCGAAGCGGCTTCGGTCGGTGTTGCGATGCCGCCGAGGACAGACCCAAGAACGGCGAGGATCAGCGCAATCGGCGCAATCAGAGCGGATATCAGGCGGCGCACCAGTTTCAGTCCGTGCGGCGCCTGCGGATCGGACGCAATGGGCGGTGACTTTTTCGGCGAGGCAATCGCGACGCCTGTCAGATAGAGCACGTAGAGGGCAACCAGTGTGAAGCCGGGAAGGACCGCGCCGGCAAACAGGTCGGCGACGGAAACAGTCTGCGGGGCGAAATTGCCCTGCGCCAATTGGGCGGCCTGATAGGAGTTGCTCAACTGGTCGCCGAGCAGCACCAGCACGGTCGCGGGCGGAAAAATCTGCGCCAGCGTCGCCGTGGCCGCTATCGTACCGGCGGCGAGCGCCTTGTCATAGCCATGCCGCAGCATCGCCGGCAGCGCGATCAAGCCCATCGTCACCGCGGTGGCGCCCACAATGCCTTTGGCGGCGGCGAGCAGCACGCCGACAAACACAACCGAGATGCCAAGTCCGCCGGGGAGCCTGCCAAACAGGCGGCCCATCGTTTCCAGCAAATCCTCGGCGATACGCGAGCGCTCCAGCATCACCCCCATGAAGATGAACAGCGGGATCGCCAGCAGCACGTCGTTGTTCATGATGCCGAACACGCGTTCGGGCAGCGCGCCGAGGAGGACCGGATCAAACACGCTCGCAGCGGCGCCGCCGGCGGCAAACATGAGCGACACACCGGCGAGTGTCAGCGCGACCGGATAACCGGCAAGCAGCACCATGCAGACGGCGGCCACCAGCGCGACAGCGAGGATTGCGCCGGCCGCCAACTCAGCCTCGTCCACCGGGAGAGGAGGCAAGGGGCGCGGCTCCGCCAAGCACCAGCGCCGCCCGGATTGCTTGCGCCACGCCTTGCAGGCCGATGAGCAACGCAAAGACCGGGATCAACGTCTTGAGTAGATAAACAAGCGGCAGTCCGCTCGCTTCGCTCGAGCGTTCCAGGATCGCCCACGAGCGCTCCGCGTAGGGAATGGAGAGCGTCATAAGCACCGCGGCGAAAGGCAGAAGAAAGAGAATGGCGCCAAGAAGGTCGACGACAGCGCGCGTCCGCGGCTTTGCCTGTGAGTAAAAAATGTCGACGCGGACGTGACCGTCGGTTTGCAGCGTCCAGGCCGCTGCCAGCATGAACAGCCCGGCATGGGCGTAGAGCACGGATTCCGAGAGCTTGATCGAGCCCAGGCCGAGCGCATAGCGCATCACGACGACGGCAAACTCTGCGATCACCACGTAGAGGCAGCACCACGCCGCCGCGCGGCCGATCGCCGCGATGCCGCGGTCGATGCCGGCCGCAACGGTCCGAGCAAAGCCTTCAATGCTGCTGCGCATGATTGAGCCGCGCTTCACCAGTTTGGAGCATGTGACAGGTCCTTGCCGCACAGTATAATGGGCAACATCGGCCGCCGCGAACCGGCGGGCCGCTGGATTTGGGAAATGCCGGGACGACTGCCATGACTCACGACCACGACGATCACCACGATCACGACCACGGCTCGGAGCTGTCGGAAATGCAGCTGCGCGTGCGCGCGCTGGAAACCGTGCTCACCGAGAAGGGTTATATCGATCCGCCGGCGCTCGATGCGATCATCGAGGCCTACGAGACCAAGGTCGGGCCGCATACCGGAGCGCGCGTCGTCGCCAAGGCGTGGAGCGATCCTGCCTTCAGGCAGGCTTTGCTCGACGACGCCAGCAAGGCAGTGGCGTCGTTTGGGCTTCTTAATCGCGTCGGCGACCACCTGATCGCGGTCGAAAACACGCCGCAGCGGCACAACATGATCGTGTGCACGCTGTGCTCCTGCTATCCCTGGGAAGTGCTCGGGCTGCCGCCGGTCTGGTACAAGTCGGCGCCGTATCGGTCGCGCGCGGTCAACGATCCGCGCGGCGTGCTGGCCGATTTCGGCGTCACGCTGCCGGCAGGCACCGAAATCCGCGTCTGGGATTCCACCGCGGAGACGCGCTTCATCGTGCTGCCGATGCGGCCGGCCGGTACCGAGGGCTGGAGCGAGGAAAAACTCGCCGCGCTGGTCACCCGCGACAGCATGATCGGCACCGGAGTTGCGAAGAATCCGAAGGAGGCCGCCTGATGGACGGCATTCACGATATGGGCGGCATGCATGGCTTCGGCAAAGTCGAGCCGGAGCAGAACGAGCCGGTGTTTCACGCGCCGTGGGAGGGACGCACCTACGCGATCAACCGCGCGCTGGGTTACACGGGGATATGGACGATCGATGAGACGCGCGCCGGCATCGAGCGCCTGCCGCCCGAGGTTTATCTCGCGAGTTCCTACTACAGGAAATGGGAGTTGAGGCTGGAAAATCTCCTGGTCGAGAAGGGTTTGACGGGCGCCGATGAGATTGCCTCCGGCCATGCGCTGCGGCCCGGCAAAACGCTCAAGCGCACGATGAAGGCCGCGGATGTGGCCAACGCGCTGTCGCGCGGCTCGTTTGCCCGCCCCGCGCAGGGGCCGGCGCGCTTCAAGCCCGGTGACAAGGTGCGCACCAAAAACATCCATCCGGCAACGCACACGCGGCTGCCGCGTTACGCGCGTGGCAAGGTGGGCGTCGTCGAGGCGATCCGCGGCTGTCACGTCTATCCCGACACGGTTGCCATCGGTCAGGGCGAGAATCCACAATGGCTCTATACCGTGCTGTTCGACGGCCGCGAATTATGGGGTGAGGCCAGCGACCCTTCGCTCAAAGTCTCGATCGAAGCCTTCGAGCCTTATCTGGAACTGGCCTGACATGACCGACGCGGCCACGCAGCGCGCCACGCAGGAAGTGCGGAGCATCCCGCGCAACGCCGAGGGCCCGGTGTTCCGTGAGCCGTGGGAGGCGCAGGCGTTTGCACTGGCGCTGTCGCTCAACGAACGCGGCCTGTTCACCTGGAAAGAATGGGCGGCGACGCTGGGCGACGAAATCAAGAAGGCGCAGGCCGCCGGCGATCCCGACACCGGCGAGACCTATTATCACCACTGGCTCGCGACGCTGGAGCGCATCGTCGCCGAGAAGGGCTTGTCCGACGCCGCCACGCTGTCGCGGACTCGCGACGCCTGGGAGCGCGCCTGCGAACGCACGCCGCACGGCACGCCGATCGAGCTACGGCCGGACGATTTTCGCGCCTGACATTTCGCGCAGCAGTGCCGCCACCAGGTCCGCGGCCGGCATGGCGCGCGATCGCGCCGCGCCTTGCCCGGCCCAGAGCGAAATGTAATCGGCGACGCCTTTCGCTCCCGCGGCGTTGCGCATCGGGCGCGTCAGGTCGTTCTGCCGGCGGAATGGCAGGATCGAGCTTTCCTTGCCCTCGACCATGGCGATGAACGCATTTTTGATGCCGCGCGCCGGCCGTCCCGAAAAAGCGCGGGTAATTACGGTGTGGTCGTCCTTGGCGTTCAGCAGCGCGTGCTTGTAAACAGTTGGTGCGCCTGATTCCGGACACGGCAGAAACGCGGTGCCGAGCTGCACGGCAGCCGCGCCAAGCTTCATCATCGCCGCGACATCGCGGCCATCCATGAGGCCACCCGATGCGATCAGCGGCACTTTGACGGCGGTTCGGCACTCGGCCACGAGCGTCGCGATCGGGATCATCGACTGCTCGAACGCCGTCAAGAACGTGCCGCGGTGCGCACCGGCTTCGGCACCCTGCAACGCGATTGCGTCGACGCCGACCTGCTCCAGATGTCGCGCTTCTTGAACGGTGGTTGCCGTCCCGCTGATGAGGATGCGGCGCTGCTTCAGAGCGGCGATTTGCGCAGCCGACGGCACGCCGAACGTGAAGCTAAACACCGGGGGACGTTCCTCCAGCACGACTTCAAGCTGCGCATCGAATGGGTTCGGCGGCACCGGCGGCAAAACAGGCGGCGGCAAGCCGAGTTTGGCATGAGCCTCCGCCATGATCGTCAGCATCGGCTGCGGATCGATGCCGCGATCGGCTTCGTAGCCACCGGCAAACAGGTTGATGTTGAACGGCTTGCTCGTGAGCTGCCGCAGGCGGCGGATGCTCGCGGCAATCTCCTCAGGCTTCGAATACGCACCACCCCAGGCGCCGAGCCCGCCGGCATTCGACACGGCCGCTGCAAGCTCAGGCGTACCGCCGCTTCCCGCCATCGGCGCCAGCAGGATCGGATGTTCGATACCGAGTCCCTGCAACAACGCGTTCGTGGGCATCGCGAATCTCCTTGGCAAGTCCTCCTTGCCGACTGCGACACAGATAGCCCGAGCGATCGACGTAGCAATGGCACATCGCGGAAACGACGTATCTTCTTTCTTAAATCTTGGCTTCGGCGCAGACGAAGCAACCCGCGGCAAACGGTGCTGCAGCCCAGGTCGGTTGATGAACACAGGCGGCGGTGCGCGAGTATCACGACGCCAGCAGATTTTCCTTCAGTGTCTTGCCTTCGTAGGCCTTGCGGAAGCGGCCGCGGCGCTGCAACTCGGGCACCAGCAGATCGACTACGTTGAGGAGCTCGCGCGGCACCGCTTGCGGATGCACGATCATGAAGCCGCCGCGGCTGCCGCCGGCCTCGAATTCCTCCTCCAGCATATCGGCAAGCTGCGCGGCCGTCCCCGCATAGGTGCGATCGTAATTGGTGGCCGTACGCAGCCCGAACTCGAAGAACTCCCTGCGCGAAATCTCGCCTTTCTCGCCCACCATGTTAGCGAGCTTGAACACAAAACCGACCGGTGAGGCGTTTTTGGCCACGATTTTTGCATTGAGTTCCGCGGGCGAGAATCTTTCCGGCAGGTTCGAGAAATCGTAGCCGGCGTTGTGCGACAGATAAGGGCCCACTGCTTCGGGCGGGATCATTGTCAGAAGCTGCTCGCGGCGCGCCTTGGCCTCGGCTTCGGTTTCGCCGACAATGAGGCCTACGCCCCACAGCACGCCAACCTTTTCCGGATCGCGGCCTTGCGCGACCAGCGCCTTGTCGAGTGTGGTGCGATGCGCCGCTTTGCCTTCCTTGGAGGGCCACCGGGCAAAAACGTGATCGGCGATGTACGCCGAAGCCTTGATGCCGCGAGGCGACGCGCCAGCCTGGATCAGGACCGGGTGGCGCTGCGGTGATGGAATGCAGTTGAGCGGGCCACGCACTTTGAAAAACCTGCCCGCATGATTGATGGCCCGCACCTTGTCCGGCGCGGCCACGACACCCGACTCGCGGTCCCAGATAAAGGCGCCCGGCTCGACGCTGTCCCAGAGCTTGCGGCAGACGTCGATGAACTCCTCCATCCGATCATAGCGCGTGCCGTGCTCCATCAGTTCGTCGAAACCGTAATTGGCGGCGTCGGCGTTGCGGCTCGAGGCGATGACGTTAAACGCGATGCGGCCGCCCGTGACATGGTCGAGCGAGTTGAACAGGCGCGCCACGTAGAACGGATGCATGAACGTCGATGCGTATGTCAGACCGAAGCCGACATGCTGGGTAACCCGCGACATGCAGGTGATCACCGGGCTCATGTCGTGCCGCGGCCAGCCTATGCCCCAGCGCACCGCCTCGTCGCGGGTGCCGGCCCAGGTGTCCGGGATGCCGGTGCCATCGCCGAAGAACAGCATATCGATGCACCCGCGCTCGGCGACGCGCGCAATCTCTTCGTAGATGCCGATGTCCGGATAGGTGCGGCCGGTCCAGGAGCCCGGCATCCGCCAGCGGCCGTCGAGATGGGTGTAGGAGATGTCGAACGCGAGGTGAATCTTCTTGGCCATGGGATTGCTGCGACGGATTGGTCTGTATCAGGCCGATTATCGCGTCCTGAACCCGTGAAGCAATCCGCGGGCACTTACATCATGGCATGTGCCGGTGCATGGGTCGCCGGCGGCACGAAGGCGGGCGTCAGCCGGCGCAGGCCGCGCCGGCGCAGCAACGGCATAACCTGCGCGTCGAATTTCATCAGCCCTTCGATGAAATCGGGAAAGATGAACAGGAATCCGTCGAGATCGCCGTCGATGGCCAGTTCCTCGATCATGTCGGCGACCCGCTCGGGACCGCCGACAAAGGGGATGCCCGCATAGAACAGGCGGTTGACATTCGACTCGTAACGATCGCGCATCTGGGAGATTCGGGCGTCCGACTGTCCCCTTGCCCGCAGCCGGTAAACGTTTTCGATCGCTTCGTGGTCCGCACCATCCTGATAGTGCTTGAGGATGCGCTGTGCATCGGAATCGCTGTCGCCCTGGATGAGATTAATCAGGGTATGGGTGCGCACGTCGCTGCGACCGTAGCGCGCCGCGACTTCCTTGACCTTCCGGCTGGTATGCTTCTGGTCCTTCGGGTCCTTGCCGCCGAACAATGCGGCGGTGCAATGTTGCGCGACGAATTGCCAGCCACGCTCGGACGTCGTGGCGCAGACGATCGGCGGCAAATTCTGCACTGGGTGCGGCCACGACTGGCAATCGTCGAGGGTGAAATATTTTCCGTTCATCGTGACGTTGTTCTCGGACCACAGCCGTTTGACGACGGTGACCCACTCTTCGCAGTATTCATAGCGGTAATCTTCGAAATTCTCCGGCCACAGTCCCATCTGCGTGTATTCGCCCTTGTTGCCGGCGCTGACGATGTTAAAACCCATGCGGCCGTTGGCGACGTCATCCATCGTGGAGGCCATCTTGGCGAAGACTGCCGGATGCATGAGTGCCGGCGCAATCGAGGCAATAAGACGAAGCGTCGGCGCAGCGGCCGCAAGCCCCGTCATCAGGATCATCGACTCAATCGAATATTTCCAAAATTCGACGTCGCCGCCGAAGCCGCGCCATTTGGCCATCGAGAAGATGTAGCTGAACCCTATTCGTTCGGCGAGTTGAGCGATTTCGCGGTTGTGCGCGAACGACGGCAGAAACTGCGGCGAGGTCTTTGAGATGATCCAGCCGTTGTTGGTGACCGGCAGAAATACCCCGAAATCAACCTGCTGTCCCATGAGGGCTCCCCATTGGCGGAGGCGGCCGCATTCTGGACACGTCGCCGCGTGTGCGTTCGCTCGCAAGACTTAGGCCAAATCTGGACGCGCCGATCCGGCACTTCGCGCGGGCGGAAGTCTTTGATTGGCGCTTCGATGGAGCTCCTCTGCCAAGTTATCCGTGCCGTTTGACTGCAATACCGGCCGGACGATCTCAACGGTCGCCCATTCGATGGGCAATGTTCTGGCGCAAAAAAGCGCATTTTCGGGTCCGGTAGAGTAATGCGGTTCCCGCAGGACGCGGCGTCGACCAGTCGCATGAACAACAGGCGCTTTGTCGGGCATGGCATGGATCGTGCTTCGATTTGTCGGGCAGAAGCTTCAGTAGGGACAGCTCGCCTGCAGGCAAGATGACCGAGCAAGCTATCCTCAGACGCGACATGTCTGACAGCGCGTTGGCGCGTCGCAACCACGACCTTATGCGGCCGGCATCATCGCGGCCTTTGCCCACGTCTCGCTCTCCGACGTTGTCGCCGAAAGGGCGGGCGGCGCCGCGTCCAAACATGGGCGCAAGGATCTGGCGACAGCATCACACAGTCATTCGTGGCGCGATTTCGGTCATGCTCGCGCTCGTTGCGTGGGAGCTGGTCGGACGCTATGCGATCACCAGCAAACTGACATTCGCGCCGCTCTCCACGGTTCTGGTTGAGTTTGCCAAACTCTCGGCGAGTGGCGAATTACAGCGCGACATGGCGGTGAGCTTTGCGGCTCTGGGCCTCGGCTTCGCTATCGCCGCCGTCGTCGGGATTGCCATCGGCAGCCTCACCGGCGTCAGCGAAGCCATCGGTGAATGCCTCGATCCTCTCATCAATGCGCTCTACGCGACGCCGCTCGTGGCGCTTTCGCCGATCCTTATCCTTGCGCTCGGGATCGGACCGCTGTCGAAGATCGCCATCGTCTTCATGCTCGCCGTATTTCCGATCCTCATCAATACAAACGCCGGCATCAAATCCGCCGATGAAAGCCTGATTGAGGCGGCGCGCTCGTTCGCCGCAACGCGACTCGACATCTTTTATCGTGTCCTGTTGCCGTCCGCGTTGCCCTTTATCATCGCCGGATTCCGGCTCGGAATTGGACGCGGATTGATTGGCATTTTCATCGGCGAGATGTTCGGCGCACAGGAGGGGCTTGGCTATCTGATTTCGGTGTCGGCTCAGAGCTTCAATATAGCGGGGATGTTCGCCGGCGTATTGATTCTGGCGGCCTCGGGTGTGCTGTGTTCGGCGCTATTTCAACATATCGAACGTCGAGTCGCTCCCTGGCGTCACTTTGACATCAAAGCGTGATGAAGGTGCGCCGTGCAATCGAAGCTTGAAGCGGTCGCAATCAGCAAGAGTTTCAGCAACAACAATGCCGAAATTGTTCCGGTACTCTCCGACATTTCGCTCGAAATCAAGGAGTCCGAGTTCGTCAGCATTGTCGGCGCCAGCGGCTGCGGCAAGACCACCTTTCTCCGTATTCTCGATGGGCTGATACCGCCTTCGTCCGGCGACCTTCTGATCGATGGTCGTGAAGCG
>Ga0335081_10007344_pt1 | contig 17619 bp, 13 predicted proteins | sample Lox_Sample_35_FD_206713 | JGI IMG/M metagenome (GOLD analysis project Ga0335081, IMG submission 206713) | Soil microbial communities from Loxahatchee National Wildlife Refuge, Florida, United States - Lox_Sample_3.5 | ecosystem: Environmental > Terrestrial > Soil > Wetlands | place: USA... | reverse complement strand
GTGTCTCAGTCCCAGTGTGGCCGGTCGCCCTCTCAGGCCGGCTACCCGTCGTCGCCTTGGTGAGCCGTTACCTCACCAACAAGCTGATAGGCCGCGAGTCCATCCCTAGCCGATAAATCTTTCCACCGCGGTCGATGCCGACCGCAGTCACATCCGGTATTAATCCCGGTTTCCCGAGGCTATCCCAGAGCTAGGGGCAGGTTGCTCACGTGTTACTCACCCGTTCGCCGCTCGAGTACCCCGAAGGGCCTTTCCGCTCGACTTGCATGTGTTAAGCACGCCGCCAGCGTTCGTCCTGAGCCAGGATCAAACTCTCCATTGAATGTCTATCAGCAACCCACCGCCGCCGAAGGCGGCAAGCGGACTACTTGACTGAAGAGATGTCCCGCGTCCCCGGAGGCCGTACCCGGCCTGGTCGGAGCTGCGAGACGATCTGGCATCTACCGTCTGAGCACTGCACCTAGTGGTTACAGCGCCCGTATGACGGGGTATGTGCATGTGCACTGGCTTTTAGCACGCTGTTGAGTTCTCAAGGAGCGGACGCTCACCGTCGGGAGCCGTCACAGCTCCGTTTGGGGCAACCCTGCTAACTTACCCGTTAGTCACAAGACTGTCAAGTCAGTCAGCAGATTTCAGTTCTGGTTACTCTCCGTGTCCCAGCGTAACCCTACAGTAGCTCAGCGATGCTGGGCATCGCCTGGCCTGTGGAAGGTGGTGGCTGGCTGGCTCCTGCTGCCGGGGCTTCAGGCCGTCCGGCTCGCGCTTGGCCGAAAAGAACATTAGGGAAACCTGGACGCCCTGTCAAATCAAGGAATCCTGCCGATCCGCCGCCTTCGTCCCGCGCTGCCGCCGACCACGTCTGGCCCCCTGAGGTGCACCGCCGCGACTCAACCTCGGCACGGCGGGTCATCGGTGCGGCCGGTCATCATCACCCCGCTGCAGCAGCTCACCCAGCACATCGGCCTAGCTCGGCCACCCCGGCACGGCAGGTCACCCGTACCTCGCTCTAGCTCGGGCGCAACATGTCACCAGCACCTCGCTCTGGCTCGGCCGCGGCAGGTCACGAGCACTCGGCCACCTCGGCCACCCAGGCGCGCGGCATGTCACCAGCGTCTCCGGCTACCTCAGCGCGGCATGACCCCAGCACCTCGCCAGGGCCGACCGCAAGGCGGGCGCGACCACCACTTCGCCAACCCGCACAGCCCGCCCGCAAGCCCATCACCGGCCACTTCTCATCCGCCAGCGCCACTTTTCATCCGCTAGCGTCATGATCACGAGGCTTTTAGGATGATTTGAGTGGCGTCAGAGGGTAATAAGTCGCCGCGTCCCAACGGGGAATCACGACGGACTCACTTAGGGTGAACGAGTAACGTCGGAGCGTGGGCTCGTAATGGTGCAACAAGGAGTCGCGAGACCCTGGAGCGGGTCGACGGCCTTCCCTAGCCCGACTGAGCCGCACATCCGGAGCCGCACGGACCCCGCAGCGGACAGACAGAAGCCGCGCACGGCTGAACCACCCAACCTGGAGCCCCACGCAACAGCTGAGCCGCGCAACCGGAGCCGAGCGGACGCGGAAGCCGGCCGGCAGCAGCCCGCCGCACGGCCGAGCCGCGCAACCGGAGCCGAGCGGAAGCGCGAGCTGACCGACGGCAGCCGCATGAGCACGGGCGGGCGGGTCGCGGTCAACCGGTCGCTCGCCCGTTGCACCGGCCGCTCGCCGACCGCTCCAGTCCTGCACCGACTACGCTCGGACCACCTCGATGCCGCCGACCGTGCGCTTGCCCCTGCGAAGCACCAGGTACTTGCCGTGCAGCAGATCGGCCTCGCTGGGAGTCGCGTCGGCGTTGGTGACCTTCGCGTTGTTCAGGTAGGCGCCACCCTCCGCGATCGCACGTCGCGCGGCCGACTTGCTGGCAACGATGCCGCAGGCCGCCATCAGGTCCGCGACGGACGGCAGCTCCCGGCCCCCCAAGCTGACCTCGGCTGCGGAGGCGCCGCCAATGGCCCCCGTCCCGGCCCCGCCCGCGCCACCACCCCCCGCGCCGCCGCCCCCAGCGCCGCTACCGACCGCACCACCGCCGACCGCACCACCGCCGACCGCGCCGCCACCACCAACCGCGCCGCCTCCGCCCCCCGCACCGCCACCGCCGGGTACGACGCTGCCGCCGACCACGACACCCCCACCCACCGCTCCCACCGCGGGCACGGTCGCGTGCGGCACCTCGGCAAGCGCCGCCGCTAGGGTCCGCTCGTCGAGCTCGCGCAGCTCACCGCCGCCGAACAGGGCGCGCCCGGCGGCCGTAGCCCGAGCGGTCTCGTCTGGCCCGTGCACCAGCGTTGTCAGGTCGTCGGCGAGCACCCGCTGCGCCGACCGGCTTGCCGGATGGTCCGCGGTTTCCCGCTCCAGGTCGTCGATCTCGGACCTGGTGCGGAACGTGAAGACCTTCAGCAGCGCGGTTACCTCGTCGTCGGAGCGGTTCAGCCAGTACTGGTGGAACGCGTACGGGCTCATCAGCTCCGGGCTCAGCCAGATGGCGTCGCTCTCCGACTTGCCGTACTTGGTCCCGTCCGGCCTGGTGATCAGCGGCGTCGCCAGCGCGTGCACCGCACTTCCGGTCACCCTCCTGATCAGGTCGACGCCGGAGACCAGGTTGCCCCACTGGTCGCTGCCGCCGACCTGGAGCGTGCAGCCGTACCTCTTGTGCAGCTCGAGGAAGTCGTTGGCCTGCAGGATCTGGTAGCTGAACTCGGTGTAGCTGATTCCGCCGGCCTCCAGCCTGGCCCTGACCGTCTCCCTGGACAGCATCTGGGCGACCGGGAAGTGCTTGCCGATGTCGCGCAGGAACGCCAGCGCCGACAGCTCCTCGGTCCAGTCCAGGTTGCTCACCATCAGCGCGGCGGCCGGGCCAGGCTCGAAGTCAAGGAAGCGGCTGACCTGGTCCCCGATGTGGCTGACCCAGCCAGCGACGACCTCGGGCGGGTTGAGCACGCGCTCGGACGACTTGCCGCTCGGGTCACCGATCAGGCCGGTGGCGCCGCCGACCAGGCCGATCGGCCGGTGCCCGGCGAGCTGAAGCCGACGCATGGTGAGCAGCAGGACAAGGTTCCCGATGTGCAGGCTCTGCGCGGTCGGGTCGAACCCCCCGTACAGCGTGATCTGGCCGACGTCGAGCGCCTTGCGCAGGTCGCCGAGGTCCGTCGACACGGCGATCAGGCCGCGCCAGGTCAGGTCATCGATGATGTCGGTCACCGGTGCATACTCCCACCTCCCGGCGCCGCGGTCACACTCGATTACCGCCCGGAACGCCTGCGCTGCACGTAGGGCCGGTAGGCCGAGACGGCGTCCGAGCCCGCCACCCAGAATCGCCAGGGCTCCTGCGCGCCGTTACGCACGCCGACCCGCGGCCCGGTGCCCACGGAGACCGACCCCGCTTCGGCCGGACCTCCAGGACCACCGGGCCCGAGCACCCGCAGCGCCCCGGCCCGGTCACAGACGTCGGCGCCGTTCTGGGCCCTGCCGATGGCCAGCGCCTGGCACAGCCTGGCCGGCCCGCGGGCGAGATCCCGCTCGCTCACCCCCCGGCCCGAGCCACCGGCCCGCCTCGCATCCGCCAGCGCCGCGCCCTCGACCACCCGTCCCGCCCTGATCAGCACCGCGGCCGGCTCGCCGGGCGGCTGGCAGACCAGGTTCACGCAGAAGTGCATCCCGTAGGTGAAATAGACATACGCGTGCCCGGGCTCGCCGTACATCACCGCGTTCCTCGCTGTCCTGCCGCGGAACGCGTGCGACGCGGGATCGGACTCGCCGCGGTACGCCTCGACCTCGACGATCTCCACCGCGACCGCTCCCCCGCCCGCCTCGTGCACGAGCACGCAGCCCAGCAGGTCGGGCGCCACGTCGAGCACCTCCCGCGCGAAGAATTCCCGTCCCAGCACGGCCCGATTCCATGATCCCGGTGGGTTTCCCGCTCTATGCGACAGAAACCCACCGTGATCATGGTCCCTAACCCGCGAGGGGGCAGGCATCAGGTGGCTGCCCAGGCGGCGCCGTCGGCCACGACCTGGCGCAGCACGTCGAGCTGCTCGGCTACCCGGCTGGGCGCGGTACCGCCGACGCTGTCCCTGGCCGCTATGGCGCCGGGCACCGACAGCACGGAGCGCACCTCAGGGGTCAGGTGCGGCGACACCTTCGCCAGGTCCTCGTCGCTCACCTCGCCAAGCTCGCAGTCGTTGACCTGGCACCACACCACGAGGTGGCCGACCGCCTCGTGCGCCTCCCTGAACGGCACCCCGCGCCGGACGAGCAGCTCAGCCACGTCGGTGGCGAGCGCGTGGCCGGCGGCAGCTCCGTCGGCGAGCCGTTGCGCACGAAAACGCATGGAGCTGACCAGCCCGGCCATGGCCGGGAGCACGAGCAGCAGCGTGTCCACGGCGTCGAACACCGGCTCCTTGTCCTCCTGCAGGTCCCTGTTGTAGGTCAGCGGCAGACCCTTGAGCGTGGCGAGCAGCCCGGCAAGCCCGCCGATCAGCCGGCCAGCCTTGCCGCGGGCGAGCTCGGCGACGTCGGCGTTCTTCTTCTGCGGCATGATCGACGACCCGGTGGCGTAGGCGTCGTCGATCTCGGCCCAGCCGAACTCGTGCGAGGTCCACAGCACGACCTCCTCGCCCAGCCTGGACAGGTGCACCCCGGTCAGCGCCGCCGCGAAGCAGAACTCGGCAGCAAAGTCGCGGTCGGCGACAGCGTCCATCGAGTTCGCGGCCGGTGCGTCGAAACCGAGCTCGGCGGCCACCGCGGCGGGATCCACCGGCAGCGACGAGCCGGCCAGCGCCCCGGACCCGAGCGGGCAGATCGCGGCGCGCTTGTCCCAGTCGCGCAGTCTGGCCACGTCCCGCGCGAGCGCCTGCACATGCGCGAGCAGCTGGTGGGCGAGCAGCACGGGCTGGGCGTGCTGGGTGTGGGTCAGCCCTGCCACCGGCGTGCCGGCCGCCAGGTGCCGCTCGGCCTGGTCCATCAGCGCGGTCTGCAGCTCGGCCAGCCGCGACGCCACCTGCCTGGCGTGGTCGCGCAGGTACAGCCGCAGGTCGGTGGCCACCTGGTCGTTCCTGCTCCGCCCGGCGCGGAGCTTGCCGCCGAGCGAGCCGACCCGCTCGAGCAGACCACGTTCCAGCGCGGTATGCACGTCCTCGTCGGCCGCCGACGGCCGGAACGCCCCCGTCCGGCAGTCACGGCCCAGCTCGTCGATCGCGGCGACCAGCCTGGCCAGCTCGGTGTCGTCGAGCAGCCCGGCCCGGTGCAGCACCCGCGCGTGGGCGCCCGACGCGAGCAGGTCGTAGCGCGCCAGCCGCCAGTCGAACTGGACGCTCACCGAGAGCCTGGCCAGCGCGTCGGCCGGGCCTGACTCGAACCGGCCGCCCCATAGCCGCACCACCGGCGTCCCCGCCTCGCCCGCCACAGCGCCTCCCTGTCCCGATTCGCGCCCACGGTTCACCCGACAAGCTATCGGCATAACACATCCCGCCCCCGACTCCGGGTCCCTCGGCGGACCGGTCGCGCGCGGCACCAGCCAACGTGCTAGGGGTGCGCCTGGTCTCCGTTGCCCGGCCTTGGCCGGCGCTCGGCGAGCCGGAGCAGCGCGTCGGCGAGCTCGTCGCCGCCCGCCGGGTCGCGGGCCACAACGAGCACCGTGTCGTCACCGGCCACGGTACCGAGCACGGCAGGCATCGCCGACCGGTCGATCATCGACGCCATCAGCTGGGCGGCGCCCGGCGGCGTGCGCAGCACCACCAGGTTGCCGCTGGCCTCGGCGGAAAGCAGCAGGTCGGCGGCCACCTTCACCAGCCCGGCGGCCGCGGCGGCCACCGGGCCGGCGGCCAGGCCGGCCGTTCCGGCCACGGCCGCCGCCGCGCGCCGCAGCAGCGCGTCGTCGGCGTCGGCCGGCGCGTCGGCCGGGTCGGGCGGCAGCGCGTAGACCAGGGCACCCCCGGGGCCGCGCAGCCGCACGGCGCCGAGTTCGTCGAGGTCGCGGGAGAGCGTGGCCTGGGTGACCCTGATGCCCAGCCCGGCAAGCCGGTCGGCGAGCTCCTCCTGCGACCTGACCGGTGCCCCCGGCTGGCCGAGCACGAAGGCGATCTTGGCGTGCCTGGCTGCCTTGGTCGCCGGGCTGCTCACCGTGGCCGCGAGGCCGGTAACCGTGCCGTCCATCAGGCCTCCTGCTCCGCCAGCACGCTGGCCCGCGCGAGGATCTCGGGCAGCGCGCTGACGAACGACGCGGCCTGCTCCGCACCGAGGATCAGCGGGGGCGCCAGCCTGATCGCGTCCGGCTGGACCGCGTTCACTAGGAACCCGGCCTGCCGCGCAGCTGCCTCCACGGCGCCCGACGCCGCGGTGCGCAGAACGATAGCCTGCCAGAGCCCGCCGCCGCGCACGCCAGCCAGGAGCGGGTGCTCGAGAGCAGTGATCCCCGCCGACAGCAGCGCACCGACCTGGCGTACGTTGCCGAGCAGATCATTCCGCTCGATGGTGTCGAGCACGGCGAGCGCCGCGGCGCAGGCGACCGGGTTGCCGCCGAAGGTGCTTCCGTGGTCGCCCTTGGCGAACCCGGTCCCGCACCTGCCGAGCCCGACGCACGCCCCGATCGGCAGGCCGCCGCCGAGGCCCTTGGCCAGCGTGATGACGTCGGGGACGACCGACTCGGCCTGGAATGCGAACCACTGCCCGGTCCGCCCGATCCCGCTCTGGATCTCATCGAGCACGAGCAGGGCACCCGCCTCGTCGCAGGCTGCGCGCGCTGCCCGCAGGTAGCCGTGCGGCGCCGGCACCACTCCGCCCTCGCCCAGGCACGGCTCAAGGAAGACCGCAGCGCAATCCTGGCCCACGGCAGCGGCCAGCGCGCCAGGATCGCCGTAGGGCACGAACCTGACCTCGATCCCGAACGGCGCGAACGGCTCCCTGATCGCGTCCTTGCCGGTCAGCGCCAGCGAGCCCATGGTGCGGCCGTGGAAACTGTGCTCGGCCGCCACGAACACCGGCCTGCCGGGCCCGGCCACCCGCCTGACCAGCTTGACGGCCGCCTCGTTCGCCTCGGTCCCCGAGTTCGCGAAGAACACCCTGCCGTCGGCCCCGAGCAGGCCGAGCAACCGCTCGGCCAGCGCGACCTGGCCCTCGTGCAGGTAGAGATTGGATATGTGCGCTAGCCGCGCGACCTGCTCACTGACCGCGCTGACCACGGCCGGGTGAGCATGCCCGAGCGCGCTCACCGCGATGCCGCCGAGCAGGTCGAGATAGGAGTTGCCGTCCACGTCCCAGACCACGCAGCCCTCGCCGCGGGCCAGCGCAAGCGGCGGGATGCCGTAGTTCGGCATCAGCGCGGCCGCGAAGCGGTCCTGGAGTGCCGCGGTGCCCGTCGGCTCTGGGGTCGTGATCGTCGCAGACCCGGACCCGGCCAGGTTCGTCCCTGTCATGCTGCCCTGCGCTCTCCGTCGGGCACGACCATCGTCCCGATCCCCGAATCGGTGAATATCTCAAGCAGGACGGCGTGCGGCAGCCGTCCGTCAAGCACGTGCGCCTGCGGTACGCCGCCGCGCACCGCGGCCAGGCAGGCCTGCATCTTGGGGATCATGCCGTCGGACAGGCCAGGCAGCATGGCCGCCAGGTCGGTCACGGTCAGCTCGCTGATCACGCTGGCCGAGGAAGGCCAGTCCGCGTACAGCCCAGCCACGTCGGTCAGCACGACCAGCTTGACCGCTCCGAGCGCGACGGCGAGCGCGCCCGCCGCGGTGTCGGCGTTCACGTTCAGCACCTCGCCGGCCTCGCTGCGCGCGACGGTCGAGACCACAGGGATCCGGCCATCGGCGAGCAGCGCGCTGACCGCGCCGGGATTGACCGACTCGACCTCGCCCACGTGGCCGATGTCGATCGCCTCGCCGTCCTCTCCGGTGGCCTGGATCCGGCGGGCGGTCAGCAGGTGCGCGTCCTCACCCGACATGCCGACGGCGAACGGGCCGTGCCGGTTGATCAGGCCGACCACGTCCCTGTTCACCTGGCCAGTCAGCACCATCCTGACCACGTCCATGGCCTCGGCGGTGGTGACCCGCAGCCCGGCCCGGAACGTGGACTCCATGCCGAGCCGGTCCAGGTGCGCGCTGATCTGCGGCCCGCCGCCGTGCACGACAACCGGGCGCAGCCCGGCGTAGCGCAGGAACACCACGTCCTGCGCGAAGGCCAGCCGCAGCGCCTCGTCGGTCATCGCGTGACCGCCGAACTTGATCACCACCACCTGCCCGTGGAAACGGGCCAGCCACGGAAGGGCCTCGATCAGCGTGGCCGCCTTGGCCATGGCGCCGGCGTGCGTCGGCGCGGCCTGGGCCGCTGCGGCCGCCGCGGTCTCCGCTGGGGCCGGCCCGGTCGGCGGCTCGGCCGCGATCACGTCGAGTACGCCGAGTTCTCGTGCACGTACGCGGCGCTCAGGTCGGTGGTCAGCACCGTCGCCCTGGCGCTCCCGGCGGACAGGTCCACGGTGACCGTCACGTCCCTGGGCGAGAGGTCTACCGCGGACCGGTCCTCCCCGGGCGCGCCGTTCTCGCAGACCCAGATCCCGTTGATCGCGACGTTCAGCTCGTCGGGCTCGAACACCGCGCTAGTGGTGCCGACGGCGGCGAGGACCCGGCCCCAGTTCGGGTCCTCGCCCGTGATCGCGCACTTGAACAGGTTGCACCTGGCGATCGCGCGGCCCACGGCGAGCGCGTCGTCCTCGCTGTCCGCGCCGACCACCTCGATCGCGATGGCCTTGGTGGCGCCCTCGCAGTCACGCTGCAGCTGCTTGGCCAGGTCCTCGCAGGCCGAGGTCAGCAGCTGGGAGAACTCCGCCAGGTCGGGGCGGACGCCGGACGCGCCGCTGGCCAGCAGGAGCACGGTGTCGTTGGTGGACATGCAGCCGTCGGAGTCCAGCCGGTCGAAGGTGGTGCGGACCGCGCCGCGCAGCGCCTTGTCGAGCTCGCCGGCCGGCAGATCGGCGTCGGTGGTCAGCACCACGAGCATAGTGGCGAGCGCGGGCGCCAGCATCGCGGCGCCCTTGGCCATCCCTCCGATCAGGTAGCCGCTGCCCGGCACGGCGCACGTCTTGGCGACGGTGTCCGTGGTCATGATCGCGTGCGCCGCCGCCTCGCCGCCAGCCGCGGACGCCGAGGCCGTCGCGGCGTCCACGCCGACCAGCAGGTGGTGCATCGGGAGCCGCTCGCCAATCAGGCCGGTTGAGCACACCGCGATCTGGCCGGCCGGCACCGAGAGCAGGCCGGCCAGGTGCTCGGCGGTCTGCCTGGTGTCGGCGTATCCGGCGGACCCGGTGCAGGCGTTGGCGCCGCCGGAGTTGAGCACGACCGCGCGCACCTCGCCGCCCGCGATGGTCTGCTGGCTCCACAACACCGGCGCGGCCTTGACCCGGTTCGACGTGAAGACGCCGGCGGCCGCCGAGCAGGGCCCGTCGTTGATCACGACGGCGACGTCGGGCCTGCTCGAGTTCTTGATCCCTGCGGCGACCCCGGCGGCGCGGAAGCCCTGCGGGCTGGTGACGGTCATGGTGCTACTCCGATCGCGCTCAGGCCCGCCGTCTCTGGCAGGCCAAGCATGAGGTTGGCGTTCTGGACGGCCTGGCCGGCCGCGCCCTTGCCGAGGTTGTCGATCGCGGTGACCACGGTCACCCGGCCGGACCGCGGGTCGGCCGCGGCCTGGACATGCACGCCGTTGGAGCCGGCCACGGCCGCGGTGGCCGGCCACTGCCCGTCGGGCAGCACCCGGACGAACGGCTCGCCGGAGTAGGCGGCGCGCAGCGCCGCGCGCACCGCGCCGGCGCCCAGCGACGACGAGGCCATCCGCGCGGTGCAGGTAGCCAGGATGCCGCGCGGCATCGGCGCGAGCAGCGGCGTGAACGACACCCGCACCGGCTGGCCCGACCCGATGGCATCCGGCGCCTGGCCGGTCAGGGCCTGGCCGCCGGGCCGCGAAGCTGCCAGCGCCTCGGCCAGCGCCTGCTCGATCTCCGGCGTATGCCGGTGCGCGCCGCCCGCCTGGTATGCGCTCACCGAGCCCATCACCTCGCTGCCGAGCAGGTCGGCCCGCAGCGACCGGCCGGCGCCCGAGGTGCCCGACGCCGCCACGACCACCACGTCGTCGGCGCTGACCAGGCCAGCGGCGACCAGCGGCACCAGCCCCAGGATCGCGGCGGTGGCGTAACAGCCGGGCGCGGCGACCTTCGCCGCGCCGGCGATCAGCGGGCGTGCGCCTGGCAGCTCGGGCAGCCCGGTCACCCACCGGCCGGTATGATCACCGCCGTAGTGCCTGGCCCAGTCACCAGGGTCGGCGAGCCTGAAGTCCGGCCCGAGGTCGACGATCTTGAGCCGGTCGCCGACGTCCAGCGCTACCGGCGCCGACTGGCCGCTCGGCAGGGCCAGGAACGCCAGGTCGCAGTCGGCCTTCTTGAGAGCGCTGTGCGGCTCGAAGACCACGCTCGCGAGCGACGGCTGGCCGGCCAGGTTCGCGTGCAGCTCGCCGGCCGTCTTGCCCGCGCTGCTGTCCGCTGTCGCCAGGACGAGCTCCAGATCGGGATGCCCGGCGATCAGCCTGAGCAGCTCGCCGCCCGCATAGCCGCTCGCGCCGGCCACAGCGACCCGCATGTCGTACCGACCCCTCGTCCCGCCTGTGCGACTCTTTCGTCCCACCTCGCGTGAATGATTATGCAGTATTCTGATTGTCTATGCAAGCGGGATCCGGGGCGGCCGATAGGGCGAACAGCAGGGTTCGGGTCCGGCAGGCCGGCGCCGGACGGCATGATGTTGGAGCGATGCACGAAGGAGGCATCATGGACCCGCGCGGATCCTCCGGCCGTGCTCGCCCGCCGGCGCGAGCCAGGGCCAGCCGCCGCCTTCTGGCACTCGCCGCGCTGACCGTGCTCGCGCTCCTCGCGGCCGGGTGCTCCCAGGCCGGCTCGCCGCCGCACCCGTCGTCGAGTTCCACCGCGGGCGCGGCCACGACCAGGTGCGGCGCCACCCGGACCGCGGCGAACGTCCCGGTCGACGTCGAGGTGGTGCGCGGGCACGCCTCGTGCGGTACGGCGCTGACCGTCGAGCGAAGTTACGCGGAGGCGATCAGGTCAGGCAAGGCGCCAGGGAACGGCGGCGGCGGGCCGGTCCACGTACACGGCTGGACCTGCCAGGGCTTCGCCACCCCGGTCGTGCTGGCGACCGGCAAGGCGTCCAAGTGCATCAGGTCAGGCAGCGAGATCCTCGCCGTCTTGCCGCCCACCTCGTCGGGATGACGCCCCGCCGCCGACCCGTCCCGGCCAGGTCCTCCCGCTAGGCTTCACGCGCCGCCCCGCAGCACCGCGCCGGTGCGCCTGGCCGCCTCGGCGACCGCCGCCGTCCTGGCGGCACTGACCTCCTCGTCGGTGAGCGTGCGGTCCGGCGCGCGGAAGCGCAGCGTGTAGGCGAGCGACTTGCGCCCGGCGCCGGTCTGCTCGCCGCTGTAGACGTCGAACAGCCGCAGCTGCTCGAGCACCACCCCGGCTCCCGCCGAGGCCGCGCCCGCCGCCAGCGCCGCCTCGACCTGCGCGGCCGGCACCGACTCGTCCACCACGAGCGCCACGTCCTGGCTGGCCACGGGGTAGGCAGAGATGATCGGCGCCTGCACCGGAGCGACCAGCGCGGCCGCCTGCTCGATCGCGGACAGATTCAGCTCGGCCGCGCAGGTGCGCGCGGTCAGCCGGTAGGCCGCTATCACCCTGGGGTGCAGTTCCCCGGCATAGCCCACCGACACAGGCTCGGCGCCCGGACTGGGCTCGATCAGGAACTCGGCGCACCGGCCGGGATGCCACGGCTCGCACTGCCCGGACCGGACCGAATACGGCACCCGGCTGGTCCGCAGCACCACGCGCGCTGCCTCCACGGCGTCGCGGAAGCTAGCCTGGCGGCCCTGGCCCCACCAGCCAGCGGGCTCCCGTTCTCCGGCAAGCACAACGCCGACCATCCGGGGCTGGTCAGGCAGCGCCGCCTCGAGCTCGTCGACCTCGGCCTGGGTCGGACCTCGGTCGACCGCGAGTACCGGCGCCACGGTCGGCCCCTGGATGGCCCGCGCGACCGACCCGATCTCGAACAGCGCCAGGTCAGCGAATCCCCGCCCGGCGTTCCTCGCGAGCACCTGGAACAGCCCGGGCAGCAGCGTCGTGCGCAGCAGCGGCTCCTCGTCCCTGATCGGGTTGGCCAGCGCCACCGCGCGCCGCCGCAGGTCGCCCGCCGGCAGCTGCAGCCGGTCGAAGTCAGCGGCCGAGCCGAATGGGCTGCCGATCACCTCGACGTAGCCCGCTCTGGCCAGCGCGTGCCCGACCGACGCGCGCAGCCGCTGGGCGGCCGTCCTGCCGTGGCCTGCCGGAGCACGCGGCATCGAGACCGGGATCTTCTCATAGCCTTCCAGCCTGATGACCTCTTCGGCCAGGTCGTTCGGGTCGGTCAGGTCGGGTCGCCAGGACGGCGGGGTCACCGTGAGCATGATCGCACCGTCCCGGCCGTCATCAGCGCCGTCCCCGGCCGGATCCCCGGCCTGCACCGTGCAGCCGACCTCGCGCAGCCGGTCGATCACGGTGTCGGTGCCGTAGCTGATCCCGGCCACCTTGTCCGGATGGTCGGCCGGGATCACGATCGTCACCGCCTCGGTGGGTGCGCTGGCGAGCGAGTACCCGGGCACCGCCGTCCCGCCGCCAAGCTCGGCAAGCAGCGCGGCCGCCTTCGCCGACGCGCGCAGCGGCAGCTCGTAGTCGACGCCGCGCTCGAACCTGGCCGACGCCTGGCTGAACAGCCGGTGCCGTCGGCTCATCCGCGCCGTACCGGCCGCGCTGAAGTGCGCCGCCTCGATCACCAGGTCGGTGGATGTCTCGCTCACCTCGGTAGCGAGGCCGCCCATCGTGCCCGCCAGCGAGATCGGGCCCGACGAGTCGGTGATCAGGATGTCGTCGGGATCGAGCTGGCGCTCGACATGGTCGAGTGTCTCCAGGCGCTCCCCGGCCCTGGCCCGGCGCACCACGATCGGACCGTCAAGCGCGGACCGGTCGAACGCGTGCATCGGCTGGCCGAGCTCGTGCATCAGGTAGTTGGTCACATCCACCGCCAGCGACACGCTGCGGACGGCCACCCTGGCCAGCCTGACCCGCATCGCCAGCGGCGTCGGTGCGTCCGGGTCGATACCGCGCACCTCGCGCAGCGCGAACCTGTCGCATGCGGTCGGATCGGCGATGCTGGCCTGGTACACCTCGGCGCTCGGCTCGCCGGTGCCGTCCGGCAGCCCGGTGTCCGCCGGGTCGGTGAACGCCACCCCGAACGCGGACGCGAGCTCCCTCGCCACGCCCCTGATCGACATCGCGTGCCCCTTGTCCGGGGTCACGTTCACGTCAAGCACGACGTCGTGCAGCGCAGCGTACTCGGCGAAGTCGGCGCCGAGCGGGGCGTCGGGCGGCAGCACCAGGATGCCGGTGTGGTCGTCGCCGATGGCCAGCTCGGCCATCGAGCAGATCATGCCCTCGGACACTCGCCCGTACCGCCTGCTCGCGCCGATCTCGAATCCGCCGGGCAAGGTGGCGCCGGGCAGCGCGAGCGCCACCATGTCGCCGACCGCGAAGTTCACCGCACCGCAGATCACGTTCCGTTCTGCCGCGCCGGCCGTCACCCTGCAGTACCTGATCGGCTTCTTGAACCCGGCCAGCTCCTCGATGTCGAGCACCTGGCCGACGAGCACGCCGTCGACGTCGTGACCGACCTGCTCGACGCCCTCGATCTCCAGGCCGACGGCGGTCAGCCGCCGCGCGACCTCGCCGACATCGACCGGCTCGGCCAGGTCTACGTACTCAAGCAGCCAGGACAGCGGTACCAGCATCACGCCTCCTCTGCGAATGCCCGGCTGAACCGGACATCGCCCTCGACCGTGTCCCTGATGTCGCTCAGGCCGTTCCTGATCATCAGCGAGCGCTCGATGCCGAGCCCGAACGCGAACCCGCTGTACCTCGCTGGGTCGATGCCGCAGGCGATGAGCACCCGCGGGTTGACCATGCCGCAGCCGGCGATCTCGATCCAGCCCTGGGACTTGCAGACCCGGCAGGGCGCGCCGCCCGGCCTGGTGGACTCGCCGCGGCAGACGTGGCACTCCATCGACACGTCAGCCGATGGCTCGGTGAACGGGAAGTAGTCAGGCCGCAGCCTGGTACGCAGCCCGGGCCCGAACATGGCCTCGACGAACGCGCTGATCGCGCCGCGCAGGTCGGCCATGGTCAGTCCCTCGTCCACGGCCAGTCCCTCGATCTGGTGGAACACCGGGCTGTGCGTGGCATCGAGCGCATCGGCGCGGAAGCACTTGCCAGGGCTGACCACGTACAGCGGCAGCGGCCTGGTCAGCATCGCGCGGATCTGGACCGGCGAGGTGTGCGTCCGCATGACCATGCCCGACCTTGCCGCACCGCCGGGTCCCGCCACGAAGAAGGTGTCCTGCATCTCCCTCGCCGGGTGGTCGGGAGGGAAGTTCAGCGCGTCGAAGTTGTACCACTCGGCCTCGACCTCGGGTCCCTCGGCGATCTCGTACCCCATGCCGATGAACACGTCGGCCAGCCGGTCGCCCAGCGTCACCACCGGGTGCCTCGCGCCGGCCGGGTGCCTGTCCCACGGGAGGGTCACGTCGGCCCGCTCCTCGTGCAGTACCCGGCCGTCCCGCTCGGCCTCAAGCTCGGCGTAGCGCGCGGCGAGCGCGTCGTCCAGCCGGCGCTTGGCGGTCCCGATCCGGCGCCCGGCCTCGGCCTTGGCCTCGGGCGGCAGCGCGCCGATCTCGGCTCCGGCCAGGGTGAGCGGCGCCTGGCGGCCCCGGTGCGCCACCTCGACCGCCTTGAGCTCCTCGAACGAGCCCGCGCCGCGGATCGCGCCGAGGGCCTCGGCGGTCATGCGCTCGACCTCGGCGGGCTCAAGCGCGGCCACGCGGACCGGGTCGTATGTGTTGTTCGGTGCGGACATCAGTCTGTTCTCCTCAGATCACCGTCAAGTCAGATCACCGTCAAGGCGGTCGATGGGCAGAGGCCATCAGTGTCATAACGGCTCGCACCCGTTCCGGCCGACCCGCCGGGCCAGCCATCCGCCCGGACTCGGGGCATGGTGACCAGCAGGACGAGACGCTTGCAGGGTTCGTCCGGTACGCCCGCCGGCCGGCGCAGTCTCCGTCAGAGGTGATCTGGCGCGACGGCGGGCATGGTAAATCGGAACTCGGCGCCGCCGCCCGGCGCCTGGCCGACGGTGATGGCGCCGCCGTGCGCCTCGACGAGGCCCTTGACGATGAACAGCCCGAGGCCCGCGCCGCCCCGGCGCTTCGCACGCCAGAACTGCCTGAACACCCGCGGAGCGAACTCGGGCGCGATCCCGGGACCCCTGTCGCGTACAGCGACCGCGACGCCGGGCCCGCCATGTACATCGGCTGGCGAGATCACGGTAGTTACGGTACCAGCACCGTGCCGGACGGCGTTCTCAATAAGGTTGGCCAGGATCTGGTCGATCTTGTCGGCATCCAGCCAGGTCTCGGGCAGCTCGCCGGTCCGCTCGATCATGAACCTGCCCTCGGGATCCCCGGCGGCCACCCGCCCGGCGATGATCTTCGCCGCCCTGGCCGGGATGTCCACGAGCTCGGTGTGGATCTCGACCCGGCCCGCCTCGATCCGCGACACGTCGAGCAGCTCGGTGATCAGCCTGGTGACCCGGTCGGCGTCGGCGTTGACGGTCTCGAGCATGACTCGCTTCTGGTCATCGGTGAACCGCGGCCATTTCGCAAGCAGCGTCGCGGTGAAGCCCTTGACGCTGGTCAGCGGCGAGCGCAGCTCGTGCGCGACGGTGGAGACCAGGTCCGCCCTGGTCCGCTCGAGCCTCGCCCGCGCCGAGGCGCTGCGCAGCGTCACGATCAGCCGCCGCACCCCGCCAGGCTCGGCCTGGCCGCTGCGCGACGCCCTGGCGTAGCCGATCGAGACCAGCAGCTCGGTGCCGTCGGGCAGGTACAGCGAGCGCTCGGGATGGCGGGTGCGGATGGACAGGCCGTCGTACGGCCGTGACTGCTCCCACCAGCATCGGCCGTCGCCGTCGGCCAGCGGCAGCGCCTTGCGCAGGTCCGCGCCGAGCGCCTGGGCCGACCTGATTCCGGTCAGCCGCTCGGCGGCCCGGTTGAAGACGATGACCTGGCCGACCGCGTCGGCCACCACGATGCCGTCGGGCAGCTCGTCGGCGTCCAGCATGCCGCTGGCCCTCGCGGGCACCGCGCTCACCTGCCGGTCCACATCGGCCTGCCGCCCTCGCACGAACGCTGCCCCGGCACGCCCGCACGCCAGCTCGGGGTCCGGGGGGTCACCCACGGCTGGCGTCCCGCGCCACGCGACCGCCGTGACCAATCCGGCGGTTGTCATGACGCAACGTGATCAGAGCCTAGCGCGTGAGGGCGACTGCGCGGCACCCCCTGGTGCGCGCGCGCCGACGCGTACAGGCACACGGCGGCGGCCGCCGCGAGGTTGAGGCTCTCTGCCCGGCCGTAGATCGGCACGGCCACCGCCTCGTCGGCGAGCCCGAGCAGGTCAGCGGGCAGACCCCAGGCCTCGTTGCCGAACAGCCAGGCGGTCGGCACGGCCAGCCGGCCAGTCTGCTCGAACTCGCCGAGCCCGGTCCGCGCGCTGCCGTCGGCAGCCAGCACGGTCAGTCCGGCGCCGCGCAGCGCTGCCACGGCCTCGGCGACCGGCGCGCCCGTCACGACCGGCAGGTGGAACAGCGATCCGGCCGACGACCGGACGCACTTGCTGTTGTAGGGATCCACCGAGGCATCGGCGAAGATGACGCCGTCGGCGCCGGCCGCGTCCGCGGTGCGCAGCACGGTGCCGGCGTTGCCAGGGTCGCGGACGTTCGCGAGCAGCACGACCAGCCGCGGCCCGGCCGCTACGAGGTCGGCCAGCGCGACGTCGACGAACGGGCAGACCGCGAGCAGGCCCTGCGGCGTCACGGTCTGGGCGAGCTCCGCCATGACCTCGGCGCCGACCTCGTGCACGGGTGCACCCGAGCGGGCGACCGCGGCGATCAGGTCCGGGTGCCTGGCCATCGCCTGGCCGGTCACGAACAGCTCGGTGATCAGGCCGGACCCGTCAGGCGCCCGGCCGTCCAGTGCCTCCCTGACGGCCTGCGGCCCCTCGGCGAGGAACAGGCGCGATCGCTCCCGCAGCGCCCTCCTGGCCAGCGCGCGTGCCGCCCTGACCCTGGACGACCGCGCGGCGGTGACCACCGCGCTCACCGGCAGCCGCCGCGGTGCCGGGTCACCGGCTAGGCGGCGGCCCTGGGCGCGTCCACGTCGGCGGGCAGCGCCTTGCGGGCGACCTCGACAAGCGCGGAGAACGCCGCCGGGTCGTTCACGGCAAGGTCGGCGAGCATCTTGCGGTCAACATCCACGCCGGCCACCTTCAGCCCCTGGATGAACCGGTTGTAGGTGATCCCGTCGGCCCGCGCCGCCGCGTTGATCCGCTGGATCCACAGCCTGCGGAACGCGCCCTTGCGGTCCTTGCGGTCGCGGTAGGCATACGCCAT
>Ga0335081_10007343_pt1 | contig 17622 bp, 15 predicted proteins | sample Lox_Sample_35_FD_206713 | JGI IMG/M metagenome (GOLD analysis project Ga0335081, IMG submission 206713) | Soil microbial communities from Loxahatchee National Wildlife Refuge, Florida, United States - Lox_Sample_3.5 | ecosystem: Environmental > Terrestrial > Soil > Wetlands | place: USA... | reverse complement strand
GTCGATGGTCGAACCCTCGCTTGTCTGCCGCGCCTTCGCGATCTTTTTTGATTCGCTCAATCTCTTCGAGGATAGCGTCGGCAAAACGGCTCCGTCGCTCCTCCGCAAAGCGATCGTCCGATTGCCCGGCTCGCGCTTTCCAAATTCTCTTGAAATCCATGCGGTCGGTTCCGAAGCCCGACTTCTCCACGGTTTTCCTCGCGCGCACGGGAAGGCGTTGCGACAAAACATGTTCGTAATGCTGTGTCCTCACAAGCTCTACGAGAAGATCGTCCCCTGCGTTCGGGTCGAGCATCATTACGGCGTCGTAGTACAAAAAGCCATACCCCATGGTGTCCTGGGAACGATCGCCTTTTGCACGCGCCTCCAGTGCGCGTGCATAACGAACCGAGTCGGCTTCGATCAAGCGGCGAATATCTGCGAGGTCTTCGGGCTCGCCGACATTCCCGAGAAGCATTGCGAGATGCGCTCGCGTGCCCACTCTCAGTCCGTCAGGCTCTGCTCCAAGCGCGGCGCCGCGCTTTAAGTAGGCACGCAACTTGTGACGTGTCTCCGCGGAGATCGAACTTCGCACATCGGGCTTCGAGATGTTCGAGGACGGCAAGACGTCCGTCAGGATATCCAGATCGAGGATTTCCGGTTCTCCGTTCAGTTTTGCGTCGATGCCCTCCAGCAGCACCGCCGGATTGATGGCCCTCAGCAGGTCCTCTACCTGACGGAACAGATTCCACTTCGCCTGATCGTGACCGGGCGGCGGAGAAAGTTCCGCACGAATTTCGCAAGCCCGTGCCAACGTGCGCGCAGCAAGCGCCGGGTCCATCACGGATGCGAGCACTGAAAGGACTCGTTGCTGCTCGCCTGCGTTCAGAAGCTCAGAGCAAAACCGTGAGTAGAGAGTTTCCCGCTCTTCATTGGAAATCTCGGTGATTAAACCACGCCACGCTCCGAACCAGTGCGACTTGTCTAACACCTTCCGCGCCGCCCAATCGCTCACCCATTTCGGATCAGACTTCTGGAGTTCATCTAGTGCCCACCGAATCTGCCCTTGGTTGTCGCCCGGTTTCATTTGTTCCGGGTTCAAGCGATCCAGCTCAGCCCTCATTCTTTCGACGATTTCGGTTCCGCCAAACGTCTGCAGAACGTGAAGGAGCCGCAACCGCTCGAAAGGGTCGGCGACGCCTTCGAACACTTGTTCGTAGGCCGCAACGACACGCGGCCATTGTGACTTCGGAATCTCATCTGGACGCGCTGTTCTCAAAACGGCAGCCAGACTCCCGTCGTCGATGGACTTCAGCAAACGCTCCACTTTTTCCGTGAATCCATACCAACCCAACATGTGCGCCGCGTTCCACTTCACCTTTGGGCTGGGATCGGCGAGAGCCATCTGCTCCACGCTTTCTGCGAACCACGGATTGCGAGCCAAATCCGTGACGAAGTTGAGACGGGCTTCTTCCGGCCAGCTGCCAACGACCTCGCGCCAGTTCTCGCCCAAGTTCGCTGGCAAAACTTCCGCACCACCGTGATAGGTGGCGAAGCGGACTTGGTCATTGGCGTCGCTCAGCAAAGGCACGATGACGTCCTTGAAATCATCAGAGCCGGTCGCCAGCATCGCGACCAGAGCGCACTGCCGATGATGCGCGTTTTTTTGTGCATACCAGGCCCGGAGACGTTTCCCAACATCGTTACGGACCTTTGCCCACACCGCAGGACCTGAGGCACCGGCGAGACCAGCGGCAAAAATTGGATCGACATGAAGGGCCATGCGAACCAGCATTTCGCCAGCTTCCAAAAACTCTGCCTTCTCGCCTTCCGCCGCGAAATCCTCTGCCAGCATGCGGAGTGAGTCGCCCCATCTCGGCTCGTTCACATATTGCTTTGCGAGTCTTCGCTGCAGCTCTGCGTCCTTGGCACGGAGGACCTCCATGAGTTCGTACTTGAGGGCACGGGCCGCGAAAAATTCCTGAAATTGTTGGTGTTGAAACCGGAAGGTCAGGCCGGGTAGGTTCAACGGCTCTAAGACGTGGTGTTTCGAGAGTTCGTTCAACAGGCTCGACGGTTCAGGTTGAGCACCGATCTGCCCGGACTTTTGCAGCGCCGCGCTCACGGAGTTCACGATTGCGCGCGCACCTGCCTCGTCGATTTCGACTCCGCCCTTTGCGGTCATCTCCATTGAGAGCGCGCCGAGGTACTTTGCAGCGTGCCCGCTCAGCGGCGCATGCTGAAGAGCGGTATGGTGCTCCTCAGATTCTTCGAGCAGCGCAATCACCGCGGCGAGGATACCCATTTCCGTCGTCGGTAGTGCGCTTCCTCGGCGGAACAACTCCGTCACTTCCGCGAGGAAAAGCGGAGTGCGCGTGAGCTCATCGAGCGCGCGGGTATTGTCCAGCCGCGCGCGAAGGTCGGTCGCCGAGTCGTTCAATGCAAGCGTCAGATATTTGTCCCGCTGTGGGCGACTCAACGTGAGGAGTTTCGCCCGAAAGGCGCCGGGCAACGGAGGCTGGAGCCGATGAGTTCGAGTTGCGACAATAATTCCGGCGGAGAAATAGTTCTGCTCCAGTTCGCGCAGCGCTTGGACCGCTGACTCGGCCGTTGCTTCAGAGATCTCGTTCCAGCCGTTCAGCAGGAAGGAAAAAGGCTCGGTTCCGCGCAATTCGAGCAGAGTTCCCGCGTCCAAGCCCCTCTTCGCAAAGGCCGGCGTGCCGGCGATGAATTGAAGAATGTCAGTGCCGGTTCTAACCCAAAAGGGGAGATCGACTAGGAAAGGAAGCCCGCCCTCGGCGAGCGTCCTCTGCGCGATCTGGATCAGCGTAGTGGTTTTTCCACGCCCGGCGGGAGCTTCGAGAATGATTCGCCGGCCCTGCGACAGGGATGCTCGTATATCATCGATGCTCAATCGCTCGCGGGATTCACGGCCTTCTTCGATTGTCTCCGCGTCGAGGTCGATCAGCGGACGCCCGGCGAGTCTTGGACGTCGCGACCACGAGTCGATCACTTCTGCGGCCGCTTCGCGCGCTCGCGCAACGACAGTCTGAATTTCAGGTTTGCCTTCGATGTGAATGCCTAGCTGCGACCTGCAGATACCGGCGTTCGCCGGATCGATGAGTGAGGTGATCAGATCCTCTCGTGGCATCACTAATAGATCCAGGCCGAATTCCTTTTTCAAATCCTCAGCCCACTTCTTCTCTTTATGTTTGGTGACCTCACCGGGGGTAGCAAAGACCAGGAGGCGAACGTCAGGGTATTTTTTGACAACCTTGGTCGCATCCTCCGCGACCTTTTCGTATTCCGGCGTCAGCGAGCACGCCAAGCCTATGCCTCTTCCGTCAGGCTCAAGGTCGCCTCTCGCGTGAGCATCGAGTCCCAGATCGTATCGGCGCTCACTGGCGACTAGGCGCGGCCATTTCTGTTTGGCCAACACAACGCCGAGTCCCTGAAACTTGAACGCTTGTTCCTCGGCGATCAGCTCATCGAGTGCCTTTTCGACATCGGTCCGCAGAGGCATTTACGTCGAGACCGGGGAGATAGGTGATTTTTGGCTTGGAAGGCCAGCGAGTTCGCGCGGACGTCCTAGGGCTGCTGCGGCACCATCGCCTCGTAGCAGCGCGTCGCATAGCGATTTCACGATTCGTTGGTACTCGCGCCCGATTTCGAGCAGGGCCCGAAGGAAACCGATGGACGCGCTTTCGCCTGTCTCGGCAGGACTTATATTGCGGTCAGCCTGCACAGCGGTCTTCTCCGCCTTGTGTGGGTTAGGAGCTTCGGGGACCTCCTTGTCCCCGCGCTCCACTTTCTCTTAGACGATAACAACACTTACCGCCAGGGTAAAGGGGTAGAGCGAAGAACCAACGCATCGAGAAGCGATGGAAAGGAAATTGGCCCAGTTCGTCGGAGCAGATGAAACCAGAAGTGCAGAAGGCCAACGCTAAAACGACCTGGACTGAAGAACGGGTCGCAGCGCCTGTGCGTCAAGGGGATCGGTCTGCGGTCCAGTGGTTTGGCGGCATGCGCGTTTACGCGACCATGCTCGCGTCAAAAAATATCCGTCTCTCGCATGCCGTGCCGCGCAGCCAACGCCGCGTGTCGGCGGACCAATGCCAAGTAATTTTTCCGCCCCCTCGACTTTGAACAGTTTCCGATAGGACCGTACCGTGCCCGGAGCAGCCAAAAATTCATGCGATTGACGAGCGCCGCATCTTTCAGTGAAGGTCTAACGTTCATTTTTTGAGAGTTTCTCCGCGGGGCGCATGCGCCCCATTTTTCAGCGAGAATCTAGGAGCTATTGCTGATTCGAAAGGACTTGACCCGAACAGTCATACCGATTCCTCTACCCATACATGGAAATGAAAGTCGTTCAATTGCGATGAAAACCACTGAACGGCTTGGAAAACGCGGTCTCTAGATATCTGTACGGGCTGCAGACTGCGATTCCACCTCCCTCCGTCGGGAAGCTGTGCTTGAGTGGTTGCCTCGACTCTGATTCCTCAGGAAGTGCCCTCAGTAGCGCTTGGGTTGCACTGCGCCGGATCTTCTCAGCGTGGCGCTATCATCGTGGCTTCTACTCGCTTGCTGCGGTGGTGGAGGCTAAAACGCAGTATTAAAGAAGAGACAAGTGCTAGTCCCGCAGGCTGGTGCCTCTTACGCGACGGCCAAGTCCTCTAGCTTGGCCGTCTTTTCTTTCAGTATTACCAGAGTAAATGCCCCGAGAAAGCAAGCCAACCGATCTCGCCGGCCAGCACTTCGGTCGTCTGATGGCGCTGTAAAGGACGGCCACTTACCACTTACATCACCGGCAGGAAGGCGATGTGGCTCTGCAAGTGCGACTGCGGCAAGGAGATGTGTGAACTGTTTCTCCGCCGGCGGCTTTAGTTTGGATTCGATTTCCGTGGCCGTGAGAGGACGGTCCGCAAGGAATGGCTATGGAAGAGGAATAAAAACTTACTGGCTAAACATGACCGTCTTGCATTTCTCGACCCAGGCGTCGAGGCGGTTTCCCGGGCGACGGGAAATCGAGACCCTGGATACGGTGCGCCAATCGCACCTAGAACAACGTGACTGGAACTTTGCTCTGAACACCATCCTGGTTTTTCTCCTCTGCCTCGACCATCGCCAAGGCCGCTTCGATCTTGTCCCACATCTTCTTGCCGTCTTCGTGTTGGTAATGCTCCGGGTAATGCACGACATCGCGGTCGCTCTTCAGAACATACTCGTCGCCGAGAATCACCTGGCACGCTTCGTCCATGCACGACTTCATCGCCGCGTCCACTTCTTTCCACGAATCCGCGGGCGCTGTGTAAAACAACGCATCGTGGACGGTGGCTCCGACGTCGATGCCGCGCTCTGTCGCGAGACAAACACTGAGGCGCATGATCTCTGCGCAGTTCCCTTGCATCGGCAAGTTCAATGCTGAGCGAAGATCGTGGCCTGTGGCTCTCTTCGGCATCCACAGTTTCCAGCCGCACTCCGTCTCGACGAAGCCGTTGAAGGCCCTGTTCTCGTCGTTGATCGCCAGCCAGTTTTGATACTTCGGGTAGAGCCGCGCTTCCTTCTGTTGATAGATACGCGCCTGTCCGATGGTGATGTTGAGAACCTTCGCGAGTCCCTCCGGTGTCTGGCCGTACTGGCCAGCAAGAACAACGGGCTTGAACTTGTTGCGCAGTTCGCGGTGCGTCTCTTTTGTCGCCGTGTAATCGCAGAAGCCGTAGTCAGCGGCCTTGACGAGGTACGCGTCGCGGTGCAGATAGTGGCCCCACCTTTTCTTGTCACCAGCGAGCGCCGCAGCGATCCCGTACTCTGCGTTGCTCCAGTCACGATGGATCAGAACTTGGCCGGCGTGCGGTGCGAGCAACGAGCGCAGGGCCTTGGTTGCATTAGGAATGTTCTCTGCGGTCGAAGGCTGTGAACGCGAGGAGCGAGCCTTGAACGGACGCACGCTGCAACGGTTGCGGCCATCCGGGCCGACCGGAAACTTGAACTCGGATTTTGCCAGCACGAGGAACTTGCGAAGCTGGCGGTAGTCTTCGATCACCACAAACTTTTCGGAGTAAGCCGTGGCCATGGGTTCCAGAACGAGATCGTCATTGGCGCTCGCCCAGCCGGAACTGTTGAACTCCCAGGTGCTCTCATCGAAGCCCATGCTGCGCACCCAAGCCGTGTAGCCTTTGTTAGAAAAATGTGGATCGCTTTTCTTGTCCCATGTGTGGATACCGGCCTGCCATTCATCTTCGAAGGAATGCACGACCGAGCGCCGTACGGCCTTCGTGTTCCTCTTTAACTGATCTAATTTTACCGCGTCCACTGGTACGCCATTCCACTCGACGCAGGTCATCGCCTTCATGCAGCGCCCGCGGTGGAGCGCCTGATCAATGTCTTCTATCTGCCCAATCATCTTGCCGAGGAGCAAACGCGTCATCTTCACGTCACCCCGGCAATACTCAACGATGTGATTCATTTCTTCGCTGGTGAACGGGAACCCTTGGCCGATGCGGATGCGGTTCGCGTCCTTCTGGTCATGCGAGACCGTGTCGAAGATTCCGTAGTCATGCAGCGTGCTGACAAGATCGGTGAGGATCTCGTTGCCTTGGCGATCTGTAATATTGTTTGTGAGATTTCGGCGCTCAACCCAGAGGTCGAGAACGTTGTACGGTAGGCCCCAGCCCGCAGCCAGGGAAAAGCCAAGATCGGCGGTGGCGCTGAAGAGAACGTGAAGAACGTCCGGGCCGAAGGGCAGCGGATTTGCCGGTCGATGCTCTTCATGCTCGAACACCACGGTGACTGTCGCTCCGCTGCGTACCTCGACCCCGCACATGCAAACGGGGCCGAAGTGCTCGCCGGGTGTGATGACGAATTCCGAGTCCCACACCCAGATTTCCCGGAACGACTTGAGCAGGCGCTCCATCTCAGTTGGCCTGCTCCTCGGCTGGTTCTACGTCGGCGAAGTCTTCGTCCTGCGGGAAAAGCAGGCGGTTGACGACTTCGTGGTCGACGCGGGTGATCAGTTTCTCGTCGAACGCCATTTCGAGGAGTTCGTCGAGCGTCTTGTTCGACCATTCCGGCTCGCGCCGAAGCTGGCGGGCGTACTCGAATTCATACGCCTTCTGAGTGCCGTTCCAGCGCTGCTTGATCCACGAGGCGCGGGCCTCGTTCACGATGCGCCGGGTGGATTGCTTGGGCGAACGATCACTCTGCTTGGCCAGATAGAAGAACTCTGTGCCGTCGTGCGTGATCGCGCGTGTGAGCAGTGCGGGCATAACGAACTGATCCAGTTCGTCGGGGAACTCAACTTCGGGATCGAGAAACCAAATCCCTTCGTCGGGGCCTGACGTGATGATGAGCAGATCGACTGGCACGGTCTGTGCCGGATCGCGGTGGCAACGGAACCACCACGACTTGTCGGGCGTGCGAACCGGAACAGATGTCTGGTTCCGTTTCGCGCGGTTGGCGTCGCCGCCCTTGTTGGCCGCAGCGGAACGCTTCTTGCGGAGCTTCGCTGCGATCCCTTCACCGCTGGGCGAAGGGTTGGTCGGCGTGGTTGAGGTTTGGGGCTGAGCGGCGGCAGTGCTGCTGCCGCGCCCCTTCCCATTCGGATTGGCCGCGGGATCGAACGGACGTTCCATGTCCGCCGCCTCCTGCGGGTTGTTTTGGAGATTGCTCACTAAATTTTCCTTAGTAAGTCGCTTCGCGGGAGGACGCACAGGCTGGCAGACTGCACCGGCTTGACGGACTCTTCCGCGCCACCATTCGGACGTCCATTCTGGAGTCGGTGCCAGCGCGGACGGGGCAACCAGTGGAGGGCTGCCCCTGCCTAGATCAAGGCGTCCACCATATCAATACTGGATTCCGAGCAATGTGAAAGAAAGTTTGAGCGCCCGCACGGGCAGGGGGGTCAGGTTGGCAGACGGGTCAGGCTGGCTGGGCTAAGCAGGAGTGACAGGCAAGGCGGGCAATCTTCGAAAGCTGACCCCCGTGCCCCCCTTGCCTGACCCCCGTGACCTCCGTGCACACCCGCGCTTGTCAAATTCTCAGTGGCCATGGAAAAACAGATGCGTGACCCCTCTGACCCCGCTGCCTGGCCAGCCCATCAACATATATAAAGAGAAAACCTAAGAGAGTATGGGTTATAGGGTGTTAGTCAGAAACGCCCTTGCGCGGACAGCTTCGGATTGGGCACGGGTCTTTTGTGCGCATCTCGCCGTCAGAGCCTTGCCCACTCCTCGGGGGTCAGGACGCGCACGCGGTCAGCCAAGCTGGAGCCGACGCAGTAGGAAGCCGGAACGTCCGGTACTTGTATCCTCGCTTGTTGCGCCCGAACTTCGGCTTTTTTCGCACGCGCCAGGGCGCGGAGGTCGATCTTCTCCATGCGTTTGCCCCCGTCGTCAACGGGCGCGAAAGGGGTACGCTGCGGCTCTTTCCACTTGCCGCGCTCGATCTGACGGGCCTCGAACTCGACGCGCTGCCAGCGGTACTCGTAGCGGCGCCGCATGACCTCGTTGACGAACGGATTATGGTGCAAAGTCTTCGGGATGGGAAAGGTGATCGGCACGGCCTGCGGTTGCCGGCCTGTCTGAAACTTCTTAGGACCCAGGGTGAGGAACTCCTCGCGGAAGCAGCTGCAGGACTGCGCATGGCCGCGCTGGAGTTGGTTCTGTGTCGTCTCGTGACCGCGCGTCCCACAATCGCAATCGCACGCCCAAAGCGCCTTTCCGTGCCTCGACCCGACTCGCCTGACCACAGTCAGGCGACCGAACCGCTCGCCAGTAAGATCAACCGCTTTGAACTTGCCGGTTTCCCGGCGCAGGCACCCGCACGACTTGGTGAGACCGCGTGTTAATCCACTGGCCGTAGCGACGGATGATGCGCCGCAGTCGCAATCGCAACGCCAGGCCGTGAAAGGGCGACCGCTGTAAATAAGATCGGCGGCTCGCTCGCGGGCGATAAGCCTGCCGAACCGCTGGCCGGTGATGTCAACGGCCTTCGGCATAGCTCAGCTTCTCGCAGTACTCGCAGTCAAGACGATGGTAGGCGGGGTCGTCGCTGAGCATCAGCGGCATTGTTTCGCCGCATTCGGGGCAGGTCCAGTCGGGTTCGGGCAGTCGTTTCACAATGAAAAAGGGCACCAAGCTAGAGGACTTGGTGCCCGGTTAGAAGAGGCTCTTGTCCTATCCTTAGATACTGAGATTTCAGCTTGGCCAGCTAAGTTGAATCCGCTATGTTTCCGGCGAGTAAGGACGCCGTGCTGACGTTTTTGGCGGCCTTGGAAACCGTGATCGGCGTGAAGGTTGCCGCGAAGCTGCCCAATATGACGGCCACCGAACTCGTTGTTTCGGTCGTCGCCCTCCGCCGGAGGTTCGTGGCGTGAAGGAAATCCTAAGCCATGCCAAAATCTTAGGCGCCCTCGATGTAGAGTTCTCCCATCTTCCAGAACGTCATGGTGCGACTGTCATAGGTCTCGGGATTAGCAGCCCGCCCACCGGGATCTTGGAGGATCGTCCCCTGGATACTCGGTGGCCCGTCGCCCACGAGAGAAAATTGTACAAAGTAGAAATGAAGACCATCCCTTTGGGTGAGGAACCCAGTGTAGTAGCGTGTTTCTACCTTGGGTGCTCCTCCGGACATGCTCTCCTCTGTGTGGTGAAAGTAGTGCCTGAGGACCACCACATCACGGTTGATCGCTATGCCTTCGTATGGGATGGGTTCGCCCTCCGCGACACCGCGGAAATTGATGTGCTGCTCCGCTGGCTTTTCGTGATGTTCCATATGTTTCCTCTCCTTTTTATCTTTGAAAAATTTACAGCTCAAGCCACTGCCCACGCCTTTTCCGCATCGAACTCCGGTCAAAATGCATGTGGGAGTCGTCCATTTCTCTCCGGCTCTTCAGCCTGCGTTTCCCGGGGCCAGAGGTGCTGCTTCAAAACTCTTGTTGCTCGCGGCCACGTATCTGGGCCCCGCTTTCTCCCGCCCCAATCCGTGCCGCCGCCAGTCTCGATAAAACTGGCAACAGTCTTCGCTCATTGTTCCTCCTGTGGCCTCGCCGGGCATGCTGAATGGTGGCGCCATACCCTGGCCGCGTAGTCGAACGTGCCTAAGCACGTGCAGCCGGGGTCGTCTAGGATGCAGCTTGGTCGCGGCGTGGGACGTCCCCTTCCAGCTGTACCTTCCGGCCCGGAAACCTCATCGGCATGCGCCGCCACAAATGCGCGCATCACCGCCTCGATTTCGTAAATCGCCGCCAGGATTTCACGTATCGCCGCTGAGGTTTCGCGTCTTGTCATCGTCCCACCTCTCCCATCAATCGGATTACAGTTTCCCTCGCCTCCCAGTTGATACGCCTGGACGTCGAGAACCGTAGTCGCTAAAATCGAACAGCAACCTGCTACAGATTCGATCGAGCCACGCGCGGCCTGGTTTTTGGTCGGCCGTCATAGGTAACCCACCGAATCGAGTCCCGATTCCGGGAGCACCCGATAGGAGCTCCGGTCTGGTGTTTCGAAGACGTGCATGACTTCGCGGTAGACTTCGATCTCGTCCCCGCCCCAGACACCGAGGTAGACCATCGGCTTCCCGTCCACGAGGTACTCGCGCCCTATCGTGAAATTCGGGGAGCCGGTCCCTTCCGGGGCCCGGGCCAGGGCGCCGCGCGCGAGGGCTCCGTCCCACAGGCGCCTGAACAAGGCATGAAACTTTTCGTGACAGCGGCGGCACGCGTCCTCACCGTTCCCTTCACATTCGAATCTCCGACCGCACTTCTTGCACATCATGCCGCCTCCTCAGCCGGGTTGCTTCCGAGCCCCACTCTTGTTTTGACGAACTGTTCGTATGGGCTCATCAGAGAGCCTCCAACCGATCTTCTCGTGATCCTTGAAGTACCGCGAAGAGCCCACGGCCAATTCGCCCGATACGACGCCATATCGCTTTGCGGACGCGCGCTAGTTTGCTTGGCTTTGCCTGTTCCGCACGGCGAATACGGTACACGGGGCCAGGCATCAGACTTAACTCGACCTCTTCCTGGTTGAAATGACCGCGGGCGAACGCGGCGATCTCAAAGGCCTGTTCTGTAGTAGCGTGAAACTCAAACGGGACCATCGGCTCGCTGCAAAGGCGACGCTTATATATCCATTTACCTTGCGACCAATGGTTCTCGGTCGATCCACCACTGATTTTGAGCACGCGGCCATCGAACTTTTTGCGATGCCCAGCTGTGAACACCAGGCAGTCGTTATCCGCAACGGGGACAAGGATCCTCCAGCGAGGGCGGTCGTCGAGCGTGACGGTACTTCGGTCTCGACCGACGCGAATAAACCGGCCGGTCAGGTCTTTATCGATCTTTTTGTGGCCTTTGCTCATTGTCGTTTCGTCGCTGCGGTCTATCCTTGGTAACTGAAGTTCGTTAATTAACTCATCTTCATTCACGTACATTTTCGTCTGATTTTCAGCGAGGGTCACGCTGCCGATTGCAACCTCGGGAGAACCCCAGGTTTATGCGGCAAATGAACCAATCTGAAACTCACGCCAGCAATTGTGGGCTTCGCACGTTGCGTGCAGCACAACCAACTCTGTACCTTAAGGTCTTCGGCGGCTTGAAAAGGGTAGGCCTTTCTGGGTGCAGCTTCGCTCGCGGACGGATTCGTCGCACACAATGCGGATTGTGGATGGACGAAGAACCAGAGTTAAGGGGCGAATTGCAACTTGCGGAGGCCCGACTCGATGAGCCGTTATTCTTTTGTGGAGAAGACGACGGACCGAGACGTAGGGTCGCGAGGATGCGGCGACCAAAGGGGGTGTGGAAGTCTTGAGGCCTCATGAGACTTGCTCCGGTCGTAGACGTCGTACCATCGGCATGTAGCGTCAAGAACCCGAGAATCCAGAGAACAAGCTGAATTTCCTCTTTCACACCCACTTGCTGACACATGCGCCGCATGCGCTTCTGAATCGCTTGTCTACTGATGCCTATCTCCTGCTCCATATTTTTGGCCGTGTAACCGAGAATGGTTAAAAACAAGATTTGGCAATCGGTTTGGTCCCAATGTCTCATCACATACTCTTGGCGATGCTTTCGTCTGACCTGGGCATCCGTATAGACCTTAACGGTCGTTCCGCGCAGCCCGGGGTCATTTGGGTGAGTGTCACGCCAATCTTGCTCTATTTGATTGTCGCTCAGAAGCAGCACAGGTTTTTCCTGAGCGGTCTTGAAATCAGCCACTTTTGGCTTCCGAGCAGGTCTCTTCGAGGAAGATGGATTTTGTGCTGAAGCCTTGCGGGTACTCATAACTGCAGGTTAAGCACTGCCAAATTTCAGCTCCAGCGCTTTCAGCAGTTTGGCGGCCTATGGATTAACTTTGTAGGTGAGAACAAAAACAGGAGTAAGTCCTTCCGACGCAAAGTTCAGAATTTATCAAAAGAAGAGGTTGGGGTGTCTTCTGTACCGAAATCCTTCGATTGACCACTCCAAGACCGCCGCTGGAAACAAACCACTTCACGGCCGCGAAATTCCAAATTGATGCTGTGCCAGAATCTACAGTCTTCGAACCACCAATCCGTACTTCCAGATTTGTTCAAACCTGCGGCGAAGAGCGCGGGGCTTGACTATTTTGAAAGGACTGGAGCAAATTTGTCGACAACTCCGAGGAGAATGTCGAGGGCAGCCTTGGTTCCCGCAGCCCAAAGGAACAAGGCTAGGTAGTCTCCCAGCGACCCCCAAGGCTTGGCGATGTAGAACGTGTTCAACCCGGTCAGGAGCCCAATCAATCCCGCAAAGACCGTGGTTGCCCAGTCGGACCGCCAGATCGCCGTTCTCACCTGCGCTACACGACGCGCTGGGTCGGCGTCCAGCCGGAGGGCGGATGCTTTCGCCGGCAAAGCCCAGGTGTACTGTGACAGAATATTGGACGAAGAAGGCGCGAATTTTATCGCGTCCGTAAAGGTCGTGAGCGCCTTCAACCGGGGTGCCACAGGTTGCATCTGTGCCAACTGGCCAGCAATTGTATTCAACGTCCCACCGAAGCCCGCGAGTTGCGTCAACTCCGCTGCGCTGGCAACCTCCCACAGTTGCGTCGGAAGCACTTCAAACTTTTGTTGGAGAGTCTTCCAGAGTGTCTTTTGGTCGTCTGTCGTCATGCGGTTTTCGGGAATTTGAGAAAACGCGTCGCGGAGCGCGAGAGCTTTCTTGAAGGCGTTCGACCAATCTTCCAAAACGGCTTGCAGCGAGGATGCCTGGTCGTTCAATGCGGAAATCTTCGCCGTGTTCACGGCGCCCTGGGCCATCAATCGCTCGGCGGCATGCACGGCCTGCGGGTCATTCGCTGGGTCAGGCCGGAAGTCCGACTGACCAATCTCGTCTTGGACGGTCTCAACCGCTTCGGTAAGAGACAGGAGGGTTTTGGCAAATTCGGGCCAAGCGGCAAACGCGGATTGCAAGGACTGAATGTCTGCCAAGGCGTTCAGATAAGCGGGGTCACTGGGATTCACCGCGGTTGCTTTTCGCTGTTCGAGCGAAGTCCCATACTGCCGTATTTCCTTGAGCTGGCGCTCCACATCCGTCTGCATGGACAATTCGGAAAACGGCTGGCCCTCGGCGATCTTCTCGAATCGCTGACTGCTCGCGCGATACGCCAAAGCGAGTTCCGCTTCCTGCTCGCGCAAACCCCACGCAATCCGAACGACGCCGAGATAGCGCTTGACCCAAAACGCCAGGTACGTTCCGACGACAATCACAAGAATCGGGTAGAGAATAATGTCTTTGGCGATGATCGTCAGATCCACCGTGGTCTTTTCCGGGTATTGCCCGATCGTGATGTCGCCTTCGTATTTTCCGGTTGCCGACGGATCGTCGATCGCCAGTTCCCGCATCTTTCCTGGCGTGCACCGATAGTCTGCGGTCATCGAATCACCGGAATCCGATCGTAATGCCGCTGGCAAGATGGTGCATGGGTCAGAAGTTTCGTAGGGATGCTTGAGGGGTATATGCACGATTAAGGAGTGCCACGGAGACGAACTCCCGAGCGGTGCCAGTCTCCAGATGTAGGCTGTGACCTTGGGTAGGATGGGTGGGAGCCCAGCGACCGTAATCTTGAATTGCTGTTGGCTGGGTTCAGTTTTTCCGGAACTGTCCCTCAGAATCAGCGTAACTAGATAGCTTCCGGTTGCAGGTACCTTCTGAGCGTCGGCCTGGACGACGAAGCGATGCACTTCGTTCGCTCGAATCGTTGCCTCAGACTCGGTGAGTGCTATCGGCAACGCGGAGTTACCTTCGATCGTTTCGGGGACCACGCGCAGCTCGGTCTTCACGGTGATCGTGTCGGAAGACGGGTTCGAGATGAGAACCGCACCGTTGCCGTCGTGAATCTGTGCCCACGTCAGAACGGGAGCCGATTTGAGCGAACCCACGAGCGTCAAAGGAGACGCTGAAGGATTACAGTTCGTCGGATTCGCGACCAAAGCCAGAAAAAAGCATCCAAGGGCGACTCGCATTCGCGCTTCCCCCCGCCAAGAATTTTGATACTATACTACGTCCATGCGGCAGCATTATCTCTATAACTTAACAGCTAATATGTTGCAACTGACGCCTCGACCTTGAAAACCAGAGGAGGTCCTATGGAGAAGCGTACCGGAACACTCGAAGTCATCGGGCGAGAGTCTCGCCTGAACGGAGCACTCTTGGCGATGTGCGATTCCCAAAACGACCCGATTCAGGAAGCCACCGGCTTCCTGCAAGACAAAGGTCTCCAATCCGGCGATTCCATCTGGGTAACCGGCTCGGACGGCCACGTAGGCAATACCCCTGTCTTTTGCATCACCGACGCCGGCAAGAGCACCGCCCTCGCTATGGTGACCGCGACGGCCGCCGTGGAGAAGGTCGCGGCAAAGCCGAAGAAAAAAGCGGCGAAAGCCGGCAAGAAGAAAACGGCCAAGCCGAAAGGCAAGAAGAGCGCGAAACGTGCACCGAAGGGACGGCGCAAGAAGCCATGAGAAGCCCACTCACAGCCCTTCTTACTGCCGGCCTCGCTCTCTTCCTCGCGTCGTGCGAAGAACCGAATACGCCCCGCGAGAAACAAATCGCGGCTCGCGACCAACTGTCGAACGGCATCGCCGTAGGAAAACCCAAGGTGTACGACGATTCGGTTCTACAAATGATGTTGAACAACGCGCAGAGCCGGTTGGTGAGTTTGCAGGTGCTCGATCAAACTGGCATTGCCAGTCGCCTCGGCAGCATCACCGGCGCGAACCAACAAATATCGAGCTTCGCCGTGGCCGTGCAGGGTCCCCCTACCCCGCAGTCCGTGGTCACCGCAAATGGTGCTACTAGCCAAGTGGCCGCGACCGTAAAACCAACCGCGTCGGACAACAGTACCGTAACCACAACCAACGCACCCGTTCAAAATGTTGTCACGACCGTTCCCCAATTCAGTCCACCGACCGCAACGGCACCCGCCCCGAGCACCTCACTACCGTCCTCTTTTTCCGTTTCTGCGTCGGATATCTTGAACGAGCAGATGCAACTGACCTACGAGATCGCGAACTATAACCTGCTCATCGGCGGCCCTTTGAATGACCACGTCACTCGCGTGATGCAGCCCAACGGTCAAGTTTGGACGGTGGACAAGCCCCATCTGACGCTGGGCTTTCCGATTACGATCAATCCGGACAAACGATTCAAAGATGCCGTTGCCGTCGTTGAGGTGGAAGTGGAAACGCTGCCCGACGCCTTGAACGACGAACCGCCGGCCATCGCCGCCTTGTTACCCCGGGAGAAGACCTACAACGTAGCGGCGATCAAGGATCATTCCGGGCAAATCGGCGCCGGCGTTGTGACGCAGGTGGCCGGCATTTCCGGATCGTACTTGTTCGGACGCAAGACCTACTATGTCGTAAAAGACCAGGACACTGTCGCCCTCACGTTTAAGCCGGAAGCACAACACTCCCGTGACGACCAGAGGATCGGATTTTCCTGGGAGTTCCGTCCGGTCCTCGGCGAAAACTACGTAAAACCCGGTTTGAAGCAAACTTTTGTTCAGCTAGCGTTTCCGGTACCGGCCCACGCTCCGGTGATCGGCAAGGTCTTGGTGCGCACCTATTGGCGCAAATACGATCGGAATACTGGCCTCGCGAAAGAAATCGTAAGCAACTCACTCCACGAAGACGCCATTGTTCCCATTCCGACCTTTCCGATGGAACAGAAGACGCCGCTCTTCGGTGTAAGGAATATAGAAGATTTGGGTGGCGGACAGATGCTGGTTCGCCTGGAAGGAAGTTTTCTCGGCGGAACCTACGTTCGAGTCGGATCTTCTCTTCTCCAGGCTGGCTCCACTGGTTTCACAACGGAGTACGAAGGCATCCGTTTTACTGCGTCCATCGCCGACCTGGCCCAAAAAAAGACAGTCCTGGTCACCCGGGATGGAACGGAGTCTCCGATCTACCTCGCTCGCTGCGGTAAGAGCGATCCCTTCGATATACAAGCAACCGTTGCCGCCATCGATGAGATCAACAGTCTTCTGACGGTCAGGATGGACGACGTACCGCCGAGTTGCGGACTCCCCGTGATCGTGATCGGCGGGAAGGCTTTTGGCTATTCCGACGCTCCCGTCAAGCGGGAGTCGGACGGAATACACACCACTCTCTCCGTACTTCTGCCCACCGGCTTTCTCTTTGCAAATCCCGATCTCGCCGTTCATCCTGTGTTGGCCGATTCTCGCTATGTGGGAAAAGCGAATCTCTTCGGACCCGATGTCGAACCTTATCGCTTGTTGTACCTGCGGCAAGACGCCGACAACGCGTATTACCTGGTTTACGGACGAGGGCTGGACGACGCGGACGTCGTTTCGCCTGACGACCTGGATCTCGACGAGATTGCGGACGGCAACGAAAGCAACACCATGCGCACTCTGAAGGTTCCGCTCAAGACTGCAAAGTCCCTGAAGGCGCTTGTTTTGCAGTCCGCAAACGACAGGCCCTTCATCGTTTCCGTACCAGCACTGCCAACCACCGATACCACCAAGGACGGGGCGGACGGGCCGAAATTCCAGGAACGCGTCACCGTCGGAGCGGATCAAGCGGTCGTGGTAGGTGACGGTCTCGACAAAGTGCAAAAGGTCCTGTTTCAGAAGCAAGAGCTCACCAATATCGAAAAATCCGACGACGGAAAGTCGCTCAAGATCAAAGGGCTCGCTGCCGCTGGAGTGACCGCTGTCGCGACGACGCAAAGCATCGACCTCATTCTTGCTTCCGGAAAAGTCACTGTGAAGCTCGAGGTCGTGACGAGCAAAGTGGAAAATGTAACGAAGTAGCCTTGGCGTGAGGCGTGGAAATGAAGAGGCCGTTGGCGATCGCTTTTCTCGTGGCCCTGGTGGGTGTGGGCGCGATGCAATCCACGCCCCAGGCCGCGGACGTAGAAACGAGCTACTGCGATGCCATCGACGCCTGGAAAGCGTCGGAAAAACGGACCATCTCCCCCAAAGCCCAGAAAGCCATTGCCTTCGCCTTCGCTGAATACGATCCGGAATTCCTAAACGGGGATACTGTCTGGAACGATTCTCCACGAACACGCAGAGACAGCTTTCTTATCTGTTACCTCGACCGGTTGCGCGACCGCTTTCCTTCGTTCGAAGCGGTTGGCTCGATCCACCACAACCA
>Ga0335081_10007342_pt1 | contig 17622 bp, 16 predicted proteins | sample Lox_Sample_35_FD_206713 | JGI IMG/M metagenome (GOLD analysis project Ga0335081, IMG submission 206713) | Soil microbial communities from Loxahatchee National Wildlife Refuge, Florida, United States - Lox_Sample_3.5 | ecosystem: Environmental > Terrestrial > Soil > Wetlands | place: USA... | reverse complement strand
ATGCAGCGCTGTAGGACTGTCTCGAACACTCGCCGCAGCAGATCGGCCTCGCGGAAGCGGCCATGCCGGTTCTTCGAGAAGGTCGAATGATCGGGGACATGCCCGTCGAGCCCAAGCCTACAAAACCATCGATAGGCCAGATTGAGGTGGACTTCCTGGCACAGTCGCCGCTCCGATCGAATGCCGAAGCAATAGCCTACGATCAGCATTCTGATCATCAGCTCTGGATCAATCGATGGCCGGCCCATCGTGCTGTAGAATGCCGCCAGCTCCCGCCTCACACCCTCAAACTCGACGAACCTGTCGATGGAGCGCAGCAGATAATCAGCGGGAACGTGCCTCTCTAGCGAGAACTCATAGAACAACGCAGCCTGTTCGACTTGCCGGTGCCCCATCATGATTCGCAGTCCTGCTTCTCGCAGCGACTGAATCAGCAAAAATCAACCCTCGCAACCGCAGACTTTTTCAACAAAATCGGCCAGGAGGCGACATCAGAGAACTCTATTCGATCACTTCGCCCGCCGTTGCGAGTAATGACTGGGGAACTGCCAGCCCCGAGCGACTTTGCGGATTTGCGCCTAAACAAAAGCCATTACCACATGAGCCTGAATTTTGGCGGCAACTTCGGCGCTTCCGTGTTTCTGCGCAATGGCCGACGCAGCATAATCCGTTGCGGCTCCCAGTTTTCCCGCATCTCGAGCTTCGATTTCATTACGAAGAGGAGTTCCCTGACAGTAGGCAATTGCGGGATGGCGCGGTGAGGCGGCCCGGCTCTGTTCGGCCTTGGTGTCAATTATTACGCGGGAGAAACCTGCTTCCGCCAACTCGCTCCGGATTAGAGCCTTGTCATGGTAGCCGTGCGGCGTACGCGCCAAAAAGCGCGGTGGATCGTTAGGAAAGAAATCGGCAAGCGCGTTTGTCACATCATCCGCAAAAGCGTTCTCTTCGATCTTGTCCCATACATTAAACGCGAAACAACCTCCCGGCTTCAGGACGCGCTTTGCTTCACGATAGCCAGATAACCGGTCCGGAAAAAACATCACGCCGAACTGGCAACAGACGACGTCGAAGGCTGCATTTTCGAACGGCAGTACCTGTGCATCGGCTTTGCGCCAACTGACGCGCCCGTTTGGCTCCCGCTGAGCAGCAGCATAATCCAGCATTGGCTGGTTGAGATCGGTTACAATATAGTTTGTCTTGAGCGACAGTTTTGGCGCCAATGCGCGGGTGACAACGCCAGTACCGGCAGCTGTCTCGAGAACGTCGCCGGCCGATAATGACGCCACCCGGCGGGCCAGATCCTCGGCAAACCCCTGGAAAATCAAAGGGACCAAGTACCGATCATACTTAGTCGGGATCGAGCCGGCAAACACTTTGTCTATTTCCGACATCGCTCGTGTCCCATCGCGCTCGGCAGATAAGTGGAGACTAGCATATCTCGTTTTCCGCAATGTCCGCATTGGGTCAGGAACGACCGATTTGCCATGTCTTCGCAATGTCGGCTTGATCCCCAGTTTCAGACTCAATGCTGTGTCGCGGCAAACGACGTTCCGGGCCAATCGCTACAGATTTGCCCTGTCCGCCACAGGTCCGTTCATCACCCAATCGCAGACATGAGGGCGGGCCATCGTCGGGCGACGTTCTGTGCCATTTTCAGAAGTCGCTTCTACTCGATCACCTCGTCGGCGCGTGCGGACAAGTCAGGCGGCACCTCAATGCCTAGTGCCTTGGCGGTCTTGAGGTTGATCACTAAGTCGAACTTCGTCGGTAGCGTGGCGGGCATGTCCGCTGGTTTCTCGCCCTTCAGTATGCGCGCGGCGTAAACGCCGGCCTGTCGATAGGCGTCCGTCTGGCTCGCACCGTAGCTCATCAGACCTCCGGCCGCCGCCTGCTCGGGCAAGACATAGATCACTGGCAGGGCGTAGCGGGCAGCCAGGGCGACCAGTTGTTGACGATGAGCAACAAAAAAACGCGTCTGACCCTACAACAAGCGCACCGACCTTCTGTTGGGCAAAGGTTGCGAAAGTGGTCTCGATCTCCCGTTCGCTGCTCGCGCCGACCACTTGGATTCGCCGCCCGATTACACGCCCGGCATTCAGTAGGTCCTCAGTCTCAGCAGGCGTGTTTGGATTGGCTGGATTGATCAGGTATCCGATCGATGTGGCATTCGGCACGATCTCATGTAGCAATTCCAGTCGCTTTGACCCCGTTTCATTGTTTTGAAAACTTATGCCCGTGATATTGCCACCCGGGCGATTGAGGCTCTGCACGAGGCCCTCCTTGACCGGGTCGCCGGCGGTCGTAAACACGATGGGTATCGTTTTGGTGGCGCTTTTAGCTGCAACCGCGGCGGCGGTGGTGCCAGTTGCAAGAATTACGGTCGCCGGCAGGTTGACCAGTTCGGTTGCCAACGCTCGCAACCTGTCGTAGCGGCCTTCCGCCCAGCGGAATTCGATTGCGACATTGCGACCATCGACAAAGCCAGCTCCGACCAGTGCCTGACGGAATGCATCGACGTAGGTCATGTACTCCTTGGGCGCTTGACCATTGAGGAATCCAACCACTGGGAGCGCGGTGCTCTGAGCTTGCGCTGCCATGGGCCAAGCAAGCGAGCCGCCAACTAGCGTGACGAACCTACGCCGATTCATTCAATCACCTCGTCGGCGAGCGCGAGCAACGTCGGGGAGACGGTAATGCCGAGCGCTTTGGCAGTTTTCAAATTTAGCACGAGTTCGACTTTGGTAGCCTGTTGCACCGGTAAATTGGCAGGCTTTTCGCCAGCAAGCACACGTCCAGTATAGACGCCAGCCAAATGCCACGAATTTATTATATCGCCGCCATAACTCATCAGTCCGCCGGCACTCGCAAAATTACTATAGGGACTAGCCGTAGGGATTAAATTGCGGGACGCGAAATCTATTAGCTGCTCCTTGTTACTACTGAATAATGCATCGGTCCCGAGTAACAACGCGCCTGCCCGTGGTTGGAGCAACTTCGCAAATGCATCATTGAAGTCGTCTTTGGTACTTACCTGTATGACACGAAGCTGCACCCCGAGCTTGTCCGCCGCTAACCGGGCCTCCTTTGCATCGTTCGCGGCATTTGTAGGGTTCGTCGGATTGACGAGGAGTGCCATGTCAGTCACCTGGGGGACCAACATATGCATGAGTTCCAATCGCTTTGGGCCTACATCCACGTTCAACGACGTAACGCCCGTGATGTTGCCCCCTGGTCGGGCAAGACTCGCCACAAGTCCAGCCTCGACAGGATCAACGCCGATTTGAAAGACTATCGGGATGGTAGTCGTCGCCGCTTTTGCCGCTAATGCAATATTTGGGCCGCCAATTGCTGCTATTACCGTGACCTTGCGATCCACCAGTTCGGCTGCCAAACGCGGCAGGCGATCATTATGACCCTCCGCCCACCGATATTCGATCGCGACATTGCGGCCCTCAACATAGCCGACATCACGAAGACCTCCTCGGAAGGCGTCTACTCTTTCGGGGAATGCGTCTGGAGATGCGTTGCTGAGGAAGCCGATGGCCGGCAGCCTGGTTGCTTGCTGTGCCACGGCAACTAATGGAGACGCGACAACAGCACCGCCAACCACTTTGATGAAATCGCGTCGCCGCATTGCCTCCTCCAGGGCTCAGGAGCGCCGACTTGCAAGCGGAATTACAACAGAGATCCACGACTGGCGGAATGGGGTTTGGGCTTAAGTTGCAGAGCAACAATTTCGAGGCGCTCAGGTCAGTTGAGGGGTCATTTGCTGCCGAATTTCGATGTCCGACTGAGGTCCGCTTTCCCCCGATCGCGACCAAGTAGCGGACATTTCGCCACTTCGGTTTTGGGCCAATTTCGGAAATGAAAGGGGCCGCTAACTGAGGCCCAGCCCCCGCAGTTTATTGCTGATCTGAATGAGTGGTGTAATGCCCTTGGGACATACGAACGTCCACAACTCTGATCCATCACGTTTGAACATCTGGCGAGCGACGGACGATATGCGTTTTGGCCGCGATGCCCGCTCCGAGTCCGCTTTGCCCTCAATTTCAGACGTGTGCTGTCTTGCAATAAATGACGCTCAGGAGCCACTAACTCAAGTCGGCGTTGCCTATTCGATCACCTCGTCGGCAGTGGCGAGCAATGACGCTGACACCGTCATCCCGAGTGCTTTTGCCGTTTGGAGGTTGATGGACAACCATAGCCTGGTCGGAAATTCGACAGGCAAATCGGCCGGCACACTCCCATGCAAGATTTTATCCACGAAATATGCCGCCCGGCGGTCGCACCAGCGCAAATCAACGCCGTAACTGAGAAGTCCGCCGGCCAATACATGCTCGCGATAACCGTAAACGGTCGGTAACTTCTTAGCCAGTGCTAAGCTGGCAATCTGCCGAGCCTCGCTCCAAAGCATCGAGGTCTGCAGCACGATCACGACATTGACACGTGCGTCGGCCAGCGTCTGCAGAGCACCGTCGAGATCATCCGGTTGATCCGCATCCGCCGAGACGACACTAATCTTTAGTGCCTTGCCGGCAGCTTCCAGTTCATTCTGTTGGGGCGGTGCTTTTGGATCGTTCAGGTTGGTAAGGAGCCCGACCTTTAACGCACCGGGAACGAGTTCGCGCGCGAACTCCATTTGCTTTGCAGGTAAGCCCGCCACGTATGGCTCAATCCCTGTAACGTTGCCTCCCGGCCGCGCCTCGCTTGCTATTAAGCCAAGCTGAACGCCGTCGGCGAGCGTGGGGCAAACAATGGGAATTGTCGTTGTGACCTTGTGGGCAACGACTGCAGCAGCAAGCCCAGGAGCCACAATGACGTCGGGCTTCAACCGAATGACTTCATCGGTAAGCGCCAGCAACCGGTTCTGATAACCTTCGGAGAAACGGTAAACCATTTCGAAGTTACGGCCTTCAGCGTAGCCAAAATCTCGCATACCCTGCAGGAAGGGTTTTACCGAATTTCCCATCGAGGCTTCTTTGGTGCCTGGCGACAGCCAAGCTATAAGTGGCCGTTTCGTCGCCTCCTGGCCGAAAGCCGAAAGCGGCCACACGACCGCTGTCTCGCATATTAGTGCGATGAATTCGCGCCGCCTCATATTAGCTTAGCCGCCAGCTTGGAGAACGCTATCCTATCCTAGCGGTGAGGCCCTCCGCGTCCAAGCAATTTGTCGGAAAATTAATGTCTCGCTTGGATCATCGGCGCCGGCTTGCTCGGCGGGCTGATGAGCTACGGCGCCAGTATTCCGGACGGCGACGTTTTTCCCCACGACATATCCGCTTTGACCCAACCCCTGCACAAATCCGGCGACCAGGCGTTGACTTGAGGCTGCGGAAACTGCGTGCATGAAGCCGACCACCGGCATGGTCGCTCGCTGCGCGCGAGCGGCAAGTGAGGGCGTCGCCGCCAGGCAGCATTACGTTTGTAATTGAGGGACAAGCCGACATTACACGGACATGGCGAATCGGGCGTTCGTGACCCCCAACAGACATCGCGATCAGCGGCGCTAGCCCATCTTGATGCCTGCGAACTTGACGACCTCACCCATTTGTCGGTCTCATCGGCGAGCAGTTCGGCGGCAGTGACCTCTGCGCAGGCATATCTTAAGTACGGCAGCGCGGCTTCGGCTGATCCTTCGTTTTCTGCGGGAGAGAATGCAATGCTAGTTCTGTACCACGCCTCTCACTCTACGTGCAGCCAGAAAGTCAGGCTGGTGCTGCACGAGAAAGGCGCCAAGTTCGACGAGGTGCGCATTGACCTCGCCAAGAAAGAACAACTCAAGCCCGAATATCTCAAGCTCAATCCGAACGGCGTCGTGCCGACCCTTGTCGATGATGGCGTACCGATCGTCGAATCGAGCGTCATCTGCGAATATCTCGACGAGAAATATCCGCAGAATCCGCTCGTGCCGTCCGACATCGTCGAACGCGCCCGCATGCGCGCCTGGATGCACTATATCGAGGAAGTCGCGGTCGCAGCCATCCGCGTGCCGTCGTTTAACCGCGCATTTCTTTACCGTTTCAAGGGCCAAGACCAGAAGCAGTTCGAGGCGCAGGAGATCGACCCCCGGCCGGTGCGCAAGGAGTTGTTTCAGCGCATGGGCTCGCCCAAGGGTTTCTCCAGGAGGGAAATCGACAAATCGCTCGGCGAACTGTCGGAGACTTGCCGGCGCATGGACGAGGCAATCACCGCCGAGGGCCCGTGGCTGATGGGCGAACAGTTCACGCTCGCGGACGTGCTGGTGATGCCGAGCATCGATCGGATGGCTGATCTCGGGCTCGCCTCGATCTGGGAAGGCAAATATCCGTGCGTCAGCGAGTGGTACGCGCGGCTTCAGGAGCGCCCTGCCTTCAAGGCGACCTACTATCCCGGCTCGCGCGTCTCCGAATTCCTAAAGCTCGAACCCCTCTATGCAGACCAGGATTGACGAAGATTCTCTCACCGGTTCAGTGCGGATCGACGGCCCAGATTTGCGGTGATGCGCAACGCTCGCAGTTTATGGAACCGATGAGGCGCAGGCCTCGTGTGGCCGCAAAGCGTCAACGTCGTTCATATCCCGGGCATTTCGATGCCACAGTGCCGCTGTACGGGCCGCCGTAACAGTCGTTCTTAGCGGGAGTACGGGCGCATCCGGCACCACCGCGGCGGCTCAGGTCGCGCGTGCCGCGCCTGACGGCTACACGCTGATGGTGATCCCATCCGGCCACCCGACAACAGCGGTGACGTTCGCCAAGCTGCCGTTCCGTCCCGTTGACGATTTCACCATGATCACGCTGGCATCGACCTATCCCTACGTGTTGTCGGTCCCCAGCGAGACCGGCATCAAGAGCGTTGCCGAACTAATCGATCTCGGACGGACACGCGCGACACCGCTCACTTACGGAACTCCAGGCACCGGCTCCGGCCCCCATCTCGCCATCGAGCTGCTCGCGCTGCAAACCAAGATCAACGTGCAGCACATCCCATTCCGTGGCAGCGCGCCGGCGGTGACCGAACTCATTGCCGGCCGGCTCGATTTTATGATGGACCCACCCGCCAGCATGATGGAGTTCATCCGTGATGGCAGGCTGCGCGCTCTGGCAATTTCGAGCACTAAGCATTATTTCGCCCTGCCTGATACGCCGAGCTTAGTGGAGGCCGGTGTTGCGGGTTTTGACGTCAGCGGCTGGCAGGGCTTGATCGCGCCCGCGGGCCTTCCGGCGCCGATCGTCAGTCGGCTCAACAGCGAAGTCGCGCGCATCGTCATGGAGCCGGCGACCATCGAGCGGCTGCACGCATTCGGCAACGAGCCGGCGCCGTGCAGTCCGGAAGAATTCAAACAGCGCATCGAATCTGACATCGCCAAATGGACGGCCGTGGCCGACCAGATACACTTTGAGAAGATCTAGAAGGGATTGCACATCGCGGCGGACGCGACGTTACGCATTACAGCAATTCGACTTCCCGCCTTGGGTCACTTTCTACCGAAATCCGATGTCCGCGTTATGTCCGATCATCTCCTCATCGCCGACATGCGACGAGGCGCAGTCAACCGTCGAAAAGGGGCGAGGAACAGACTCCTGGACTGCAAACAATTATTCGGCGCGGTGGGTCGACTCGGTGCCTGTGAGAATGGCAGGCTGATGATATTGTCAGCATCGATAGGTGCTGCAAATGACGTTGGATAGTCTCGAATTCAATTGGCGCGACAAGACGATCCACGTTGGCATCGACTGCCGCGGGCAGGGACCGACAATCTTGATGCTCCCGGCGCTCAGCTCCATTTCGACGCGCTCCGAAATGCGTCCCTTAGGTGAGCAGCTTGCATCCAACTTCACGACCATCGCAATCGATTGGCCTGGATTCGGCGACCGACCGCGGCCGTCAGTTGCTTGGGAGCCAGACGCCTATCGGGCATTCCTAGCGCAGATCTTACAAGAGTTGCCGAGACCGACGGCCACAGTTGCAGCGGGTCATGCTGCTGGCTACCTGCTTTGCCATGCTGCCGAGCATCCTGCCTCTGCGGGGCGGCTCTGCCTCGTCGCGCCGACCTGGCGAGGGCCGCTACCTACGATGATGGGCGGACGGCGGACTATGTTCCGGTACATATCCAGACTCGTCGATCTGCCAGTGGTCGGTCCCGCCTTGTACAGACTGAACGTGAACCGGCCGATGATCCGCCTGATGGGCCGGGGACACGTCTACGCCGATCCTGCATGGCTCGACGAGCGTCGCCTTGCCGAGAAACTCGCGGTGACCAATGCGCCCGGCGCTCGGCATGCTTCCTTCCGATTTGTCGCCGGTGAACTCGATCCTATGCCCACGCGCGAATCGTTTATGACGACTGCGCGTCTGGTCATTGATCCTATTCTCGTCGTCTACGGTTCGGCTACGCCGCGCCGCTCAAAGGCCGAGATTGAGGCGTTACGAGGTCTTCCGAACATTCAGTCCCTTGAATTGCCGGCCGGCAAGCTCGCGGTTCATGAGGAATTCCCCGCCCTTGTCGCCAAGGCAGTCCGATCTTTTGTGAACGAAGAGGTCGGATCGGCACCGCGGTGATTGTCCTATTGATCGAGAGCCTCTCAGGTCCGCTGCGGGTCAACAGCGTCGGATTGCCCATGTCCGAATCATGTCCGCTTCGCCCCCGATAGCGGTCGAAATGATCACACTCAGCGACGGCAGAAATGGGCCAGACTCAGACATTCCGCACCGCGGCAAATTTGGAGAGTTTCAGCGCTCAAAACTTGACGGTCTACGTCGACCGCGCGCGGCCGCGATACTTCCCAGAGAAAGGTTGCATCGTTCCCGGCCGCGCTGCCTAACAATTGTGCGCTCACTGCCTCGCCGGCTGGTCGAGGTGCAGGCGCCTGATCATCACGTCCGTTGAATCAAGGACTTAGGCTACGGTAATCGCGAGCCGGCGGGTGGCACGGAGCTTGCGGGAGATGTCTTCGACACCGTAAGACCGCCAGCCCGGGAGGCTTCCATGAAGCGCCGAGACTTACTCAAATCGATGACTGCACTGACCGCGGCTGCAGCAGTGCCAGCGCCGGCGATCTGGTCATCGGCCAAGGCGCAAACGCGCCAGGAGACGCTGCTCATCGTCTCTGAAAGCGGCCCGAACAACCTCGATATTCACGGCGTGGGCACCAATGTCCCCGGCTACGAAGTGTCGTGGAATTGCTACGACCGGCTGATTACCCATGAGATGAAAACCCTGCCTAACGGCACGCCCTATTACGACAAGACGAAATTCAAGCCGGAGCTCGCTGAGGACATGAACGTTGGCGATCTGTCGGCAACATTCAAGCTGCGCAAGGACGCCGCGTTTCAGGACGGCACTCCCGTCACCGCCAAGGACGTCAAATGGTCGTTCGACCGCGCCGTAACGGTGGGGGGATTTCCGACGTTCCAGATGAGCGCCGGCTCGCTCACCAAGCCTGAACAGTTCGTCGTCGTCGACGATCATACATTTCGCGTCGATTTCTTGAAGAAGGACCGCCTGACGATCCCGGATCTCGCCGTCATCGTTCCGTGCGTCATCAACTCCGAGCTGGTGAAGAAGAACGCCACACCGCAGGATCCGTGGGGCCTCGAATATACCAAGCTCAACACGGTGGGCTCCGGCGCCTACAGGGTGACGAACTGGACCGCCGGCTCTCAGGTCGTGCTGGAACGCAACGACAAATGGAAGGGCGGTCCATTGCCGAAGATCAAGCGCGTGATCTGGCGCATCGTTCCCGACGCCGGAAACCGGCGAGCCCTGCTCGAACGCGGCGATGCCGACGTGTCCTACGATCTGCCGAACAAAGATTTTTCCGAGCTGAAAAACGACGGCAAGCTCACTATCGTCTCGACGCCTTATTCGAACGGCATCCAATATATCGGCATGAATGTCCAGCATCCCCCGTTCAACGACGTGAAAGTGCGCTACGCAGTCGCCTATGCTCTCCCCTATCAGAAAATCATGGACGTTGTGCTCTACGGGCTCGGTAAGCCGATGTTCGGCGCGGCGGCGGATACGCCGACCGAGGTCGCATGGCCTCAGCCGCACAAATTCAAAACCGATCTCGACAAAGCGAAAAAGTTGCTTGCCGAATCCGGCGCCAGCAACATCAACGTGCCGATCTCGTTCGATCTCGGCTTTGCCGGTGTCAATCAGCCGATCTGCGAATTAGTCCAGGAAAGCTTGGCCCAGATCGGCATCACCACCACCATCAACAAGGTACCAGGCGCGAACTGGCGCACCGAGCTGACCAAAAAAAACATGCCGTTGTTCACCAATGTATTCTCGGGCTGGCTCGATTACCCCGAATATTTCTTCTACTGGTGCTACCACTCCGGCAAATCCATCTTCAACACGATGGACTACCAGTCGCTGCAGATGGACACTTTTATCGACGGCGCACGCGCTGCGGCAGCGACCGGCAACTGGGACAGCTATGACAAAGACGTCAAAGGCTTTGTCGACCTTGCGTACACCGACATGCCGCGCATCCCGCTCTATCAGCCCTATGTCAACGTCGCGATGCAGAAGGACATCAGCGGCTACCAATATTGGTTCCACCGCCGGCTGGATTATCGGACCTTCGTGAAGGCGTAAGACCAGTGAGGCTCCGTCCATGCTGATGATGATCGCCAAACGTCTCGGCATGGCGATCCCAAGCTTGATCGGCGTGGTGATCGTCACCTTTCTTTTGACTCGCGCGCTGCCGGGCGATCCGGCTGCCTATTTCGCCGGCCCCGCCGCGACCCCGCAAGCGATCCAGGAAATTCGGGTCAAGCTCGGCCTAGATAAGCCGCTGATCGAGCAGTTCGGCCGCTATGTCGTCGACCTCACTCACGGTAATCTCGGGACCTCGCTGACCACCGGACAACCAGTGGCGACTGAGCTGCGCAATCGGCTACCAGCATCCGCCGAACTGACGCTGCTCGGTCTGCTGGTCTCGATCGTCATCGCGGTGCCGCTCGGCATCCTGGCAGCGACCAAGCCGAATTCCATCCTGGATCACACCTGCCGGATAATTTCGACGCTCGGCGTATCGCTGCCGGTGTTCTTCACCGGCCTCGTACTGGTCTACGTCTTCTATTTTCTTTTGGGTTGGGCGCCCCCGCCGCTTGGCCGGCTAGACGTCTTTTACACCGAACCGCCGCACGTCTCCGGCTTCTATTTGATAGACAGCCTGATTGCAGGCGATGTTCCAACCTTTATCGCCAGCCTTAAACAGCTCGTGCTGCCGGCGCTCACGCTCGGCATCTTTTCGCTGGCGCCGATCGCGCGCATGACGCGGGCTTCGATGCTGGCCGTGTTGTCGTCCGATTTCATCCGGACCGCGCGGGCAAGCGGGCTGTCCAGCTACACCGTGATCGTCACCTACGCCTTCCGCAATGCCATGCTGCCGGTCATTACCACACTCGGCATGGTGTTCTCGTTTCTCCTCGGCGCCAACGTACTGGTCGAAAAGGTCTTCGCTTGGCCGGGCATCGGCTCCTATGCGGTCGAGGCGCTATTGGCGTCAGACTTCGCGCCGGTGCAGGGTTTTGTACTGACAATGGCGGTCCTCTACGTGATCCTCAACCTGCTAATCGACGTGCTCTACGGACTGATCGATCCGCGGGTGAGGCTTGAAGCATGAGCATCGTCGCCGCAAGCCCGCCGCGGGAAAACGCCCTTGCCGCGCTGATTAAGCATTCACGTTATGTGATTAGCGAAAACCCGGTCACTGGATTCGCCTTCGCGCTGTTCGTGCTGATCGTTCTGGCCGCTGTGTTGGGCCCGCACCTCGTGCCCTACGATCCCCTACAAAGCGACACCAGCGAAGCGTTGAAGCCGCCGAACCTGCATCATCTGTTCGGCACCGACCAGCTCGGCCGCGATATCTTCAGTCGAGTCGTTGTCGCAACTCGGCTCGATTTCTTCATCGCGGTCGCCTCTGTCGTGCTGGTCTTCGTCATGGGCGGCTTTGCCGGCGTCGCCGCCGGTTTCTTTGGCGGTTGGACAGATCGCATCGTCGGCCGGATCGCTGACACCATCATGGCTTTCCCCTTGTTCGTGCTCGCCATGGGCATCGTCGCGGCGCTCGGCAACACCGTGCAGAACATCGTCATCGCCACTGCAATCGTGAACTTCCCGCTCTACGCGCGCATTGCGCGGGCCGAGGCCAATGTCCGGCGTGAGGCCGGCTTCGTCGAAGCCGCTCGACTTTCCGGCAATTCCGATTGGCGCATCCTCGCCTTCCAGATTCTGCCCAACGTGTTCCCGATCCTGGTCGTGCAGATGTCGCTGACCATGGGTTACGCCATTCTCAACGCCGCCGGCCTGTCATTCATTGGGCTAGGCGTGCGACCGCCGACGCCGGAATGGGGAATCATGGTCGCCGAAGGTGCGCAATTCATCGTCTCCGGCGAATGGTGGAACGCGTTCTTTCCGGGCGCGGCGCTGATGGTCGCCGTGTTTTGCTTCAATTTGCTCGGCGACGGGCTCCGCGACATGGTCGATCCAAGGAGACGGACATGAGTGGGCGCAGATGACCGCCGATCCGGCGCTCTCGGTCGAGGATTTAAGCGTTCAATTCCGCACCCGCTCCGGTGTTGTGCATGCGCTCGACAATGTCAGCTTTTCCCTTGCCAAGGGCGAGACCTTGGCGCTGGTCGGCGAATCCGGCTCTGGCAAATCGGTGACCGCTTATGCGGTGATGGGCATTCTCGACTCGGCCGGCCGCGTTACCGGCGGCCGCGCCATGCTGGGCGACCTCGATCTGTTGTCGGCGACGCCAAAGCAACTAGCCGACGTGCGCGGCCGCAAGATCGCGATGATCTTTCAGAACCCGCGCACGGCGCTTAATCCGATCCGCACCGTGGGCCGGCAGATCGCCGACATGCTGATACGCCACGGCGGTGTGTCGCGGCGCGCGGCGCCGGCGCACGCGGTCGAAATGCTGCGCGCCGTCGGCATTACGGATCCGGCGCGCCGCGCCAAAGCCTATCCTTTCGAAATGTCCGGCGGCATGTGCCAGCGCGTCATGATCGCGATCGCGCTGGCCGCTAAGCCGTCGCTGTTGATCGCCGACGAGCCGACCACCGGGCTCGACGTCACCACTCAGGCGGTGATCATGGATTTGATCGGCGACCTGGCCAGTGACCTCGGCATGGCGACGATTTTCATCACCCACGATCTGGCGCTGGCTGGCCAACGCTCGTCACGGATCGTTGTTATGCATGCCGGTCATGTAGTCGAAAACGCGCAGACCAAAGACTTGTTCGCCAATCCACGCCATCCCTACACCGCGGAACTGATCGCGGCGACGCCGGACTCCGCGCAAAACCTCGATGCGCTCTCCGCCATTCCGGGCTCATTGCCCGATTTGCGCCGTGCCGACTTGCCGCCCTGCCGCTATTCCGAACGCTGCCCACGCAAGGTCGCAGCATGCGCGCAGCCGCTGCCGCAAGCAGCGCCCGGCGCTTCGCATATCGTCGCCTGCTGGAATGCGCTGCCCGACCGCGCGCAAGCCGCCTATCCGCCGGCCGTGAGCGCCGCATGACCGCGCTTCTCGAGGTTGCCGAGGTCTTCAAGCTGTTTCCGGCCGGCGGCGGCGCCAGCCCGTGGATGCGGTTGCGGCGTCGTCTCGCTGGCGGACCGGAGAATGTTCCAAAAGTCCATGCCGTCGACGATGTCAGCTTCACCATCGAGAAAGGCGAGACGGTCGGGCTGGTCGGCGAGTCCGGTTGCGGCAAGTCGACTTTGGTGCGGGCGCTGACCCGGCTGATCGATGTCAGCGACGGCAGCATCAAGCTTGGCGTGCGCGAGCTTGCGCTCAAGCCGTCGCGGGTGTTCGCGCGCGATCGCGACCGCGCCCGCATCCAGATGGTGTTTCAAGACGCCGGCGAAAGCGTCAATCCGCGATTCACCGCCTTTACTGCCATTGCCGATCCGCTCCGCCGCCTGCGCAAATTGCGCGGCGCGGCACTTCAAGAACGAGTGGAAACGGTGGCAGGACAATGTGGCCTGCCACTCCAACTCTTGTCGCGCTTCCCGCATCAGCTCTCCGGCGGCCAGCGCGCCCGCGTCGGCATCGCCCGTGCCATCGCGGTCGAGCCTGATCTTCTGGTGCTGGATGAGCCGACCGCGGCACTCGATGTCTCCATACAGGTAGTCATTCTCCAATTGCTGCAACGACTCAAGCAAGAAACCGGCATGAGCTACCTATTCGTTTCGCACGATCTTTCAGTGGTTCGGCTGTTATGCGATCGTGTGCTGGTGATGTACCTCGGCAAGATCGTCGAATCGGGCCCGGCGCGCGAGGTGTTCGAACACCCGCTGCATCCCTACACCCAGGCGCTGGTCGCCGCGGTGCCGCGGTTGCACGCGGACGGTAGCAACCGGCTTCGCTTGACCGGCGAGCCGCGCAGCCCGATCGATCCCGATCCGCATGTTTGCCGCTTCTATGGTCGCTGTCCACGAGGCACCGAAGCGTGCCAGATGACGATGCCGGCGCTGCGCTATTTCGGCAATCGGCAGGTAGCCTGTCATTTCGCTGAGGAAGCTTTGCTGCGACGGCACACCGCGCCATAAAGAAAAAAGGCTCGCGGCCGAGGTGGCATGGCAGCGGGTGGTGGGTCAGACCCGGACCTCGAGAGTTGCTGCAGCGTCGCCAAGCCGCCAACCGCGGACCTAACTCGGACATCGTGCGATGTCTCAGAAGGGCCCAGGAGGCGACATTGCGAAGTCGCTGAATGTCAAGCCGAAACACTCGAGCAACGCAAATTACAACGTGCTCGCCGACAGCGTATTGCAGGCGGAGATCTGGCCGGAATTGAAGCCATTCATAAACCAGCGTTTGCGCTGCTCGGATGTGCCGTGCGTGAAGGCGTCAGGCACCACGTAGCCCTGCGTTTCCTTTTGCAGGCGATCGTCGCCGATTGCAGAGGCAGTCTGCAAGGCCTGATCAACATCACCGGGATCGAGGAATTTGTACTTTTGCTGCGCGCGGTTCGCCCAGATGCCCGCAAGACAGTCCGCTTGCAGTTCGACACGCACCTGAAGTTGGTTGGCCTCGACCTTGCTCGATGACGCTTGCTGTGCCTGCATCACGCGCGGCAGTATGCCGAGTTCGTCCTGCACGTGATGGCCGACCTCGTGAGCGATTACATAGGCTTCCGAGAACTTGCAGGCGTTGCTATTCGAGCAGGCGCCGAACTTCCTCTGCATGTCTTCGAAGAAGGAGGTATCGAGGTAGATGCGCTGATCGCGCGGACAATAGAACGGGCCCATGGCCGATTGGGCGAAGGCGCAGGGCGTCGGTTCTGAGCCGGAGAATAGCCGCAGCTTGGGTGGGTGATAGGTCCGTCCGCTTGCTGCGAAAATCTCCGTCCACACGTCCTCGGTACTACCGAGCACCAGGGCGACAAACTTGCCGGTCGGATCGCTCGGGGTACCGGCGGTAACCGGCGGAGCTTGGCTGGTTTGCTGCGAAGTTGCCTCGCCGCCCGTAAGAATCTGCGCGCCATTGAGGAGCACGCTGGGATCGATGCCGAAATACCAACTAATCAAGCCGATGATAATGACCGCTCCGATACCCAGGCCTCCTTTGCCGCCTGGCATACCGCGGGATGCGCTTGCTTCGCGGTCATCTTCGACGTTGTCGCTCGGGCGGAAATCATCCGTGCGCATGTGTCATTCTCCGCAGTATGTCTGGGCGCCATAGGGCTCCCGGCAAGATGCACCTATTTCCTTAGATCATCCGGAACTTTCCCGCCGTTTTCGGCAAGCTTTATCATCACCTGCTGATGAAGCCAGACGTTCATCGGTGCCGTGTCGTTCATATTGCCGGTGTAGTGCAGTTCACGGGCGAGCTGTTTGCGTGCGCCGAGGCCGCTGTCCAGATCGAGAAGTTTCATTAGGTCTACAATCGACTGTCGCCAATCGAGGTTCTTCTCCTTCGACTGCGCAGCCAGCTTGTCCATTACGACCCCAACGTCGATTTGCGCTCTCGGAGCAGCTGGTTGAGTAGCTGGCGCAGATGTCGACCCAGATCGAGCGGTTGCGGCATCAGTCTCTTTTGGCATAGCCGGTGCAGACGAAGCCGCATGGCCAAAGACGGCTGACACGATACTTCTTAAGACACTCATTGTCATCTCCCTCAGTTTGAGAGAACAAAGCTTGTCTGAGGGCAAGGGTTCGTTCCTCAAGCCGTAACATAGCTCGCCGGGCATATCTGGACGTCCGATAACCCTTGTTGCATTTTCCTCGCAGCTATTGGGGAACTGCGAAACTCAACGTCGCGGGCTGACTCCGGGATCGGAGATGACGCGCGCAGCGACAAGTCGGTTCCACACGAAAAGAACGATCACGGCGCCTACGGTGGCACCGATAAATCCGGCGCCCTGATCTGGACGGTACCAGCCGATCGCTTGGCCGATAAACGTTGCAACAAACGCTCCGGCGATGCCGAGTATGGTGGTGAGAATGAATCCAGACGGATTATTCGGACCTGAAGAGACCAGCCGCGCTATGATGCCTGCAACAAAACCAATCAAGATAATCCAGAGAATACCCATTGTTTGCCACCATTCTGCAACTCTAAAGATCACCTCTCGGATGCTTGCTCCCCCTTTATTGCAAACCAGCGCGCGCGGTTGCCGTTGCTTAAGCTGGTGCGGCTCAGACTAAGCGTGCGGCTTCCTGTTCGGTCGGTAGCCGCCCGTTCGGCGTCAGCTGGTCGATGACCTCTGGAAGCTGCTGGCTGAGACCGTTCAGTAAGTCATCTCGCGACAGCCCGGACTGCGCCATCAAGGTACTGATCCGATCCGCTCCGAGTGCGCTCGCCAAATCGTTGGGCGAAATCGCTTTGTTCGGTCCAGAACCAATCCACGACTGAGCGACCTCACCTTGACCACTTTGCTGAAACTGTTTGAGCAAGTCGTTCAAGCCGCCACTCAACACGCTTCCAGCAGCTCCGCCTGCCAGCAGACCACCCAATCCGCCTTTCAGTAAATCGCCGAGCCCGCCGGCACTTGAACCGCTCCCTTGTGCGTTGGCGCTCGTACCAGATTGCTGACCGGGTCCGGCAGGTGCAGTACTTGGCTGACTACCGCTGAAGCTCTTGATGGCTTTGTAAGCAATCAGACCGAGCACCGCCATCGTGATCGGGGACATGCTTCCGCCGCCAGCACTTGGAGTGCGCTGCCCACGTGGTCCGTTCTGCATGCCATTGAGAACGTCGAGCAAACCCATGTCGACCTCCTCTTCAATGATAATTGCGCAGTAGGACTGCGCCAGCCGATAGGATCGCGCCATGATGTTTCAGCTATAAGGCGTCCGCCTTCACATTGTCGTGTGTCCCCAGCGTCATCCCCGGAGGCGCCTTTCCCGGTCAGCGGCGACAAGGTCTTGAAAACGTGAAGCAATCCGACCGTCCGGTGCGAAAGGCTTACTCAGCGGTGTGCGCCGGGTTGCAACAAAGTCTTCTTCTTTCACTGCTTTGATCTCAAATCCCCGATTTGCGATGTCCGCTTCGAGTCCGCTGACCCCCGGATTCTGTTGCAAAACTCTTGTTGAGACGATCGACGACCCGTGATTCCGTCGATGAGCGATGATTCGCGGAGGCGGCGCATGATGGGTCGTCGGGGCGTCGGGCAAGGTCA
>Ga0335081_10007341_pt1 | contig 17624 bp, 14 predicted proteins | sample Lox_Sample_35_FD_206713 | JGI IMG/M metagenome (GOLD analysis project Ga0335081, IMG submission 206713) | Soil microbial communities from Loxahatchee National Wildlife Refuge, Florida, United States - Lox_Sample_3.5 | ecosystem: Environmental > Terrestrial > Soil > Wetlands | place: USA... | reverse complement strand
CTTTGTTCGCCTCATCGAACCTGCCCAGCATCAGATTCGCGTATTCGAGCCAGGAGAGCGTGTGAAAATCCTCGCGTCCTTCCGGAAGATGCATTCGCTGAACCAGGTCCATCGCCGCCTTGTACGCAACGGTATTCGAAGCCGCGACATCCTGCCACATTCCGAGCTGTACGAAAATGTGCGAAGGCATGTGCAGGGCGTGCGGCGCCGAGGGCGCAATTTTCGCGTACACGCGCGCTGCCGGAAGCGCTAGAATCGCGTGATCCGGATCGTCGAACGCGTGAATGATGAAGTGCGCGGCGCCCGGATGGTTGGGATTCTCTTGAAACACCTTGAGCGCGATCGATGCCGCCAGCGCCTGCCGCCGGAATCCATGATCTCCCGGCCGCACAGTTCCAAGCAGCGAAAGCGCATAAAAAATGTCGACTTCGTGATCATCCGGCCATCGCTCGTACATGCGGGCCATCGCGTCTGAGTAGGCATTGTCCCGCGCCAGCTTGTCTCCCGGCGCGTAGAACAACTGATTTACCGCTTCAAGGTAGGCCTTCTCCTTGTCTGTCGGGGCCTTGGCGACACGGCCATCGAGCGTCGGCGCCAACCGTTCCAGAGCTTTTTTTGCGGCCGGCAGATCCTGCTGCGCCCACAGCGGATGGTTGTAGCTCATCGCTTCGCCCCAATACGCCAACGCGAAATTCGGGTCGATCTGTTGCGCTTTTTGGAATGCCTCCGCCGCCTCGTCGAACTCGAAGCTATGCAAATCCTTTACGCCCTCGATGAAGCTCGCCTGCGCGGCCGGTGATCCGGAGGTCTGAAAGCTGATGGATCCAAGCTGCTGCGCGCTGACCAATACCGCGCACGCAAATATCCCCGCGACGCTCAATGCTACTTGCCGCATATGCTGCTCCTTTGGGAAAAACAGGTTTGGCAATTTTTAATTCGTTCCGCCGGCCCGATGCGCGGGTTGCGAAAGCGTGCTCTCCACGGCCTGGCGCAGCTCTTCATAGGTCATGTTGCCGGGATGATAAAGCCGGACGATTCCAGCCCGGTCGACGAGCACCAGAGTCGGCACGGTGCTCGCCCCGTAGCGGCGGAAATTCTCTTCGCTCACCGGAGCCGGACTGGTGATGATTTCGGAGTACCGCTCCTGCCGGACCTTTTCGATATACGCCAGCTCGACTTCCGGCGTGGCGCTGACGCCTCGTCCCGTGTAGCCATATTTCTGCGTGGGCGCGATCAGGACCAATCCCTTCGGCTCGAATTCCGATTTGATTTTGGCGAGGATGGGGATCTCCGCCTTGCAGTCCGGGCACCAGTGCGCCCAGAAAAACAAGAGAACAGGCGTGTTCTTCGGCAGGGAAACGTTTTCGAGCGCCGGCGCCGGCTTCCCCTCCATGCTCAGAAGATTGATGTTCTTCTGAATTCGCATCCGAATCGAGGTGGTGTAATACCGCTTGAGCTGATCCTGAAGATACGTGATTGCTTCGGTCCGCTGGTTGCGCGCCGCCAAAACGTCGGCTTCCACCTCGATCGCCGCACCGAGGCCGATCGGCAGGTATTTGTCGCTGTCGAGCGGAATCTTTTTGGCTTCGGCGGCCGCCAGGTCGTAGGTTTCCTGGGCGTACTTATCCGCGTCATCCAGATTTTTCGCGGCCAGTTCGCCGCGGCCCATCCAGCTCAGCGCCTCGATCATCTCCGGCGTAACGCCGTTGGCGGCACGATAGTCGCGAATGAGATCCGACGCGTGGGAAAATTCGTTGTGAGCAATCGCTCCGCGGACGTCCGTGATCAGGTTCGCGAAAGCGGGGGCGGCAGCGAGGGCAAGAACCGTCAATGTAATTCGCACACAACCTCCTAGCAGCAACAGTTTACCGCAAAAAATGCCTCTGCATCATGATTGCCGTCAATTCCGTCAACAAAGCTCTCAACCCCTGGCTTGGCGCCGGGTGAGAACCCAACGGGCCGCCGCCTTGCGTGAGCGGCTCGAGTATCGGGCCTTTCATGCAAACGCTGAAGGCCACGCCGCAATCTGGCCGTGCGTTGCCGAGGGAGCGCGCAACTGACGAGTGAATCGATGCCGATTCGCTGGCCATTCGGCACACTTGAAATAGGATATGTTAATAAGGGCGGGATTTACCTTAGAATACGACAAGTTGACAAGGAGATTCCGGTCCGCTATAGTTCTGAAGTACTGATTCTTCAACGGTTTGAAACCGGAGAGTGGGTGATGGCCAGCAGCGCGAATGAGCGGGATGTCGATGTCAACTTCCCCATCGAAGACGACCTCGAACATCTGATCGAGGGCTACAGTCACCTCGCTCCTCCGTCCGAAGGCGAACTGCTCGAAGGACACATCGTCAAAGTCACGCCGCAGGAAGTGATCGTCGATTTCGGCTACAAAATGGAAGGCCTGGTGCCGATCGAGGAATTCCGCCAGGCCGACGGATCGGTCACGGTGCAGGCGGGCGATGCCATCGACGTGATGATCGACCGGCACGGTCCGCAGCCCGAAGGCTATGTCCTGCTTTCGTTTTCGAAGGCCAACCGCCTGCGGATCTGGGACACCCTCGAACGCGCTATGCGCGATCAGCTCCTGGTTTCGGGCCGGGTGACCGAGCGCATCAAGGGCGGATTGATGGTGGATGTCGGCATTCCCGCGTTCATGCCGGGATCGCAAGTGGATATCCGGCCGATTCACGATCTGGATCAGTTCATCGGTCAGGATATTCCGGTAAAAGTTCTGAAGATCAATCGCCGGCGCGGAAACGTCGTGGTTTCCCGCAAGATGGCGATCGAGGAAGATCTCAAGGCGCGCAAGGCCAACGCGCTCGAACACCTTTTTGACGGCGCAGTGGTCACCGGAGTGGTGAAAAACCTCACCGAATACGGCGCTTTTGTGGATTTGGGCGGCATCGACGGATTGCTGCACGTGAGCGACATGTCGCACGGGCGCGTGAATCATCCGAGCGAGGTGGTGCGCGTCGGCGATGAGCTGACGGTGAAGGTGCTCAAATTCGACCGGGACAAGGAGCGCATTTCGCTCGGACTTCGTCAATTGACGCCGGACCCCTGGGAGACGCTGCCGGATCGCTGTCCCTCGGGCAGTCGCGTGATCGGGCGCGTCATGAGCATCACCGATTACGGCGCGTTCGTCGAAATCGAGCCGGGCGTCGAGGGGCTGATCCATATTTCGGAAATGACCTGGAGCCGGCGGATGAAGCATCCGAGCAAGGTGGTGAAGGTCGGCGACCAGGTGGAAGCGGTGGTGCTCGAGGTGAAGCCGAAGGAGCGCAGGGTTTCGCTCGGGATCAAGCAGCTCGAAGCCGATCCGTGGACCACCGTGGCGCAGCGCTACAGCATCGGCAGCGTGGTGGAAGGGCGCGTCCGCAAGCTGGCGGATTTCGGCGCGTTTCTGGAGATTGAAGAGGGCGTCGATGGCCTGGTGCATGTTTCCGATCTGTCGTGGACCAAGCACGTGAAGCATCCCTCGGAGGTTTTAAAAAAGGGCCAGGTGATGCAGGCCGTGATCCTGAACATCGACGCGCCCAACCGGCGCCTGTCACTGGGGGTGAAGCAGCTTCAGCCGGATGCGTGGGAGAGCTTCTTCCGGTCGCACGAAGTGAGCGACCTGGTGCGCGGACGGGTATGCCGCGCGGCGCAGTTCGGAGTGTTCGTGGAGCTGGCGCCAGGCGTCGAGGCGTTGTGCCATAAATCGGAGATTCCGCCGATGCCGGACCGGATCGCGGCGGGCGCCGAATCGCCGCTGCCCATCGGGGACGAATACGACTTCAAGATCATCAAGATGAACGAAGCGGAAAAGAAAATCGGGTTGAGTTTGCGCGCCGTCGCCGAGGAAGAGGAACGGACGCGCCTGGAGGATTATCAACGCCAAGCCGCGGCCGCGACCATGACCATCGAGGAAGCCATGAGCTTGCGAGGTAAAGGAGAGAGATGACCAAGGCGGAATTGATCGAAGAAGTCTCGCGCGTGGTGGAGATGACGCGCAAGGATTCCGAGGTAATCGTCGAGGCGATTTTCGACAGCGTGGTGCGCGCACTGCGCGGTGGGGACAAGATCGAGATCCGGGGATTTGGCAGCTTCCGCACGCGCCAGCGGCAGCCCCGAGTGGGTCGCAATCCGAAAACCGGCGCGCGCGTGGAGGTTCCCGCCAAGCGCATTCCGTATTTCAAGCCCAGCAAGGAATTGAAGGACCTGGTGAATGGCGAAGCCGCGGTTCCCGCCGACGGCCATCCGCCGGAAGCGCCGCACGCCTGAAGCGCGATTCCATATGGATTTTTTGTGGAGTCCGTGGCGCTACCGCTACGTGTCCTCACTCCCGTCATCGGAGTGCCTGTTTTGCCGGGTCGCGGCGGACCGGGACGATAAAAGCAATTTCGTGCTGCTGCGCGCGGAGCGCAATCTGATCATGCTGAACCGCTTCCCCTATACCAGCGGGCACCTGATGATCGCCCCCTACCAACATGTGGCGACGATCGAGGAGGCGGACGAAGCTGCGCTCGGCGAGATGATGACGCTCGCGCGGCGGGCCGAATCGGCGCTGCGGCGGGCGTATAAGCCGGACGGGCTGAACCTGGGGATGAACATCGGCCGCAGCGCGGGCGCAGGAATCGCCGAGCATATCCACATGCACCTTCTCCCGCGCTGGCATGGCGACGTGAACTTCATGACGGCCGTCGGGGAGACGCGCGTGTTGCCGGAAGATCTGGAGACGACTTACGCGAGGCTGAAGCCGTTGCTGGCCGCGGGCGAGCCGGAGTGAACGCAGATCGTGACACGAAAAGACCCGGCCAAACGCGCGGCATGAATGCCGCGCCTCAAATCCTCGCGACGCTGATGGAGCGCGTTGGTCTCTCTAACGAATCCAACGAGCCGCACTCACTGCTCGCGATTTGAACACGTTGCCAGCCGCCTCGCGTGAGCGAGCGGCTCAAGCATTGGGGCTTTTCTGCGGTTCGAGCGCAGGGGTCTGCTGGCGGAACACGGCGCGAGGGTCGCGTGAGGATGCGATTCCGGCGTGGTGCACCGCGAAGCGCAGCAGCAGCGACCCCGCAGTGCCTAGCGCGCCGGCGATCACCCGCTGGCGGCGGGATCTCCTGGGTAACAGCGCGGCGATCAGGCTTCCCGCGGTCAATATGGTCGAAGCGCGCCACAGGGCGCCGCTCGTTCCGGTTTTGAACGGCTCGGCGATTCGCGGCGACTTGCGGGCCGCCAGCCGCTCCATCGCGAAGCCGGCGGCAAGTTCCGCGGCGCGTCCCAGCGTTCCGAACGTATAGGTGATCCGCCGCGCTGCGCGATCCTCGACGAAAAGATCGAAGAGCGATCCCGCGCTCGCCATCGCCGACGCTCCGAAAAGAATCGGCAAAATGCGCCGCGATTCCTGCCATAGCGGGACCGCGGTGTTGGCCACCAGCACGCCCGTGTATGTGGAGAGCCCCAGGCCCGCGAGTCCCGAAGCGACTCCGCTGATTTCGCCGAACGCTCCCGCGAACCCGCGCCGGCGCGCGAGCAGGCTCGCAACGAACGCAGAAGGAGCGATTGTCGAAAGAATCCACGCTCCGACGTTCATCGGCGAGGTCGGCCGGAACACGCGGAGCATGTGATGAAATCGCGAGGGTTTTCCCAAATCGTGAATGAGGAGCACGGCGCTCGCGGCGCTGCCGAGGATCCCGGCCAGGTGAGTGCGCCGGATGAACCGGTCGAACCGGCCGGACCCGTCAAGCTGCGCCGCCGCGCCCATCACCAGCGAAGCACCCGCCGCGCCGCCGATGTAGTAATACAGCGGAATGGCCCACTCCCACACCGGCTCATGAAGCAGCGGGCGATCGAAGTAAGAAGGGTCGGAGCGATCGGGCTCGGGCAGGCCGCGCCAGGAGATGTTTTCGACCTCCGGTTCGACGCGGGGCAGGGCAGCCTCGCCGCTGAGTTTCGCGATCCCGGTATCGATTTCGTTTTCGCGCTGAACCGTGCTCATTTCCGTCCTCCGAGTAAAACCGAGCCGACGGCCGCAAGCGCCATCCCCGCCATCGCGAGTCCCATGGACGCCCACGCCTGTTTCGAGGGTTTGGTCGGCACCACCGGGTCCGGCGGCAGGTTGTAGACTTCGGGCTGGTCAAGCAGCAGGAAAAATGCGTTCAGGCCTTCGGTCCCGGGCTGATCTTTTGCGCTCGCGCCGTACAGGTACGCTTCGTGCATTCCCTTGCGATGCAGATCTTCGACGCGCTGTTCGGCGTGCTCGCGAAGCTGATCGAGCTCGCCGAACTGGATGGACTCCGTGGGGCAGGCTTTGGCGCAGGCGGGAATCATGTTGTCGCGCAGCCGGTCGTAGCACAGCGTGCATTTCCAGGCGCGGCCGTCGTCCTCGCGCCGGTCGATGACGCCGAAGGGGCAGGCGACCACGCAATATCCGCAGCCGTTGCAAATATCGGGCTGAACGTAGACGGAGTCGAATTCGGTGCGGATGATCGCGCCAGTGGGACAGGCTTCCAGGCACCCGGCGCGCGCGCAGTGCTTGCACACGTCGGAGGAAAACAGCCAGGAGAATCCTCCGGCTTCCTGGTTGCCGAGAGGTTCGGAGCGCTCGATGAAGGCGACGTGCCGCCAGGTGGACGCGCCCAGATGCACGGTGTTGTCGTAGGACATGCCGGTGAAGGAGAATCCGTCGTCGGGCAACTGGTTCCACTGCTTGCAGGCGACCTCGCAGGCTTTGCAGCCGATGCACAGCGTGGTGTCGGTGAAGAATCCTTTGGCCATGGGTTCCGTGCTTCGTGGTTCGTAGTCCGTAGTCCGTAGTCCGTAGTTCGCGGTGCGCTTACGATAATCTAACCACGAACCACGGACCACGAACTCATATATTCCCTTCCTTCGTCTCTTCCGCCTTGAAGCCGTACCTGGTTTCGGGCCGGCCGCGTGCGACGGGGAGATCGCGCTCCCAGTCCATCGGATCGATCTGGCGCACCAGCGGGCCGCTGGTTGCGACGCGGCGTTTGCGGCTGGTTCGTCCCGCCTCGATATTTCCGGTGAACGCCTTCGATTCTTGAATGGAAACGTTGGGATCGGCAACGAAAGCGATCAGCTCATTGGCCGAGTTGCCGCGCACCAGGCCTTTCGACCCCCAGTGAAACGGCAGCCCGATCTGGTGGACCAGGCGTCCGCCGGCGCGCAGCGGCTTCATGCGCCCGGTCACCAGCACGCGCGCCTCGATTTCGGCACGCGCGGTGCGGATGGTCGCCCAGCCGCCGTTTTCGAGATTGCGCTCGCGGGCGAGCTCAGGTGAGACCTCGCAGAACATTTCCGGCTGCAGCTCGCTCAGCCAGCGAAGCCAGCGGCTCATGCCGCCGGCGGTGTGATGTTCGGTGAGGCGATAGGTGGTGAGCAGATACGGAAAGCGCGGATCGCCATAGGGGCGCTGGTAGGGATTGTCGCGGCGCTTCCACTCCATGCGCCGCGGATTGCACTGTTGGGCGTACAGCAGATTGCGCATGACCGACTCTTCCGGCTCGTAATGCACCGGCAGCGGACCATCCTCTAGACCGCTGGGCACGAAAATCCATCCCTTGCCGTCGGCCTGCATGACGAAAGGGTCGATTCCCGAAATCGTGTCTTTGCCTCGCGCGTTCTTCGAAGGACGGTACGACGGCGGACGGTCCACGATAAAATCCGGCGTATCGTACCCGCTCCATTTCTGTCCCTGCTGGTCCCACCAGACCAGCTTCTTTCGCTCCGACCATGGTTTCCCTTCGGGATCGGCCGACGCGCGATTGTACAGGAGTCGGCGGTTGTGCGGCCACGCCCATCCCCATTCCGGCGCGACCCAGTTCTGTTCCCAGTGCGGCTTCCTGCGCGCCGCCATGTTCTTGCCGTCCCGGAAGACTCCCGAATAAATCCAGCAGCCGCACGCCGTGGACCCGTCGGCTTCGAGCGAAGTGAATCCTTCCACCGGTTTTTGATCGGCGGTCGTGTAGCCGTTGATCTCGCGCAGTACGGATTCGGCGTCGGTTTCCCCGCGCGGTCCTTTCGCGGGATAGTTCCACGTCAGATCGCGGATGGGATGGTTGCGCGGCTGGTGCGCATCGCTCGCGTACAGCTTTTTCAGACGCCGTCCGAGATCCACGATGAAATCGAGCTCGCTGCGGCAATCGCCGGGAGGTTCGATGGCTTTCTCGTGCCACTGCAGCAGGCGCTGGGTGTTGGTGAAGCTGCCGTCCTTTTCGGTGTGCGCGGCGGCGGGAAAGAAGAAAACCTCGGTGGCGATATCGCGCGGGTCTACTTCGCCGCGCTCGATCTCCGGCGCGTCGCGCCAGAATTCGGCAGTCTCGATCAGACGCAGGTCGCGCACCACCATCCAGTCGAGTTTGCGCAACCCCGCCCGTTCCAGCGCTCCGTTCATCGACCCGACCGTGGGATTTTCGCCCATGACGAAATATCCCTTCAGATTGCCGTCGGCCATGGCGGCGACGGTGTTCATGTGGGAATGATCGCCGGTGAGCGCGGGAAGGTAGTGGTAGCACCAGCGATTTTCGCGCGTCGCGGCATCGCCGAACCACGCTTTCATCAGCGACACGAAATATTTCGGAAATTCGCCCCACCATCCGGAGGGCGACTCGTTATTCTTCAGATATTTCTCAAGCGTCTGGTCATGCTTTGCCTTGGGCATCGGCAAATAGCCGGGCAGCAGATTGTAGAGCGTGGGAATATCGGTCGAGCCTTGAATGGATGCGTGTCCGCGCAGCGCCATGATGCCTCCGCCGGGACGCCCCATGTTGCCGAGCAGAAGCTGGATGATCGCCGCGGTGCGGATGTACTGCACTCCGACAGTGTGTTGCGTCCAGCCGACCGCGTAGCAGAACGCGCTGGTGCGCTCGCGGCCGGAGTTGGCGCACAGCGTTTCGGCGACGCGCTCGAACAGGCGCCGCGGAACGCCGCAAATCTCCAGGACCATTTCCGGCGTGTAGCGCGAAAAATGGCGCTTCAGAATCTGGAACACGCAGCGGGGATCCTGAAGCGTGGGATCGGTGCGTTCCGCCTGAATCGGACGGCGCGGCCCCTTTGCTCTGCGCGATCCCGCAGCGGCCTCCGGCTCGACGTCCGCGTACATCCAGGAGGAGATATTGTATTGTCCTTTTTCGCTGTCGAATCCGCTGAACAAGCCATCCAGATCCTCGGTGTCCAGGAATTCGTCGTTGATGATGGCCGGCGCGTTGGTGTAGTTGACCACGTAATCGTGGAAGTAGCGATCGTTTTCGAGAATATAGCGGACGATGCCGCCCAGAAACGCGATATCCGAGCCGGCGCGGATGGGCACGTGAAGATTGGCGACGGCACTGGTGCGCGTGAATCGCGGATCGACGTGGATGATGGTCGCGCCGCGCTCGCGCGCTTTCATCACCCATCGGAAGCCGACGGGATGGCACTCGGCCATGTTCGATCCCTGGATGACGATACAGTCCGCGTTCTGCAAATCCTGCTGGAAGGTGGTCGCGCCACCTCTTCCGAACGAGGTCCCCAGACTGGGGACGGTGGAGGAGTGTCAAATACGGGCCTGATTTTCGATCTGAACGATGCCCAGCGCCGTGAACAATTTCTTGATGACGTAATTCTCTTCGTTGTCGAGCGTCGCGCCGCCCAAGTGCGCGATTGACGTGATGCGGCGGAGCGGATCGCCGTTTGTGTCGCGGTCCTCCCAGGTTTCATCGCGCGTTTTCTTCACGCGGCGCGCGATCATGTCCATGGCTTGACCGAGCGGAATGCTTTCCCATTGGGTCGCATGGGGCCGGCGATACAACACGTTTTCGACGCGATGGTCTCCGGCGACGAGCTGAAACGTTGCGGCACCCTTGGGGCACAGGCATCCGTGCGAAATCGGCGAAGCGGGGTCGCCTTCGATGTCGATGATTTTTTCGTCCTTGACATACACCAGTTGCCCGCAGCCGACGGCGCAATAAGGGCACACGGAGTGCGCCACGCGATCCGCGCTTGCCGTGCGCGCGTGCAGCGATTCGCTGCGCGGGGACTTCGCGGAACCGTCCAGGGCGAAAAGATCGCGATGACGAATCTGCTCGAGAAGAGGCCATGTGGGCATAGTGATTGGATTGCTGGCGGACGCGCCGTGTTTCGGCGTGACCGCCGCGTGAGCTATTGTAGCGCGCGGCGCAGCTCGAGGAAACGTGGGAAAACGGTCGATTCGAGCAGCGCGTCGGGGCCGGTGTCGCTCGGAAGCGGCCAGCGCGCGATCAGTTTTCGGGCTTCGTCTTTTTGCCCGGCGCGCAGGAGCGCGGCTGCATACAACGTGCGGGCGAGGCCGTCAGAAGAGGGCGCGGCGCGTTCGTAGGCGACTTTGAGCGCGGCCAGATCGGTGGATGGAGCGGCGTTCCAGGCGGCGATCTGGCGCTCGGCAAGCGGGCGGGGAGCGTCGAGGATTTTTTTCATGGCCAGATCGCGGCGGCCCGTCGCGTAGTCCCAGCTCGCTTCGCGCCAGGAGACCAGCGGGTCGCGCGTCTGGCGGCGGAAATCGAGATAGCGCGCCATGATCGCGTCGGCGCCTTGGAGGTCGCCCGCGAGCCAGTGTGCATAGGCGGCCTTGAACAGGTCCACGCCGGCGAGAAATCCGGGGTTCGAATCGTGAGCTTCAAGAAAATATTTTTCGGCGTCGGCGAAGCGGCCGTTGACGAAATCCATTTCGCCCAGAGAATCGAGGGAATTGGTTTTCTGGCCGGGGGTGTTGCCGTAGGTCTCGAATGTTTTGCGCGCGGAATCGAGATCGCCGGCGAGGGCCTGCGCGTAGCCAAGCGCGAGCAGAATCGCGGGGTTGTCCGGTTCGCCGGAGAGGATTTGCTTGTAGAGATCCGCGGCGCCGGTGAAATTGCGGATCCGACTTTCGGCTTCCGCCAGGCGCTCGGCGAGAGATGTGTCGGAGGGGTCGAGGCCGTGGAGCGCGGCGAGCGATTTTTGAAGATCGGTCTGGTCCTGGCGCAGCGTCGCGGAAAGCACGGCGAGCCGCGCGCGATCGATGGGCGAGCGCAGGGTCTGGCGTGCCAGGCCGCGGCCCGCGATATCGATGGCCTCCGCAGTCGAGCGCTTTTGCGCGGCCGATTCGGCCCACGCGATCCACGCGACGCCGAAATCGGGATCGAGCTCGGTCGCGCGCTGGTCGTCGCCACGCGCCCAGGCGGCGACGGCGTCGGCATTCGCGGTCGAAAAGGGCTGCGCGGAGGGGTCGATCTGATGCGCGGCGCGATTCATCGCCTCGAGCACGCTGCCGCTCATCGCGTCCGCGGCGATCATTTTGTGGCGCGCGGCGTCTTCCACCTCGATTTCAAAGCGCAGATTGCCGTTGAGCTGGGTGAAGTAGCCGTGAACGAAACGGGCCGCGGCGGCGAGATAGGCTTCGGAGATGTTGCCGGCGCGCATGGGGACCGCGTCGCGCGACCCGACCATCTGCTCGGCGAGGATATCCGGCGCGGCCGAAGCGACCCAGTCCAGGCTCGCATCGCCCGTGAGGTTTTCAAACGGCAGAATCGCGATGCGAACGGAGGACGACTGAGGAGCGCGCGAGCACGAAGCGGCCAGAATCAGCCCGGCGAGGACGGCGGCGAGCGTCCCCTTTCTCCGCATCCTGCTCAGAGAACCTTCTGCTCCGTCGCCATCATTTGTTTGAACTCGACGTTATCCTGCAGCCCGGCGAATTCCGGATCGGTCAGGTATTTCTGCCGGTCCTTGAACCCCTCTTCGAGAGATTTGCGGATATATTGCAGGGCGAGATCGGTCTTGCCCGCCTTGGCGTAGGTTTTCGCGAGATAATAGTGGAATTTGGCGCGCTCGTCTACGCTGCGTTCCTGAAGCAGGACGCCATAGCTGCTGTGCCGCTCGAAGACATCGGGATCGATTTCAAGCGCCTTCTGGTACATGGCGAACGCGTCTTTATAATTTTTGCGCGCGAAGTAGGCCGTGCCGAGGTTGCTCAGGATCGATGCGGCGTCGGGCGTCAAGCGCAGCGCTCTCCGGTACTGAGTGATGGCGCGCCGGTAGGATTTGTGCGCGTAATACACGGTCCCCAGGTTGTTGATCGCCTCCGCGTATTTGGGATTCAGCTTGATGGCGCGCTGATACCACCTGCTGGCCATGTTGAGCTCCAGAAGCTGGTGGTAGGCGATGCCGATCTTGTTGGCGACTACGGCCGAATTCTTGGGCCCCTCTTCGTAGGCGTCGATCGCGTCGCGGTACATCTTCCGTGCGGCGTAAACGTCGCCGCGCATCTCGGGCGTGAGCGATTTCGAAGGATCGGCCGGCGTGGTGCGCGGAGGCGGACGAAGGCCGTTGGCTGTCTGCGCAGTCGGGGTTTGAAAAGCGAGAACCGTTACGAATAAAACACTGGAAACCATGTCGGCCTCCTTGCTACATACTGTATCACTCGGAGGGCCGGGAGGGAATCATTATAGTTTTTTCAGGATTTCTGTGGGCCGGCGCCAACGCGCCGCATCAAACCCGTGGTAGCCTCGGGCGCGACAGGGGGCCTCTGGGCCGAGCGCGTTGGTCGGGTTACAAGAATCGTTGAAAATGCTCTAGGGCCGCGGCGCTGTGCCACTCGTCGTGGGGGTCAGTTCTGATTATTGTCTTTATTCTTGTCTTTGAAAATATCGCGGATTCGGCCGAAAAAGCCGCGCTTCTTCTTGGGCTGCTGCTCGGGCGCATCGGACGACGCGGCGGGAGCGGGCGTGATCGGAATGCTTCGCGCGACCCGGGGCTGCGCCGCGGGCGCGGGCGCGGCTGAGGCCGGCGCTGCGGGCGCGGGCGTCGCGGCGGGCGCCGAAGCGGCGGGAGCGGGCGAGGGAGTAGCCCATGAGGTAACCTGCGTCTTTCCACCGCCGTGCAGATGGCAGGGCTCGACGGGTTGCGTTCCGGCGATGAACACCTGGTCGCGCACCCGCGGGCACTGCGGCGTCGCAAGCTCGCCCGTATCCGCGTCGATCGCCACCGTGATGATCCCGTCGGGCGGATCGAAGGTGTGCACGTTCTTGTATTCCCGGTGCTGGTGCGCACGCTTCATGAACTCGAACCAGATGGGCAGCGCGCTGTGCGCGCCTTCCATGCGCAGATCGCGATAGTCGTCGAAGCCCACCCACACCACGCAGATCAGCCGGGAGGTGAACCCGGCGAACCAGCCGTCGTGCTCGGTGCCGGTCTTGCCTGCCGCCGGCAGCGTAAAACCCCGGGCGCGAACCGCCGCGCCGGTGCCCGAGCGCAGCACTTCCTCGAGCGTGTTCTCGACCAGGTACGCCACGCGCGGATCCATCGCATTTTTGCGCTCCGGCTGGAACTGGTAAATCGAGCGGTCCTCCTGGTCGCGGATGGTTTTGATGAAGCTGCTCTTGATCAAGTCGCCTCCGTTGGCGAAAACGGTGTAGGCGTCGGCGATTTCGAGCGGCGTCACTTCATACGTTCCCAGCGCGACGGCGGGTGTGGGCTTGATATCCTCGTTCATCCCCGCGGCTCGCGCCATCTTGACTACGTTGTCGTAGCCGGCCATCTCCGCGAATTTCACCGCGGGAATATTGAGCGAATGCGCCAGCGCGTACCACGCCGGCACCGGATCGCTGTATTCGTTCTTGAAATTGGCAGGCTCGTAAGGTTTGTCGTCGTACCAGAAGGTGGTGGGCTGATTGGGAACCACGGTCGCGGGCGTAACCACGGTTCCGCCGTTGTCGGTGAGCGCGGTGTTGAAAGCCGCGGCGTAGACGAACGGCTTGAAAGACGATCCCGGCGGCCGGTGCGCGACGGCGTGGTCGAGCTGGCTCAATCCGTAGTTGCGCCCGCCCACCAGCGCCTTCACCTCGCCGGTTTCCGCGTCCAGACACACCAGGGCGACCTGCGCGGGCGGGAACTCTTCGGTCCCGTACTTCTTGTCGCGACGCTTCCAGGTGTTGTCGGTTTCCTGGATGCCGACGCGCACGGCTTCCACCGCGTCGCGCTGGAGCTCGGGATCGAGCGTGGTGTAGACGCGATAGGAGGAGGTCTGAAAATCGCGATCTTCGAAGCGGCTTTGCAGCGTATCGTTGACCAGATCGACGAAATACGGCGCGTCGCTCGATTCGGCTTCCTCGTGCGCGACCACCAGCGGCGAGTTCTTCGCGTCTTCGTACTCGGCCTGGTTGATAAATCCGTCCTCGAGCATGGCCTGGAGCACCACGTTGCGCCTTGCCTTGGCGCGATCGGGATGGCGGAACGGATTGCGGCGCGACGGCGCCTGCACCAGGCCGGCCAGAAGCGCCGCATCGGCGATGCTCACCTTGCTCAGATCCTTGCCCAGGTAAACTTCGGAGCCCTGCCCGAATCCTTCGATCGAAAAGCTTCCGGCCTGCCCCAGCGGGACGGCGTTTGCGTAGTATTCGAAAATCTGCTCCTTGGTGAGCTCGCGCTCCAGGTGCAGCGTGATCATCGTCTGCGAAAATTTACGCCGCCAGCCGCGCTCCACGTCGCTCAGGTACAGGCACCCGGCGAGCTGCATGGAAATGGTGGATGCGCCTTCGAAGCGATGCTCAGTGACGTCCTTATAGGCGGCGCGCACGATGCCCACCGGATCGAATCCGGCATGCGAAAAGAAATGCTTGTCCTCGGCCGCGAGCAGCGCGTTCACCATCACTTTGGGAATATCGTTGAATTGGACCATGCGCCGCTTCTCGCGCCGCTTATCAAAGAGATTGGTGATCAGCTCGGGTTCGAGCTGGTATTCGGTGCGCTCGGTCTGATCGCGCTCGGAGATGATCTCAGCGATTTTTCCGCCGTGGATCTTGATGACCGCGCCTTCCGATTCGTAGGAATCGGGGCCGGGATTGATCTCGATCGCGTCGGTGCGCAGGTGGAACCAGCCCATGCGATTGTTGCTTGCTTCCGAGTAGCCGGAGGCGCGCAGATCGTCGGCGATGTTGCCCAACGTTTCGTCCTCTCCCACCACCACCGGGCGCGGCGCGGAGTAGAGCAGGGAAGTGTTGGAAAACGGCCCGGCGCGAAGCTTCGCGTCAGTGATGCGCGCGTAGTAGTTGTAAACGTAGGTGAACGCGGCGATCCCCGCGGCGACGGTCAGAACAAAGGCGAGAATGAACGCCTTGCCCCACGGATTCAGCAGAAAACGCACCAGCAAGGACTTGCGCTTGGCTTTAACTTTAACGGGCACTCGCCGCCTCTTGAGGAACGAACACGGTCACGGCGCGCGGGGATTCGATGCTCATTTCTTCATGTCTTCCAGTGAGGACAGCTCTTTCCACATGTCCTCATGCGCCTGCCAGTCGGCCTGTTGACGGCCGGTGATTTGCAGATCGGAAACCATCAGGGTTCCGTGGCCGTAAGGACAGATGTATTCGGTGCGCGGGGCGCCCAGCAGCACGTGATGCCACGACCCTTTCTGGATCGGCATGCGCAGGCGGCGCAAGCACGTCCGGCAGCGATATTTCTGGTCCCACACGATCAGCCATCCGAGCGCGCAGGCGATCAGCCAGAACACCAGCATGCAGAAATCGTAAAAAAGGTAACGCATGGCGGGAAACGGCCCGCCGAAAGCGTAATCCAATTGAGGAGGGAAGGCCCGCGCGATCGTCCTTTCCAGAGCCGAAAGGACCGCGATCGCCACCAATCCTTTCGCGATCAGGTAAATCCAGTACCTCATAAATGTTGGATACCCGGGGGCCCTCCGAAGTTCCTAATCCTCGATACGAATTTCGCCTGCCTTAAGTTTGACATAATTCGCACCAGAGCAGACGATCTGACAGTACCTGTGGAATGGCCACAGATGAACGCAGATCAAAAAAAAGGAAATCTGCGCGTATCGGTGTGTATCCGCGGCCCATTCCGTTACACGGCCACCCCCTGCCCGCGTTCCCAGCCCTATTTTCGACAGCGGTTTCAAAAAACTGTAAGGGCAGCCGGCGCGCGCGTTGCCGGTCAAACCTTTCCGGTCAGGCTGAACAACAGAATCCCCAGCACGATCGCCGTGACGATGACATAGGTCCGATCGCGCTCCGCGGCAAAGCCCACCAGCGAGAGTGCGACGCGCAGCACCGGCGTGGCGATCAGCAACAGCAATCCGAACTGGATGATGGCGCGGCAATCTCCGCCCAGCGCCGCGCCTGCCATTTCGCCCACGTGTCGGTATTGCGCCGGCTCGCCTTGAAATTTGTGCGCGCCGGATTCCTGTTCCGCGTGCCCCAGAACGTAGCACGCGCCTCCGCCCAGCACAACCGCGGCGGCGATCATCACGCCGGTGCGAAGCACCCAGGAGACCATTTTTTCCAGCCGAATGTCAGTCATGCGATTTTCTTCGAAATCCCGCTATAGATCATCTCGATCGCGATCGCCACCACCAGCAGCGCGAACACGCGCCGCAGTATCCGCGTTTTTGCTCCCACCAGGATCTTCGCGCCCAGCAGCGATCCGCTGAGCACGCCGAGCATCACCGGCATGGCCACTCCGGGATCGATGTAGCCGCGGCTCAGGTAGATACCCGCGCTCGCCGCGGCCGTCACGCCGATCATGAAGTTGCTGGTGGTAGTCGAGACTTTAAAAGGGATGCGCATCGCCTGGTCCATGGCGATCACTTTCATCGCTCCCGAACCGATGCCCAAAAGTCCGGAGAGCGCTCCGGCTCCGACCATGATGGCGAATCCCGTCTTCACGCGCTGCGCGTGGTAGCGCACGGGGCCCTGTGGCGTGGGATATTCGCCGTCCATCTTGAGCTTGTGCCCCAGCGGGTCGCCCGGATCGGCGTGGGAGGGTTCGATATAGACCCGCGTCGATTGCCAGGCGGCGTGCAACAGCACAAGCCCGAAGATGATCGCCAGCCACGAGGTCGGAACGCGGGTGGCGAGATAGGCCCCAAGAATCGCGCCGAGCGTGGTGGCGACCTCCAAAAACATTCCGATGCGGATGTTGGTGTATCCTTCGCGCACGTAGGCGGCAGCCGCGCCCGAGGACGTAGCGATCACCGACACCAGGCTGGCGCCGATGGCGTAGCGGATGTCGATGCCCATCAACAAAGTAAGGGCTGGGGTCACGATGACGGCCCCGCCTAGCCCAGTCATGGCGCCCAGACAACCGGCGAGCGCCGAAATCCCGAAGACCACTGGTGCGAACTCCAGAATCGTCACCATTTCAGCATACCTTCGGAAGGCGAAAATCGGGGCCGGCCCGGGTAACGGCTGCAATTCGGGCGATTTACTGTATTGACATTTTACGTTTTCGGGACTAATTTTGAGCTATATAGGCTCTTTTGAGGTCAGCAGTCTCAGGCCGTTGGCGAGACTTTCCCGCCTGGAGCGGGTTTGAACAGCAAATCGGGGTTGTTTGAAATTGGCGCTGGCGCGGATGCGTTGAGCTACTCCCGTCGGCCGACGACATAGAACGATTGAGGTTTCCGGAGAGGAGGCCTTTTTTAAGGGCTGCTTTCATGCGGTCATACTCCCGGCAATCGCCCGCGGACACTCGCGTGTGGATCGGCGGAGCACCTGCAACACTCACCTTAGACAATATACGTGCAAAAAGGGAAAGGGTATGGTAACTTTACGAAATTTTGCGATGTTATTGGCCGTTCTGGCCCTGTTTTCAATGGTCGCGGCGGGACA
>Ga0335081_10007340_pt1 | contig 17625 bp, 20 predicted proteins | sample Lox_Sample_35_FD_206713 | JGI IMG/M metagenome (GOLD analysis project Ga0335081, IMG submission 206713) | Soil microbial communities from Loxahatchee National Wildlife Refuge, Florida, United States - Lox_Sample_3.5 | ecosystem: Environmental > Terrestrial > Soil > Wetlands | place: USA... | reverse complement strand
CGCGGTGGACAGCTGGCTCCGCTCGCATCAGGTGCTCGGCACCGACCCCCTGGTCACCGACGCCGCGGCGGTGCAGCGGGATATCAAGCCGCAGGCCGTCGGCTGGTGGGTGCTGGCCGGTCTGGCCTCGCTGGCCGGCCTGGCGGTCATCGGGCAGGCGATCGCGCGGCAGTCGGCCACCGAGCAGGCCGACCATCGCGCCCTGTCCGCGGTGGGGCTGGGGCCCCGGCAGCTGGTGCTGGCCGGCCTGGCCCGCGCGGTCATCATCGGCGTGGCCGGCGCCGCCGGGGCGGTGGTCGTGGCCACGCTGCTTTCCCCGCTGACCCCGGTGGGGGAGGCACGGCTGGCCACGGCCGCGCCGGGACGGCTGGCATTCGACCCGCTCATCCTCCCGCTGGGCGCGCTGGCGACGGTGGCCGCGGTGATGGCGCTCGCGGTCATGCCCGCGGTGCGCTCCGCCCGGCTGCTGCGCACCCTCCCCCCGCCGCGGGCGGCCGCGGCGGGTCTGGTGAGCGCGGTGGCCGCGGCTGGCGCGCCGCCCACCGCGGTGATCGGGATCCGGAACGCCCTTGAGCGGCGGCGCGGCGGGCAGCCGGTGCCGGTGGGGACGGCGCTGCTCGGCACCGTGATGGCGGTCGCCGCGCTGTGCGCGACCGCCGTGTTCGGCGCTAGCCTGACGCACCTGCTTTCGTCGCCCGCGCTGTACGGCTCGCCGTACCAGGTGTCTTTCAGCAACCAGGGAGCCGGTTCCGGGGCCGCGGTCACCGGGCCGGTGCTGGCCAGCCTGCGGCAGGACCCCGCGATCCAGCGGATATCGCTGGCCACGACCGGGCAGATCACCGTCAACGGCCGCCAGGTAGGGCTGCTCGCCGTGACCGCGGTCCGCGGTCCGGCCCTGATCTCGGCGGTGGATGGGCGGCTGCCGCAGCGCGACCGGGAGATCGCCCTGGGCGCGGCGACGATGCGCGCCACCGGCGCGCGACCGGGCGGCCTGGTCCAGGTGGCGGTCACCGACGCCGCGGGGGCTCGGCACCTGGCGCGTTTCCGGGTGGTCGGCCGGGCCTCCTTCCCGGTCAGCTTCGGCACCGGAGGGCTGGGCAGCGGGGCCGCGATGACCGTCGGCGCGCTGATCGACGCGCAGTGCCCGCCCGGGCACGGCCAGCCTGCCTGCCAGCGGGCCGCCCGGCAGGGCATCGTGTGGGCCGTGCTGGTCCGGCCCGCTCCTGGGCCAGCCGGGGCCACGGCGCTGGCCCGGCACGTTCGCGCCTACCACGAGTACGCCAGCAGGCCGGTTGAGCCGACCGAGCTGGTCAACTTCGGCGAGGCGGTCAACTTCCCGCTGCTGTTCGGCGTCATGCTGTCGCTGTTCGGCGCCGCGACCATGGTGCACCTGCTGCTGGTCAGCGTGGCCAGGCGGCGCAGCGAGACAGGTTTGCTGAAGGTGCTCGGCTTCGTCCGCCATCAGGTGGCCGCGGCGGTTTGCTGGCAGGCGACGACCGTGGCGGTGATCGGGATCGTGGCCGGCGTGCCGCTGGGCGTCGCGGCCGGGCAGTTCGTCTGGCGCGCGTTCGCCACCAGCTTCGGCGTGGTACCGGTGGCGGTGGTGCCGCCGTTGCTGCTCGCGGTGCTCGCGGCCGCGGTGCTGGCCGCGGCGAACGCCCTCGCCGCCGTCCCGGCGCTGCTGGCCGCGCGGTCACGTCCCGGCCAGCTGCTCAGGGCCGAATAGAGGGCTGGCCGCTAAGCGCCCGGGCAGGTCAGGCCGCGCGCCGGTACACCAGCACGTTGTGGTCGCGGTAGGCGTAGGTGAACCCGGTGGCCCTGATGAACGGCAGGATGAAGCTCTGCACGCTGTTGTTCCGCTTCCACACCACGATCCAGCCGATGCCGAGGCGGCGGGCGTCCCGCCGGGCGGCGGCCAGCTGGGCGGGGGAGAGCTTGAGGGAGTACAGCGGGGTCACCCCGGCCGGATCGGCGCAGCCGGTCATCAGCCACGGGTGCTGCTGGCCCGCCTTGCTGGGCAGGGCCCAGGGGCAGGCCGGCGGCACCTGGTGCTGGATGTAGACCAGGTCGCGGTAGAAGGGATGCGCCTCCATCGCCCGGACGGCGTACTGCGGGACCCGGGAGGTGTAGGCGATCGCGCGCGGGTGGCCGTCCGCGGTGGCCATCACCAGCGCTTTGGCGAAAAAGGGCGCGCCATACACCGGGATCCCGCCCCGCATGCCGAACGGGAGGTCCACCACGATCGAGTGCGAACGGTCAGCCGCGATCCCGCGGTCCACCCGCGGGTAGCTGGTCGGCATGACGCCGACCTTCGCCGACCCCGAGTAGCCGAGCTCCAGGATCGCCAGCGCCAGCACCACCACCAGCAGCGGCCGCGCGTGATAGCGGAGCCAGTTCACCGCCGCCCCGGCGAGCAGGGCCGCTGGCAGCAGCCCGAGGATCGCCAGCCGGTCCGCCTCCCGGAAGCTGGACAGCCCCGGTATCCGGACGAACCAGGTGTAGGGCATGAGCCCGGACACCCGCACCCCGTGCCACGACAGGGCCAGCGGCAGGTACTGGTGCTTGCCGATCCACAGCGAGGTGCCCAGCGCGAGCGCGGCGCAGCCCGCCCACAGCGCCGCGAGCAGCCAGGCACTGCGCCGCCGCCAGGAGACGGCCAGGCCGGACAGCGCCAGGACGGTCAGGACCGTGCCGAACATCGGCAGCCCCTCGTTGTCCCGGCCGTGCAGGAACGGCTCGGCCAGGCTGCCCAGGCCGAAGTCGGCCACCCGCGGCGTCGGCGTGAACATCCCGGGCAGCCCGATCCCGTACTGCTTGTAGGACACGGCCAGCAGATGCGGGTCGATGGCCAGCCCGCCGCGGGCGTGCGCCAGCACGACCTCGGCGATCATCGCGATGATCTGCGGGCCGGCGATCACGGCGCCGATCGCGACGGCCAGCGCCGCCGGGCGCAGCTTGGCCCACGAGGCGCGGTGCACCAGCCAGGGCAGCAGCGCCAGCCCGGTGACGATCGCCGCCAGCACCGCCGACTCCTGGTCGGTGAGCACGGCCGCGCCCATCACCAGGCCCAGGATGACGGCCTGCCGGAGGCCGGGGGTGCGGCGCAGGCGCACCGACGCCTCCAGCGCCATCGGCAGGAACGCCGCCCCGAGCGCGATGTTCAGGTGGTACCAGTCCTGCTGGGTGAGCATCGCCGACAGGCCGAAGAAGGCCCCGGCGGCGATCGCGCCGGTGGCCGAGGGCAGCCACAGCCGCGCCGCCCGGTACATCGCGTACGACAGCAGCCCCGGGGTGATGAGGACCACCAGGTTGTAGGAGGCGCTGGGGCCGAAGACGAGGGTGACCGGGGTCATCAGCAGCCCCGGCAGCGGCATCACGGTGTGGAACCCGAGCTGGACCCCCACCGGGGCCGCCATCAGCTTGGTGAACCACGGGTTCGCCAGGTGGGTCACCTGGTGGGCGATCCACCAGAAGCCCCAGACGTAGCTGGCGGTGTCGCGCGATGACGGCAGCCATCCGGCCAGGTAGCCGGCGAGCGGCCGCTGGCCGGGGCGCCAGGTGACCGCCGCCCCGGCGGCGATGAAGCCGAGCAGCAGTGCCGCGTGCCGGGCGAGCGGCCTGGCGGCGATCCCGCTCAGCCAGCGCCGCCACCGCCCGGGCGGCCGCCCGGGATCCGTGCTGGCCGCCGGTTTCTCCGGTGGTGTCTGGGCCCCGGCGTCCAGTGTGCCCGCGGCGGCAGGGGCCGCCTGGGCAGACCGGTCGCGATCGGCCCCTTCCATCAGGTCACCTCGTCCAGTGTGTCGACAGGTAGGCGTCCGTGCCCGTACCGCCCGCAGGACAGACTTGCCCCCAATGCCCCGCGTCCCCCTGCGGCGGCGTGGCGGTGACAGCGCGGTACCGGCAGGGCCACCCCATGCTACCGGCGTAGCCGGTGTCCGCCCGGCGGATGACGCTTCGGCACCCGGGCGGGGGCACGGGCCCGGGCGGGCACCGCCGTTATGCATGACCGCCGGGCGGTGCGCCCCGGATCACCGGTGCGGCACTAGCATGCAGTGGTGGCGGCGCGGGTGATCAGGTCCAACCGGTACGCGGCAGCGGCCTTCCTGATCGGGTCCGCGGTGTGCGCGGCTGACGCGGCTTCCAAGGCGCTGGCCGTGGCGCATCTGGCCCCCTACCGGCAGGCGGTCCTGCTCGGCGGGCTGCTCACCTTGCACCTGTACCGCAACCCGGGCGCCGCTTTCAGCATGGGCCCGTCCTACACGGCGGTGTATGCGCTGGTCGCGGTGGGGGTGCTCGCCGCGATCCTGCGCGTGTCCGGGCGGCTGCGGAGCTGGCCGTGGGCGATCGCCCTGGGCCTGATCCTCGGCGGCGCGGCCGGCAACCTGCTGGACCGGCTCTTCCGCGCGCCCGGGCCGTTGCGCGGCTACGTCATCGACTGGATCAAGCTGCCGTACTTCCCGCCCACGTTCAACATCGCGGACTCGGCGATCACCGTCGGCGCGGCCCTGCTGGTGCTGGCCAGCGTGTGCGGCTGGCGGCTGGCCGGCGACCGTTCCCGGCCGCGGGCTTCAGTCATCCACCGGGCGGCGGAACAAGGCGGTCAGCAGGAAGGGGACGCCGAAAACCGGTGAACCTGGCGGCTGCTCATCCATCGGGCGCATCTCGACTTCGGTCAGGTCCGAGAAGATCCAGCGCAGCTCCCCGGGTGAGTAAGCCAGCCCGCCCTGCAGGCAGCCCTGGCGGTAATACTCCTCATCCGGGAGCTCGGAGCCCATGGCGCCAGCGGCGAAGCACGCGACGGCGAAGTGGCCACCGGGGGCGAGCACCCGGTCCAGCAGGCCGCGGTAGCTCACGCGGCGGTGCGGCGGCAGGTGATGCAGGCAGCCGGAGTCATAGACGAGGTCGTACCGCCCGGGCGGCAGATCGGCCGAGAAGATGTCGGCGCAGTGGAACCGCACCTGGGCGCCTGCTTCGCGGGCGCGCTCCTCACCCCAGGCCACGGCCGCGGGCGACAGATCGACGGCATCCACCTCGCAGCCGCGCGAGGCGAGGTGGATGGCGTTGCGCCCCGGCCCGCAGCCCAGGTCCAGGGCGCGGCCGGGGGTGAGCAGGCCACGGTCGAGATAGGACACGAGGTTCTCGTCCGGTTTGGGGTCGAAGAACGGCACCGGCCTGCCGCGATCCGCATAGAACCGGTCCCACCAGCCGGAGGCGCCGGGGGTCCAGCGGTCGGCATCGGCCGGGAACAGCCGGTCCAGCATGCCCAGGACGTCGTCCGCCGTCCGGATCCTCCGGTGCACTGATGACCTCCACGGCGGCGCCCGCTGGCCCGGCTGGCACCGTCAATCATAGCGGCCATGCTGCACATCAGTGCTGGTCACAGTCATTATCGGGTGCCCGGGCCGAGCCGGATGTGGCCCGTTGCGTGCTCAGCGGCGGCCCAGCCTGCGCTCACCGCCAGCGCCCGGCTCGTACGTCAGGCCATAGTGCTTGAAGACCGCTTCTTCGTCGGTCGCCAGCAGCTCGCCGTCGGTGTCAATCGACGGCGCGTCCTTCACCTGCTTCCTGCTGTAGGCGACCTTGAGATATTTCGGGGCCACGGCCGCCCGGTCGAGAGGCACGAACACGAGCCGCTGCCGGCCTATCATTCCGGTCTTGACCGTGCCGAATGACGGCAGGTCGGTGCCGGTATCAACGTAGACGGCCTCCAGCTCGCCGATCTTGTGACCGTCGGCGTCAACCACATCGTGGCCGCGCCAATCCCGGATGTTTTCCGCCTCGAACATGCCGGCCCTCCTCCCAACAGCGCCGCGCCGCCGTTTGCTTACGGTCCTACCCGGATGGGGTCGCGGATCACAGCGCGCAGGCCTGACGCCCGCCGGGCACGTGCCAGCTGCCCGGCGGTCGTGGCGCGCTGGGTCACCAGCGCCGGCCTTCCAGCCGCTCGGCCGTGCGGCCTGATGGGTGGACCGGACTGGCTACCCTTCGCCAGGCCGCACGGAGCGCCGCATCATCGGATGCGGTGGCTCAGGTCCCGAGGAGCGTGTGGTTGATGCGGGCCTGCCATTGGTCGCGCAGGGCAAGGACCGATTTCGCATAGTCGAGGTTCGGGTTCCCCTCGCCGCCGTTGTAGGCGCCGATTCCGACTTGCTCCCCGTGCCGCTCGATCAGGCCGTGAAGAATCCGGAATCCGACTCGGCACTGGGCGTGGAGCGTGTGGGCGCCGCCCTCGGCCTCGGCCTGGCGGATGAAATCGATCGAGGTGAGCTGGGTCAGGCCCACGCCGTTCGAGGTGCCGCCGTTTTCGACATGCGCGATGAGCGCTCGTACGCGATTGCGCGTCACACGCTGATGGCACCAGGGCGCGGCAGTCTGCGGGCCGAGGTCACAGCCGAAGATGTTCTGGAATCCCGATTCCTGCTCGACTAGAGCGAGTGCAAGAGCGAGCGGGAGCCCCTCGCGCTTGGACTCGGCCAGGATGGCCGGACCGTGCAAGTGGCCCGCCGCCTTCACCATCGTGATCAGCTTGTCGTCGCTGGTTCCTGGCGCAGCCATGTTTCCCCCCCGTCCCCCTGCCGGCCGGCCGTGGCCAAAGGCTGTGCAGACGGCCACGTCACAGCCGATCACACCGGCTCTTCCCTGACTCCCCTTGAGTCATGATCAAGAACCGGTTATGCAATGGTAACACTACGGTAATATCCGCTGCTAGCCCCGCTAGTCCGGGCACGAGGCGGCGCGGCACCGGCCAGTGCGGGCGGCCGGGGTTCCGCCACGCCGGGCCGTGATCCGGGGCGGGTATCGGCACGAATCTCCCACCGGGTGGCCGTAGCATGACGCGATGCCGGGTCATGTGAAGCGGCGCGGGCCGCCGGCCCCAGGCTCCATCTCGCAGGCCCTGGACAGTTTCCGCGCTGAGGTCAGGTTCTACCGGGAGATCGCTCCGGAAGCCGGGGTACGGGTCCCGGCGTGCTACCGGGCCGAGGACACCGCCGACGGCACCCTGCTCGTCCTGGAGGACCTGTCGTCGTGGCAGCCGGGGGCCGATCCGCTGGCGGCCGCCAGACTGCTGTATGGCATGCATCAACGCTGGTCAGGCCGGGCACACGTACGCTGGCCCTGGTTGCGCCCGGTCGGGGCCGCTGCTGATCTGGTGCAGGAGTTGTTCGGGCGCGTCTGGCCGGGCCTGGCCGCGAGTCAGGCTCTCACGCCGCGGGTTCGCGGGCTGGCCGAGCACCTGGCCGGGAAGGTCGCCGACAGCGAGCATGCCGTCAGCCTGGCCGGCCCGCTCACCCTGGTGCACGGGGACGCGTCCATGGCCAACATGCGCACTGGTCCCGCCGGCGAGGTGGCGTTGCTGGACTGGGAAGATGTGTCGGCTGCGCCCGGGGTCCTCGACCTGGCCTGGCTGCTGGTGTCGTCGGTCGAGCCCGCGCGATGGGACGACGTGGTCGCGGCCTATGGCCCGTCGGCGGGCCTGGCGGAGGTGCTGCCCGCTGTCGCGGTCCAGGGCCTGCTGAGTTTGTCCGATACCCCTGCCGGGTCGGCGGAGGCCAGGGCATGGGCCGGCCGGCTGGATGCGGCCGCTGAACGTCTGGGGCGAAGGCCCTAGTTGAGGGCGCTCGTGCCACCGGCGGTGGGCGCCGTCGCCTGGCCGCTGGTTTCCTCGGTGCGTTCGGGCAGCAGCAGCAGGGCGCCGATGAAGAAGCACACCGCGCCGATCAGGGTCTGGGTGTTGGCCCGGTGCACATTGTTCACCTGGCCGGTGACCGGGTTGACGTAGGCGGCGACCGCGGAGATGCCGAAGGCGATGGAGCCGGCCAGGTTGGCCAGCGTGATCCACCACGACCACTCCTTCGGGCGCCAGCCCGCCCAGCCGTGGCAGGCCTCATACCAGGCCAGAAAGCTGGAGACCAGGAAGCAGACCGAGCCGATCGCATCCGGCCGCCACACATGCTGATGTGCGGCCTGCGCGGACAGGCTGGCGGCGATGGCGGTGCCGGTGCTGACGTTGAAGAACAGGGTGCCGATGAATTGCACCCCGGTGGCCCACCAGTCGATCCGCCCCGGCTGGTAGACGAAGAACCGGCGACGGGCGGGGTTGAGCGCCGGGGGAGCGGCGTCGACCGCCTCCCGGTAGGTCAGGAACGCGGCCGAGGTGAAGAACAGTGACCCGGTAAAGAACGTCACGTTGTCCCAGCGGGCCCCGGCCGCGCTGGCGTAGGCGGGCACCGCGCCGAGGGCGAATAGCGCGGACCCGATGGCGAACAGGACGGCGATCCACCATCCCCGGGCCCGTGGCGCCCACCAGGTGGACCCGGCGGCCCGCTCCTTCAGGTGCTTGCGGTGGCGCCGCGATTCCCAGCGGACCACCGTCCCGTCCGGGCGCATGCGATCGATAAATGTCGCGGGGGCGCCGATGCTCAGGACGCGGTCGCGGCGGTCCTGTCCAGGCATCAGCGCGTCCTGTCTGCTCGGCTCATCGTCTGTGGTCATCGGTCCAGGTGCGTCCGGGCGCGGGTTGCTGCTGGCCGCGCCTGACCGTGCCCACGGTGATCTTAATCGTCAGGACACCTGCAGCATGGGCGCGTCAGCCGTGACCGTTACTTGCTGCGGTATGGTGCCGGTCCTGAGCACCGGCGACGGCACCGGATCGCGCTAACGTGCGGTCCCATGAATAGTGGCCTCATGGGAACCCGATCTGACCGCCTGTGGCGCGTCACCTCAGGCGAGCGGGACCCGGGCACCGTGGACCGGTTGCTGCGGTCGCTGCCGGACTGGTTCGGCATCGAAGCGGCGAACGCCCACTACGTTGAGAAGGCTCACGACCTGCCCACCTACCTGGCTCGGCCCGCGCCCGGATCGCCGGTGCCGGACAGGGAGCGGCAGCCGGTGGGGGTGCTGCTGGCGGCTCGCCATTTCCCGCAGGCGGCGGAGATTTACCTGCTGGCGGTCGAGCCTGCCTTACACCGGCAAGGCATTGGCCGGGCGCTGGTCGAGGCGCTGGAAGCCGATCTGCTGGCTGACGGCGTGGAGCTGCTCCAGGTCAAGACGCTCGGCCCGTCCCAGCCGGATGCCAGTTATGAGCGGACCCGGCGGTTCTACGCACGCATGGGCTTTTGGCCGCTGGAGGAGATTCACGACCTGTGGCCGGGCAACCCTTGCCTGATCATGGTCAAGGCCCTCCACCTGCCCGCCTGATCCCTGCCCGATCAAGGGCGCTGGTCAAGGGGAGGGGCACGGCTTCGTTAAGACTGCTGTCAGAACCTCAGCAAGGCGATGTAGAACCCCTTCGTCCACCGTCCCGTCGTAGGTCACATCGATCAGCGGCATGCCGCCAGTCTCGCTGAGGTCAGCCGTAGTGCTTGAGGTGCGGCCAGGTCCCCACATCCAGAAGGCGTTGTGCCCGGAGAGCACGGGCGGCAGGTGGTAGCCGGAGCCCAGCACGTCCGGTGCGGCGGCTTCCCCGTTCGGGTAGCCCCTGGGAACCGTGGTTGACCGGTGGTCGCCCTGGCTCATCACAGGCACGTTAGTGGCACGGATCCTGGGTGCTAGCGCGTGGTGCTCAGCACCGCGGAGAGTGCGTCCAGGGCGGAGGGGACGAGCGAGTAGTAGGCCCAGACGCCACGCTTCTCGCGGTCGAAGATCCCGGCCTCGACCAGGATCTTCAGGTGGTGGGAAATGGTCGGCTGGGTGAGCCCGAGTGGCTCGGTGAGGTCGCACACGCAAGCCTCACCGCCTTCATGCGCGGCGACCATCGACACCAGCCGCAGCCGGGTTGGGTCGGCCAGGGCCTTGAGCAGCCGGGCAAGTTCGGCGGCCTGGCCGGCAGTGAGCGGCTCGCGCAGCAGCGGCGCGCAGCACGTATCGGCCAGCAGGGCTGGCCGCTCCTGGGTACCGGCGGCGGAGGTGGTCACCGGACCAGTATACGTCAGACATTGACAACTATCTATCTCTCAGGCAGACTAGAGATAGACAGATATCTATGCCTAGGGGTGATCGGGATGACCGACCAGGCAAGCACCGACCTGCGCGAGCAGGTCCGGACCCGGTACACCGCAGCCGCCCGCGCGGTGCTGGAGCCCAGGCCGGGCATCACTGCTCAGAGCGTTGAGCTTTCTGGCACGGGCTGGTGCTGCGGCGGTCCGGCCACGGACTCGTGCTGCGGCGCTGGGTCGGCGGCGGAGGCGGTCGGGGGCTTCAGTGAGCAGCTCTACCGCCAGGGCGAGACCGACTGGCTGCCCGAGGAGGCGGTGCTGGCCAGCCTGGGCTGCGGCAACCCGATCGCCGTCGCGGACCTGCACGAAGGAGAGCGGGTACTGGACCTGGGCTCGGGCGGGGGCATCGATGTGCTGCTGTCGGCCCGGCGGGTTGGCCCGTCCGGGTTCGCCTACGGCGTGGACATGACCGACGACATGCTGACCCTGGCCCGCGCCAACGCTGCCAGGGCCGGGACGAGCAACGTCGAGTTCCGTAAGGGGGAGATCGAAGCCCTGCCGCTGCCGGACGCGTCGGTAGATGTGGTGATCTCCAACTGCGTGATCAACCTGTCCACCGACAAGCCCGCGGTCCTGGCAGAGATGTTCCGCGTCCTGGTCCTCGGCGGGCGGATCGGCATCACCGACGTGGTCGCCGAAGATCACCTCACCCCTGCCGACCGCGCGGCGGCTGGCTCCTACGTCGGCTGCATCGCCGGTGCTTTGTCCCGCAGCGAGTATCTCGCCGGGCTCGCCGAAGGGGGGTTCACTGACGCGTCGGTGACCTTCACGAACGAGGCAGCCCCTGGGATGCACTCGGCCATCATCCGCGCCGTCAAGCCCGCGACCACGTAATTGGCAAGACTCGGCAGCGGTGCCTGGTTGCGTCCGCCTGCTCGTCTTGCGTGAGTCTTGCCGGGCTCAGCTGCCGCCGAGCGCTTCGCGGACCGCGGCGAGGCGCCCGGGGACGATCCGCCACCAGGTCCATTTCCCGCGCTTCTCCCCCTCGATGAGCCCAGCCTGGGCCAGGACCCGGGTGTGGTGGGAGATGGTGGGCTGGCTCTTGCCGAGCGGCTCCTGCAGGTGGCAGCTGCACACCTCGCCCTGGGCGGCGAGGATCGATATCAGCCGCAGCCGCACCGGGTCAGCCAGCGCGGCCAGCACCGCTGCCAGGCTGACCGAGTCGCTCTCAGATAGCGGGACCTCGGTGAGCGGCGGCCCGCACAGCGCCTCGTCGATCAGCGGAAGGGTCGTCATGGCACGCGCCGCGGGCATCCAGAATCCTCCGATTGACATTCATCGATACGTAGCGTTAGTTTCGGATCGACATGAATCAATCTACCGGAGGTTCGGGGATCCGTACGCCCACAGTGTCGCCGGGCCTGGCCGCGCCCGGTCCCGGTGATGAGACGGGGTTCTGCCGCGGCCCGTTCAACGCCGGGAGCGGGCGATGAACGACCTGGTTCTGTGGCGGCGGCTGCTGGCCGAGCTGCTGGGCAGTGCGTTCCTGGCCGCGGTTGTGGTCGGCTCGGGCATCGCCGCCCAGCGTCTGTCGCCGGGTGAGACCGGCCTGGAGCTGCTGGAGAACGCGGCGGCGACCGCAGCGGGGCTGTTCGCGATCATCTTGATGTTCGGGCCGGTGTCCGGTGGCCATTTCAACCCGGTGGTGTCCTTCGTGGATGCCGCGTTCGGCGGGCTGCGCTGGCGGGATGCCGCCGCGTATCTGCCGGTTCAGGTGGCCGGGTGCATCGGCGGGGCGGTGGTGGCGAACCTGATGTTCGCCCTGCCAGCGCTCAGCATCTCGACCAGGCACCGGGCCACCCCGGCGCACTTCCTGTCCGAGATCGTCGCCACCCTTGGGCTGATGCTCGTGATCTTCGCGCTGGCCCGCTCGGGCCGGTCCCGTGCCGCTCCTGCGGCTGTGGGGGCCTACATCGGCGCGGCCTACTTCTTCACCTCCTCGACCAGCTTCGCCAACCCGGCGATCACTGTCGGCCGGATGTTGTCTGACACCTTCGCCGGTATCGCCCCATCCTCGGCACCGAGTTTCATCGCGGCCCAGATCGTCGGCGGCGTACTAGCAGTGGTAGTCATCAGGGCGCTGTATCCCCGCATCACCCCCGCGCAGGCCGCCGACATCGTCGTCCCCCACCATCAAAGCCAGGCCGAGCCTGCGACCGCCCGGGCCGCCCACGACGGTGCCTCCGCGGCCCGGCCGCCCGGCGACCGCCAGCCCATTGACTGACGGACCCTCTCCTGGGAGCTGCCATGCACCTGGTCATGATCGGCGGCAGCGACGCGGGCATCAGCGCCGCGCTGCGGGCCCGTGAACTTCACCCTGGCGCTGAGGTCAGTGTGGTGGTCGCCGATGCCTACCCTAACTTTTCGATCTGCGGCATCCCCTACTACGTCTCCGGCGAGGTCACCCACTGGCGCAACCTCGCCCACCGGACCATCGCCGACCTGGAGGCGGCCGGGATGTGGCTGCGGCTGAACACCACCGCCCGCCGCATCGACGTGCCCGGCCGCAAGCTTCTCATCATCTCCCCCAGCGGCACGGAGGAGCTGCTGGCCTACGACAAGCTGATCGTCGGCACCGGCGCCGTCCCGGTGCGGCCCCCGATCGGCGGGCTGTCCGGACCCGATGCGCTCGGCCCCGCCGATGGGGTGCACCTGCTGCACTCGATGGGCGACACCTTCGCCGTCATGCGCACCCTGGGAAACACCGCCCCGGCCAGCGCGGTCATCGTCGGCGGCGGCTACATCGGCCTGGAGATGGCCGACGCCCTCACCGTCAGAGGGCTGCAAGTCACGCAGATGGAACAGCTCCCAGAGGTGCTGCCCACGGTCGACCCGCAGCTGGGCACGCTCGTCCACGCCGAGCTGTCCGGGCACGGCGTCGAAGTGCTGACCGGCACAACCGTCCAGGCGATCAGCCGCGCCGCGGCGGGCCAGGCCGGGCGGCTGCATGTCCAGGCCACTGCGGCCGACAGCGCCGCCGTAACCCGGCTGGCCGACATGGTCCTGGTGGTGGTCGGGGTGCGTCCCGATACCGCCCTGGCGGCCGAGGCGGGGGCCACGCTCAGCATCAAAGGAGCGATCGCGGTCGACACCGGGATGCGGACCAGCCTGCCGGACGTATTCGCCGCCGGGGACTGCGTGGTCACTCACCACCGGCTGCTCGGCGAGACCTACCTCCCGCTGGGCACCACCGCGCACAAGCAGGGCCGCGTGGCCGGGGAGAACGCGCTCGGCGGGAACCGGGCGTTCGCGGGCAGCCTGGGCACTCAGGTGGTGAAGATCTTCGACCAGGCCGCCGCCCGCACCGGCCTGCGCGACCACGAAGCCGTCGCGGCAGGATTCGACCCGGTAACTATCGGGTCCGAGGCCGATGACCACAAGGCCTACTACCCCGGCAGCCACCGCATCCAGATGCGCGTCACCGGCGACCGCGCCACCGGGCGGCTGCTGGGGTTGCAGCTGTTTGGGCACCGGCACGCCGAGATCGCCAAGCGCATCGACATCGCCGCCACCGCGATCTTCCACAACATGACTGTCGACGCGGTCAGCGACCTGGACCTGTCCTACACACCCCCGCTCGGAAGCCCCTGGGAGGCGGTCCAGATGGGCGCCCAGGCCTGGGTCCGCGCCCAGCAGCCCTAACCTCCCGCTACTTCACGCAGAGGAACAACCGTGTCAGGGCATATCAGAAGGCTCGGACCTCAGCCTCACCGCAGAGGCACGACTTACATCTTCAGCAACTACCTGTCCACGCTGGACTGGCTCACCCACAGCGGCCAGGCCTACGCCGCCGCCACCAGTTACGTCCCCCTCCCACCACAAATTCAGCAGCTCGCGCACACCATGCTCCAACGCGTCGCCGGCCCCAACGGGAAAGCGCTCCTGGGCTGACGGTGGCTCAGATGCGGGTACGTGCCGCGTCCGGCCGCTACCGAGAACCGGACCGGGGGCCTGGCCCTGCCATCTTCCTCGTAGGCGCCAAACCCAGGTGAGTGGTCGCTGGGTCTAGGTTCGGTCTAGGTTGGCGAAGCCATCGCGCAGCGACGGCCCGATGGGCCGACCTGGCCGCTGTCGATGTGAGGGGATTTCGCCGGTGATCTCGGCATTCACTCGGACTCCTCGGCGGGCGTACTCGACGGCCAGTGAGCGGGCGACCAGTCACCCTCTGGGTCCGTGGTTTGCCCCACTTCGATCAGATGACCGTCGGGATCGCGGATGTAGCAGCGCTTCTCGAACTGGTGCTGTTTCGGCGGCGTCAGGAATTCAGCACCACGGGCGCTCCATTCGGCGTACACGGCCTCGATGTCTTTAACCCGGATATTGAGGAAGCTGCTGACCCGGTCCGGATCACGCGGCGTCTCCAGGATGACCGTAGGCTTGTCGTCGGTCGGTCCTCCGCCGCCATTGATGACGATCCAGCTGTTGGCTAGCGCAACATTGACTGGATCTCCGGGGAAGGCCACCCTGCCGCCGAGTACTTCGGTGTAGAAGCGCCGAGAGCGCTCGACATCGTCCGAGACGATGAAGTGGGTCAGCACAATTCCCTCTGGGGGCGGTGGGAGCTTGGCCATCCGGCACCTCCACTGGATTAGGTCTCACACCCCGCTTCACGGCGGAGTCTACAGCCGACGACCACGAGTAAGCATTCGATCTCTTTCCGCTGCCGTGGCGATCCGGACCGTGGGCGGCGGCAGAGGCTGTGCTATACCCCATCCGAGGGCACCAGCTGGGCGCGCACCCCGGACTGCAGATAACCAGGCCATCGCCGCCAGGCGACGCGGAGCGCCCTCGGCGGGTTCCGATCGACGCCGGGTAATCGGGAAGCGGAGGATGAGCCACCTGAGCCAAGGGGTTAGCCGCATCGAGGTGCGGCGCGCCCGTGCGAGCGGGGCCTCAAGCCAAAGCACGGCGCGGGAAGCGCCGCAGCGGCGGAGCGCAGCGGAGCCGCCTTGACTACTTACCGAAGGTATATTCGGCAGCTCGGCCGAACTGATAGCGATTCCGCGGCCGGGTAGGTGGAATGGCGGCTGTGGCGGTTCGGCAGATGCGGCTAGCGGAGCCCAAGGACGGTCATCAGGGCGTCATCGATGCCCCACTGCTGCTCCGGGCTCACCCTGCCCACGAGTTCACCCAGCCGTCCTGCGTCGACGGCGCCGATCTGCTCAACCAGGACACGAGTGGTCTCACCTAGGGCGTGTTGCTAAACGTTGGTGCGCGGGCGCGGCTGCCGATCTCATTTGTCGGCGAGCAAGAACGACGCGATGCTCTCAGCGACGGCTGCGCGTCCAGACATCATCGGTGTGTTGTGGCCGCCCGCGTACCATTCGAGATGCGAATCGGGGATACCTGCGTGCAGTTCCTCTGAAAGCGCGGGCGTCGCAATGGTGTCCGCCCGCCCGGCCAGGACAAGCGTGGGCGCGGTGATCTCGGCGAGCCGATTGCGGGCATCGTAGCCTTCTGACGCGGCGCGCTGCCTCCGGAACGCGTATACAGGCTGCCGTGGCTTCGGGCCGATCGGGAGGAACGGCGCGATCGCCATCATCAGGGAACGTCGACGCGCGGGCAGTCGCGCGGAGGTCGAGAGCAGCACCAGTCGCCGGACCAGTTGAGGTCGGTCCAATGCGAGCTGCAGGGCAATCCTGCCGCCGAGGGAGTAACCGAGGACATCGACGGGCACGAATCCAGAATCCTCCGCGACTGCGGCCGCATCAGCCGCCATCACGGCGATCGAGTAGGGTTCGTCGGGTTTGTCGCTCAGGCCCGCGCCGCGGTTGTCGACCGCGATGACGGTCGCGCGCGCGGCAAGTGCTGTCACCAATGGCGTCATGTCTGCGATGGAGACGCCGAGACCCGGGATGAACAGCAGCGGCCGCCCGGAGCCGCTCACCGTGTAGTGAAGCCGAACATCTCTGTTTCGCGCGAATGGCACGCGACAACATTAGGCCGCGTTGTTGCGACGGTGATGAGCCAGTGGAGCGTTGCGGCGAGGCAGAGGCCGGCGTGGTAGTTGCGGGCGGTCTTGTCTGAGCGCATCGCGATGCCGCGCCACTGCTTGAGCTTGTTGAAGCATCGCTCGACGACGTTGCGGCCTTTGTAGCGCTCCCGCTGCTCGTCGCCGAAGTCGATCGGACGGCCCCGCTTCTTCCGCCGGTGCGCGATCTGATCCTCACGCTCCGGGATCGTCGCAGCGATCCCGCGCTGACGCAGCCAGGCCCGGTTCGCTTTCGACGGGTACCCCTTGTCCGCCATCACCCGGTCCGGACGTGTGCGTGGACGGCCGCGCCCGACCGGCACCCGGATCTGCTCGAGCGTCGCCGCCAGCATGCTGGTATCGGCTGCCTGCCCCGGGGTGAGGATGAACGCGAGCGCACGTCCTTTCCCGTCGCAGACCAGGTGGTTCTTCGTCGTCAGACCGCCCCGGGAGCGGCCGATTGCATGATCGGGCGGCTCGTCACCGAACTTCTTGTAGTTCGATCCGGCCCCCTGTGGTGCGCGGTAGGGTCGCGCCGTGCTGGTGCACGCGCACGATGGTGGAGTCGATCGAGGCGACCCAGTGCAGGTCCCCGTTCTGCTGCGCGAGTGCCTGTGTCTTCTCCAGCACTCGCGCCCAGACGCCCTGCTCAGCCCACCGGTTGAAGTTCTTGTAGATCGTGTTCCAGTTCCCGAACCGCTCCGGCACGTCTCGCCACGGCGCGCCGGTCCGGAACCGCCACGCCGTCGCCTCGACCACGGTCCGACGATCAACTGGAGGCCGCCCGGTGGCCCTCACTTTCGGGAACAAGGGGCCGATCACGGCCCACGCCTCATCCGAGATCACATCACGCGACACGACATCCAGAATCGCCCGAGGGCCACCATCGGGGGTTTAGCAACACGCCCTAGCAGGTCGATCTCGGGGCGGAATGATGCTGGCTTGGCGCTGCGTGACGTTGGCGCAACCAGCACCACCGAGCGCGGCAGGAGCTCGTTGGCTTGAACGATCACGCCGTAGCGTCGGCCCGGCGGATCGTGACCGGTCCCGCGCGGGAGGCGGATTCGTGGACGTCACCCCGCAGCACGCATGATCTCCATGACGGCCGCGACCTCAAGCATCTCGCGCCGATCGTCGTCGTCGGCCTCGAGCACCGCCACCTCGGCCGCCAGCGCGGCATGCCGCTGCAGCCGGGCGGCGCTGTCGAGAATCGCCCGTCGGATCGCTTCAGACCGGCTCAGGCCGGTGGCTTCCAGCTGGGCCAGCGCCCGGAGGGTCTCGGCGTCCAGGCGCACGCTGATGGCTGACGTCACGCCAGTGGTGTATCACGTTATGTGATACACCACGCGCGCCGAGGGCGCTCATCGAAGGCGGCACCGAGAAGGCTCAATGGCACGCGTATGGCATGACCGGCCACCGAACGCCACAGGATCGCCACAAGCGAGGGGATGCCTCCTGACCTGGGGTTATACTTTGGAGCGGGCGAAGGGAATCGAACCCTCATGACCAGCTTGGAAGGCTGGGGCTCTGCCATTGAGCTACGCCCGCGCGCCTGGTGGGGCGACGTGCCCAGCACCAAGTGAGCATCGATAGCGTACCGGTTCGGTGGCACCGAGGGCGCAGGAAGATGCCTGGGCGGGCCAGTGCACCGCGTAGGCC
>Ga0335081_10007339_pt1 | contig 17627 bp, 19 predicted proteins | sample Lox_Sample_35_FD_206713 | JGI IMG/M metagenome (GOLD analysis project Ga0335081, IMG submission 206713) | Soil microbial communities from Loxahatchee National Wildlife Refuge, Florida, United States - Lox_Sample_3.5 | ecosystem: Environmental > Terrestrial > Soil > Wetlands | place: USA... | reverse complement strand
GAAACAGTGCCTGAAACGTTTCACTGCCGCATTTCTTTACTTGCCAGAAAGCGCTTTCCTGAATATTATCTGTTGCTCTCTCGGGTAATGTTCGAACCGAGACCGTCTCGCAGGTTGATGGCTCGTGTCCCGCAGTCAAAATTTCGCGCCAATAGTCAGGCTCCGGCGCCTTGTGCCGCAGTTCTTCGCAACGGGGTGCAAGGTATGGGAGCTTTTCTGTTTGCGTAACCTGTAGGACGTTTAGTCTGGCCTTTTTTTGTGCTTCCAGGTCTTCCGAGGGGGAACGTTCGAAGCGCGCGCTTCACGGAGGGCGTGGAATTTCACCGCAGAGCAGAGTCGAAAGGAGTCATTTTGTGAGAGAGAAGGGAACAGTTAAATGGTTCAACGGGGCGAAGGGGTATGGATTTATCCAGCGCTCCACCGGAGAAGATGTTTTCGTTCATTTTTCGGCCATCCAGGAAAACGGCTACCGGACTTTGAACGAGGGCGAAACCGTAGAGTTTGATCTGCTGAAGGGACCGAAAGGCTTCCAGGCGGCGAACGTCGTTCGCGCCTGAGGTCTCCGGACGGCGCCATTGAACCAACCCTCCCAAGCCACTTGGGAGGGTTTCTTCAGTTCTCGGACTTTGTGGGTCTTCCATTCGCACTGCGCTTTGCGGATTATGCAATGCGTGCCCGTCCGGCACCTCAAGGTATCTCAATAGAGACCAGGTCGCCGTCAGCCTTGCCACCCGCTTTGTAGTTGATCACCACGGGAAGGTCCTTCCAGTCGCAGGAGAAGGTTACGCCACCAATCAGCAGCAGTGATTTGTAGTCCTCGGTGCGCAGCTTCATCGTTTTCGAGGCGCTCGCCACTTTGACGACCGCCGCCGGCGCCTGCGAGCAATCCACCGTCAGTACTTTTCCCTTCAGGAATTGCACCTTGCGCCGGTCCGGTTGCGGCGCGGCCGGGGCGGTATCGGGCTGGTCGGATTCGTCGTCTTCCGACCCCTGGCTGTACACCACGGTGGGGGCCAATTTTGCCGCGTCCTCCGGCAGGATGCCGTATTTCTTCAGCGTGGGAAGGTCGTTCAGAGATTTTCGCGCCGCCGCCGCAATCTCAGGGTCCGGGTTGTCTTTGAGGCGGCCGAGCAGTTCCGTCGCCGCATCCCATTTCTTGGCTCCAAGGTAAGAGCGCGCCAGATCGTACAGGTATCCCTGGTTGCGTGGATTCAGTTGAATGGCAATGCGCAAGGTCGCGGCGGCGGCATTGGCCCCCCCGCCCTGAAGTTGCGCCAATCCGAGCAGGTGGTAGGCCTCGGCAAAGTCGTGGTACCAATCGGTCACCGTGTGGCAGTCCTGCATCATGTTGGGAAGGCCCGCCATCTCCTCTTTGCCGTCATGGGCCTTGCGATACTTGCTCCAGGCGCTGTAATAGTGGGTCCACGGGTCGTTGTGGTTTAGATCGAGGGCTTTGGCCAGCTCCTCATCGGCGGCGTCATATTGACGGTCTTCTATGGTGGCCCAGGCGAGCGCGCGATGAATCACGGCGCTGTCGCCCTTCGGCAGCGCGGCAATGGAGTGCAGCTCGTTCGCCGCCTGCGATCGGCGTTCTGGAATACGAATCTTCATCTCAGCAACCAGCGCCTGCGCCTCAGGCGGCCGAATCTCGAGGGTGATAGTTCCCAGGTTGCCGGGATCAAAGGGCAGAGCCGAGCGGTGAAGGGCATCCCCCGAACCGGCGCCGCTTTGCCGGCCAGCATTTTGCGATGAAAGGCTGGGCGCGATGGATTGGAAATAAGCTTTGACTGTTTCCTCGAACTGGGCCGTGCTCGCGTTAAACGCCTTCTGAAAAGCCTGTTCGATGGGGAGTTTCTGGATCGCCACCATTCCCAAATAGGCTCCCGCCTCCGAGAGCTGGTCGTGGTTTACCAGGTAATGCATGACGATCCAGGATTCAGCGGTGAAGACCGCCGGTTTTGCTTTGGAGGAGCGCGAATCGTTTTCGCGCACGGCGAAGAGTTCGGCGAGCGGAATCCAGGGCTGTTTGGTCAGTGCTTCAGCAAACGCTGACGGGTCGCCGCCCAGTTCGGTCTGGGTGGCGCTGATGCGCAAGCTGGAGAAATAATCTACGAGCCCTTCATCGAACCAAGCCTGTGCCGGCGGATAGTTGTAATTCAGAAGCACGGCTGCATAGTCGCGCGCAATCGCCCGCCAGCCTTCCTCATCCGAGAGATCGAGGACGATATAGTTACGGTCTTCGCCGCGAATGAAAGAGGCGTGGCCTGAAGTCGGGCGGCCGTTGCCGGGCGGCGAAGCCTGGTCGTATTCGTCCGTGGTCCTGAAGCCAATCAGATCGAGCGGTTCAGGCGTGATCAGCTTCTCGCGCTCAAGTAGCTGGCCGAAGACCGCTCGCATCTGTTCCATGCGCAGAATGGCCAGCCCAGCCTGTTTTTCGCTGCCATCGGTGAGAAGGGAAAAATGATCGGAGCTCACGCGAAGCCATTTGGGCTGGTCGCCGCGCGGAAATGCGAGGGGAGGCGAGCCGAGAGCGACGAGAACGCAGGCAGTGGATAAGAGGAACGCGAAAATTCTGGGCATGACCGTCTTGCCCGTGGCAAGAAGACCTACACAGAATGCTACCACGGTTGAAATGCGCAAGCGCCACGGAACCGCGCGGTCCCATTCGCGTACTTTCGAGATTAACTCTGGCTCTCGCCTGCTTGCGACAGTTTCTTGTACGCCCAGCGGGCGTGCTCAGCGACGTTCGCGTCTTCATCGTCCAGGAAGCGCTGGACCACTGGAACAAAGCTTGCATCGCCGCTATTGCCCATGGCAATCACGGCATTGCGACGCAGACCCTTTCGCTTGGCCCGGCGCACCGCCGACCCGCTAAACTTGTCGCGGAATTCATCTTCCGACATCCGCGCCATGCCTTCCAGTTCAGGATTCAGGAGACCTTGCCTCGGCTGGAATTCGGCAGCGGAACTCACCGGCGCTTTGCGGTTCCACGGGCAGACGTCCTGGCAAATATCGCAACCGAACAAGTGCCGCCCCATGCCTTCGCGCAACTCTTCGGTAATTGCGCCGCGTTTTTCGATTGTCAGGTACGAGATGCAGCGATTGGAATCGAGCTGGTAGGGCGCGATTAGTGCGCCGGTCGGGCACGCCTCAATGCAGCGCGTACATGTGCCGCAGCGATCAGGGGCCGGCAAGTCGGCGGTGAGCTCGAGCGAAGTGACAATTACGCCAAGAAAAAGCCAGGAGCCGGTCCTCTGATTGATGAGACAGGTATTCTTGCCGATCCAGCCCACGCCGGCATACTTCGCATAGACGCGCTCCACGACTGGCCCGGTATCCACATAGCAGCGGGTGTGCAATGGATTTGGTGCTTCGTCTTTGCATGCAAGCCGCAGCTTTGCTTCCACCGCGCGTAAACGCTTCATGACTGCATTGTGGTAATCCTGCCCGCCCCAGGCGTAGCGCGAGATCCATCCTTGTCTCGAACCGTGCGCTTCGGTCGAGTAAGGCTGCGCCGTGTTGTAGTTGATCGCGCACACGACCACGCTGCGCGCCCACGGTACGGCTGTGCGCAGCGAGGCCCGCCTCAGATTTCCACTTTCGTCGCGCGCGGTCATATAGCTCATTTCGCCCGCGTGACCGGCGGCGACCCACTCTGAAAAACGGTCCAGCTCAGGGAAATCATGCACGCCGGCAACGCCGGCCAGCTCGAAGCCGGCTTCTCGGGCCGCCTGCTTCACCACGCGCGTAATTTCGCTGACTTGCGCCATTTGTTCTTCGGTCGGCGTGCTTCGCCATCCCGATGCCCGGCAAGTTTTCAACAGGCAATTAGAACAGAATCCAGGTCGTAATTACTTGTGTTTGGCAGCGGCGGTTGTAAGCTGCCCCTCGAGTCACGCAATTTTTCTGCGCGTTCTCCCGATTTTGTTCGTACACATCTTGTTCGCCCATATTTTGTTCGCAACACAAGGAGAAGCCTATGCCGCAAACGACTCCCATTCAAATTTCCGTCATTAACGCCAGCACGGTGGTCTCGGATGCCGAGGTTCAACCTGTAGTTGACGCTCTGCAGCAGCAAGTCACGCATGACTTTGGCCCGGTTTGGGGCGTGGACGCCGCGCTTACCTTCGTCCCGGGAAACTCGACCCCACCGAGCAATACCTGGTGGCTCAGCATTCTGGACGACTCCGACCAGGCCGGAGCGTTGGGCTATCACGACCTTACGCCGGAGGGCTTGCCTCTGGGCAAGGTATTCGCCGGGACTGACCTGAAGTATGGCTCGATCTGGTCGGTCACGGCCAGCCATGAGCTCTTGGAGATGTTGGGAGACCCCAACATCAATCTCACGGTGCTGGTGCAGCCGCAAAATGTCCAGCCGCAAAATGCGCAGCCGCAGAGCACGCAGACGGCGGGAACGCTCTACGCCTACGAGCTCTGCGACGCTTGTGAAGACGATTCATTCGCTTACACGATCAGCGGCGTGAAGGTCTCCGATTTTGTCTATCCCTCGTGGTTCGAGGACTTCCGGGCCGAGAACTCCACGCAGTTTGACCAGCAGAAGCGCATTACGAAGCCTTTCCAGTTGCTGACCGGAGGATATATCGGCGTGTTCGATGTGAATTCCGGAACCGGCTGGCACCAAATCACCGACGAAATTCTGAACAAGAAAAAGCCCACCAGCATGAAACAGCGCGGCACCGTTGGCAGCCGGCGCGAGCGCCGGAGAATTCCGCGCTACCAGTGGATCACGAGCCGGACCCACAGGGAGATTCAAACCAATGCGAAGAAATACCGGGAGCGGGTGATGGAACTGCGGGCGGAACGGGCCGCGGCTTGAAAACTGCGGCGTCTCTTGCAACTCCGTAGGATTGTCATTCCGAGGCGCCGAAGGCGACGAGGAATCTGCTGTTTGGGAATAACCTGAGCTGAAGATTCCTCGTGTTTCTCGCGTGGCACTCATTGTTGCGCGGGTGCTCTTCTCGCGCCGCAATTTTCCCGCGAGCAGCGGGCGAAGAAGCAGAGTTGGGGATTTTTCCCGGAAAGCAGATCGGCTAGACGCCCAGCTTCTTGACTTCCTCGTGGTAGTACTTGCGGTAAAGGATGTCCCATTCCTGGCTGCCTTCGAGAATGGTGCGCTTTTGGTTCTCGATCTTGTGCCGGGCGGCCTGGTCAATTCTTTCTTCCTGATTGAGCAGGTCTTCGAGGATTTTACGCACTTCCAAGCGGACCGTATTGCGGTCTTCCACGAAATCGACGTCATCCATCTCGGCCAGCGCGTCGGTCGCCACGTGCGCCACTTTGTTGGCTTTGTCGCGGCTGATCCTCACAGCACCGCCTTGTATTTGCGCACCAGCTCGTTTTTCACTTTGCGGAACATCTCCTGATAATTGGCGCCGGTTTTGCGCATTTCCTCGGAGTAGGCCTCAAGGATGACCCGAACTTCGTCGTTGATGCGGTCTTCGAGCGAAAGTTCCTCGAGAATCGCGGCGTGCACCTTCTCGGTGACCGCAGGCACGGTCCTGGTCTCGATCATGTTCGCGGCGATCAATTTTTTGGTGACTTCGCGGGCCAGATAGCCCACATAGTCTTTCGAGAGCAGCATGAGCAGATATGAAAGTCGTTCCGAAAATTTAGTTTAGCACAGGGAAGAGTGGCGGCCGGCAGCACTCGGCATTCAGCAATCAGCACTTGGCACTTAGCATTTGGCCGTCAGGTACTATGCTGTGTTCCCGCATCTTTGTGTCATCCTGAGTGAAGCCGCGCTGCAGGCGCGGCGGGAGTCGAAGGATCGCTGCGAACTTCTCATCTTCTGTGGGTTGCAGGGCATTTTGACTTCGGTTTCCGACCCTGTTATGAAAATGCCTTGCGCGGTTTATGCAGGGCCGGCCCGGTTAGGGATCCTTCGACTACGTTGTCACTCGCTCCAACTCCGCTCAGGATGATGTTGCAGAAGTCCGCCGGGTTCACCGGAGAGAGCTTGAGCACTCGGCTCAAGCCGGATTTTTTCAGGAGCTCCGTTGGCCCGCACGGCCAAATGCTAAGTGCCAAATGCCAAGTGCTGAAAGCTGAAGGCTGAGTGCTGACGGCTGATAGGTGCAAGCTCCAGGCAATGGCATACAATATCCGAAGATGTCCCCGCTTGGCGACAATCTGGCCGGACTCCGCGATGACATGGTTGCCTTTGTCGAAGGGCATGGCATGCGCCGGTTTCACGGATACGTGGATTATGAAGAAGTTCCCAGCGTGATCTGGAAAGCGGAGGACAACCCCGAGAGCTGGAAAGACTTCGTCGAGCTGGCCAAGGCCGCCAACGCGCCTTTTCTGACCATGGACTCCTGGGTGCTGCAGCGCGACGACCTCGAGGAACTGCTGCAGCGCTTGAGCAACGCCGAGTTCAGCAACGATGAAGACCTGGAAGAAGTGCGCTGGCTGCGCACTTACCTGGGCAAAACCGGCTTTGTGCAACTAGGTTTCGCCAATCAGGGCATCATGATGGTTTACGAAGCATCCACCGAATGGTATGACCGTTATCAGCGCGCGCTGGAGATGGTGGATGATTTTTCCGGCATCCCGATTGACGAGCCCGGCCAGGACGACGATATCTAGCCGCGCCTGCGCATGAAGTGGGTCCTCAAGAACGCCGATCCGGCGCAGACCGAACTGCTGGCCGCGCAGCTGCGTGCGGATTCGGCTTTTGGCGCGCCCGATCCAGCCACCGCCGCCACACTGGCTCGCCTGCTCATTCATCGAGGCATCACGGCGACTGAAACTGCGTCGCGTTTTCTCTCGCCTGCCATCGGCCACCTGCATTCGCCTTATCTTATGAGCGGTATGAAGGCGGCTGTTGACCGCCTGGAAGCGGCCATCGAGCGCCGCGAGCCGATCCTGATTTACGGCGATTACGACGTGGACGGCACGACTGCGATCATCGTTCTGAAAACTGCCATCGAGCTTTGCGGCGGGGCGGCGGACTTCCACGTTCCGCATCGCATTCGTGAAGGCTATGACATGCGAGGCGAGGTGGTTGAGCGTGCGGCCGCGGCCGGTATCCGCCTGATTATCAGTGTGGATATGGGCATTCGCGCCCTCGGCCCGGCCGAGACGGCGCAGCGCCTGGGCGTGGACCTGATCGTTACCGACCATCACCTGCCGGGTCCGGATGGCGTGCCGAAAGCCTGGGCGGTGGTGAATCCGAACCAGAGCGGCTGCGATTATCCCTGCAAGGCGCTGTGCGGCGCAGGAGTGGCGTTCAAGCTGGCGCAGGGATTGCTCGAGCGCCGACGCGGGGGCAGCGAGCTGGCGCGGCTGCTCCTTTCGTTCATGAAGATTGTGGCAATTGCCACGGTGGCGGACTCGGTGCCGCTGACCGACGAAAACCGCGTTTTCGCCAAACTCGGCCTCGAGGGCCTGCGCTCGACGGTGAATCCCGGCCTGAAAGCTCTGCTCGAAATTGCCCAGCTCAGCGGGCGGCCGCTGACTTCCGGCGAAGTTGCCTTCCGCATCGCGCCGCGCATCAACGCCGCGGGAAGAATGGATGTGGCGCGCGATGTGATCGAGCTGTTCAGCGTGAAAGACGCAGTCCGGGCGCGCGAAATCGCGGGCCGGCTGGACCAGCTCAACTCCGACCGGCAGGAGGAAGAGCGGCGCATCGTGGCGGCGATTGAGGCCCGCTGCGCCGACGATCCGGCGCTGCGCGATGCCTACTGCATGGTGATTGATGGCGATGGCTGGCACCGTGGCGTGATCGGCATCACGGCGACCCGGGTGGTGGAGCGGTTTCACCGGCCGGCTCTGGTGATTTCGCGCGACGGCGAAGAAGCCCACGGCTCAGGCCGCTCCATCCGGCCGTTTCATCTGTTGAATGCGCTGGAATCCTGCGCGCACCTATTCACGCGATACGGCGGACACTCACACGCGGTGGGATTTTCGCTGCCATGCTCGCGCGTGGCGGAGCTGCGCGCCCACCTGGACGAATATGCCCGCGCCCGGCTGACACCAGGCGACTTCGAACCCGCGGTTGAGCTGGCCGCTGAGCTGCCGCTTGAACAAGTAACGCCCGGATTCTTCGATCTGCTGCAGCGGCTGGAGCCGTTTGGCGTGGGAAATCACGAGCCGATTTTTCTCGCCCGCGCCGTAAGTTTGCTGACACCCGCACGAGTGGTGAAGGAAAAACACGTGAAGTTGAAGCTCGGCGCCGGCGCGCGCTCCGACGGCAAAACGCAGGACGAGGCGAATGCGGCGGCGCTGTTCTCGACGCCGCGCTGCCATCCTGATTCATCAGGCCTTTCCCGGAGCGATTGGCGGCGGTCCATCACCTACGAGGCCATGGGCTGGCGCATGGCCGACCGCTGGCAGAACGAGCAGCTCCTGCCCGGAGATGCTTTGGATATCGCATTCACGGTCGGGCAGAATGACCATCCCGAATTCGGCGGCCTGGAGCTTACTCTGCGCGATTTCCGGCGAGCCGAAGAAACCGGCGCTGACGCTGATCGAACAGCCATACAACCACACACTTGACCCCTCAGCACTTGACCCCTCAGCACAAATAATAGCGGCCGTCGCGCCGGGCGAGCTGCAATGGCATTCCGAACAACGCCGATAGCCCAGCTGCGTCTAGAACTTTCTCCTTGCAACCGTCGGCGACGATGCGCCCGTGCGACATCAGCACCACGCGCTCGATTTCCGGAATGATGTCGGAGAGATCGTGCGTGACCAGCACGATTCCAATGCCGGAGTTTGCCAGCGAGCTCATGGTTTGCCGCAAACTGTTTCGCGCGCGGGGATCGAGCGAGTTGCTGGGCTCGTCGAAAAGCAGGGCGCGCGGATTGTGCACCAGCGCCCGCGCAATCAGCACCCGCCTGGCTTCACCCGATGACATCTCGGCGACCGGACGCTCGGCCAGATGCGACACCTGCAGGCGGGCGAGAGCGGCATCCACCATTTCGATCTGCTCGCGTGTGACCAGGTGGTTGGGATACACGTCATTGCTGCTGAAAAAACCGGAGAGCACAACGTCGCGGCCCAGCGCCTCGCCGGTGCACCAGGCCATGAGATCGTTCGAAACAATCCCCAGCAGAGAGCGCAGCTCGAACACATTCCAGCAGCTCTCGCCGAGAATGCTGATGCTTGAACCTACGCGCGCTACGGGATAGCACTCACGTGTGATCGTCTTAATCAGCGTGGATTTGCCGCATCCGTTGGGGCCCAGAATCGCGATGTGCTCACCCGATCTGATTCGCAGCGTGAAATCGTCGAGCGCAATTTTCTCGCCGCGCATCACGCGAATGTTCTGCAGATCGAGCAGAAAGTCACTTTCCGCCAAGCGCTCCTCCGGAACTGACATCGGAATGGAAATTTTAATGGAAGCAGGCTAGGCGCTGAGCTCAGAACGGCAAATGCGGTAAGTTAAAATCAAGCACATGGCTGTCCCGGGTTCGCCCGATCCGATTCTCGAACTGCTGCAGCGCGCGAAGACCATCGCTGTCGTAGGCCTTTCGAACAGCCCGCTGCGCCCGAGTCATGGCGTTTCGGCGTACATGCAGACTCATGGCTACCGCATTATTCCGGTGAATCCCAAGATCACTGAAGCGCTGGGCGAGAAGGCGTATCCCACGCTGCTCGATGTTCCCGAGAAGATTGACGTGGTGAATATTTTTCGCCGGTCAGAGCTGGTCGGCGAAATAGTGGACCAGGCCATTCAGCGAAAGGTCCCGGCCATCTGGATGCAGGAGCAAGTGGTCAACGAAGCGGCGGCCGCGAAAGCCCGGCAAGCGGGGATTTTTGTCATCATGGACCGCTGCATCTTGAAAGAACACAAGCTGCGCTTAGGTTGATTTTCGCGGGGCCTTTTCAGTTTTTGCCCGGCTGCGCCCGATCTGCCGGATCTCCTGCAGGCGCTCGCGGATGCGCTTCTCCACGCCTTCATTCGTCGGCTCGTAATAAATCCGGTCGCGCAGATTGTCGGGCAGGCACTGCATCTCTGCCACTTTGCCCTCGACATCATGCGCGTACTTGTAGCCTTCGCCGTAGCCCAGTCCTTTCATCAGGCCGGTGGGCGCGTTGCGCAAATGCAGCGGCACCGGCTCGGCGGCGGTGCGCTCGACATCCTGGAGCACGGTCCCGTAGGCGGTATAAAGCGCATTCGATTTTGGCGCGAGCGCGAGATAAACCACCGCCTGCGCCAGCGCCAGGTTGCCCTCCGGCATGCCGATAAAATCCACGGCATCGCGCGCCGCCATGCACAAACCGAGCGCGGTGGGATCGGCCAGGCCGATATCTTCGACCGACATGCGCACCACCCGCCGCGCGATGTAGAGCGGGTCTTCGCCAGCTTCGATCATCCGGCCCAGCCAGTAAAGCGAAGCATCCACGTCACTGTTGCGAACGGACTTGTGCAGCGCGGAAATCAGGTTGTAGTGCTCTTCGCCCGCTTTGTCGTAGAGCAAGACGCGCTTCTGCAGCGCGTCGTGCACAATTTCGTCGGTAATTTCGGCCTGCGTATTTTCGCCGGACTTGTCCCGCGCCAGCGAGGCGGCGACTTCCAGTGCGTTGTAGGCGTTGCGCGCATCGCCGCTCGCGTAAGCCGCGATCTTGGCCAGCACCTCGTCAGCGGCGACAAGATTCATCTCTCCCAGGCCGCGTTCGGCGTCGGTCAGGGCGCGCTTGAGCAATCCGACAATCTGCTCCTCGGTGAGCGGCTTGAGCACATAGACGCGGCTCCGAGAGAGCAAGGCGGAAATAATTTCGAAGGAGGGGTTCTCCGTGGTGGCACCGATCAACCGGATGTTGCCTTTTTCGACGTGGGGCAGAAACGCATCCTGCTGGGCCTTGTTGAAGCGATGGATTTCGTCCACGAAGACGATGGTGCGAGTGCCGTATTGCCGCGCCCGCTCGGCGTCGGCCATCACCTGCTTGATCTCTTTGATTCCGCTGAGCACGGCGGAAAACTCGATGAACTCCGCTTTGGTCATGCCCGCAATAATCTTCGCAAGCGTTGTTTTGCCCGTGCCCGGAGGACCCCAGAAGATGAGCGAGCCGAGATCGTCGCGCTCGACTTGTGTGCGCAAAGGCTTGCCCGGTCCGACTAAATGCTCCTGGCCGACGAATTCATCGAGCGTTCGCGGACGCATGCGGTCGGCGAGCGGGCGCGAGCGGTCGCCGGGGTCGTCGCGCTCTGGGATAGCCTGGAACAGGGACATTGAACTTCCAACTTTCAATTGCCGATTGCCGATTTCACTCTAGCCGGATGGCCGCGACTCCAAATTCTTCGCCACGCTTTCGACTGCATTCCGCAACTCCGCGAAAGCCACTGGCCTACAGTCTAGCTGTTTCAAGGATTTGAACGTTATGGAGTGCTGGCTGCGTTCCCGTTCACTCAGCCTGGTAGTTGGGACTACATAGAATTCCCACTGGGATATATCCAGCGGGTTTATGCTTGCCTGGTCCTGGCACACGAGTATTGCAAAAACATAGACGTCAGCATGACGCCGGGGTTCTGGTTCCAGCTCATTGGTCCGATAGTCATAGCCACGCCGAGGCGGCACGACGAAGCTGATGGTGGAGAGCTTTTTCTGAAACCAGCTCTGAACATATGCAGCCGACTTCACTTCAACCTTAGTCCCTCCGGAAGTCTGCAGATCTACCGAGTCCCACTCATTGCGAACATCCGCCGTGCCGAGGCCAAGCGCTCGCGCCACGATGAACTCGGCCAGGCGTCCTCGGCAAGCATTGCTGATCAGGTCAGAGTCCGCCCACTGCCAGAAATCCAGCAATGTGAAACCGAGTTCAACGCCGCCGCAATGAAAGACCTCTGTTCCGCTCTTGCGTGTCGCTTGAATCCATGAAAGGCCGGAGTCCACGGTCCACCTCCCGCCTGCGTCAATCGGCAATTGGAAATCGCAAATTGAAAATCACTGCCTCTGCCTCGCAATCTCATAGAGCACGATACTCGCGGCCACGCCTGCGTTCAGGGATTCTACCTGCGGCGCATGGGGAATCATCACCAATTCGTCCATTTCGCCGGTCAGTTCGCGCGGGATGCCGGCGCCTTCGTTGCCAATGAAAACCGCAACTTCGCCGGCAAGATCGGTCTCGGGGAGCGGCGTACCCTTGTGCGATGAGGTTGCGAGCAGCCGCAAGCCGCGTTCTCGCATGAGGCCGACCGCCGTCTTCAGCTCTGCCGGCGCCGCCGGAATGCGAAACACTGATCCCGCTGAGGCCCGGATTGCTTTGGAGTTGAAGCGGCCGACTGTGCCTTCGCCGAGGAGGACGCCGCCTGCGCCGAAGGCCTCCGCCGAACGCAGAATCGTTCCCAGATTTCCGGGGTCCTGTACGCCGGCAATCGCCAGCAGCGGACCTTTACGAGAGTTCGACACAACGTCTTCGAGAGAGAATGTTTTGCAGCGCACGAGCGCCGCCATGCCCTGTGGAGTCTCGCTCGGCACGACGCTCGCGAACAAACGATCGGGCAGCAGCAAAGTTTCTGCGTGCGCTCCGATCTGCGGCAGGAGCTTTCTTGCTCTAGGCTCGGCCGAGTGGGAAAAAAATACAGCCTGAAACGTCAGCCCGCTGCGAATGGCTTCTTCAATGATGTGGAACCCCTCAATGGCGCAGTCGCCCTCGGTACCGGCTTCGCCCCGGGCAAAGGCCTTGCGCAGGGCTTTGACCCACGTGTTGTGCTGGCCTTCAATCGGGCGCAGGCGCTCGTGACGGCTACCCGTTCTCGGATTTTCGCTCATGGGTGGCGCGGGAAATCATACCCGTTTCGGGCGAAGCGGGCCGCAGGTGTGAGTCCGCGATGGGAAATGCGAATTCAGAATTGACTTGTGGGATTCACCGCATATATCGGCCGCGCTATCTTCCGCGGCGTGATCTGCCGGCGGCGGCCGAAGCTGGCGCAGCCGATTTCGCCGTCGCAGCCGGCTTCTTCCGGCCTTCCATTTCGGCCAAACTTTGTTTCAACGCCGACATGAGATCAACCACCGGAGCCAGCTTCTTGGGTTTCTCGACCTCGGCGATCTTGCCGCCTTCGAGCTTGGTTTCGATCAGCCTCTTCACGTTCTCCTGAAATGTGTCGTGATATTTCTCGGGCTCCCATTCGGCGGCGAGAGCTTCAATCAACTGGTGCGCCACTTTCACTTCCGCGTCTTTCAGTTCGACTTCGGGGGCGCCGAAACCCTCAACCTTGCGCACTTCTTCTTCGTAATACATGGTGTGCAGCATCAGGCCGCCCTGGGTGGGGCGCAGAAACACCGTGTACTCACGGTTGTGCATGGTGAGCTTGGCGATGGCGACATATTCGCTTTCTTCGAGCGCCTTGGTCAGCAGGGCATATGGGCGGCGGCCGGCTTCTTCCGGCAGCATGTAGTAGGAGGACTCGAAGTACACCGGGTCCACTTCGCTCTCTTTCACGAACTCCAGAATCTCCATGGTTTTGGCGGTCTGCGGCTCGATCTTCTTGATTTCTTCCGGCTCGACAACGACGTATTCGCCCTTGCGATACTCGTAGCCCTTGACGATTTCGCTGCGGTCCACGACCTTGTTGTCTGCGGGGCAGATGTACTGCTGCTTGACCCGCTGCAAGTCGTCGCGGTGCAGCATGTTGAAGGAGATGCCCGAACTGCGCGCGCCGGAAAAAAGACGGACCGGCATGGAGATCAATCCGAAGGTGAGATAGCCAGACCAGACCGAGGCTGCCATAGTGTCCTGTGCCCCTGTGGCGGCAGAAGCCGCCTGGAATGCGAGTTTAGACTACATCCGACAATTTGACGCAGAAACCGGAGGCGCGGTTATCGAAGAAAGAAGCACAACCTGTTGTGGCATGCTTCCACCGGTCACAAGATAGGGCCTGGAAGTATTTTGCTTTTTTATTATGCTGAATCTCCAAAGCGTCGTTCCAGAGTTTGCGCGCTCAACGCGCCAGCTCGTGATCGGGGCAGGCGTGAGCCTGACCTTTGCCGCGCTGGGAAAGCTGGTGCGCGGTGTGACCCGTTCGGGCGCGGCCGCAGGCGCAGCGGTCTGCTTCGTTCTTTACATTGGGGCGGGATTCGGCGCTGTCGCCGCCCTGCTCTCGGTGTTTGTGGTGACCTGGTGCGCGACGCGCTGGAAGTACCAGAAGAAGCAACACCTCGGCACGGCGGAAAGACGCGAGGGCCGGCGAGCCTCGCAGGTCTTCGCCAATCTCGGCGTCGCGGCGGCGAGCGGGTTCCTGTGCACGCTGGGCGCGAAGAGATTCATGTTCATCATGGCCTCGACCGCCGCGCTGGCCGAGGCCGCAGCCGACACGGTCTCGAGCGAAGTGGGGCAGGCGAGCAGCGCGAGCGCGCGCCTGATCACGAACTGGAAACTGGTTCCCGCGGGCACTGACGGCGGCGTGACTCTCGCCGGCACTCTGGCCGGAATTTTGGCAGCGCTAGGGGTCAGCGCGGTGGGCGCAGGATGCGGTCTGCTGCCGTGGTCGAAGCTGGCAATACCTCTTTTCGCGGCCGTGGCTGGTACGGCGGCCGATAGTTTCATGGGCGCGTGGCTCGAGCAGCGCCGATGGCTAAACAACGACGCGGTAAATTTTCTCGGCACTCTTGTCGCGGCCGGTATTGCATTCGCGCTCTGCTTTCATAATTGAGTTCGCAGGCTTCGCTGGCAATCCACCTGTGCATGTCCGCTGGTTCCTTGAAACCATCCATCCCCTTGCTGGAAAATCAATGGAGCACCTTTGCGAGCGGAAATCGCATCTAACTGATTTCACGAAGTTTTCAAATTGCCAGCCGTAGTTGCCGAGGCGAAAAGGGATCGTGCGTTTGATGAAAGCTCGTTCGTTAGTGATTGGGTACGTGGTGGCGCTGGCGCTATTTCTGTTCGCGCAGCAGCGCCATCAGCAGAGTGAGCCGACCTCCGGTTTTCGGTCGGTGGTGGATCTGACGCACACCCTCGGGCCCAAGAACCCGCCGTACGAGCTGGCGAAGAAGCCGCTTTTCCAGGCCAGGACGGTTGCGACCATCGAAAAAGATCAGTACTTCGCCCGCGAAATCTGTTTCCCCGAACATTTTGGCACTCACATTGATGCTCCGGCGCACTTTGCGCGCGGAATGTGGACCGTGGACCAGATTCCCGCCGAGCGCCTGGTTGCTCCGCTGGTGGTGCTCGATGTTCGCGCCAAAGTGAAGGGCGATGCCGACTACCAGCTGTCCGTTGAAGATATTGCCGCCTGGGAGCGCACCAACGGGCATATTCCAGACGATGCGGTTGTGATCGCCAACACCGGCTGGGAGTCGCGATGGGACTCTATCACCGCCTATCGCAACGCAGATGCGAAGGGCGTAATGCACTTTCCCGGTTATTCGCGGGACGCAGCCCGCTTTCTGGTGGAAGGCCGCGCAGTTCTGGGACTCGGCATTGACACGCTCAGCATTGATTACGGGCCGTCACGGAATTTTCCGGTGCACCATTACACGCTGGCCCGCAGCTTGTATCACCTGGAAAATGTCGCCAACCTTGATCGCGTTCCTTCGACTGGCGCAATCGTCGTAGTCGCCCCCATGAAACTCGAAGGTGGCTCGGGCGGCCCGGTGCGAATCCTAGCTCTGCTCAAGTAATTCCTGCATGAGCGGTTTGATTGGTTCCCATTAGCTCTTTTCATGAGCGAGGCGGCTTTCGTTCGTCGCCTGCTGTGCTGTAATGCGCATGGAGGCGATCATGCCCGACCCTCGATTCCCCATCGGCAAATTCACTTACGACGGCCCGCCCACAGAAGAACAGAGACGCGAGCTCATCAGCCAGATTGAACAGGCCCCGGCCGCTCTCCGCCACGCCGTGCAGGGACTTTCGCCGCAGCAGATGAAAACGCCGTATCGCGATGGCGGCTGGACCGTGCTGCAGGTCGTGCATCATGTGCCGGAGAGCCACATGAATGCCTACATCCGCTTCAAGCTGGCGCTCACGGAAAGCGAACCCACGGTCAAGCCTTACGATGAAAAACTCTGGGCCGAGACGCCGGAGATGCAATCTACCCCGCCGGAAGCCTCGCTGGCGCTGCTTGAAAATCTTCACCTGCGCTGGGTGAAACTGCTATGCGCTCTACAGCCCGAGCAATGGAAGAGAATGTTCCGCCATCCCGAGCTGGGCGAGGTGCCGCTCGAAAAGAACCTGGCCCTCTACGCCTGGCATGGACGGCACCACGTGGCGCACATCACCGAGCTGAGAAAAAGAATGGGATGGTAGAGTTCGGCGCGAGCGGCGCTGCTCACGCCATCATCTGCACTTTCCAGAGCAGATAGCTGCAGGCTTCGCGCAGCACGGCGAGGCCGCGCTGCAGCTGGCCATGCGGCCGCGAATCCGGCCGCGGCGCTACGTATACCTCGATGCCTTCCTTTTCGAGCAGCTTGCGGATGCGAAACACATGGTATGCGTCGCTCACCGCCAGGCAGGCGTGCATGCGGTTGGTATGCATAATCGTGCCCACGCGGCGCGCGGATTCCGCAGTGTCCGAGCCCTGGGTTTCGGCGATCAGGCCGGATTCCGGAATGCCGCGATGGAGAAGATAATCGTGGCCGACGCCGCCCTCGCTGAACTGGGGATCTTCGCCAAATCCGCCGGTGATGATCACCACCGGCGCCAGTTTTCGCTGGTAAAGCTCAAAGGCATGATCGAGCCGCGCGCGCAGGACCGGCGATGGCCGGCCTGAGTATTGCGCCGCGCCGAAAACCACGATCGCGTCCGCCGGATAGAGCTTCTGCTCCGCCGCTTCGTGGACGATTTCCTGTGAAATTGCGAGGAGAAAGCCGGCCACGGCCACGACTGCCAGCGCCAGGAGCCAGAGCAATTTCAAGCTCCATTTCCGGCGCCATTTTTGGCTCTGCGGCCGGCCGTGCGCGACTGCTGAATTCATATCCCTGCGCTAAGAAACTAACCCTGCGCGAAGAACTGCGAAATCTCCTGGGCGGAGATCGCGCCTTCCCGCAACACATACCAGCGCTTTTCTTCATCGGTAAGGTCAACGATGGTGGAGGCGATCTCGCGGGGCGAGGCGCCTCCATCAACAATGATGGAGATGCGCCCCTGCAACTGGTCGCGGACCGCGACCGCCGTGGTGCACTCGGACTCTCCGCTCAGGTTCGCGGAAGTGGCGGTGATGGGAATCTGCGCCGCCTGCACCACCGCCAGCGGAATTCTGGCGTTCGGCACGCGCAGCGCCACGTTTCCCGTGTTGGCAGTGACTTTCAAAGGCAGGCGCGACGAGGCCTTCACGATGATTGTGAGCGGCCCCGGCCAGAAGCGGCGCGCCAGCGCCCGGAACTCTTGGGGAAGATTGTTGGCCAATTCTTCGGCCTGGTCCACGCTCTCGATGAGCAGCGAAAGCGGCTTGTGCCGCGAGCGCGATTTGATTTCATATACGCGGTCCACGGCGCGCAGGTTGAACGGATCAGCTGCAAGGCCGTAAAAAGTGTCGGTGGGCATGCCCAGCACTTCGCCGGACCGAATCTGGTCGGCGGCATAGCGAATCAGCGAGGATTCCGGGTTCTCGCTGTTGATTTTCAGAATTTCCGCGCGCACTCGCAGGCTTCCTTCCGCTGCAATGTTTTGAATCTGCGAAAGTTAACATAACACGAGCGGCCGCCTCAAGCCGAGAGAGT
>Ga0335081_10007338_pt1 | contig 17628 bp, 12 predicted proteins | sample Lox_Sample_35_FD_206713 | JGI IMG/M metagenome (GOLD analysis project Ga0335081, IMG submission 206713) | Soil microbial communities from Loxahatchee National Wildlife Refuge, Florida, United States - Lox_Sample_3.5 | ecosystem: Environmental > Terrestrial > Soil > Wetlands | place: USA... | reverse complement strand
TGCCATGAAGGACTCTGCATGAGAGCGTTAATCAGAGTCGACACATACGCCGCGCCGGCCTGCACGCTGCCTCCAGGTTCACCGTCCTCCAGGCCTGGGTGCTCATCCAAACCGCTGTCGTAGCCGGAATCAATGTACGAAACTGATGGCAGACTTCCACTAGCCACATCAGTCAAGAACTGCGAGGCTGGCACAATGTTGTGGGGATATTTCGCAGCCGTTGCGAACATATTCAAGGCGCTGTCCTGGATCGGAGGTACTGCGCGATCCAGGTCTGTCACGTAAACCTTCCAGGAGATCCCGTTCGCCTGCAGTAAATCGAAGATCGTCGGGATATTCACGGCTCCGCTCGTTAGTGGATAAGCGTGCCCGGCAGACGTCGCGGCCAGCGAATACATTCGGTTCGGCTGAGTGCGCGACATGGTCGGAGAGAACCAGCGGTCCGAGGTCGCAAAATTCGACGCCATGAAGTAGTAATACAAAAGCGCACTGTCGTCGTAGTAACCCATCACGCGTTTTCCATCCACGTCGGTGAAGCCAGTGTTCCTGGCGTCGTGGCCGGCGGTGTACACGAAGCCGTCCAGCGTGGGCGTGGGGGAAACCGGATCTTTGTAGTTCCAATCTACATGGCTCTCGTTCCACGAGGGGCTGGGATTCTCGACGCACATGGAAACCATCGGGAAAGCTTCGATTGCAGGACTGCCGGTATCGATGGTGCAGTCTTGCGGCGGAGGATTTGCGGGATCACAGCCGGGGTTGGTTGGTGCCGGCCCCAGCAAAGGAGGGCTTCCGGACGCAGGATTGAACTGCGGCAGTCCGTCAAAAGACTGGTCGGGATAGGAGTTGGCAGCCCAATACTGCCGCATGGAACCGAAATAGTGGTCAAACCCCCGGTTCTCCTGGGCCATGAAGATGATGTGATTGATGTTCTGCAATCCTTTATCAGGGTTGCTCGTCACCACGCCGCGGCACGCGCCGGATAATGCAATCAACGCGATCACGGAACACAACGCCATCGCCCGCACTCTCCTGCTCTTGCTCTTGATCTCTCTCATGGCCTTTTGATTAGCCGCGTGGCTTCTGATGTGAGTGCAAACAGAGACGGTGGTTCACAAAAGTTACGGTATGGTGCTTCGTAGATCCATGCACTTCTGATTGGCAATCTCAGGGTTTCCCTGATTGATCTGAGGATAAGACTGTATTACCTTGCCTCTAACATTGCTGGACTTCAGATGCAAAAACAGTCCAGCCGCCTGAATCCTAGGGGCTCATCCAAGGGTCAGCCCCTCTACCAAGCACGTCGCAACTTGTAGTTCAAGAGTTGCCCTTTCAAAAAAAGCGACGGAGGATCTCTCAACAATGAAGAGGCTTTGCTGTCAGTGTGTATTCTTGATGCTAGCTACGGCGATCGCAGCTTTTGCAAATGTGGCGGTAACCAGCCCATGGACAGGGTCGACAGTCGGTTCGCCAGTGCATTACGTGGCCACTGCGACACCCAACAACTGTAGCCGTGGGGTTTCATCCATGGGTATTTACGTGAACAACGTTCTTAAGTACGTCACCAACGGGGCAAAACTGGACACGGAAATGTCGTTCAGCCCGGGAAAATATGACACCACGGTGGAAGAATGGGACTACTGTGGCGGAGCGAGCTATACCCAGGTCTCAATCACGGCTACCAATCAGACCGGCGTGTGGGTGATGTCGCCCGCTAACACTTCGCAGGTGTCTTCCCCAGTAACTTATAAGGCGACGTCGAACACGGCCACTTGCAGCAAGGGCGTGTCCACCATGGGCGTTTACGTTAACAACGTCCTGAAGTACGTGGGCAATGGAAACATGCTGAACACGAATATCTCTCTGGGTGACGGCACGTACGACACCGTGGTCGAGGAGTGGGACAAGTGTGGCGGAGCCGCTTACACGCATGTGAAAATCACGGTCGGGGGCGGCGGAGGAGGCGGAGGCAACTCTTTCACTGCTTTGCAAGGAAGTAAAGGTTGGACCGGCTACGGAGAACTGCCTCCGAACTACAACATCTGCAGCAACTGCTCTCCCCAGGTCACGTATTCGCTGACCCAGCACATTAAATCGCCATCGCTGAGCGGCAACTCCAGCAAATTCACCCTTGGCGGAACTGAACCCTATGCCGATGTGCTGTTCAACAATCACCTGATCGGAACTCTTTCTTCGCAGGGTGTGCCGGACACGGATCACAAACTGGTTCCATCGCTGCACAACTTCACCTACGACGCGTACTTCTACACTTCGCAACTGTCGCTGTCGCAAGCGCTGGAATTCGATATCAACCAGTACTTCGATAGCCATGGCCTGGTCTTCGGAACCCAGTGCCGGGTTGCTGGCGGAAACATGTGGGACGTGTGGGACAACCAGAACAAGAAATGGGTCTCGACGGGAGCGAAGTGCTATCCGGTCAATAACGGCTGGAACCATGTCACGATCCAGGTTCAACGTGAGTCAGACAATTCTCTTCTCTATCAGTCGATCACATTGAATGGGACGAAGAGTGTGCTGAACAAGAAATATCCTGCGGGTTCCTGCCCGAACGATTGGTGGGGAATTACCGTGAACTACCAACTGGATGGCAACTCCAAGCAGTCGGGATATGCCACCTATCTTGACAACTTCACTTTCACTTACTGGTAGACAGAGAGATGTGGGCACATCGCAATGATGTGCCCGCATTCTTACAGCGGCTGTTCTTTTGGTGTCACGTCAGCCGTCTGTACCGATTGAGGATCGGAGCCCATAACGTCACACCGCCTCCAGAAGCAGCGCATCACCTCTGACCCAACTTCATCTGCCGTCCCCGAGCCGATAACGGTCATATCGGCCATCTTCGCCAATGCCAAGTATCGAGCACGGCTTAAGTGCAGGAACTCCAGCGGATATTCAGGTTTTCTTTCTCGCGCCTGAACGGGATCGGCGTCGAGGAAGTACGCGATATCAGGTTGGGGCGCCACTAGCAGCAACAGCCTGGCATAGAGGCGCGTGAACCGACTCGATAGCTGCAGGTTGGCGAGTTCGTCATAAACATAACGGTCAAAGATGATGACACCTGTCCCGTTATCTGCTGCCTTGGTGCTGACTATTCGGAGAGAGAGTGCATCAAGAAAATAAATGGCGAATCTTACGGGCGTCATGTACCACGATTGAACGTTCTTGTCGCGCCGGTTTACCGGACTGCCGGGCGCGCCAATGCCACGTTCACTGCGAAACAGAGTGTGGCTGGCGACGTCGCGATAACGGGTCAGAACCGCGATATTGTCCCAGAAAGCGAGCAACTGCACACGTAAGCCGGCCTGGCTGGCGCAGCTGCGAAGGGCTTCGATTTGCGTGCTTTTGCCGGCGCCGTCAATCCCCGAAAAGCTTACGAACAAGGGTTTACCACGCCTGAGTGAAGCTGGGCTGAACATAAGGCGTTTTTCTCAGTGAGCACCCGGCGGTCTACTGGGACTGCCAGCTGACAATGCTGCCACAGTTCCCAATGCCACTCCGGCCCCGACAATTGCGCCCACACTAATGAGAAATACGCGTACGCGGCGTTGTTTCGCGGGAGCAATAGCGGCCCCGGCGGGATTGGAAGCGGCAACTCCAACCGTGCTGGGAGTTTCAGCAACCGCGGTGCCAGCTGGTCTCGCCGGATGGGTCGACTGCCCTGAAGGCGGTTGCGTCTGAGCTTGTGGTGGCTGAGTTTCCGCAGGTGCAGCCGGTTGCTGTACCGGTGCAGCTGATTGCGGTGCTGGTTGTTGCGGAACGGTTTGGGTTGACTGAGTCTGCGTCGGATCTACCGGCGTCGGTGCAGCAGGATTTGAGTTTGGTATTGCCTGACTCCCGGTAGCTGCCGCAGGGTGGTTCTGAGCCACAACTGCGCCCGGGCTATCTGGAAGATCGCGCGCGTCAGCTTGTTGCTGCGCGTTCAGCGCGACAAAGGTGGTGAATATCAATGACGTGGCAAGTAAACTTCGCACCCATTCGCAAGTTCTGCTCTTCATGGCTCCCCTTAGATGCCATCCGGCCCAAACGCGAGCGAATTGTTACGAGGACTACGCAGCGCCCTCTAGTTCAAGCTCTGGTCCGCTTCCCCAAGCCATCGCGTCAAGGTAAACAGGAAGACGGCAAAAGCTCTCGACCGCTTCCGTCGAATTGTCGAAAATTTCGAAGAGCCCGTCGACTCGCGTCAACTCGAGCACAGTTAAAGACGCAGCCGAAACCGCTGCCAGCTTCAGGTCGCCGTTGCGTTTCATGACCTCTTCAGCGCTATTCAACAGCATGGCCACTCCGGCGCTGTCGAGTTGTTTAACCGCCGAGAAGTCAAAAATCACGCGTGGGCGCTCGGCCTTCAAGAAATTTTGAATCTCACCGAAAAATATGTGGGCTTGACCGCGAACCAGTTTCTCCGGGAGGTTCAGTACCGTAACGGGCCTTTCATTCATCATCTTCCAATCATTCCTTCCAGGAATTTCTATTCGTATCCGGTCACGTTGAAGCGTGATCCAATTCCTGAAAGCAATGTAACGGGCAGGATCGATTCAATCCATCCAGTTCAGGCTGTAGCGGCCGAACTACATCGCTGTACAACCCTGAGGGGATTTATCCAGAAGGATCAGGCACTTACGAGCTTTGCATGAGCCGCGCGAGTTCATCCTCAGGATCATGCACCGCATCCTGCAGTACTTTCCCTGCGTAGCGGCAAAGAGTGGCGACGTTAGTCTTGTACCAGCAGCACTGCGCCATTTTCGGAGACAGGCCGCAGAGAAAACGCAGCCTGTGCAGGGACGGAGGATGATTCATTGATGCTGCCACCAGACGGTGATTGCCATCGAGAATCGTGAGCGGGCTGCTTCCGTCAAGCCCAATGAGAAGCACAGAGCCACCTTCCAGATTGTTGCTCAGCGAATCACTCAGGTCCGCGAGCTTTGCCTGGAAATCATCGTCAACTGACGGGTGCCGAGTTTCATGAAGGGAACGCAATATATCTGGTAAAGCATAGTTTCCTCGCGCCAGCTTACGCCATTGGGCGCGTGGAAAGACCCGAATCCTCTCCAGGTTCTCGGGACGCATGGCTACCTCAAACCATTCGGTATCTTTGGGAAGGACCCTCCACAAAGTTCCGTGACGCAAGAAGAACAAGGCACGGCGCTGGGCGTTTTCGGCCGGGTCGGTCAAGTCCGGAGTCTGCACCAGGTTTGTCATCTCTTGATACTCGGCAAACTCCGGGTTGTGGAAGTCGATCCTGAGAAATTCCGCGATCACTTCATCTTCCGACAGCCGCCGAATCATGCGCAGCGGCGTTCTGCCTTCCGTAAGCCCGGGGTTTCCAAAGCCTGCCAAGGTGTTTCGAAGGAAGGGAATGGCGACCATCGCCAGCAGGCAAATCATCAGTACGAGTTGAACCAGAATGACCTGCTGCAGCGATGAATGAAAGCGATAAATCCCGGCGATCAGTATTCCGCTGAACGCCAGCTGCACCCATCCGGTATTAGCAATGCGATAGGACATCTCATAGGCAATCATAACGACGCTCAGCGAATACGCGCATGTCGTGATGCCGTAGAGCGCCAGCAGGTAGGGCAGCCCATACTTGCCAGTCACTATAAACTGCGGTCCGAAAAGGTCAGCCCACAGCCATGCCGGGGCGAGCCGCAGTGCAAGCGATATAACGGTACCCAGCCCTAGAACCAGAAGGAGCGTCGTTCCCAGAACGTTGTACTTCTTTCGCTCCTGAGGTGTGGTTCCTGCCACAATGGGGAACATTGAATTGACCACGGCCCACGACGAGGCATAAACCACGCGGCCGACCAAAGCAATCGCCGCATATAGTCCGGCAGAAACCGGCGGGAAGAAGTGCTTCACCACCACGATGTCGCAATTGTTGATGACCACTTGTCCGACGAAAAACACAATGGCTTGCAGTGCCTCGCGCAATGCGTCCGGAATGCCGGTGTTGTCCGCGCCCGAGCCGGGAAGCCTCGGGATGGCAAAACCGTAAGCGATGGTCACTCCCGCAGCGTTGGCGGCGATCACTCCAGTCACGCCAGAGCCGAAAGCGATCATCAGCAGCGATCCAAATAACCGGCAGGACGCTTCCAGAACCATATTTGCGGCAAGTCGACGAAAATTACACGACCCCTGCAGATAGCCGCGTCGGCTTCCTAGAGGAACGTAGAACGCCACGCCGATCGCCAGCCAGACGGCCAGGTTCGAATCCGGCAAGTTGAGATAGTTTGAAATAATCTGGCGGGCCAGTATCAACAGCAAGCCGATGAGGACACCGCAGACCCACGCATTTTTGTGAAACGCCCGGTACGCGGCCGTCTGTTCTCGGGCGGATCTGCGCTGAGCGACAACCTTAGCCGCTACGATCTGAAATGACAGCGTGACCGCCGACGTCAGAATCAGAAGCGTATAAACTGCCGTGGCGTGCCCGAATGCCGTGGGCCCCAGAAAGCGGGCCACCGCGACGTTGTAGACGAAGTTGAACGAGGTGACCAGAGCGGAGCCGGTCAGCAGCACGAAGCTGCCGGAGAGCACTCGGGCATGCAACGTTTTCGGCTCAGTGTCCAAGGCAGGCATCTTCGTTAGGGCTCCGAGGCATGTGGCGACAGCATGTTCCAGCGCAGCTAAACCCTCTCTGATGCTGAAACTATTGCCTACGCTGCCCTACGGGCCACCCTGAAATCGACGCGGAATTCTACCTACGACAACCCTCAAGCCATCGATTCGCCTCTAAGCACACATCCCATGAAGACGCGCGTTCGCCCGGTGCTTGCAGCAACACTCTTGTTGTTGGTGGAAGGGTGCACTCACACCAACATGCTGTCTTTGCGTTCCGATGTGCCTTCCACTCACGGTTCTCCACAGCTCTTGGCAGTCTATGAGCCCTGGTTTGGACATCCGCAGCACATTTCCGTCGGTTATTCTTCGCAAGATCCAGTTGAGCTTCGAAAACAGATCGATGCAGCTCGGAACATGGGAATATCCGGCTTCGTGGTCGACTGGTATGGAGATCGGGAGCCGTTTATCGACCGGGCGTATGCTCTGCTGCAGTCAGCGGCGGCGGAAAAGAGCTTCAAGATTGCGATGATGTACGACGAATCCGACGGGGAAACTGAACAAGCGACAGACGATGCACTGGCAGCATTCGAAAAATTCCACCAGACCTATCTTTCGCCCACCGCTCCCGGACGTGATGCCTATCTCATGTATCGCGATCGGCCGGTGATTTTTATCTTTCCCAAGTCGGCGGCACGCACCGATTGGAGCCGGGTCCGCAGCGAGACCGACAAGTGGGATCCGGCGCCATTGCTGATCTATGAGTATCGCGTTACCGCGTATGCGAGTTCCTTCGATGGCTTTTATGCCTGGATAAATCCCGGCAACAAAGGCTGGGCGAAGGATGGCAGCCACTGGGGCGAAGACTACCTGATTCGCTTTTATCAGCAGATGCAATCCAAGTACTCCGGCAAAATCGCAATCGGGACCGCATGGCCAGGATTTAACGACAGTAAGGCGCATTGGAGTCTGGGCCGCTATATGTCGCAACGCTGCGGCAAGACTCTGAGCGACACGCTGTCGCTGGCGCAACAATACTCGACTCCGGAGCACCGTTTGCCCTTCATCTTGATTGCAACCTGGAATGATTACGAGGAAGGCACTGCAGTGGAGCGCGGTCTGGAGAAGTGCAAGAACCAGTAGCTCACGGCTCAAGCGGCGCGCAGCCGCTCAACCACCAGGTCCGCAGATTCCGTCGTATCACGCATGGCGTCGAGTTCGGCGTAGTGGACCTTGTGAATGATCGAGAGCGGACGGCCACGCACCTCGTCATAGACGCGTCCCAGGTACTCGCCAAGAATACCGAGAACGAACAGCAGTAGAGCTCCGACAAAGAAAATCGCCGCCACTGCGCCGCATCCCCATGCGTTTACCGCCGTGTCGCTGATGATGCCGGCAAGAGCTGAAACCAATGCGGCAGCCGACGCCAAGGACGCCAGCACAAAGCTCACTCGCAAGGGCTTGTAGCTGAAGCTGGTAATTGCGTCCATCGCATACTTAATGCGGCTCAGAAAACTTAACTTGCCTTCTCCGCCAACCCGATCGTGGCGATCGTAGTAAACAATAGCAGTCGCGTATCCGACCCAGGCACGTAATCCGGGGAAATAGCGGTTCCCCTCGCGCAAAGCGTTGATCGAGTCTACTGCCCGGCGATCGAGCAACCCAAAAATTCCTGCGTTCAGTGGAATCGGGTAGTCGGAGAGTGCTCCCAGCACCCGGTAAAACAGCGGAAACAGAATTGCGAGATACTTGCGGCTTTCTTGCCGGCTGCGCCGCACCGCAGTCACCACTTGCGCTCCGTCTCGCCATGCGGCAACAAGTTCAGGGATGACCTCAGGAGGGTCCTGCAGGTCGCCGTCCATCAGAACGAGGACGTCGCCGCGGGCAGTCTGCATTCCCGCCCATACGGCCCCCGAATGTCCCCAATTCCGCGAAAGTTCAACCACGACCACTCGCGAATCGGTGTTTTGCAATCCGCGCAGCCGCTGCAAAGAAGAGTCCCGCGACCCATCATTTACGTAAACGACTTCCCAACTCTCGTCCAACGCCTGCATGGAATTCACGATCGCCTCGTGCAGGATGGAAATAATTTCCTCTTCGTTGTAAATGGGGACAACGACTGAAATCATCGACCAGGGCTCCTAAACGCAAAGCAGTAAAGCACGCCTAGTCTGATGAGGAGGGAGCAGCGGACGTTGTCAGGGAAATACCTGAGACAGCGAGCGAACTACTGTGTCGCCTGCAAGATGCGCACCTTCCATTGCACTTCTGTGGGGCTCAGCACGGCAATATAACGGGCGCGGACATGCTGCGTTGCCTGCAGCTTTTCGTGATCGAGGATTTGCACGTCGTACTCGACGTTGTCCAACAGTTGCACGGAAAGGCCCTCCGGCGAATAAAAAATCAGCGAGATATCGTGCCGGCGGTCCTGATAACGGGTGGCAATGTTCAGTTTCTGCTGGTCGCGGATAGTTTTGGCAAGTCTGTCCTTCGCGAAGCCTACAAAATCCGCATTCAACTGGCTCACATTATTGTCCGCCAGAGCTTTGCCCATGGTTTGCCAGGCGGCAAGATAGTCGCGGACGACGGCCTCGCGGGTCTGATCTTCAAGCGTGCGCGGCCCAACCGTTTCGGCTCCCTCGACTCGCACCTGCGGCTTTTCGCCGGCCCACGCAGCGACGCCAAGAATCATTGCCAGTAGAGCAAATGCCGTTGTTCCTCCGCGCCACTTCGTCACATTCATTGACCGTGTCCCCATCGGATTTCATTGCCTATAACGACCCCGGTGGCTACCGAGATAACGCCGCCATCGCGCACCGGGACGCTGGTCTGGGCGACCCCGCGCTTGAGGGGAACGTCAACCGTTGTCTCGTCGTTGCCGTAGGTTTCCTTGAAGGTCACAATCGTCCCGTCAGGCACCGGATTTCCACTGCAATCGCGTAAAGGGTCTGTCTGTAGTTGGACTTGGTCGCCCATCCGCCGCCCGCTCATGCGCAAATTGCATGGCTCGCCCGGCACCTGTTGCACCACCCGTGTCGCCATTAGGTTTCCCACATGGACCTGAAAGTCTGCTTTTCCAGCTTTAGGAGCGGAATCCAGCCTGATCCAGGCAACGCCGTTGCGGGAGGTGGCGACTTGATTCCGTACGGCGCCGCCACTCTCGGATAATGCGAACCCAGCCTGCAGAGGTTGCACGATCAGGTTGTCGAATGAGTCGAAAACGTAAACCACACCACTGATAGCGTTGCGCTGATCGACCGCAAGACGGGATGGCTTTGCGAGAAAGCTTAGCTGAGATGGTACGGCCGCGGGCGTAATATCCAGTTCAGCGGTTTCCGTCGACGAAGGCCCCACCAGCACCGCTGTGTAATATCCCGCGCTGTGGATCTCATCCGCGGCAAAGACGGCGCTCTCGCCCAATTGCACTTCGCGTCGCAAAACCTCGCCTGGTCCAACGATGTACACAACCGCCTTGCCACTGCCGGTTGTCGGGATCGATAAAGAATTGCCAGCAGCGACTGACGCGGGAACTTGCCACGATGCACTCTGTGCAGCAGCATTCGTGCTCAGCAGGCCCGCAAGCGAAACGCATAGGAGAATTATGAGTCCTTGTTTCATTTAGAGGCGGCTCGCACTGTAGCTGGAGGTAACGACACGATACTTGCTGATCTCGCGAGACAAATCCGCCGGCACAGGAATGGTGAAGCCCACGGGCATACCAGGCAGCAGCGCGCGGTTCGCGTACTCGTCCGCCACCCAGATCAGCTGTCCCGTGTTGTCATAGAACGTTCCAAGCACATGGGCGATGCTGACGACTTGCCCGCTCTGATTTACCAGTTGTCCAGAAAGCGAAGGCTGGGGGAGGCCGGCAAGCTTCTGATCCTGAATTTCGATCACAGGGTCGGCAGACGCTCCAATCAAACTTGACGAGGGATTCATGCGCACGCTGTCCACGTCCTTGAGTCGCACATTGCGAAAGTCGATGCGAAAGGGCGTCACCTGCTTTGGCAGCAGAACATGGGAAATTTTGTCGAAGGCGTCTTCGGTGGCAATGGCGTTCCCGCTCTTATTTAGCAATGTTGCCTTGACCATCACGAATGCGGGGACGACATCCTCGTTCAGCACTTCTCCCATCAAGACGACTCCGCCACCCCGGTCCACCGGGTGCATATCGATAATGCGCACATGCGGTGCTTCCGCGTCTTGCGCTCCCCAGTCATCCTCCGGCCCGCGATAAATCACGTCCCAGCGGAGGTAGTTAACGGGGATGACTTGCGGTGGCACTCTTGCTTCCCGTACCAGAGGCCACATGACCTGCCACTGATTTCCAGTGCGAACGACTTTCAGGACTCGGACATCGTTAAATGATCCCACCACCGTTGCCCACCGCAATGTGGCCTTCACTTCGCCGGAGTCGTCAGAAATGTGCAGCGGTTGCGCATCATAGCCATCCACTGTCGCGTACGAGCGCAGGCTGGCAAACGTCCCGGTCAGATCGCGTTCCAGATCGAGTTCGGTGAATTCGTTGCGATTTCCCAGGCTGTTGTAAGCAGCCATCCAATCCCGGCGGCGAAGATCATCGAGGACATTGCGCACGGCCCCCATAGGGCTCGTGTTGGGATACGATACGCCCGTTGCCTCGCGCGGGTTTGCGTAACTGGCGGGAAGGGGGAAGACGCAACCCAGGACCACCAGAAGCACGGTGAGCCCAGTGATGGTAAAAGCTAGCAGTCGACCGCTCACGGGACTAACCTCCCTAGTACAAGATTGTCATCCGCAGGCTGCGACTGCGGAACCTGGGCTTCTATCGGCCGCTTGTCGGGAATGAGCACCAGGGCCAGAGCCAGAATGCTGCTCCCGATGGGTAAAATACCCCACATTAAGCCCTGCCACGGCGGGGGAATCTGGGGTGCATTCATCGGCGTGGCGGGAGGGACGTCTTCCTTCGCCCAGATCGAAATGGTTCTTTGGTCGAGATCGTCCACTTTCCGCCAGCCCGCGAACACCAGCAGAGGCTCATAGTACGGATCGTGTACGAACACCCACTTCAAGCCATACTTGTCAGCATGGTGAAGCATGGCGCGAAGCGCATCGAGCCCCGACTGTCCGAAGTATTTCGAACTGGTCAGAGCGCCGGCACCGTGTTCCGTCAATTCCGGCAACATGCGGCCAGAATTCCATTCGCCGTCCACGCTGCCGGCATCGGTCAGCACCGCGAGCCGGGAGATCTTATTGCCAAAGCCAAGAGTCACATAGCGATACTTGTCATGACCATCGCGGTTCAGCCAGGCGGCTACTGAATCCACTTTGAACGGCGCGTCGTCCGGCGGTGCGTACACCGCCCAGGCGACGCCCAAGGCGCACGAGATGCCGGCAGCAATCGCCAGACCGATTGCCGCTTTCGCGCGATAGCGGTCAATCAATTCTTCCGCCAGCAGTCCTACAAAAGGCAGGGCAAGCAACGTCGCCCAATAGCTGAATCGCTCCATGGTCAAGACTTCAAATGCACGGCCGAGCAGAATTTTGCCGACCGGCGTAGTGCCGCCCAAGCCCAACAGGAAGGCGATCCAGAAGCCCAGTAGCAGTGGGCGCAGACGCGGGTTCATCGATCCACGCCACACAATGAACGGCAGGGCAAGGATCATCGCTCCGTAAGGAACGACGAAATAATTCAAGCCCCAGAAGGGATTCAAGATGTAGTTTGCGCGGCTGGGATGGGGAATGGGCGTCTGCGTAACTGGATAATGAATCAGGGCAATCCAGAACGGGAGCAGCACAATCGCGATGCCTGTGCCGACTAGCACGCCCGCAACCACGGTCCGGAAAGCAAACGCCGGTGTAGTGACACGCTCGCCGTCTTGGCGATCGAAGTGCGCCAGCGCCAGAACCGGCAAGGCGAACAGGACGGACCCAAAGAGCAGCGTCGCGTGGTGGGCAGCAGCGGCGGCTATGCAGAGAACCGTCCCTTTGATCAGGGATTTCCCCCTGCCCGCCCGCACCCACTCGTACAGATAAGGCAGCGCATTCAAGTACAGCGGCGCGGCAAATGTTGTGGAGAGCTGCCCGGCCAAGTAAATCAACGAAGCCTCGGAGCCAAGCATTACACTCGCCAAGGCTGCCAACGAAGCTGCGCGCCGGTCAACCCAGATGCGCGAAAAACGATAAGCACCCACCCCTAAAAGCAGAATGGCCGCGAACTGTACCACCATGTAACCGAGGTCCAAACCCGTGAGGTGCGACACCAACGCCAACCACTGCTGGGGCAGCGGGGGATAAGTGGTCTGCGAAAATCCCGCATACCACTTCGGATTCCACGGATCGAACCAGTGCTGGACATAGTGCGACGCAAAAAAGATGTGAAAGTTCGTGTCATACGTCTGCAATGGCAATTTCATCAGCAGCAGTGGCGCATGAATCACGAACGCTACCAGGAGAATCATGCTGAGTGGTATGGGACGCCGGAGGGCGTCAGCGGACTCAACCCTTTGCACAGTTACCTCCCGGCGATTTTCGATTCCTGACCGATGCTTAAGGTTGCTCCGGTAGGTCCGGCGGAGGGAGCGACATTCGAGCCAACATTTCGGGCTCCTTCGGAATCGAAGTGGTGTACTCGGTGAGCCGTTTGGGGGCCTATTGAGCTTACGCCACTATTACAAGCTGTTGTGTGCTTCGTTGTTGACGCTGGGGTTGTTGTGTGCGTCGGAAGCACAAACCTACAAGGTTGGAGAAACCCCTTCAGCGAAACCGCAGGATAACTCGCCGACCTACTCCGGACAGAAGCCGCTCGGTTGGGGTTCGAACATTGAGAATGCCCGCCTCGCCCGTGCTGCTGAGCAGGCGCTGAAGAATGGAGATTACAAAGCCGGACTGGATTACGCTCAACGCGCAGCCCAGGGGGCGCCCAACGACCCGCAGCTTTGGTTTCTGTTGGGCTACATCGCGCGCCTCGCCAGAAAACCGCAATTGTCTCTTGATGCGTACAATCGTGGATTGAAGCTGAGCCCCTCCAATCTCGACGGGCTCTCAGGACTGGCCCAGACCTACAACATGATGGGCCGGCATGACGACGCAGAACGATTACTGAACCAGATTCTCGCCGCCAATCCCAAGCGCGCCAACGACGCCGAAATTTTAGGAGAAATTTATCTGCAGTCCGGACGCTACGACCAGGCCCTCCGTGTGCTGGGCGGCGTGGAAGCCGCTGAACCTGGGGCACGCGTGGAGTTGCTAATCGCGCTCGCGCATCAGCGCCTGAAACAGTTCGACGAAGCCAATCGTTATCTCAATCTTGCCAAGGCACATGCACCCAACAATCCGGAAGTCGAAAGAGCGCTGGCGGGCTTCTATCGCGAAACCGGCAACTACGCTGTGGCCATCTCCACATTGAAAGCCATACGAAACCCTGCTCCCGAAGTGAAGGCTGAGTTGGGGTACACCTATCAACTGGCGGGTGATCCGGAACAATCGGCCAAGCTGTACACCGAAGCGGCTGACGCTGTCCCGCGAGATGTGAACCTTCAGCTGTCCGCGGCACAGGCGGAAGTGGCCGCCGGCGCATCCGAACGCGCCGAACCTTTTCTTAAGCGCGCTGCCGCGCTCGATCCCGAGCACTACCGGTTGCACGCCATTGAGGGAGAGATTGCCCGTTTACGCGAGCAAAATCAGGATGCAGTACGCGAATACAATGCTGCAATCGCCGGGTTGCCACCGAATCCCCCGGAGGGTGAACTGTATCCCATTCAACTCCACGTTAACCTGGTGGAACTTTACCGCACACTTGATAATGAAAGTTCGGCTCAACAACAGTTGCAGATTGCACAGAAAGCCGTCGGACAGCTGAACGTGAGCGGCGCGCACCGGCCGGAATATCTGCGCTTGCGTGCCACGATCGAAATGTATGCGGGCGATCTAGATAAGGCTGGAGCGGACATCAAGGAAGCTCTTTCCCTCGATCCGAACAATCCCAACAATCTCCAACTAAGCGGCGATTTGCTGGTGAAGTTGAATCGTCCGCAGGAAGCAATCCCGATTTATCAGAAGATTCTGGCTATTGATGCCAGCAATCGGGGCGCGCTTACCTCATTAGGTTTTGCATCGCGGACGGTCGGCGACAACAAGCAATCCGAAAAGTATTTCGACCGCCTGGCCGCGGCATACCCAAAGCTCTACACGCCCTATCTTGCCCTGGGTGATCTGTATGCGTCGCAGCACAATTACGCCAAGGCCGAGACCGCGTATCGCAAGGCTTACGATCGCGCTTCCACCAACAGCTTGATTGTCGCGGGCGGTATGAATGCTGCCATCGAAGCCAAGCACCTGTCACTGGCTGCGGAATGGCTGGCACGGGCCACGCCCGCGATGCTGCAGCATCCGATGGTAATGCGTGAGGAAGAGCGTTACTACAGTTGGAAGGGTGACTACCAAAAATCCGCAGACATTGGACGCGAAGCGATCAAAAAACTCCCCCATGACCGCGATGTCGTGGTTTACCTCGGTTATGACTTGTTACACCTGGAACAGTACGACGAACTAGGGGAGTTAACTGGCGGCTATGAGTCGGTGCTACCCAAGGAGCCCGATATCCCTCTGCTGGCCGGCTATGTGCACAAGCACGACAATCAACTGGAGCAGGCCAAGCAGGATTTTACTGAGGTTTTGAAGCGCAACCCAAGCGTTGTTACCGCCTATGTGAATCGTGGGTACGTCCTGAAAGACATGCACCAACCTGCGCCCGCGCAGTCTGATTTTGAAACGGCGCTCAAGTCGGAGCCCAAGAACGGCGAGGCGCACCTTGGTCTTGCCTACACCAGCCTCGACATGCATCGTCCGCGAGCTGCGCTGAAGAACGTCAAACTGGCTCAGCAGGAACTTGGCGACTCGCTGCCGATTCACCTTATCCGCGCCACCGCCTACGGCGATGAAGGTGCGTTGACCAAGGCGGTAGCCGAATATCGCATTGCATTGCAAATGTCCCCGAATGCTCCCGGCCTTCATGTGGCAATCGGAGACATGCTGTACGGTCTGAACCAATACGATTCATCGATCGAGGAGTTTCACGCTGCGTTGAAGCTGGATCCGGATAGTCCCGACATCTACGCTCGACTGGCGCACTCCTATGCGCAACTTCGCGATCGCGAGAACACGCTGCAGAACATTCAACTGGCCGAGTCTCACGCCGCAACCGACCCCAAGCAGAAGAGCGAGATCCTGCTCTCCACCGGGGAGGCCTTGAGCCTCTTGGGAGACCGGCAGGGCGCGATGCAACGATTTGAGCAGGCGCTTGATCTTCCCGGCGCAGACCGTCTGCAGGTGCGTTTGGCGGTTGCCAAGCAGATGGAAATGGACGGCCAAACCGACGACGCTCAACGCCAGATCGCTCTCGGCATGATGGAAGTTCGCATGGGACAAGCCACGCCGCCTGAAGGTCACGACTGGATTGAGGCGGCAGACCTATTTCTGCGCATGCACGAATTTCAATTGGCGGAGAGTTGCTATCAGCGTGCGCTCGCGGATGGCTCCGACACGCAGGCGCGCATCGGACTCGCCAACACTTATCTTGCCCTCGGAGATACGGCCCGAGCGCAGGGCCAGATCGATGCGGTTGGACACACGGACGATGCTGAGCCCAGCTACCAATTCTTGCTAGCTAAGGCCAGCTTGTATCGGCAGCAACATCAAAATACCCAAGCACTGACCGCTTTTGCCCAAGCGGCCGACGCGGCCGGACAGGACGAGACCGCCGAGCGCCAGTTGATGCAGGCGGCGGGCGAGGAAGGATTGCGGATCAACCGAAACCTCAGCGTGCTCTCAGATTTCTCTGTTGCGCCAATTTTTGAAGACACGACCGTTTATCCGCTCGACGCCAGACTGGATGTGACCCGGCCTCTCCCGGGGCAGCAAAGCCTGCTGCCGCTGCCGCGCTCGTCGCTGCAAACTCAGTGGACCGGCGCTTACCATCTGCACTTCGGAAATTTCCCCGATGCCGGCGGCTTCTTCCAGGTGCGAAATGCGCGGGGCGAAATCTCGTTGCCCAGCGCGGACACGATCGTGAACCGCGATACCACCGACTATTCGTTCAACATCGGGCTCAATCCTACAATTCACCTGGGAAGAAATGTCCTGACCTTCAATACCGGAATCCAGGAGACCGTGCGTCGCGACTCCGAAGATCCTTTCGACATGAACCAGAACCTGTTTCGCCAGTTTGTTTACATGTCGAGCAGCGCTTTTTTCAACATGGTTTCGGTCCGAGGATACGCCATTCGTGAGAGCGGCCCGTTTAGCGAAAAGAACCAGAGTTCGCGGGATCTCAGTGCTTCACTGGAATTCCGCGTGGGCAGACCTTGGAACAAGACCGCCTTGATAGTGGGCTGGGGTGCTCGTGACGAGCAATTCAGTCCGATCGTGCGCGAATTTTATTACACCTCCACCTATGGAGGCATCGAACGGCGGGTTTCTGATCGTTTCAGCTTCCGCGCGGTGCTCGAGGACTTGCGCGCCTGGCGCGTCGAGGGACGCAACTTCGCCCTTGCCCAGGCCATCCGGCCGTCGGGCGCCGTCCTGTTTGCCATCAACCGCAATTGGAGGGTTGAAGGCAACGTAGCCTATTCGCGCAACATGAGCTTCCATGCCTACGATGCGGTGCAGAGTGGCTTCAATGTTTCTTACGCGCTGCCGTTTCATCGCACCTATCGAGATGAGCAAGGCGAGGTCCAGCTTAGCTACCCGATTCGCTTCTCTGCGGGACTGCAGCAGGAGAACTTCTTTAACTTTAACGGCGGCAATAATCAGCAATTCAGGCCATACATTGGCCTCACTATTTTCTGAAGTTGGAGTGCGATGAAGATTTGTTTGGTGACAGCGTTTCCCCCAAGTGGCCGACAGCTAAACGAATACGCTTTTCATATTGCAACCGAGCTGCAACGCGATCCGCGGGTCGACCTGACCATCTTGGGCGATGAATTAGCCGAACTGGAATACCGGACGGATGGTAACGGCAAGCGGCTGGAAGTCAAGAGGCAGGCGGAGCTCGCCGGGTTCAAGGTAATCCGC